>Ga0075152_10003066_pt1 | contig 11797 bp, 6 predicted proteins | sample JI61114C2DNA_FD_70964 | JGI IMG/M metagenome (GOLD analysis project Ga0075152, IMG submission 70964) | Wastewater effluent complex algal communities from Wisconsin, to seasonally profile nutrient transformation and Carbon sequestration -... | ecosystem: Engineered > WWTP > Effluent > Algae...
CCACCAAGTTTAATAGGACTTAAACCACCACCGAATGTCTTCAAATCAAGATATTTTACATTAATTGGAATTGCCCAGGTATCCCTGTAATGTTCTCCAAAGAGATATCGTTTAAACTTCCCTGCTTTAAAGGCATCGCCGGCTATAATTGTTTTGCTACTGTCGGCGTAGTTGATTATTTTTTCTTCTGCGTTTTTTTCTTCTGCTTTTGCAGGTATAGCATAGAGTGGGGTCCTGTACACTATTTTACCTGTAGATCCATCCCCAACAGGTTCCCAGAATTCGAGCCATGCCTGGCCATTATTGTAATAATTTAATCTGGCAAAACCTTTCATTCCTCCACCGCCATAAGAAAATAATGCGTTATTTCCTTTTGTCATTGACGATGATTTTGCCCCTGCACCGCTTACAATATGATTTATATCCTTGTACTTATTAAACTGTAAGGCATGTTCGTGTCCGCTCGCAATTACTATGTTTTGCTCCTCTTCCAAAATAGATAAAAGCCCCCTTTTGAGTTGCTGATAATCTTTGTTCGAAAGATCCTGTCTTGATACCCCATACTGTCGCATGAGTGGATAGATAGCACCAATTATGGGCAATGGAATATAATAATTGTCTCTCACCAGAGTAAGGGGGAAAAGGTAGTCTTTAAGCGTATAATAACCTCCATGCCGGCCATTACTGAACAAAGGATGATGTTGTGCGAGAATAATATTCTTTCCCTTATTACGCAGAATTATATCCTGAATCTGTTGTATTACTTCCAGCCTGCTTGAGGTAGTGCAGCCATTGTCGGGTGCCAGGGATTTGTCATGCTTTGTGAGCCACCATTCAGAGTCGATCGCAATCACGACCAGATCATTATTTAACTGGATTTCAACCGGACCACCACAGCCATTACTTGGCATCAATACATCACCAGAATTAAGATATTGTTCAATATATTCCTCCTGTCGGTTTATTGCCGCCAGGCCACCGATACGGCTTTCATTCCAGTCGTGGTTCCCGGGTACAAATATTTTGCGCCCTCTGAAATCCTTTACAACGTTCATCTGCTCTTTAATCCTTCGCTCTTTTTCCTCACGATCCGGGGCATCTGTTTCAGGCAATCCGGTCTCATAAATATTGTCACCAAGAAAGATCACAACATCTTCAGGGTGTGAATTATTTACTATTCCTGTATCAGAAACAAAATGTATCCGTGTGGTATCTTTATGAAATATCTGAGTTTGTAAGAGCTTTAAGACAGGTTCCTGTCTGTCCTTTTCGGGAACACCGCCATCCCCGATAAGGAAAACAGAATATTTTAGTTTTAAAGTATCAGGGCTGTTTGCAGTTTCCCAGCCCCGCTGCGTTTTATCGTAATAGGGTTTTAAACTTGTACATGAATTTAGCAGGGTTGTGCTTACCAGAAAAAGGCCAGCAATTAAGTAGTTAGTTCTCATGCTGAAGCTCGATGATATTTCCGATTCCTGATTTACCTCCTTCATTGGAAATGTAAAGCTTACCCATAGGTGAAAAAGCAATCCCTTCAGGTTGCTTATACTCAGGGCCGGAAAGTTGAATAAGTTTTTTAAGGACACCTTCAGGAGTTAAAACAAGTATAAGTCCGTTAATTGCTGAAAGAATATATGTTTCTCCTGTTTTTTCATTAACTGTAAGTGCAGAGGAACGAAAAACCTTGTTCATGTTGTGGTTGCCCAATGCTTTTAGAAATTTCTTTGAGCTTTCCTCCAGGGCATCTCCCTTAAATTGAGCCTCTATTTCGGATAGATGAATAGTATATACAGGTTTTGATTGCAGAGTCATTGTTTTAAGGTCAAAACCATAGATCTCTTTGGTTGTTTTGTCCTTATCAAGTCCGGCTTCTTTTGGAGCAATGAGTAATCGATTGTTCTTTGCGTCATAAGCCAGCCCTTCAATATCATTTTTTTCAGTAAAAGCTGTCTTGTATGATTTGACCACAGGTTTTGAGGATTCAAAATCTTTGATCTGATGAATAAGTCCTTTGCTGGTAATAGTATAGATATCATTACCTGCTATCACCAGGTCTTCATAATCATTATTGTCTGCAAAGGTTTGCTTTTTTATGATTTTGTTCTGTTTTATATTGTAATAGAAAATTATTCCTTCTTCATCCTGTATGGCTAACAATACAGAATCGTTCAGAAATGTAATCCCTGAAATTTCATTCAGATCTTTAGGAAGATCATGAACTGTACTTTCTTCCGGACTTACAACTTTTTCATTAGCTTTTCTTTCCTCAGCTATTTTATCCTTAATAGGGTTATTGCATGAAATAAGGGCTAATGGCAATAATAGGGTAATAAGTCTGTGCATTGTATGGAAGTTTGGTATTGACTATTTGCTATAATCATACCAAACTGAGCAAGAAAAGATATTATTAATACATGATGGCATAGTTTTTTCTTATTGGTAATTATTTATTTGATTTTTTTCAAACCAGAATGAACTTAACTCGACACAACGAAATCAGTATAAGTTCATTAGAGTTGCATTACCCGAAAAATTAAACTACAACACATGAAGAATAATACAATTGTTAAAGACGCTGAAGAGTATGTTTTCAACCTGTTCAGGGATAAACTTCCAGGTGATTATGTTTATCATAATTTTAATCATACAAGTACAACCGTAAAGGCATGTAAAAAGCTGTCAAAGTCATATAATATGACCAGTCGTGATTATGAGGTACTTCTGTTGGCGGCCTGGTTTCATGATACCGGATACATAAATGCCTACCTGGGGCACGAAGAAGAAAGTGTGAAAATAATGAAGGCTTATCTTCAGGGAAACTATCCTGATGACAATATAAAGGAGATAGAGGCATTGATTTTATCGACTAAATTCCAGACAGTTCCTGACGGCTCTATGCAGGAAATTCTTCATGATGCTGATTATATTAGCTTGGGCAGCAAGAACTTTAATATGCGTGCCGAGCTGCTGCAGATAGAATGGGAGCGTATTCTAAATAAAATTTATACTGAAGATGAATGGGCAGAAATCCAGCTCAAATTCCTTATTGATACCAGTTTCAAGACTGAAGATGCTGTATTAATATATAATGAACAGAGATTAGAAAATATCATTCAACAACGTAAGAAAATAGAAGAAAAACAATCCAGATTGCTTAAAGAGGCAGAAAAGACTCAGGCAAAGCCGGTAAAGGAAGGAAGAGGGATTGAAACCCTTTACCGTTCTGTTTATGATTACCATATTAATCTGACCTCAATAGCGGATAATAAGGCGAATATGATGATCAGTATTAATACGATCATTATTTCCATTGTGATCACTCTTTTTGGTACAGGATTTACTTTTTCAACACAGAGTGAGTTCAGTAGTGTAAGATTTGTTTTTCCAATGGCATTTCTGCTTTTAACCAGTTTACTTACGGTGGTTTTTGCCATTTTATCAGCCAGGCCCAATGTTACCAATAAAGAGAAATACGAATTAAACAAAAAGGATAGCAGTATCTTATTCTTTGGAAATTTTGCTCAGTTACAACTGAAGGAATTCGTTGACCGTATTGAAGAACTCAAGAAAGAGAAGGATGAATTATATAACAGTATGTCAGTGGATATATACTATCTGGGTAGTGTTCTGGTCAAGAAATACAGATACCTGAGCTGGTCTTATAACATATTCATGTTTGGAATGGTATTCTGTGCAGTAGGATTTGTAGTTATTATGTTGTTTTCTTATTAGGTCTTAATGCTGGAGAAAGTTTGACATCAAGCATAAAGGTTATTTCATCAAGAGTGATATAGCGATATCCTACCTCGCCCATAAATTCATAAACCTCCATACCGGTGCGAAGTTTCTCCCAATCGAACCATTGCTCAAGATTTTGCCTGTCCTTTATTTTGGACAGGTATTTGTCTGTTAAAAGAATATAGTTGTAGTCTGCGATGGCATTCTTAAGAAGTTTGTGGGCAATAATTACATCTGTTCCAAGCAATTTAATACGACCTTTAATGTTGGCAGTACTGATATGGCCATGATGGATTATTATTTTAAGTCCCAGCTGGCTATCTGCGAGGTATAAATTATAATTATCCGGATCCGATTGTTCCACTGAACTTATAAAATCAGAAAATGTCTGATAAATAACCTTGCATTGTTCTGCAACTTTGCCTACAGAAGGCAATCTGCCAGTTTTATAGAAAAATATGGCATCCCCTTCTATTTCCCCAATCTTCATTTTGAGAATATTTGTATCTATCAGTTTACGGAGTAGTGCTGGGATAAGGTTTTTGGTAAAGTTTATATCAGCAGTCGCGATGAATTTTGTAAAACCTGTTATATCCGGCACACAAAAGAATGCTGGTTCAAGTCCGTTTTTATCTTCCATATCAGGTTTTTCTTGATATGGGTGTACAATTTATATACCAATTTAAAATGATGTGTTTGGCATAAGCGAAATGTTGAATGGGCCCGCCATCCTACGGAATATCCGGATAGTCTGTAAACTCGGATTTAATTTGATTGTAATCCCTTTCTGCAATAGTTCCCTGATATTTTATCACACACTTGCCTAAGTGAGGTTAAAGGGATACCAATGCTCTGGTACCCCTTTGGGGAAAATTAAACAACACTTAACCAACGCTCTTTAACAAGTGGCAATTCACTTTCTATTGAGATCTTGTCTTCAATTTCATAAATAGCCTGAACAGTCTTGAAGAATGAATCCGGTGTAACCGATATAGTGTCAATCCCTTCTTCAACCAGGAATTTCGCAAAATCCGGAAAGTCAGATGGTCCTTGCCCGCAGATACCAACTTTGACATCCATTCTTTTTGCTGTCCGTATCAGAGAACTGATCATGGATTTTACCGCTTCATTCCGTTCATCATACAAATGGGCAACCAGTGAAGAATCCCGGTCGAGCCCGAGCACCAGTTGAGTAAGATCATTCGAGCCTATAGAAAACCCATCGATATGGGCTGCAAATTGCTCTGCCAGAATAATGTTTGAAGGGAGTTCTGCCATCAGATATACTTCAAGGCCATTTTCCCCTCTTATTAATCCATATTCTTCCATTACTTCGTACACCCTTTGAAGTTCCTTTGGTGTTCTACAGAATGGGATCATTACAATGATATTATCGAGACCCATTTCTTCCCGTACCTTTTTAATTGCCTTACATTCAAGTCCGAAGGCTTCTTTATATTCTGCCGAATAATACCTGGAGGCACCCCGCCATCCGATCATCGGATTCTCTTCTATAGGTTCAAAATATTTTCCTCCAAGGAGGTTCATGTATTCGTTGCTTTTAAAATCAGAGAAGCGAACGATTACTTTATTGGGATAAAATGCTGCGCCGATACGGGCAATACCGTAAGAGAGTTTGTCGATAAAAAAGGCTTCTTCATTCTTAAATCCCCGGATCATCGAATGGATTTTACTACTCAGTTCAGGATCATTCAATTCCCTGTGCCTCAACAGAGCCATTGGATGCACATTAATGTAATTATTGATTATGAACTCTTCACGTGCGAGACCAACCCCTTTGTTCGGGAAATGGGAGTAATGAAATGCTGTATCAGGTGAGGCAACATTGAGCATAAGTGGCGTTTTTGTTTCCGGTAACTCTGACAAATCAAATTCTTGTTTCTCAAAAGGTATCAATCCCTCGTAAACTATACCGGCATCACCTTCTGCACATGAGGCAGTAATAAGCTGCCCGTTCTGAAGAATGGCAGTTGCATTACCGCAGCCTACTATTGCCGGTACGCCCATCTCGCGAGCTACAATAGCTGCATGACAGGTCCGGCCTCCCTTATTCGTAATAATGGCTGCCGCATGTTTCATAATCGGTTCCCAGTCTGGATCAGTCATGTCTGTAACCAGGATATCTCCCTTTTGGAAATCAGCAAGATGAATTTCTCCAGCCTTAAGATCATTAAGAATATGAACCTTTCCTCCTGCTATTTTATCACCAACTGCTATTCCTCTCAGAATTACCTTTTCTTCGCGGTATTTGTCTGAAATGCTATATTCAGTGATCATTCCTGTTTTCTTGCGGGAGTGTACAGTTTCGGGCCTTGCCTGAACGATAAATAATTCTCCGCTAATACCATCAACAGCCCATTCAATATCCATTGGGCACCATCCGCCTTTCTTCGCTGAGTAATGATCTTCAATTAAAAGTATCCATTTCGAGAGTTGAAGAGCCATTTCGTCGCTTATGCAGAAGAGTTCCTGTGCTGCTGCTTCTACCGCAATGGTTTTAACACGTTCCTCTTTCGTCTTACCATAAACCATCTTTCTGTTTTTATTACCCAGTTTTTTTTCAATCAGCGCATGGAATCCATTTTTCAATGCAGGCTTGAACACGATGAATTCATCAGGAGAGACTGCTCCCTGTACAATTAATTCCCCCAGTCCGTAAGATGCATTGATAATTATGGCCTCCCTGAAGCCACTTTCGGTATCAAGAGAAAATGCGACACCTGAAGCCGCCAGATCGGAGCGTACCATTTTCTGGATACAAACAGAAAGGCCAATCTGAAAATGATCAAAGTTCAGGTTTTCACGGTAGCTCAAGGCCCGATCAGTGAAGAGTGAAGCAAAGCAATTTCGGATCGCAACAAGTAAAGCCGCCTGCCCACAAATATTGAGATAGGTTTCCTGCTGACCAGCAAATGAAGCATCCGGCAGGTCTTCGGCTGTAGCAGAAGACCGTACAGCTACATCCACATTGAATTGTCCGTGATGATCAGAAAGCGCCTGATAAGCACGAGCAATCTGTTGAGATAATTCTTCAGGGAAAGAACCATTCTCAATCAGAGTTCTGATTTTTTTTCCTGTCAGTCCGAGCGATTCTATGTCATCCTCTTTCATCTCTGCAATAAGCTCCGGAATTATCTGATCGAGTTTATTATAACTGATAAAATCCCGGTAAGCTTTAACAGTAATAATAAAACCCCCGGGTATTGCTATACCCAGTTTTGAAAGGTTTTGGATCATTTCACCCAGAGAGGCGTTTTTGCCGCCAACAATTTCAAGGTCCTGCATTCCTACCTCGTTTAAATTGAGGATCAGACTTAATGATTTCATATGATTATTGAATTATGTCAGCAAATCTATACTGAATCTGCTATGATACTTAGCTTATAATTATCAATTTTTGATACTATCTTAACCAAATTTTACTATTTTTAATATTTTATATGCTATTTTAGTATTAATGGATCCGCACCTGCTTGCAATACCACTCAGTAGCCAGGAATCTTTCAGCGTTAAACTGGAGATTGGATGGAATTTCTATAAGCAATGGCATTATCATAGGGAAATTGAAATAATTTATATCATTAAAGGCTCTGGTACACGGTTCATTGGTGATCGGATTGATAATTTCAAAGAAGACGAATTAATGCTAATTGGTTCAAACCTGCCCCATATGTTTAGGACTCAGGGTGACCTGAGTATAGAAAATCCGGATACAGAGGCTATAGTTGTTCATTTTTTGCCGGATATTCTGAGTTCTTTTCTGAATTTGCCTGAAAATGCAGCGATTGCTGATTTATTGAGGAAGGCAGGACATGGCTTGGAAATCAGTGGTGACACCCTGCAATCAGCGAAGCGCATTCTGCATTCCATTAGGTATGCGCGGAATACCGAGAAGGTAATTCTATTAATTCAGCTATTGCATTTGATAGCTTCTTCAAGAGAGAAGGAAGCCTTATCTCAGTTCATGTTTAAAAATGCTTTCAACAAATCGGACGATGAGCGCTTGAACAGGATTTATAATTATACTATGAATAATTTCCTGAGGCAGATCACATTGCAGGAAATTGCTGATGTTGTGCATATGAGTCCGAATTCTTTTTGCCGTTATTTCAAGTCAAGAACAAAAAAGCGGTACTCCTCATTTTTGCTTGAGATCCGGGTTAGCCATGCCTGTAAATTGCTTTCCGAATCGACTTACAGTATGGCCGTTATTGCCTATGAAAGCGGCTTTATGAATGTCTCCAATTTTAACAGGCATTTTAAGCTGATTACTGATAAAACACCTTTTCAATACCGCGCACAGGTTCGGGCAATGAAAATGTCGCATAGGTAGGATCTTTAATCTCTGAGTTTTTCAAAATATTAGCGGCGGTTTCTGATAAATTAACTTGAGTTCTCTCAAACTATCTAAAGATTAAGATTTAACCACATAGATTGAATTTATTATGCTTTAAAGGAAACATAGATTGTAAATCAGATAGATTGAAGCTTCGCTTCAATCTATCTGTGTCTAAAATGTAGGTTAGAAGCTATAAAATACTATGTTTCCCTGCCTGCCGGCAGGCAGGTATGTGGTTTTTAAAATATCATTCCGAGTCATGCTAAATTATTAAAAACAGCAAAATTCAATTTGGTGTTATTATTAAAGTTCAAACTTGTAAATTCATTTCCACATAACATGGTGCAATGGATTATCTATATCAAATCCCTTTGCCTGCCGAATTAAAAATGCAGGAATAATATGAAAAACAATCGCAGAGATTTTCTAAAGTTAGCCGGGATCGCCGGAATTGGTTTAACAGGGGTGGGTAATTTACCTGTCATAGCCGCAGATACGCAATCATTAGTTGATTCAGCACAGACGGCTGATCTTCAGGCTTATAATCGCTTCCCGCGGATGATGCAGGATTATTTTTTAGATCGCGTTGGCGAATCTCTGGCAAAATCACGTAAACGCCGGGCTTCCCTGAAAACTAAACAGGATGCCGAAGCTTACGTAAAGGATGTGCGTGCTAAGATTGCACAATGTTTTGGTCCATGGCCAGAGAAGACTCCTTTGAATGCACGAATAACAGGAACCATTGAGCGCGATACCTATAAAATAGAGAAAGTAATTTTCGACAGCCGCCCCGGTTTTCCGGTTACGGCCAATCTATATCTTCCAAAAGGGAAGAATCGCCCTTTACCTGCTGTTATTGGTACCTGCGGACATGGTGATCCGGCGAAAGCAACCCCAATCTATCAGTCATTTGCACAAGGTCTAGCCCGGCAGGGCTATGTGGTATTAATCTTCGACCCAATTGGACAGGGGGAACGGGTGCAAATGCTGAGCAAAGACTTAAAACCACTCCATGGAATTGGAGTGCCTGAACATAATTATACCGGGAAGCAAATGTTGCTGAATGGGGAGCATTTAAGTTCCTGGTTTACCTGGGATTGCATTCGTTGTGTCGATTATTTACTGAGCAGACCTGAAGTAGATCCAAAACATATTGGGGTTACCGGAAATTCAGGTGGAGGTACTCAGGCTACCTGGTTTTGCGGGGTTGAATCGCGTTTGACGATGGCTGCTCCAAGTTGTTTTGTGGTAGGCTTTGAAACAAATCTGAAGAATGAGCTTCCTGCTGATATTGAGCAATGTCCCCCGGGAGCAATTAGTCTGGGGCTGGATCATCTTGATTTTATCGCTGCCATGGCTCCGAAACCGGTCATTTTAATGGGTCAGGAAAAGGATTTTTTTGATGTTAGGGGAACCGATCATGCGGTTAAAGAGTTAAAAAAGATTTATAAATTGCTCGGTGCAGAGCATAATATCCAGTTTTTCGCCGGGCCAGAGTATCATGGTTTTTCGAAACATAACCGGGAGGCCATGTATTCCTGGTTCAATAGAGTAACTAAGATTTCAGATGCCAAATCAGAACCTGCACTGAGTCTTGAAGAAATTGATTTGTTATCCTGTACGCCGAATGGACAGGTTGGAGAAAGTAATCCACGCACCCTGACAGCCTATACCCGGGAGTATTCTCAAAATTTTAAATCCCGAAGGGGGGCGCCTGCAGGGGAGGATCTGAAAATGAAAATCAGAACCGTTCTTAAACTACCACAAAATTCAGGCATTCCTGAATACCGTATTTTTAGGCCTTTACCCGGAAGGCAGTTCCCTAAAAAATTCTCGGCATGTTATGCAGTTGAAACAGAAGCAGGAATCACAATACCAGTTTATCGCTTGTCTGATACTGAATTATTATCCCGGCCGCCGGCAGGAGTTAAACGAGCCATATTGTATGTTTCGCATCTATCAGCAGATGAGGAATTAAGGAAAGAAGCGTTGATCAGAGATATGATTAGTGCTGAACCCGAATCAGCAGTGTATGCCTGTGATGTGCGGGGTGTTGGAGAGTCGAAGCCCAATACCTGTGCCGATGATTTTTTCGGTGCATACGGAAATGATTATTTCTATTCGGCTCACAGTATCATGCTGAACTCTTCCTATACGGGGCAAAAAACATACGATCTTTTGCGAATTATTGACTGGCTTAGATCATGCGGGCATGAAGAGATTCATTTAGTTGGAAAGGGCTGGGGAGCAATCCCGGCAACCTTTGCGGCAGTGATTTCTGATAAAGTCACACAAGTTACTTTGAAGAATGCATTAAGCAGTTACTCGGCAATTGCAGAAAATGCAGAGTTCAACTGGCCTTTATCAACCCTGGTTCCTGGAATTTTAAAGCATTTTGATCTTCCGGATTGTTACAGGGAACTCGCATCCAAAAGGCTTGTGCAGATTGGATCGGTAGGAGCGGAAGGAGTATGAGGAAGATTTTGATAGCATTTTAATACACTATAAAACTTTATTTTAATTTATAAAACACAGGCTATAAACTGTTTAATCTAAGTAAAATGCAAAATCGTTGTCTTCAGATGAAAAGCTTGAGAAAAATCTACCACATCCCCGAAAGTGTATTCCAAATCCTTATCGGAAGTTTTTTTATCCTGTTTTTTCTTATCCCAAATCTTTCAAAAGCCCAGAACAAAGTTAAGGTTGGGGAATTTATTATTGAACCACCCACACTTGAAAATCTGGGATTTGAGTGGTATATAGAGGGTGATGTAAACAGAAATGCAACGGTAAAGGTCGAGTATCGAATCGCAGCATCGGCTAAGGAATGGAAGAAGGGAATGCCTCTTCTTAGAATTGGGGGCGAACATATTACAAGAGCGGGAATCGATTACACAACTCCCCACATGTTTGCAGGAAGTATTCTGGATCTTAATTCCAATACCAGTTATGAGGCCCGCTTTACATTAGAAGATCCTGATGGTGTTGAAGGGGAAGCAGTTAAAGTAGTTAAGGTTTCCACACGTGCTGAGCCTAAGGCGGCGAGCGGAGGAAGAGTAAGACATGTATATTCCCAATATTATACAGGTGAGAAATTAGAGCCGAATTACCCGGGTTTAGTATCTGCCTATAACGGTTCAAAAGAAACAAAGGGCGATTGGTATGTGGTAAGTGAAGATAAAGTTCAACCCGGAGATATTATTAAAATACATGGCGGCCTTTATCAGGGAGTTCTTCTTAATTATCCTGACTGGAATAATATTCCATTCGACGGGACTTATTTTTTCACCGCAAAAGGGACAGCGGAGCGCCCCATTGTAATTGAGGCAGCCGGGGATGGTGAGGTTATCTTTGATGGAGCGGGAGCCGCCAACCTGTTTAATGTAATGGCAACCGATCATCACATTTTTCAGGGGCTTACCTTTAGGAATGTAGGCAGAGTTTTTGACGCTGGTCGTAAACATTTGGCGGGCGCCAGCAACCTGACCATACGGAATTGTCGCTTCGAGGATGTTGGTGAAGGCATTCGGACAGAATATGCCGGTTCAAAAAACTTTCTTATTCAGGATAATGTGATGATTGGTCGCGATGATCGTTATCGGATGTATGGTTGGGCCGCTCACCGTGAAGGGCTTATTCCTTACGGAACTCATCTCATGGATTCTTACTATGGGATTATGATTTATGGCCCCGGGCATG
>Ga0075152_10003067_pt1 | contig 11797 bp, 11 predicted proteins | sample JI61114C2DNA_FD_70964 | JGI IMG/M metagenome (GOLD analysis project Ga0075152, IMG submission 70964) | Wastewater effluent complex algal communities from Wisconsin, to seasonally profile nutrient transformation and Carbon sequestration -... | ecosystem: Engineered > WWTP > Effluent > Algae...
CAGGTAAATACAGCTGGTTAAAAATGACTTTGTGTATCTTGTCCATTATCGCTTTGGGAACCTATGCCGATTATAAAGAATTCATCTATTTTCAATTCTAATGACGAAGTTTATATCATTAATCGCCAAAATTCTAATCACCATTCTACTTCTTTTAGTCGTGCTGGATTGGGTTTATACAACCGTTTATTTACATTCTTCGAATAGAGGAAAAGTAGAAAATGTATTCAATTCCAAAGCCGGAAATTATGATGTGGTGATTTTGGGTTCTTCGAGAGCCAACAATCATTTTGTGCCCGAATTGTTTGAAAAGAAAGGACTAAAAACTTTCAATTATGGAATGAGTGGTGCACATTTATTCGAAGCTTCTTTATTATTAAAATTAATGGCAGAACGCAATTATAAAATCAAAACCGTGATTCTGGAAGCCGATTTAGGGCTTTGCAACGAAAAAGAGTCCGAGGCTATTGCTGCGAAATTTCTGCCTTACATTCATCATTCTGAAACAATCAAAAATCATTTTTCGAGTCAGGAAAATTTTAATGAATTGTATTATATTCCTTTTTACCGTTATATCGATTTTGATGCTTTGATCGGTTTTCGGGAAATGTACCAAACGGCAACAAACGAACCAACGAATATTTTGGAGAATTTGGGCTATCATCCCTTGACCAGTAAAAAACCTGGAAATATGAAGAATGATATCCGGGCTTTGAAACCCATTCGAAACAAATATTACGAAGAAATCAAGCAAATTTGTAAGCAAAATAATTACAATCTAATTGCCGTAATGACACCAATGTGTACCAATGTGAAAGGATTGGACTATTTTGAAAAATCAAACAAAATCTATCCCGAAATTCACAATTTAGAAAACGTTGTTGAAGGAGACCAATATTTTTCTTCCTGTGGACATATGAATGACGCGGGAGCAAGAATGTTTACGGAAGTTGTGATAGAGAAGTTTTTTTAACAAAACAATAAAAATCCCGCTGATAGCAATACCAGCGGGATTTTTTTAACCAACCATTTTAACCAACTTACCTGTTTATACTGACTTCTAAGCTTCCTGTCACTTTAGGTTTTACACCATTAGTTCTATAATAGGTATAATCGTCACTTGTAGTGTTTTGGTTATTACCATAATCATAATTATTGCTATTATTATTTTGGGTGTATTGATAGCCTCTGACTCCATTTACAGCTCCAACAAAATCAACAATTTGACCACGACGGTTATAAATAATCTGCAAACCACCAACTTGAGTTAAAGCATAACGATTATAAGTCATGTAAACAGAACCAACTCGTTTAATTCTGTCATTTGCATCATAGTTAATAAACACATTTCCAATACGTCTAACTTTGCCTGTGTAATCGTGTTCTACTTTTACACCGTAATTCCTATTTTGACTATTTGCAGGAGATCCATAAGTCATGTTTGGACCATTTCTTCTTCCTGATTTATAATACATCTCACCATTTGAAGGACGCGTATTAAAATCAAATTGTCCGTCAGGGAATACATAAAACTCAACGCCTCTTTCCGTGAATACAATTGGATCGGCATTTCTAACATCAACAGGAAATCTTCCATTTTTTCTTTCTGTTGCATTTGCTACTCCACTTCCAATAAGGAAGATACTAGCTACTAAAAGGGTAATTTTTTTCATAATCAATATAATTTGGGTTTTGCCTACTCGTGAGCTTTTCGGCTTTCGCTTTTTTACTTATTTGAGTAGGGATATCCAAGTAGCGTGCCAAAGAATTAAACTACAGTTTTGTGTTCTTAAACTATCAACCGATTACACTATTTTAATTTACTGAAATACAGTTGTTTAAAAATTTAAAATAAAATCATAATTTCAGTGAAAATGAAGATTCAGTAATTCCTGATTCACCATTTATGTTTTTTTTTATAACTTTTCAAGATGATTTTACCTAGAAAAAATTACCGAAAATAATTTAAAACAACCAAAATTTATCCCGTAATTCACAATCTGAAAAACCATTGTTAATGGGATAAATATTTTTCTTCCTAGATACGCTGAAACTTTACTATTTAAATCTTTAGTTTTTTAAATTAATTGAAATGTCAAACAACACTGAAAACACAAAAAAAATCCGTTGGGGAATCTTGGGATGCGGCGATGTTACTGAACTAAAAAGCGGACCAGCCTACCAAAAAACGGAAGGTTTCAAAATCGAAGCCGTAATGCGAAGAGATGCAGAAAAAGCAGCCGATTATGCCAAAAGACACAACATTGGTAAATTTTATTCAGATGCGGATGCCTTAATCAATGACCCCGAAATTGATGCCATTTATATTGCCACTCCACCAGATACGCATCATTTTTATGGTTTAAAAGTAGCCGCAGCAGGAAAAATTTGCTGTATCGAAAAACCATTGGCACCAAGTTACAAAGAAAGTCTCGAAATTTACGAAGCTTTTAAAACTGCAACAATTCCTTTGTTCACGGCTTATTACAGACGAACTTTGCCTCGTTTCGAGCAAATAAAAACTTGGTTGGACAGTAATGAAATTGGAGAAGTGCGATCTATTCGATGGAATTTGACCAAACCAGCTTCAGACCAAGATTTGTCGAGAGAATATAATTGGCGTACGGATGCCAAAGTAGCTCCTGGAGGTTATTTTGATGATTTGGCAAGTCACGGCTTGGATTTGTTCATTCATCTTTTAGGAAATATAAAAGAAGTCTCTGGTTTTAGTTTGAACCAACAAGGATTGTATTCCGCCAAGGATGCCATCACAGCTTGTTGGCTTCACGAGTCGGGTATCACGGGAAATGGAAATTGGAATTTTGGAAGCAACAAACGAGAAGATATAGTAGAAATTGCTGGAAGCAAAGGCAAAATAACCTTTTCTATATTCGAAAATGATGCAATTATTCTTTCTAATCAAGAGGGCAAAACCGAACTTTTAATAGAGCATCCAGAAAACGTGCAATTGCATCACGTAGAACGAATTCGGGAACATCTCTTGGGCAATAGCATACATCCTTCTGCGAATTCTTCTGCCGTGCAGACCAGTTGGTTTATGGACAAAATTCTAGGGAACATATAGGAATAAAAAAAAGCAGCTCCCAAAAGGAACTGCTTCTAATAAAAAGACTTGCTGACTTATTATCTTTTATAAAATGTTTTTGCATAGCTCTTGTTGTTATTAGTAACCACAAAAGTGTAGGCTTCGTTTTGATTAGTGTAAACATCAAAAGTCTTAGCGATATTTTGATCCGTCAACATACCACTATCATAAACTAGATTGTCCTCTTTATCATAAATTTTAACAAAAGTTGGAGATTTATCCAAATTTAAAAAACTTAGTTTTAATAAACCATCTTTTTCAGTAAATACTGGTTTAAATTCCTCTGAAATTGGAGTTTCCAATAACCTAGCCGTAGTTCCAACAACTGAAATTTTGTATTTAGAAATTTTGTACTCCGATTCAGCAACCAAATAATAAATACCCTCTGGCAAAGCATTCAAATCATAGGTTCTGTTGATAAAAGTTTGAGAATCCACCTTTTCTGTGTGAATCATTTTGCCTTCTACGTCATAAATAGACAAGTCCAATTTATTTGTCTCATTAAATACAAAAGTAATTACTTTTCCTTTCTCTTTTTTAACACCTAGCGAAAAATCAATATCACTAGCCTGTACGTTCATAGTTAATAATGCTACTCCCAACACTAAACTAAATTTAAATAAATTTTTCATAATTTTAATTTTTAGATTTATAATGATTTTGTTTGACAAAGATATTGGAGTCATTTGATGCATAACAACACTCTATTTTCCTATTTATGCACTATATTACCTTTTACGAAAACGAAATAGGTTAAAATTGGTAATTATGTGTTAATTTAGGTTAATTTTGTATTGATTCTAAATAGCAACATGATGAAAAACATACTCCCAGCTTTAGAAATCCTAGAGCCATCGTTTGGAAGTTCTTTTACTTTGACACAATATGTAGATAATAATAATAATAGCAATGCTCACTTTTGGCATTACCATCCTGAAATCGAATTGGTATATGTAAATGGAGGCTCAGGCAAACGACAAGTGGGTAGCCACATCTCCTATTACACCAGCGGAAGTCTTATACTTATAGGAAGTAATTTGCCCCATTGCGGTTTTACCGATGAAAAAACGGGAAACACAAAAGAAACAATAGTCCAAATGAAACCCGACTTCCTAGGCACTGATTTTTTTGGAATAACAGAAATGAAAAACATCAACCACCTTTTCAATAGAGCCAAAGCCGGACTTGTCTTTATTGGAGAGACCAAAAAAAGAATTGGAAGCAAATTAGAAACTATAGCAGACCAATTGCCATTTGAAAGATTGCTGACACTGCTTTCAATTTTAAATGAACTTGAAGAAGCTACAGAATTTAAAGTTTTGAATGCCGAAGGATTTTCGATGGATTTGCAAATGCAGGATAATGACAAAATCAACACAATTTTTAATTATGTGAAAGATAATTTCCAAGAACAAATTACGCTAGAAGAAGTGGCGGATTTGGTGAGTATGACGGTTCCATCTTTATGTCGGTATTTTAAAAAAATAACAAAAAAAACGTTTACTAAGTTTGTTAATGAATACCGTTTAGTTCACGCATCGAAACTATTGGCGGAAAAACCCATAAGTATTACGGAAATTTGTTTCGAAAGCGGATTCAATAATTTTAGCTATTTCAATAAAACATTTCAAGAGTTTACGGGCAAGAGTGCTTCACAGTACCGCAAAGAACTCCGTTCGGTTCTAAAATAATTTAAGGAGATAAGATTATATTAAACAACTTTCTTTCTCAAAAACAAAAGCGAGACCACATAAATTCGAATATGATTTACAAATTGAGGTTTTTTCAATAAGGATTATAACCAGTGTCTTTCATAAACACCTAACTTTGTGTAAAATCATCCCAATGAAAGTTAGATTAATATTATTTCTTACTTTGGTTTTAACTCTCAAAAGTTTTGCACAAACTGCCGAAACCTTTTTGCAAAGTGGGCTCACAAAAATTAATCTTTTAGATTATTATGGCGCTATTGATGATTTTACAAGAGCCATTGAATTGGATTCGACTTATAAAGATGCTTACATTGACCGTGGAAACACAAAATATATCTTAAAAAATTATCCTGAAGCTATAGCTGATTATTCAAAAGTTATCGAAATAGACACAACTCATGCTAGTGCCTATTATAGCAGAGCCAATGCCAAAAGAAAAAATGGAGATTTACAAAGTGCTATTATTGATTATACCAATGCTGTAAAAAACGATTCTCTTTACGCCAATGCTTATTATGGACGAGGACTCGTAAAAGCCCAATTAAAACAATATCCAGAAGCAATAATCGACTATGATAATGCAATAGCAATCAATCCAAGTTTTGCAGATTATTATTATAATAGAGGTCTTTTAAAAATTATACTAAAACAAAAAAATAAAGGATGTTTGGATCTTCTTAAATCCAAAGAATTAGGGAATAAAAATGCTAATGAATTAATAGAAAAATGTTGTAATAATTCAACAATGATGATATTATTAGACCTTTTAAAGTATTTACCTCATTAAATTTATCATCGCTCTCTTTAGCGTATAACTAATAATTAAATATTCTGGACTTCAAATATTTAGAAAAATAAGTTTGTCTTTGATGCCCTAATTCTTTTTCAAAAACAAAAGCGATACCCAATAAATCCCAACAGCAATAGGAACTGCCGTAAACAACCATCCACCCAAACCACACAGCAATTCAAAGGAAAGCTGACTAAGGGTTTGGAAAAAACTGCTTTGAAAAGAACTAATAATTTCTTCGACCGTATGATGATGTCGAGGAACTGAAAAAATAAATTCGCCCACTCGTATAAAAGGAATTATCAATAAAATTTGAGCTGGCCACATCAAATAACTTAACGAAATCATTACGGGAAGATTCAATTTTCGCTTGAGAGAAACCGTGGTTATCATAAAAGTGCTGACACCAAGAATCGGAATAGTCGAAATTAATCCCGAAACAATAATGCTCTGACTCAATTCCTTTGGGGTTAAACCTTGCTTTAAAACTGCCGTGGTTTTCTCTTTTGCTTTATTTAATCTCGCTTTCAATTATTTATGATTTTCGTGTTCCTCCAAATCTTTTTGCAAATCCAGAGTTCTAAATCCAGGCAATTTAATTCCTGTAAAAACTACGATTAAAAGCGTCATGCTTCCGCCAAAAACTACCGCAGTAACTGTTCCCATCAATTTGGCAGTCAACCCACTTTCGAAAGCACCTAACTCATTAGACGAACCCACAAAAATTGAATTTACAGCCGCCACTCGACCTCGCATAGAATCGGGTGTTTTGAGTTGTAAAATCGTTTGACGAATTACTACCGAAATTCCATCGGTAACGCCACTCATAAACAAAGCAAAAACCGACAACCAAAACCAAGTCGAAAGTCCAAAAACTATTATACAGACACCAAATCCAAAAATGGCAGCCAAAAGCTTAATTCCTGCATTTTTATAAAAAGGCAAATGAGCCGAAACAAACATCGTTAACAAAGCACCAACTGCCGGAGCTGCTCTTAAAATCCCAAAACCTTCAGGGCCTACTTTCAAAATATCTTGAGCAAAAATGGGCAAAAGTGCCACCGCTCCACCAAAAAGAACTGCCACCATATCCAATGTTAAAGCTCCTAAAATAGATTTATTGGTATAAACGAACTTCAAGCCTTCCTTTAAACTTTCCATCACTGGTTCTCCAATTTTTGGATTCAAAATAGGTTTTTTAGAAATCTGTGTCAAAACCAATAATGCAAAAATTGAACAAGCAAAAATAGTCCACATAGACCAATGTACACCAATCCAAGTAATGGAAAATCCTGCTACTGCTGGCCCAACAACAGCACCTATTTGCCAAACCGAACTACTCCAAGTGGCAGCATTTGGATACGCTTTTTTAGGAACAATTAAGGACATCAACGAAAAAATGGTTGGCCCTAAAAACGCACGAACCAATCCTCCTATAAAAACCAAAAAATAAATAGAATACAAAATAGTATCTGTTGACCAATCACTTACTATTCTTGGCCACGTCAATAAAAACAAGCCAAAACTAATGATGGAAAATCCTAGAATACATTTCAAAAGCATTCCTTTTTTTTCCTTTTGATCCACAATGTGTCCGGCAAACAAAGCCATTCCGATAGCTGGAATTACTTCCATTAGTCCTATCATCCCTAACGAAAGAGCACTTTTGGTCAAACTATACACTTCCCATTCGATGATTATAAATTGCATTGACCAAGCAAAAACCATGGCAAATCGCAGCAACAAAAACATATTGAATTCTCTAAAACGCAAGGCTGCGTAGGCATCTTTTACTTTAACTTTCATACTTTCTACTTAATATCTTTCAACCGCAATTGGATAGATGTTTTGCCATTCCATTCATTTTCATCTATGCAATACACCGCTTCGAACGGCTTTTTATTCGCTGTCAATTCCATTTTATTTCCTAATCCAAAACCAATGGCCGCCATTCCCTCGGAATTATTTTGGCGTACAAAAAGTTTTAAATGTTCTTCATCGGCTCCCAATTTTTGGGCATAACCTGTGTCTTTCACATTTTTGGTCAAGAAAACAGGTGTCATATTTTGTGGTCCAAAAGGTTCGAATTGTTTTAAAATCCGAGTCAGTTTTGGAGTGATGTCCGATAAATTGATTTCGGCATCAATCGAAATTTCTGGAATCAACATATCGGGATGAATGGTTTCTTCCACTACTTTTTCGAAAGCGTTTTTGAATGCCAAATAATTTTCTTCCAATAAAGTCATTCCAGCCGCATACATATGTCCACCAAATTGCTCCAAATGTTCCGAACAAGCTTCCAAGGCATTATAGACATCAAACCCTTTGACAGAACGTGCCGAAGCCGCATATTTATCGCCACTTTTGGTAAAAACTAAGGTAGGACGATAATACGTTTCTATCAATCTGGAAGCCACGATTCCAATGACTCCTTTGTGCCAATCTTCTTGAAAAACAACCGATGTAAATCGCTTTTCTTCGTTATTTTCTATAATCTGACTCAGTGCTTCTTTGGTAATTTGTTTGTCTAAATCTTTTCTTTCGGAATTATAAGCTTCAATTTCGGATGCAAATTGTTGTGCTTGTTCAAAATCAAATTCCGTCAATAATTCCACAGCGTGATTCCCGTGTTTGATTCGTCCAGCTGCATTAATTCTGGGTGCGATGATAAAAACAACATCAGTAATATCTAAGGTTTTCTTCTTAATTTGATATATTAAAGCTTTAAATCCCGGTCTCGGATCAGTATTAATTACTTGTAAACCAAAATAAGCTAAAATCCTATTTTCGCCCGTCATTGGAACAATATCCGCAGCAATTGCCGTAGCGACTAAATCCAGATAAGAAGTCAAATCTTCGATGGTTTGATTTCGGCTTTCACCCAATGCTTGAATCAATTTGAAACCAATGCCACAACCGCATAATTCATCATAAGGATAATTACAATCGTCGCGTTTTGGATCCAAAACCGCAACCGCTTCTGGTAAAAAATCTCCCGGTCTATGGTGATCGCAAATGATGAAATCGATGTTTCTGGCATTGGCGTAAGCCACGTGATCAATGGATTTTATGCCACAATCCAAAGCAATTATCAGCGAAAAGCCATTGTCGTCGGCAAAGTCAATTCCTTTGAAAGAAACGCCATATCCTTCGTCATAACGATCTGGAATATATGTCGCCACATTGGGATAATAAGTTTTCAAATAAGACGAAACCAAAGAAACAGCTGTTGTTCCATCAACATCATAATCGCCAAAAACAAGAATATTTTCGCCGTTTTCAATTGCTAATTCAATGCGTTCGACCGCTTTATCCATATCTTTCATCAGATAAGGATTGTGCAAATCATTTAAAGTTGGACGAAAAAATTGTCGGGCTTGTTCGAAAGTTTCAATACCTCGTTGCACCAAAAGCGTTGCCACAAATTCCTCGACATTCAAAGCTTCAGCAAGTAATTTTACCTTTTCTTCCGAAGGTTTTGGTTTGATGGTCCAGCGCATATTAAATTTAGAATTGAGAATTACGAATTGTTTTTTGTACTCCCACAAATTTAGTTTAAAATCACTAAAGAAATAAGTCTCAAAAAAAATTAACCGAAAATTCGCAAATTTCACAAAATATCGAACAACTAAATTCGCGAATTTGCGATAAAAATTTCAGGAGCTAAATCAAAAGATTGTACTTTTGATTATTATTCAAAATCAACCCAAAATGCAAATTCAAGGACAAATTGTCGATATTCAAAACCGTCGCATTTATGCTGGCGAAATCACTGTCGAAAACGGAAAAATAACTTCCATAATAGAGAAAAACCATCAGGTTCAACACTACATTATGCCTGGATTTATCGATTCCCACATTCATATCGAAAGTTCGATGCTGGTGCCTTCAGAGTTTGCCAAAATTGCTGTGCTCCACGGAACGGTGGCCACAATTTCCGACCCACACGAAATTGCGAATGTTCTGGGTTCGGCAGGCGTTTATTATATGATTGAAAACAGCAAAAAAGTGCCATTGAAATTTCATTTTGGCGCACCATCTTGTGTTCCCGCCACCACTTTCGAAACTGCCGGAGCGACAATCGATTCAGATGGAATCAAGGAATTAATGGCTTCGCCTGACATTTATTATTTGTCCGAAATGATGAATTATCCTGGCGTTTTATTTGACGATGCCGAAGTTTTGAAGAAAATAGAATGGGCAAAACATTTTAATAAACCCATTGATGGCCACGCTCCAGGATTACGAGGCGAACCAATAAAAAAATACATTTCTGCAGGAATTTCGACCGACCACGAATGCTTCACTTTTGAAGAAGCCGAAGAAAAATTATCCTTAGGAATGAAAGTCCTCATTCGCGAAGGAAGTGCCGCCAAAAACTTTGAAGCACTCATCGATTTGCTTCCCGAAAATTACGAAAACATGATGTTTTGTTCCGATGATAAACATCCTGACGATTTGATTGTCGGTCATATTAATTTACTTTGTGCTCGTGCTGTCGCCAAAGGAATTGACATTTACAAAATTCTACAAGCGGCTTGCATCAATCCCATAAATCATTACAAAATGAACGTGGGATTATTGAAAGAAAACGATGTTGCCGATTTTATCGTGGTCGAAGATTTAGTTGATTTCAAAGTGAAACAAACCTACATCAATGGAGAATTAGTTGCCGAAAATGGCGAGTCTTTTGTTAAACATGTTCCATTCGAAACTCCCAATAATTTCAATATTACTTCAAAGGAAATCGTTGATTTTGAAGTTTCTGCAAAAGGCTTAAAAATAAGAGTAATTGAAGCTTTGGAAGGGCAATTGATTACGAATGAAATTCATCATAACTCCTTAATCGTTGATGGAAAAATAGTTTCGGATACCGAAAATGACATCCTGAAAATGGCAGTTGTGAATCGTTATCAAGATACAAAACCAGCCATTGCTTTCATCAAGAATTTTGGTTTAAAAAAAGGGGCTATTGCCAGTTCAGTAGCTCACGATTGTCATAATATTGTAGTCGTGGGAACATCTGATGAAGAAATTTGCAATGCCGTCAACTTAATTATTAAAAATAGGGGTGGAGTTTGTGCTGTAAATAGTTCCCAAAATAAAATGTTGCCCTTGCCTGTTGCCGGAATTATGAGTGACAAAAACGGCTGGGAAACCGGAAAATTATACCAAGAAATTGATGCTATGGCAAAGAGTTTAGGAAGTGATTTGAAAGCGCCTTTTATGACACTTTCGTTTATGGCTTTATTGGTAATTCCCGATTTAAAATTATCTGATAAAGGTTTGTTTAGTGGTAATGCTTTTTCGTTTGTAGATCTCGAAGTATAAATCTAGGACACAGATGACACAGATTCAACTGATTTTCACAGATAGTTAGAAATAAAATACTTTGAAAAATCCGTGTTTATCCATTCAATTTGTGTCATCTGTGGCTAAAAAATTAAGCTTTCAACACCAAAGCAGTTCCTTCAAATTTAATTCCATCCCATCCTAAATTGATGAAATTACGAATGTTTTGGTGATTGGTTCCGGCTGGATCTCCCAATACTTCATCAAAATAATAAGCTCCAAAACAAGCTAACGTTTCGGATTGAGATAAGTTTTGCAATTGGGCAAAAGCAAACAATTTACAAGAACCTGAATTTTGTCCAATTTCATTGTGTTGCGTTCCATTATCGAAAGCCGTTGGAGTAAAATCGTAATTTTCCTCAATCACAGCGATGGTTTCCGGAAATGAAATTGCGTTTGGTGATTTTTTTAATTTTTCTAAAAAAGAAGTAATGCTCATTAATTAATATATTTAATTTTCGTTTGTTAACTTATACCAAAGTTTTTTAATCTCGACAAAGATTCTAAATTCCAACTTTGAAATAGGTTAAACCATTTAATTCAATTTAAAATTCACATCCATTTTCTCCAATTCAACCAAAAGCTCATTCGAAATCTTGATTTTCAATTTTCGACTTGGCATTGATATCCGAGTGATTGTTTTAGTTTCTAATCTAGAAGATTCTGGTTCAGCAATAGATTCTTCCATAATCAGTTCATCTTCTTCTGAGAATTCATCTGAAAAAATTACGGTTTCGTCTGAAATTTCATCTTCGAATAAGGCAATATCTGTTGTTGGTTCCAACTTTATAGTTTCAGGAACAATTTCTACTGATTTCTGAACCATTTCAAGCTCAA
>Ga0075152_10003068_pt1 | contig 11797 bp, 12 predicted proteins | sample JI61114C2DNA_FD_70964 | JGI IMG/M metagenome (GOLD analysis project Ga0075152, IMG submission 70964) | Wastewater effluent complex algal communities from Wisconsin, to seasonally profile nutrient transformation and Carbon sequestration -... | ecosystem: Engineered > WWTP > Effluent > Algae...
TCGCTCAACGTGGCGGCCACGCGCCTGATCCTCATGAACGGGCAGGACGGCGTCGAGGCCGCCGGCCACGTCATCATGGCCTTCGGCCAGTTCGTCGTCGGAGGCAACTTCGTCGTCGGCATCGTCGTGTTCGTGGTGCTGATTGCGATTCAGTTCCTCGTCATCAACCACGGCGCGGTCCGCATCTCGGAGGTCACGGCCAGGTTCACCCTGGACGCCATGCCCGGGCGCCAGATGGCGATCGACGCCGACCTGAACGCCGGGATCATCGACGAGAAGGAAGCCCGGCAGCGCCGAGACCGGGTTCGCCGCGAAGCGGACTTCTACGGGTCCATGGACGGTGCGATTCGCTTCACGCAGCGCGACGCGCTGGCCGCCGTCCTCATCACCGGCGTGAACATCGTCGCCGGCCTCATCATCGGCGTGCTCCAGCACGACCTGGATGTCGCGACCGCCGCCCAGACCTACACGATCCTGACGGTGGGTGAGGGACTGGTCACGTCCATCCCGTCGTTGCTCGTCTCCATGTCGGGCGGTCTGATCACCACGCGCGCCGCTTCCGAGTCGAACCTCGGCGACGACGTCGCTGTGCAGCTGCTGGCCCGGTCGCGTCCGCTGGCGGTGGCCGCCGCCGTCCTGCTCGGACTGGCGTTGATTCCCGGGCTGCCGAAGTTCTCGTTCCTGTTCGTCGCCGCGATTCTCGGTGCAGCCGCCTACGTCAACCGCTCGGCGATCGATACGCCGAAGGCAGAGGCGGAGAAGGCCGCGCAGGCCGCGCTGGCCGGAGCGTCGCCGGATGCGCTCGACCCGGCGACCACGGTGGATGCGCTGTCAGTGGAGGTCGGCTACGCCCTCGTGTCGCTCGTGGACGAGAAGCAGGGGGGCACGCTGCTCAACCGGGTTCGCGCGATCCGCAGGCAGGTCGCCAACGAGACCGGCATCGTCGTCCCATCGGTCCATGTGGCGGACAACCTCCAGCTCCCGCCGCGCGTGTATTCGATTCTGGTCAAGGGGGTCGAGGTGGCGCGGGGCGAGCTGTACGCGGACCGGCTGCTGGCCATCAACCCGGGTGGTGTCGGCGCCGCACTCGAGGGAGTGCAGACGCGTGAACCGGCGTTCGGTCTGCCCGCCACCTGGATTCCCCAGGAGCATCGCGAGAAGGCGGCCCAGGCCGGGTTCACGGTGGTCGACCCGACGACTGCGCTCTCGACCCATCTGTCGGAGACGATCCGGACCTTCCTGCCGGACCTCCTGAGCCGTCAGCAGACCAAGGAGCTGATCGACCGGGTGGGGCAGACCTCGCCGAAGCTCATCGAGGAACTGATTCCGAAACTCGCCACGATTGGCGACGTGCAGCGGCTGCTGCGGCAGCTGTTGCGGGAACGGGTCTCTGTGCGCGACCTGACCACGATTCTCGAGGCGTTCGCGGACGCTGCGGTCCTGACCAAGGACGCCGACTCGCAGACCGAGGCGGTCCGTCAGGCGCTCGGCCGGGCCATCTGCCGTCCGTTCCAGAACGAGAAGGGCGAGGTGCCCGTCATTGCGCTCTCGCCGACGCTGGAGGAGCGGTTGCTCCAGGCGATCGTGCGGACCGACCAGGGGACCGTGCTCGCCATCGACCCGACCCAGGCCCAGCGGCTGGCGTCGCGCATCGCGGATGTCTTCGCCAGCGCCGTGGCACAGCCTGTGCTCTTGTGCACACCAGCGCTTCGCCCTCACCTGTGGCGGTTGTTCTCACGGGTGCTGCCACATCTCGGGGTGCTGTCGCACAACGAGATTCCGGCTCAGATATCGATTGCGGCACTAGCGACCCTCGACTGACGTTATGCAGCTGCGGAAATTCATCCAACCTACTGTGCGGGAGGCCCTTCGCGAGGCTCGCGAAGCCCTGGGCCCCGACGCCTACGTCCTGTCGACCGAGATGGTCGCCGCTCCGGGCCTGCGGGGCATCATGGGCGCACGTCAGGTGCAGCTCACGGCGGCGGTGGACGACGAGGAGGTGTCGGTCACCCGACCATCGGCCGAGGAACGTCGGTCTCCCGTCACCACGAGCGAGAACGAGGCGCTCATTGCCCGCCTGGTCGCCTGCGGACTCGATACGCCGATGGCGACGGGCGTGGTGCGGAGCATTCCCGAGTCAATGCGGCGGGGGGCGTCGGCCAGCGTGCTGTTCCGTGCACTGGCGAACGACGTGGCGAACCTCACCGCTCCGGAGGATGCCTTCGCCCGCGCGGAAGTGTTCATCGGTCCTCCCGGCGTCGGGAAGACCACGACCATCGCCAAGATCGCCGCGCGCGAGCGGGCGGCCCGCGGCCGCGCCTTCGGGATGATTGCCGCGGACGGGTTCCGCGCCGGCGCGGTGGAACAGCTGCGCACCTACGCCGACATCATCGGGTCGCCCTTCAAGGTAGCCCGGACGCCGGACGACCTCGACCGCGCTCTCAGCAGCGCCCGAAACACTGTGCTCGTGGACACTGCTGGCCGCTCGCCCCGCGACGGCGCCGTGCGCGAACAGCTCGACGCGCTCAGCCGCCATCGTCATGTGCGCACGCACCTGGTCATCGCGGCAGACACCAGCCTGGCCACGGCGCGCCGCATCTTCGACGCCTACGCCGACGTGAAGCCGTCGCGCATCGTCGTCACCAAACTCGATGAGACCGACTCGCTGGCGCCGCTGAGCGGCCTGATCCGCGAGCGAGGCATTCCTGTGTCCTACATCACCACCGGCCAGCGCGTGCCGGAAGACCTCGAACGGGCGACGCCCGCGCTGCTGGCCAGCGCCATCCTGCGCGAATCGTTCGACAACACGGCGGACCTGGCATGAGCACACCACAAAGCCCCACGGGCCGCCGCGGCCTGACCATTGCCGTCACGAGCGGCAAGGGCGGCGTTGGCAAGACCGCCCTCACCGTGAACCTGTCGATCGCGCTCGCGCGCCTCGACTTCCGCGTCGGCATCCTGGATGCGGACTTCGGGCTCGGGAATGTCGACGTGATGCTCGGGCTGACCCCGATTTCGCACATCGGCGCCGTGATGACCGGGGAGAAGGCCCTCGGTGAGATCGGGGCGACCACGGTGTCGGGCGTCCGTATCTTCCCGGCGGGCAACGGCATCCGCTCGCTGACGTCGCTGCCGGGCGGCCCCTGGGCCCGCCTGCAGTCCGGCATCGAAGACCTGAGCACGACGCTCGACTACCTGCTGGTCGACACCGGCCCCGGCATCGGCGACACCGCCCTGAAGGTGGCGCGCGCCACTGACCGGGCCATTGTCGTCACCACCTGCGAACCGACCGCCCTCGTCGATGCCTACGCGATGACCAAGCTGCTCATCGCGCGGGCGCCCCGCCGCGAAGTCGGGCTCGTCGTCAACATGGCGAGGGACGCCGAAGAAGGGCGGCACGTGGCCCGGCAGCTGGGTCTGGCCGTTCAGCAGTTCCTCGGCGCGTCGATCCGGTACTACGGACACGTCGAACGCGACAGTCAGGTGACCGACTCGGTGCAGGCGCAGCGCCCGCTCATGGCGCTCGACGTGGATTGTCCCGCAACCCGAGCTTACGACCGGCTCGCCCGGCGCATTGCCCTGTGGACCCCACCAGCGACCGAGCGGGTGGGCGCACCGGCGGTGCCGCTGGGCGCGATGACGGCGGAAGACTTTGCGCGGACGGAGGCGCGGTCATGCGCATGACGTTGCCGGAACAGGATTTCGAGACCCGTGACCGCCTGGTCATGGAGCACGTGGGCCTCGTGCGCGCTCTGGCGGGCCGCCTTGCGCACCGTGTTCCGTCGCAGGTCGAGGTCTCCGAGCTGATCAGCGTGGGCGTGCTCGGCCTCATCGACGCGGCCAGCCGCTTCAAGCCGACCCTGGGTGTCCCGTTCGATGCCTTCGCCCGTCGCCGAATCCATGGCGCGATGCTCGACGCGCTGCGAGACCTGGACTGGGCGCCGCGTTCCGTCCGCAAGATGGGCCGGACGATGGACGGCACCGTGGCGCGGCTGCGCCACGAGCTCGGGCGCGAGCCGGAAGAGAAGGAAATCGCCGGAGCCCTGAACGTCTCCGAATCGGAATACGGAAAGATCCTCGACCAGCTCAAGACCGCCGAACTGGCCACCATCCGCCAGTCGACCAACGAGGACGGCACGAGTTCCCTCGAGGTCGCGGTGGACCCCGGCGAGGGGCCCTACGCGCGGCTCGAGCGGGAGGAGCTCCGCCAGTTGCTGGCTGAGGCGATCACGGAGCTGCCGGACCGCGAGCGCCAGATCCTGGCGCTCTACTACCAGGAAGAGCTGACCCTCGCGGAAATCGGCGAGGTGATCGGCGTCGGTGAGTCCCGGGTCTCGCAGCTGCGCACGCAGGCGATCGGTCGCCTCAGGTCCCGACTGGCCGCGCGGATGCGCATGCCCGGTGGAGCACAGGCATGAGCAAGATTCTCTCTCAGGAAGAAATCGACTCGCTGCTGGCAGCAGCCGATGATGCGACCGATGCGGCGCCACGGTCGTCGTCCGCGCGCGAGTCGGCTGCCCGGTACAACTTCCGCCGGCCAGACCGAGTCTCGAAGGAGCAGATCCACTCGCTCCAGTTCCTGCACGACCGCTACGCGCGCAACGTGGCGACGTCGCTGTCGGCGTACCTGCGGACGATGACGGAGCTTTCCGTCGTCTCGGTGGAGCAGTTCTCGTACTCCGAGTTTCTGATGTCGCTGTCAGATCCGACGGCGTTCTATGCGCTCTCCATGGCGCCCTTCGAAGACCTGGGCGCGCTCGAGGTCAACCCCGCGATTGCCTTCTCGATCGTCGACCGCATGCTTGGCGGCAGCGGGAATGGTGCCCCTCCGAACCGTGCGCTCAGCGACATCGAGCAGAACGTCATCGACTCGGTCGTGAAGCTCATTCTCGACGGTCTCTCCGACACCTGGCGTGCGCTGACGCCACTGACCTTCACCGTCAAGGGACGCGAGACGCGTCCCCAGATGCTGCAGGTCTCCGGTCCGAATGAAGTCGTCGTCATGATCGCGTTCGACATGAGAATCGGCAGCACTCGCGGAATGATGAATCTGTGCCTGCCGGCCAGCCTCATCGAGTCCGTCGGCGCCCACTTCGGCCAGGCCTGGCACAAGCAGCGCCGGGACCCGAGTGAGGTGGAGCGGGCCTGGATTCGCGAGAACCTCGCGCGCGTCCCGATGCCGCTGACCGCTCTTCTGGAGACGCGGCTCCGCACCGGAGACCTGATGGCGCTGCAGGCCGGAGACGTTCTCTCCCTCGGGCTCCGCGCCGACCTGCCGATCGAACTCCGGGTCGGCGACTCGCGCAAGTTCACGGGAAGACTGACGAAGCACGCAGGGCGCGTCGGCGTCCGGATCGATCGCCGCTCCGAGGCGGGGCAGGAGTCCTAGATGAGCGACCAGCTGCACAACACGCTCGCGTCGCGGTTCGCCCACGAACTGGTCACCGGGCTGGCGACGGCCATCGGTACGACGGCGGTGGCCCAGTCAGTCAGCGTTCCGGCCGTCGGCACGGGGTACCTCACGTCGGTCAAGGTCGGCGGCGCTCAGAGCGGCGTCGTCGTCGCGTGGGTGGAGTCGGCCGTCGCCGAAGCCGCGGCCCGCGCGGCTACGAACGCCGAAGGGCAGCCACCGATGGATGCCGTCATCGGGCTGCTTCGTGAGACCGCCGCTCACGCCTGCGCCATCGTGGCGCTCGGCCACGAGTTCTCCGCGCTCCGCTTCAACGTATCCGCGATCACGCCTGGACCGGCGCCCGCGTCGGCCAGCCTCTTCCGCTTCGCCATGCCCGACGGTTCAGACGGCATCGTGGCCGTGTCGGCCAGCCTGGCCGAAGTCGGCGACCCAGGGGCCGCCAAGATCAACGGCAACCTCGACCTCGTGCTCGACGTCGAGCTTCCCCTCGTGGTCCGCTTCGGCCGCACCACGCTCACGCTCAAGGTCCTGTCGGGCCTCGGCCCTGGTTCGATCGTCGACATGGGCCGCTCGCCCGACGACCCGGTCGAACTGCTCGTCAGCGACAAGGTGATTGCCTACGGCGAAGTCGTCATCGTCGAAGGCAGCTACGGACTTCGCATCACAGACCTCGTCAGCCGCACGGATCGGATCCGCGCTCTGGAGACCCGCTAATGGTGACCTACATCCTTCTCGCGGCGATGGCCGTGCTCAATGCCCTGACCCTGTCGCTGCTCATCAAGTTGTCGCGCCGGATCACCAGCGCCGAGCGGGTGCACGACCGACTCACGCACTTCGCCGAGGCGATGACGCTCCTCACCGACACCACCGAGCACGGCCTGGCCAACGTGGCCGCCAGCCTCAACGCGGTGGGGCAGAAGACGACCACCCGGAGCACCACCCGGGCGACGACGCGCCGGATCGTCACGGCGGCCAAGAAGGGGCGTCCGATCTCGGCGATTGCCGCCGAGGAGTCGATGTCCGAGAGCGAGATCAGCCTGCACCTCGAGCTGGGCGGGTTGGCCGCTGCGCAGGAGGCCGGTCATGGCTCGATGCGCATCTGACACCTGCAGCCGCTGGCGGCCGGATGTGTTGACCGGCATGTCGGGGGTCACCATCGACAACCGGTGGTTCTGCTCGGGACCCTGTGTCGAGCGGATGGTTCGCGATCTGCTCGCCGAACCGGCGCCGACCGTTCCCCCGGCTGTCAGCTCGGCGGCGCCGCATCTGCGGCTGGGCGTGCTGCTGCGGCACCACGGGGCACTGTCGGCCGATCAGCTCCACGAGGCGCTCGAACAGCAGCGGGTCAGCGGACTTCGCCTCGGCGCGCAGGCGCGGGCGCTCTTCGGGATCGACCGCGCGCTGGTGCTTCGCGCGCTCGCCGCGCAGGCAGGCACCCGCTACCTCACGTCGATCGATCCCGGCACGGTTCTCGACGCCCCCGGCGGGCTGTCGCGCGAGACCATCGTGGCGCTGGGACTGATTCCGTTCTCGCAGCCGGATGCGGAGCGGGTTGTGCGCGTGGCCTCCAGGGCGCCGCTCCGCTGGGACGCCGTCAACGCGCTCCGGCGACTGGCGGACTGGGTGCCCGAGCCCTACCTGGTCGAGGACGATACCTGGGCTGAACTGCTCGAGCAGTACGGAACCGGCCCGCGCGCCACCAGGCGTCCGTCATCGCAGGCTGTGCTCGTGAAGGACCAGCACGAGGCGGTCGAGCACATCACGCAGCTGGCCACGACGGCCCGGCGCAGCCGGGTCGCCGAGGCGCACTGGGAACCGTATACCTGGGTCCGTGTGGAAGCGGAGGCGTCCGTGAAGGACGTCCTGTTCACCCGACCTGTTCTGGAGGAGACGTCATGGCCGGCAGCCAGTACATCGCTCTGAGCGGCATGCGCGCGCGTCTCGACCAGCTGGACCGGCTGGCCGCGGACATCGCGAACGTGGGGACCGCTGGCTACAAGGCCGAACGCGCGGCCGACGCCGAAGCGGGACGTCCCCAGTTCAGCAACGTGCTGCAGTCGGCCATCGACGTGACGAAGGGGGACCGCAAGCTCGATGTGTCCTCCGGCGTGCTCAATCCGACGGGCCGCGATCTGGACATGGCCATCGAGGGCGGCGGCTTCTTCGTTGTCGAGACGCCTGCCGGGATGCGCTACACGCGCAACGGTCACTTCTCGCGCAGTCCCGAGGGGACCCTCGTGACCGAGGACGGCTCGGCGGTGCAGGGCACGAATGGTCCGATGCAGATCGGGACGGGCGAGGTCTCCGTGGACCCCGACGGCACCGTGAAGACCGGCGGCGTCGCCGCTGGCAAGCTGAAGATCGTCAGCTTCGACAATCCCTCGGCGCTGGTCGCCGAGAGCGGCGCGAAGCTGCGTGCTGACGGTGCTGCACCGGTGGATGTCGCGGTGCCCTCGGTGCGGGCCGGCTCGCTCGAGCAGTCGAACGTGTCGCTCGTCAACCGCGTGGCTGAACTGACCGGCGTGACACGCAGCTTCGAGGCGCTCCAGAAGGCGATGTCTCTGATGATGAACGACATCGATGGCCGGGCCATCGAGCAACTTGGGAGAATCCGATGATCCGCGCTCTCTATACGGCCGCCAGTGGCATGAACGCGCAGCAGGCCAACATCGACACCGTGGCGCACAACCTCGCCAACGTGAACACGGCCGGCTTCAAGAAGAGCCACGTCCAGTTCGAGGATCTGGTGTACCAGGAAGTGCGCACGCCAGGCGCGGCGTCCTCGTCGGTGGGTGAGGCGCCCATCGGCCTCGAGATCGGCCTTGGCACCCGGCCCGTCGGCACCTCGCGCGACTTCAGCGCCGGCAACATGCGCTCGACCGGTGGTGACCTGGACCTCGCGATCGAAGGCGACGGCTTCTTCCAGATCACGACGCCGCAGGGGACCACCGCCTACACACGCACCGGCGCGTTCCATCGGGATGCGCAGGGCCAGATGGTGACCGCGGACGGCTACGGGGTGGAGCCGCAGATCAGCATCCCTGCCAACGCGACGACCGTCACGATCTCGAAGGACGGCGTGGTGTCGGCTCAGATCGCGGGACAGACGGCGACGCAGCAGCTCGGCACGATCGAGATCGCGACGTTCCAGAACCCGGCCGGTCTCCGCCCGATGGGGGGCAACCTGTTCGAGGTGACCTCCGCCTCCGGCGACGCGCAGACTGGCGCGCCTGGCCTGGACGGCAAGGGCATCGTCCAGCAGGGGTTCATCGAGGACTCGAACGTCAGCGTGGTCGAGGAGATGGTGAACATGATCCTCGGGCAGCGCGCCTACGAAGCCAACTCGCGGGTCGTCAAGGCGGCCGACGAGATGCTGTCGCAGGTCAACAACATGGTTCGGTGATGAACATCCTGGCTCCGCTCCTCGTGCTGGCGGCCGTCACGGCCGCGGCGCAGCCGGCGCCGGCCGGCGTCGAACAGCAGGTGGTCGCGGCCCTCGGGGCCGAAGTCCGCTCGCGACTCGGCGCCCAGGCGTCGGTCACCGTCGAGCGGGTGCAGGTGTCGCTGCGGGAAGGCGCCTCGGGCACCCTGGCGATTCTCCCCGCGCCCCAGGCGCAACTCGGTGTGCCGCTCGCGTTCGTCGTGATCGGGACGGGCGCGAAGGGGCGCCCGGTGCAGGTCGGCCGTGGGACAGCGCAGGTGACGGTCCGAGTGGCGCACGCGCAGGCGGCCCGGCTCCTGACGCGGGGGACGGTGCTTGCGGCATCGGACCTCGTCGAGGTTGTCGGGGACCCTGGACAGGTGCCGCTCCGCAAGCTCCCGACAGTGCGCGATCTGGTCGGTGGCACGCTCCGGCGCGATATGGCGGCCGGAGGGGTGGTCACGCACCAGACGGCCACGCTGCCGCCGGCCGTTCGCGCCGGAGACACGGTCCAGGCTGTCGCGTCAGTGGGGTCGGTCCAGGTGACGGCGGAACTGACGGTGATGGACAACGGCGCGGAAGGCGCCATCGTGCGCGTGGTGAATCGTGATTCCCACCGCGAACTCCGGGCCCGCGTCGTGCGGGCCGGGGTAGTCGAGGTGATGCATGACTGAGCGGAAACTGCCCTACGTCGTCGCCGGACTCGCCCTGCTCGCGCTGCTCGCAGGAAGCACCCCGGCCCGTGCCCAGAAGGCGCAGCCGGCGAGCGACAAGTACGACGAGCAACTGGCGCGCTATCTCGAGTCGGCCCGGAAGCAGGCGGGCGAGGGCAGCGCGGCGGTCGGGCGCAACGACTGGATGAACGGGCTGATGGGCGACCTCAGGGCCCGCCGGATCAACGACCTGGTCACCATCCAGGTCGTCGAGAGCATTACGGCGACCGGAACGGCCGATTCGAACCTGTCGAAGGCCAGCAGCGGCTCCGCCGCCGTCCCGGGCCTGTTCGGCGCCGAATCGAAGCTGCCGTCCCTGATCGACCCGGCCAATCTCGCCAGCGCGAAGAGCGACACCAGCTTCAAGGGTGCCGGTACCACGACACGCGCCGGAGAACTGACAGCGGTGGTGACCGGTCGGGTCGCCGAGGTGCTCGCCAATGGCGACCTTTTCATTGAGTGTGTGCGCGAGATCGCCATCAATGGTGATCGGCAAGTGGTGGTGTTGACTGGAGTGGCACGCGTTGCAGACATCAGTCCCAACAACGTCGTGATGTCCACCTCACTCGGGGAACTGCAGATCCGCTACTTCGGTCGCGGGCTCATGAAGGACAGCCTGTCACCGGGCTGGCTCATCCGCGTGCTGAACAAGATCTTCTGAAAGGCACCATGACTGTCTTCACGTCACTCCGCAGCCTGGCCGTCGTCACCCTCGCGGTGTCCGTCTCTCTGTCGGTTCCTGCGGGAGCCGCTGACACCGGCACCAGGCTCAAGGATATTGCGTCGATTCAGGGGGTCGAGTCGATCCCGCTCATCGGCTACGGTCTGATCGTCGGCCTGAACAAGACCGGCGACAAGCGGCAGACTATCTTCACCGCGCAGACCATCGCCAACATGCTTCAGCGGTTCGGGCTCTCGGTGCCCGGCCAGCAGATGAAGATCGAGAACGTCGCGGCCGTGCTGGTGACGGCCGAACTGCAGGCCTACGCCAGGCCCGGCGCGCGCATCGATGTCACCGCGTCGTCCATCGGCGACGCCCGAAGCCTGCAGGGAGGAACCCTGCTCGCCACGCCGCTGCGGGGTGGCAACGGCCAGGTCTACGCGCTGGCCCAGGGGCCGCTCTCGATCGGCGGATTCGGCGGCGGTGGTGGCGGGAACTCCGTGCAGGTGAACCACCTGACTGTGGGCCGTGTGCCGAGCGGCGCGCAGGTGCAGCTGGGCGGCGGCGGCTCGTTGCCCACCGGCGACGTCATTACGCTCGCGTTGCGCGAGCCCGACTTCATGAGCGCGGCGCGGATCGTCGAGGCCGTGAACAGCGAGCTCGGTCCGGAGCAGGCGTCGGTCGTCGACCCGGGCAGCGTCACGATCAGGATTCCGCCGCAGTACAAGAACAGCGTGCCGTCGCTCATGGCCAGGCTCGAAGGGTTGTCCGTCCAGATGGACGTGAACGCCCGCGTCGTCATCAACGAACGCACCGGAACGGTGGTCGTCGGCGGGCAGGTTCGCATCGGGGCGGCCGCGGTCGCGCACGGGAACCTGTCGGTGCGGATCTCCACGAAGTTCGAGGTGTCGCAGCCGAATCCGCTCTCGCGCACCGGCGATACGACCGTGGTGCCGAACACGCAGGTCGATGTCCAGGAGAAGGACGCCAAGCTCGTGGCGCTCGAAGAAGGCACGACCCTCGAGACGGTGGTCCGCGCGCTCAACGCCCTCGGGGCGACGCCGCGCGACATCATTGCCATCATGCAGGCGCTCAAGGTGGCGGGCGCGCTGCACGCTGAACTCGTGGTGCTCTAGATGAATGTCCTGCCGACCCCCAACGACAGTGCGGTTCAGGCCGACCCGGTCCAGGTCGAGGCGCGCCGGTCGCAGCTCGCCCGCCTTGCCCATGAGTTCGAGGCCATGTTCCTCTCCGAGATGCTGAGGGGCATGCGGGACTCGATGCTCACGGAGTCGGAAGAGCAGGGGCTTGGCAACGCCACGATGACCGACACCTTCGACAGCGAGCTGGGTCTGTCACTGAGCAAGGCCGGAGGATTCGGACTGGCGAACCTGATGCTTCAGGCGCTCGACAGGCAGGGGCTCGGCCAGGCGCCAGCGCAGCCCGCCGCGCCGGCGGCCGCTCTGACGGCCTACTCGGCGCCGGTCCCGCTGGCCACGCATCAGGTCCCGGTGACGCTCACGACGCCGGAGGTGCCAGGTGGCGACGCGTCGGTGCTCGACGGCGCATCGGCTGTCTCGCTCGCCGCG
>Ga0075152_10003069_pt1 | contig 11791 bp, 22 predicted proteins | sample JI61114C2DNA_FD_70964 | JGI IMG/M metagenome (GOLD analysis project Ga0075152, IMG submission 70964) | Wastewater effluent complex algal communities from Wisconsin, to seasonally profile nutrient transformation and Carbon sequestration -... | ecosystem: Engineered > WWTP > Effluent > Algae...
AAAGTGAATACTTATAAACATTGAATATATCATTCACTCTGTAAACTTATCGAGCACGTGCAAAGGAGCTTTTGTTAGGCAATTGGGTACCGAGGATAAGTGCCTTGTTCGTTTCGACGATCTGCCCATTGGCAATCATCTCGTCCAGGATGTAGTGGGCCTTTTCGATGTTAAACATGATGTCCAGCTCACACTACTATTAGAGGGTTTGCTTACCACGTTCTCGAAGTACTTGTCGAGTGTCTCCACCAGATTGTGGATGAACTATAGGTACGCCATTTCGTTCTGAGTGGGTGCAGCTATTACTTCTTCCTCGATGGACACTCCGATGATGAAGAACAGGCTGGCGTATCGGCGGTAGATCACCTTGTAACCGCGATACTCAATGAACGAGCAGAGCGACTCGTTGCGTGATATACACTTTCTGATGAGCTCTCCTTCGAGGGTGGTTCGCTCCTTGACCGTCATTTCGTTGTAGTACTGGGCAATCCGAGTCTGCCCCTGCTTGTTCACCATCAACAGAAACTGGATCATGCTTGCTGACGTGTTGTGAGATATTATACTGTATGCTTGCTGAAAGTATTCACAACTATGGCCAAAGTATTTAGAAAGAGCACACAGGCGAGTGATTCAAGGCTTGGGTGGATCAGGCTGGCCCTTTTGCTTATCATCAGTTGAGGTGGTCCTCCAGAATCTGCTGTACATTCTTGGACGATCTTCCTTGACGTGGAACACCCATTTCCACTGGCGATGCTGTTGTTGATTGTCTCCGGTGGTGGTTGTTTCCTTTAGCATTTATTCCTTGTTCAGGTAACAATGGCTCATCATCTTCATGCGGATCGGTGCTAGCTAGTAATACTGAAAGCGCATCATACGGTAGAACCAAGGCCGTAAGAAAGATCGTACCATCTTCCGATCGTTATTGATGCAATCCCTGATGAACTGCATGAGTTAGATTATATCTATTCAAATGAAAGGTTCTGTTTTGCTGTGGATTTTAGTGATACTCGCAACCATTTCGTGCTTGGATCCCTACAAAGTTCTAAACATCGACGAGGAGGTCTCTGACAACGAACTCTCTAGCGCCTATAAGCAGCTCACGAAGAAGTATAAGAAGAACGAACACATCAAAGGACTGATTCAAGAGGCCTACGAAGAGATCATCATCGAACGGAGCAACGAAGCCGTGGAGATCGAAGCAGTGGCTTAGCATGCAGCCAAACCTCCAGAATAGACGCTTGTAGAGCCTCCAAGGCAGGCTAGGGTTCCACGACATTATGGACGTCGTCGAAGGCCAGGAAGAGGTTTCATTCCACTCGTCAACATTGCCACTGCTGCAGTTCGAGCTGCAAAACAGTCAGGCTCAAAGGCTTCATAAGATGAACCCACATTTACCACGGGAACCCAAAAGGGTGTCAGTGAAGTACAAGCTCAGAATATGTCAATGGCGAAGATCATCGTGTGGGGCATCAACAGCCTCCTTAAGATTATCCCACTGGCACTGCTTCTGTGGTTCTGTGTGAGACCACAACTCAATAAGGCACCACAAAGGCCGGATCAGCTACGCCGCGATATGTGATCGTGGTTACCGAGTTTTAAAGTTATGAATAGATTGCGTTAAGATGATTGGTCACACCAAGACAAAGTCTCAAAAATCCCTCGGAACGAATCTGTTGGGTCGAGATTCCTATGGGTATGAGACAAGCAAACACTTCCAACAGCTCAAGGACTATAATGAAACCGAGCAACGCTAGCTGTACCATCCATAGACTGGAAGGGATCACTACAACAATAACTACGACCCACCTCCTATCGGCTCCGGCCGAAGAACTGGGCATACTCCTATGAAAGGCGAGTCAGAGCAACAAACAGAACGGCACAAGTTTATCGTCGACCAAAAAGAGCTCAATTACCGAAGTCAAATGCAGGAGCTGATCCGACAGAACGAAGAGCTAAAATTGAAGCACCGCCAAGCCGAGATTCGAGCCAACGAACTAGAGAACAGAGCCAGCACCAATAACTAAACGACTCCCAACAAGCGGGGACTCTTTGCTTCAAATGCTTCGGTTGAGTCTTTAGAAGATGAATACAACCGCGCCAACTTAGTAGGGAGGTATCAGCTATCAGTGCGGAGGATGCTTGATCTGTACGGGTGCAACCGTGAACAATCTTCAATCGAGCACTGTAAAAGCGAACGGGATATTATTGAGTTTCTGGTTCGGACAATGTGCGAGCAACATGAGTATTTCAAGGCAAGAGACGCAGAGGAACGTGCCAAATTGTCTCACGATCAAAGAGAGGTTGGAAAGGTTCGGGAATCTTTGAAAATGTTGACTGAGACCATCGAACTCTTCAAGAACCGGTAAAATAAGTACAAGGAAAAAGCTGATGAGGTGCGAAGGGAGTGGCTGGCGACCACATCTAAGCTGGCCAAAAGTGAGAATATCAGAGAAAAGCTTGAGTTAGAACTGTCAAGGATGGAACAGTCCCTTCATGAGCACCAGCGTGATATTATTCGCATTCAAGAGGAGTCGAGGGCTGATCAGTAAGCGAAACAACAAGAAATAAAGGCTCTCGAGCAACAAGTCCAATAGGTATGCGCAGAGTCGACGCGTTTTAAGACTCTCTGCCAGCAGCTTGAGATGGAAGTTTCCGAAGTTAAACTGTAATCGGAGGAGTGGCAGCTTCGGCTCAAAGTGAAGGATGATGAACTTGCCAGGAGCAATCGCTAGACAGCCAGATGGAAGGAGAGATTCGAATGGCTGGAACAAGAAAGGGCAGGAACGACGGGCTAGTTTGCACGATCTGTTGCTGAATCCCGGAAGCGTTTCAGCTAACAAGTTCAAAGTGAGTACAAGACAAAAATGCTCGAGAACATCCAAGAAAGAAGTTCAGAAATTTTGGATGAGCAAAGTGAAGACTCCGTGCCATACGTACAGTCGATTTCGCATCCACTTTTTCGTTCACAAAAGGCTCCTTCAGAAGTAACCGTATACCCTAACCGACACCGAGAGCCTGTGCGTACTGAACCCTTGGGCCATAATAATGTGATGTACGGGACTGACACGGCAGCAACCGAATTCAAGAAATCACCAGCGATAAGACGGATACAAACCAGAGGCTAGCAGGCAATAGAACCAGTTCCAGCAAACGGTTCTGCTTCCAACCTCTTAGAAAACATGCTGAACAAGCTGGAGGAGCACTATGCAGACAAGCTTGCTGATTCTCATTGATTGATTCTCTCACGATCCAGCAGTATTGATGTCGTCTTCGCTCTTAAGGGACTAACACATTTGAATCCGCAATGGCACAAGCCTGGCACATGCATCACACTTGCTCCTCAGCATATTGTTCTCTTTGGACTATCCTGGAAGTTTCCTTCTTGACGATTTCCTCTTCCATGCACTTCTTTTTCTCTTCCAATGCTCTCAGGTGAAGGTTCAACACCTGGTTTTCTATATGAAGCACGTCTATGCACTGTCGCCGTGGTGGAGGGTTTATCCGATTTTCTCTCATATATAGTATGTCTTGCCGTAGCTTTGCAGGAAATTTATCCAAGCAGGCTATGAACTCACTCAACCGTTGATTTGCCTCCCGAAAGCTTTGACGGATGTGGACCATCAATCGAGGTGCCATTGACTCCAATTCTGCGATCTGTTGCTGATCTTTGTCAATCTCATCTCGAATGGCTTTCTCCTTTGCCTGTATCTTTTGAGTCTTCGCCATTACGAGCTCGTGTCTACTCTTCAGCTTCTTTTCATTTTCTGCGAATTCTACCTTTAAACTGTTCAGGGTCTAGTTGAGCTCGAAGTACTAAGCTGGAGAAAGTTCCTCTCTCTTGCTCTGAACCACTCTTTCGAACTTAAAGTGCCTTATCTGATTTCGTAACCTTTCGACATTGGTCTTCTCAACAGCTAACCTGGATAAGTATTCTTTGAAATGGGCCACCGCATCCTTTGCTTCTTCCATCTTCGAGTTGCACGAGCCCGGGTAGTAGGTCTTTACGAGTGGCTCCTCTACTTCAATGTTCAACCAGATATGGTTCTTAAGTTGCTTCAGCGTCATCCGTTGGTTAGGCTCCTTCTGCAACAATCTTTTAACAACATCCTTGGCAAGCACTGGAAAGCCCTCTGGAAATCTAATCTCCATCTTGGTAATCAGCTCTTCAATTGGGTCTTCTATTTGAATCGCGAAGGGATTTTCACCTGTGAGCAATTCGTATATCATAACTCCAACGTTCCAAAGGTCAATGCTTTCGGTGTATGGTATGTTCGAGACCATCTCGGGTGCCATGTAGATTTGTGTCCCAGCGTATGTATAGCGGGTTCCTCCCCGAAGGTCGATGATATTTGAGCAACCGAAGTCGGTAACTTTGCAGTTCCCGTTGGCGTCCAGCAGAATATTTTCAGGCTTTAGGTCTCTGTGTATAATGGGTTGCTCCCTGACATGTAGGTACTCCAACGCAGAGACGATATCTTTGATGCAACGGACTACCCTACCCTCAGTGAAAGTTCCGTATTGTTGCAGCCGATCGTAAAGAGATCCTCCCTCTGCTAGCTCAAGGATCATGTTGACATACTCGTCATCCTCGTAGGCCTCGTACATCCTTATTATGTTGGGGTGGTTCATTTCCTTCATTAGGTCTATCTAGAAGCTGACTTGGCGACTCATTTTGGGATCATTTAGTCGGTATCGCTTGATGCGTTTCAGAGCAAAGTATTCTCCCGTATCCACTTTCTTAGCTCGAAAGACTTCAGCATAGCCTCCAGTTCCCAAGCTTCCCGTGATTTCGTATGGCTTATTGGCTTCGATTGCTGATGATTCTTCTGAAAACATTATAAAGTGACAATTCTGATTTGCTGCATGACCTATTTCGCTGCACAGAATCATCAAATCACCATATAATCAAGCCAGCCCTTCTTGCAAGTATTAAATGTTTTGAGAGGAAGCCAAGGCTAAGAAGATGCAAAACATTGACTTTAAAATGTTGGAAGCAGGCATGAAATATTGCGTCTTGAATGCAAAGATGTCCCTTCATCGACTGTTTATTCTCAATGAACTGCCGAGAATAATAACAAAAATCTACGATGGAACACGTATTCCCTGTGAAGTCAAACGTGATTTAGAGAACAGTTGGTGGTTGCGAAAAGGAATCGAGCGCACTCTTTATAATCATTGAAACATCTCCTTCCTGTTTGAGCTAATACAAAAAAACTCTATTCATCTTGAATTCTGACACCCTCATTATAACACTCTCTATTTTAATCGGGTCACCATCCTTGGCCATATCCTCCACTACCCGGTGGGAACATCCCTCCCTGAGGGTACATACCACCGCCTTGAGGATTATACATACCGCCTTGTGGGTACATACCACCTTGTGGGTACATACCGCCTTGTGGGTACATACCACCTTGAGGGTACATACCGCCTTGAGGGTACATACCTCCTTGTTGGTAGCCTCCCATCGGCATTCCCATTCCGTAGCCCGTACCCATTCCCATTCCCATCCCTGTACCCATTCCCATTCCCATACCCATGCCTCCTCCGCTCGTTATAGAAAGATTGACACGCCCAGCAGACCTTCCTTTATAGTAGAGATCCACAGATAAAGAGAAAGAACTTCCTGGCATACCGTTGAGAATGTGAGCAATGTTGGCTTGCCCTTACCCGACCAAATCATCAGCAGTGAATGTGTCCTTATCCCATACTTGAACACGAAGCACCATATCACCAGTGCGCATAAACTGGAAAGTATCACCCCATCTTGGATGTTTTCCCCCTTCCTCCCTGACTGTAGACTTCTTGCGATCACCGCCATAGTAGATGACCAGATAGGGATCCTGCTTTACTAAAACCAATTACCATTCGATCGAACGTATCGGTATCGTGGGTGAGATGAGCGTTGAGATTCGCGACTGTAAACATTTAAAAAGTATAACACGTGCTAGCCAATCTGATGCATTAATACGCCAATACGTTGACAAGCGAACCATACAGTGGCAGACAGATTCTCACTGCAGCTATTTTTCCTTCGCTTTTAGAGCATTTTCCAAATCCTTCGTAGTTGCTTCGAAGATTTTTTGAAGTTCCGATTCAGCCTTCTTGATTGCATCCTCCTGCGCGAATTTCTTATAATCCTTGATCTCATCCATGCACTTCGAACGCTGCTTTCTTATCTTGTCCTTTGTCTCATCGTAAAGTTTCTTGACTTTGGTCAGCATCAACTGCTTGGCCTCCTTTGTGGATGAGCTTGCTTGAGTCACCACAATCTGCTGCTCCTTCCGAACGAGCGTGAAATTCTGACCAGAAGCCTCTAATCCCTCCATTAACCAATCAGTACTTTCATAATGGGGATGCCTGTGTCCTAGTTGTACGGGTTTACGATGCATGTGTTGATGTTCTTCTCGACGATCTGGGCGAGCTCGCTGACCGGCGTTGTCTCGTTATAAACCTTTACGTAGATGGTCGAGAATATCGATGGGTCCATCCTGCCGAGCTTCATGCTCTGCATCTCCGTTTTTGCCAGGTTGGCGACATTTTTGAACTCCTTCTCCATCGCCTCCAAATCGATTTCTTTGCTGTTTGACACCTTGCTTCTTGCCTGCTCCTTCTCTTTGCTCTTCTCGATCTTCTCCTCTTTCTTCTTGGAAATCTTAGCGAACTTGAATGCAGGAGTATGAAGGAATAACGGTACGGTACTGAATACCTTCCCTGTTGATACTGGAGCACAGAATCTCGATAGTACCCTGCGAACAACTAGCATGAGTAATTAATCACAACAACAGTCATTTCTGAATCAGATAGGTGTGGTGGTTGCCACCAAATATGAGAACTTGCTCGTTGCCTACGGCGACACCCTGAGGCTGCTTCAACTGCTCCCAGACAATATCAATTTTGATAGGTTTCAGGGTGAGGTTATGTACACTGAGGTATTGACTTTCCTTGATTGCTTACTTCTTATCGTTGAAACCTCCCATTATCAGAATTCCCTCATCGAATCTGCAAAAGATGCATGAATCTCGAGGAAGGAAGTTAGTGTGACAAACCGACGAATCTCTCAGCACCAGATGATTGTCCTCAAGGGTTATTGGAAACAGCACTATGTCGTTGCTGATTTCTCCTTCCTGTAGGTTGGCCTTGTACTTCAAACCGCCAAAAGAGTAGAGATACTCCTTGTTTCCTCCGCTAAGATTGGGGATATAGATAAGCTGATGGTTGACTCGAGCGGGTGCTTGGAACGTCTTCCACCGTGGCTTCTTCGAATCCAGATTAAGAACGATGATTTCGCCGATGATGTCCTCAGCGACATTTTGCCCACCATAAATTACAAAAAAGCTTTGGTAAAGACAAGCTGCATGGTTCCTCCGAGGCCGAATGTCGGAACTGAAAGTCTCCAACATCTTCCATTCGTTGCGTTGAATGTCGTATACACTTAGTTCGCTGTAGTAGCAGCGGTCTTTCAGTTTCGTCTTGAATTCGGAAACTCCGCCGAACAGGATGAGCTCTTTATTATGTGCACTGAGACTGTGTCCGTATCGTGTGGTCGGTTGGTAAGTGGAACGGGGTTGCAGCTCGTTCCACTTCTTCTTGTCAATATCGAATTCGTAAAAATAGTTTTTGAGGCCATTCTCAAGTGAGTTGTTGCAGGAAATGCCACCGTATACGAATGCTTTGCCAAACGCAGCACTGTATGCCATTGAAAATCCAACGCAAGACGCTGGTGTGCTGCTACCCTACCAGTAATCGTGACCCACCGATAATCTTTCAGCAGTTAACATAGTAAAGTTCTTCTTCATCGGCAACCCAAGGGTCTACTATTGAAAGTAGGTTGCTTTGGGCTTTAGTTCTTCCAGTTTCTCCTTCCTGCGCTGCACAACTTGTTTCTGAAGCAACTTGGGCCTACTTGCCAAATTGGATAATGCTGCATTCTCGAGCCGTGCCACTTCTTCGTGAAATTGATCGACGATTCGCTTATTATCGTTCAGTAGTTTCCGTACGTCGACATCATTCTTGGGCAGGTACTTTTGGGAGCGGTTAATCATCACTTTCTTCGACATTCTTCTTCTATAATAACACCCAAATTTCCAGCAGGCACTCATCATTCAAATATCGGGAAGAACGTGTTGAAGGCTAACTCTGCGTATACTCCTGGGTCATTGAACCGTCTGTTCTTGTTCAGGTTGTCGATCAAGTTCATATCACTCTCTTCCAACTGCCACCCTTCAAGTTCGCGGTTCTCACGAATCCTCTCGATTTTGCTCGACTTTGGGATCACTGCAAGACCCTGCTGAACTGCCCATCGTAATATTACTTGCCCAGGTGTTCTCTTGTGCCTCGCTGAGAGAGATTGGATAACGGGGTCGTTTAGGGTTTCATCACTTGCAGTGGCCCCACCCAGCTGAATGTATGAAGTTGCTCCAAAGGTCGAGTAGGAAGTTACCTGAATGCCGTTTAAGCGACAATAGCGGATCAACTTTTTCTGAGTGAGGTAAGGATGAATCTCAACTTGATTAACAGCAGGTCTGATATGGCAGGTGTTGAGAAGATCACGAAGCAAGGAAGTGTTAAAGTTTGCCACTCCAATGTTCTGTACCAGCTTTTCTTTTATTAACGATTCCATAGCACGCCATGTCTCCATAATGGGTACATGATCCTCGATTAACTTTGGGTGTTTAGCCTTTGGATCGTGAAGCCATTCTGGTGGGTAACGATGCTCGAAAGGAACAAATTTCAGGCTGATTGGGAAGTGGACCAAGTAGAGGTCAATGTAATCTAACTTCAGATCCTTCAGAGTTCTGAGGCAGGCATCCCTAACATGTTCCTTTCTATGATAGGTGTTCCATAACTTTGAGGTTATGAACAGATCCTTTCGGCTCACAATATTCTCACTTATCGCTTTTGCTATTCCCTCTCCAACTTCCACTTCATTTCCATAGTCACACGCGCAGTCCAGTAGTCTATAGCCTGCCTTGATTGCTTCGTAGACAGTAGAAGCGCAATGCTAGCGCTCAATCTTCCAAGTTCCAAATCCAACGCAAGGCATGAGATCTCCTGAATTCAGCACAAGGTTGGCACTCTTTTTAACCTCGGCCTTGCCTTTCATCAAAGTTGCATAAACCTTTCTGATCCCCTCAAAAGGTTCCCGTGAATGAGCAACCAGTTCATTATCAATGAGGATGAAATCTCCCTTACTCCAAGGAATAGCGGTCATTACTTTGGGAGCATGCAAACAGATATCCTCAAGTACAGAGAGGGGTATTTCACTATCGTCTCCATAGCGAAGGCAAAGCGTTGGACTGTTTTTATGGTCAATCCATCCTTTGAATACTGCCAACATTTGATTGCAAAACACCTTTTCACCATTCTTGGCGATCCGAATTGCAGGTAGCTTCTTGCTAGACAGTTTGCAATCATTTGTGATTGAGTCAAACCATTCCCATTCGTAGCCTCTCTCCTTCATCACTATCTCAGCCTGCTCACGAGTCTCCACGTTGAAGATATTGCGCCAACCTCGCCCTATCGGGCTCGAGAGATTGTCGTTTTCCTCCACCACTCGAATGTACCGCACACCCTTATTCTCAAGATCCTTGATAAAGTCGGGATGATTCTTTTCCACATAATTGTAGAGCTCATGGCAGTTTATTATAGGTGTAGATCCTCCACTCTCAGCTTCGGTATGGCAGTAGAAGCTGATGAATTCCGGATAGCTTTCGTTCTGGGCTAATTCGTTGTGCAATGGAATCGGTTCATGAGGAGGGCTTTCGTTGGTCGTAAAGACCTGAAGTGACTTATTGGTGTGTGAACCAACTACTAAGTGCCTAACTGCAGCACCGCCGATATACTCGAACTCTGCCAACCCGAGTTTATGCAACACAGACACATATTCGTTGGCACTTTGGATGTCGAACCCTCTGAATAGTACTGCACCAACATCCGAGACCTTATGAAGGATTTGTTCTCTGTATTGCTCAAAGAGCTCTTGAAGTGCCACGAAACCTTTGAAGTGAGGTGCACCGGGTCCCCATATCACTGGAAACTTCCCCTTGTGGATTGTGGTTTGTCGGTTGTCTTCGAGCTAGACAAATGCTCCCTTCAACAGGCTGGCTTCCATTCCGAATAAGATATGAATTATAATGGAAAGCATCATTTGTCATTGAGCTCAATTCTTACCTTAACGAACTGCTGTTACAACCGAGTGAATTCTTCGATGAGCTGCACGAAGTCTCGGTCGTTTTGACGAATTTTACTCGATTCGATGAGAGTTGCGAGTGCGCAATAAAGCTCACTGTTCTCTCGTAGCATATGCTCGTAGGGTTTTGCCAAGTAAGGTTGCTCCAGCACAGCCTGTGGAGGAATCTTCAAATTCAACCGCTTGTACTGGTCAATAACTTCCTGCAGAGCTTCATTCTCCTGTCGAATTAAGTCGATTGGCATGTCCAAACGACACATTGGAGTCACAAGGCTTTCAATCAACGCTGCCTTGGGAATCTCATCGTCGGAGTATTTGAGGAAGTACAGGAAGTTGTGGTACACTCGTTCATATACGTCCTTGATTGTGAGATTTGGAGAAGGTTCCCGTTTGACCTGCTGAAGTTCCTTGATTGCCTACTCGATGCTTATATTCTTCTGTGTGAGTTCATCCAAACGCAACGCCAGATTCTTTTTCTCGTTTTCCTTGTTCTGAGTCTCTTCCTCAAAATGCTTTTTAATTGAGCTGCTTTCCTGCGTCAATTGCTCGACTTCGTCCATCAACTTTTGCTCTCGCTCGCTAACTCCTCGGTTCTATGGCTTCAATACTTGCTGTGCCTTTTTGAACTGCGAGAATTTCTTGATGAATTCGAATCCAAGAGTCACAATTCGCTCGGTTTTGCATTTCATAAGTCGAGCAACGCAACGTAGAGATTTTGAAGGATTTTGGAGATTGTTCAGTGATTCCTGTCTCAGTTTACTCCAAGCCTCCGCCAATTTGACTCGCAAAAGAATGGTCAGGAACCTGAGTTTGCTGTTCCTTTTCAGTGTACGTACACGGTCGAATAGTCTTTTGTTGGATAGGAGAGTGTGGAAGGCATGTAGGGTTGTTCCTAAAAACTTTCCATTGAGCAGATGTAGGAAAGACTCAAAGGATACCCTTTTAACTTTTTCTTCCAACACAGATTTATTTCGAAGATATCCCACTCGATTACGGGCTGCATGGGCTGCCAGTCTTCTCAGCGAAAACATCTTCAGTTCCAACTGTTTGCTACGAAATAACCTCTTGAGCTTGGAACTGAAGAGCTGGGTTCGATTACGAAGCTTCACCGAGTAGTGTCTGAGCAGACCAAAGACCAGTCCAAGATTTTTAAGACGTTTGCTCTTCACGATGAGACTAAAGTAGTGGACCCCCTTGATATATTCTGCGTCGGGGATTTTTGCTGATTGTTCAGTTTGAGGTGTTGGCAACTCAGTCTGAGGCTTTGGCGGTGACGACTCCACTCTGAGCTGTCCGGGTTCGGGTGAGTAGAGGGGTCGAATTCCACGATAGGGCCGAGCATTACTAGTTCGTGTGAATGGCCCCTTCGGTCTAGATTCCTCCATTGAATAACTAATATCAGCACGGAGGAGATAAATCCAATAAAGTTTCTTGCGGCATAAATTGTCCAATATTGGATGTAGTCTGAAGAACGGCAATCGGCGTTTGAAGGAGAGAGTTCGATTTCGTCGACTCGGTCTAAATTTCAGTGAGGAGCATGAGCATCCCCAATTTCCAGCTCATTGTAAGGGTTCCTCAATCGGCTATAATACCCTCGAG
>Ga0075152_10003071_pt1 | contig 11784 bp, 17 predicted proteins | sample JI61114C2DNA_FD_70964 | JGI IMG/M metagenome (GOLD analysis project Ga0075152, IMG submission 70964) | Wastewater effluent complex algal communities from Wisconsin, to seasonally profile nutrient transformation and Carbon sequestration -... | ecosystem: Engineered > WWTP > Effluent > Algae...
CGATGTTCAGAACCAAAGCAGTGATGAGCAGGATAGACACAAGGCTGATAGCCGCCGTGTTCAGCCCTCGCATTTAAATTAGAATACGGGGATTTGTAGAATATTGAGTTAGGTCGTATGAAAAGCATGAAGATGGGTGGTTTATCGGAAAGGGACCGGAGGGTATTCAAGGAGGAAGCTATTAAGCACGAATTTGAAGAGCAATGGAATGGTGTAGACAGTATCATGATCTTCAATCACTGATCAATGGGTGTAGCTATTGTAGAGCCTCGTGAGATAGGATTGGGTTGATATTAGTATGAAACTGTGTGGCATGCCTCTTAGCAGATAGACTGGCAACCCCACCCACAACTTTACGGGTCCCTCTCTTTATATTGTCTTCCTGAGGCAGTCCAATATTCCTGTGTATGCTGCCTATCCTTTGACTGACTTCTGAAGCTTGACTTTTATGTTATCGGCTGGAAGTGAAATGAGCGATGTTAGCAATGACGCCATGATGGCTGAAAGGTTGTGGGTAAGGAAGGGTGACTTATCGAGCCATGGCAGCAATTCCATCTGGGCGCGGATGATATCATTGCTTGCCATCTGTCCCACATTAATCAATACTACCCTCAGAATGGTGATGTTAATGCCTGTCCAAAGAGCCAACAGGCCTTATTTCTTGATGATGTCGGTGAAAGCATGCAATGTGTTGCGATAGGGTACTTTGTTTTCAGTGATGGATGCCTGCCTTCTGATTAGCGCAACATCAAACGGATTTCCGATGAGAGCTCCCAACGCTCCGCTGGCCACTGACATCCCAACCTTCTCCAGACTGGTCGCTTGACGCCCCGAATCCTTGTACATTTGAACGAAATAGTTGTAAAAGCCCACCCTTGTGCTGGCGTAAAACAGTTGTCGGAGAATCGCACTATCGAGTCCTCTATAGAGAGTCTTGAGACCCTGCTCATTGTTGATGATAGTGCTCCACACCTTTCCAATAGATAGCAGTTTAGCCTTACCTTGTATACCAAGCTGCTCGGAGGCGACTTGAATGCTGACTTTGAGGGTATCCAATGGCTGGATGATCATCGTCGCGAATGCCCCAGAAAGCCCTCCTATGACAAATAGCGGTAGACTGTTAGTTTTCTTCGCTTGCACCCCACCTTTTTCCATTCAAATAAGTGCAAATTCTTTGAGGTAAGAATACTGTAATTGATATCGCAGGAGATCGAAATAAGGGGATTCCAATCAACAGGCAAATAAGGCCTTCAAATGGTTCAGGCTGAATAGAAACAGTAAGTGAAATATTTCTTAATGCTTACTCATAAACTATTGGGCCTCCTGCTTTTAACTCTTTTCGCAAGAGCAAACCATCTCAGTACTCTGCACACCGCACTAGCACCTTTCGTCGAGCCTCACACACCTGCACATAACATTCACAAGGTCATCGATTACAAGTGCTGTCAAAGGTTTGGTGGTGTTGTCTGCGGAATGCAGTTTCCTGAGTGCTGTACATTGGGATGCGCTCCCGGGGCAATAGGAGGAGTCACATGCCTCGGCGAAAAGATTAGGATCAACCCTCATATTTGTCCAAACTCATGCAAGAACAAATGCGAACGTCGAGGAGGTATCATCTGCGGAACTTCAATCCTCACAGAACAGTGCTGCTACGCACAATACTGTAGCGGTATCTTCTACCGAACATGCGAGCAAGGAATGCAAATACCGCTTGGCCGTTGCATGCCTTCGACTGCTTTTGCTCGCTGGAGAACTTGAAAGGCATGATCAGATGTGATTTGTCCAATGAATGCAACCTTCCAAGATGATTCGATGCGAAACCCTTACTCCCCCGATAAAACATCACTTATCACGGTCTTCGTGCCTGCGGTCCTAACTGTAATGCGACTTGGCTATCCGTATCTTCGAGAAGTCAGGAGCTAGTCTAGATAGCACCACCGACTGCTTCAGTTCACGGCTGGTGTCCGACTCCATGCTCTCCTCCAAGAGCATCTCCTGAATGTAGCTATCCCCATAGATGCTTTCTACTTCCCTTGGCACAATACTGTTGGTCTTTTGGTCGCTGCCTTTTAGACGCTGTTCGCTTCGATCTGTGCTCCCGTTGAGAGCAGCAGTCTCAGCAGAGGTTAGCTGTTTGCTGATTTAAGACGCTTTGAAAGTGTTTGCTGACTTATAGGGACTCGTTGCGTTAACTGGAGTTGATGTCGTATGGTTGGTTACATGTTTGTATGCTGGACTTGCCCTCTCCAAATTGATGTAGACAACATTTGAAGGAGGACTTACCACAGTCTGCTGCCTTCGAATAACCTCCTGTCGTGAAACCCGGTAAAGTGGTATGGTCTGATGCGGCTTGGCTGGTTTACTTCCCAAAACTGAACTGACAGACGTCGAAATGTTGGTAGCGTTAACCGCCAACGATTAATTTTACTGAGTCTCCTGATGCATGTTATGATGCTGCTGCTTTGGCTGCTTCGTTGCCTCTTGAGGCTGAGGTTTGACGCTTTGAAACTTATTTTTACACTGGTTCTTCTTGAGGGACAGCTGCTTCTTCTTTTGGAGAGTGCCTGATATGGACAACTTCTTACGGTCGGGCGGCTTAAAGAAGGAGTCAAAGCAGACTTCAGTTGACTTCTACCGGTTGAGTTCGGCGAAGGTGCACTCGCATAGGTCCACACGCTGCGGACCCTGCCTTCTGAAAAGGTTCATGCTGCTGTTGGACATAATATAATATTAAAATCGGTGTGTCTGGGCGGTTGATGAAAGCACCGACACTGAAGATCTTGGAGACTGAGCTACATGCTGGTTGTTGAAGTCGCCGACCTCCTCTCACATTTTTATTTTTTTGCTGCACAAAACAACCTAACCGAAGAGTATGTGATGCTAATCACCTGCTTAATGCACCCCCGAATGTGGATTCTTCGATTCACTTGGATCGGTATTGCTGATTGACTACATTAATGGTTGCCTTGTAAAACTTACCAATATTAAGAATCCGAGGGAAAAGCATACCTTGGGTTGACAGCACGTGCCCATACATTCAGCCGTTACGTTTTGCCGCTATTGGATTAACTCAATTTACATCAAGTCTCAAACTAACTTGAAACCAGTTGATGTCTCAAAACATCCCAATTAAAATGTCTTCGTGGCGCATCGACTCCAATGGCAACCAGCCTACCCTTCGCCTTGCTGCTTCTTTGCCGTCTTAATGGCTCTGCTGTCAGGAATAGCCATTCCCTCGATGCCCCTGAGAATTCGTTAATTATGAAAGCTAATCGCACATATCGAGGCCATGCTTCAGTGAGGCTTCGCCAAGGACTCTTCGATATCCACTGCCGGTCTCAACAAGTTTCTCACTACACCGAGACTCTCTGAATTCGATTTGTTCCTTTTCTTAAACAGGACGTCGTCAACATCAAATCGAACCAACAACAACGATGCTGGGACCATCGTGGGCTTTCTGGCTGATCCTTGCGGCTAGACGGTCGATTTCCGCTGAAAAACAGCCTGAACTCTACTATGAATGATTTTCGAGTCTCTCACTAAGAAACGGAATCGCAGCGTTGCCTATCATCCAATCATTATTCAGACCCCGTTTTATGTGGGTATCCTGGTCCTTCGAAATATTAATATTTCTTGATGGCCCGCACTAAACAAACCGCCAGGAAGTCCACTGCCCAGAAGGTTCCACGCAAGCAGCTGGCTGCGCAGAAGCTCGTCCGTAAGACGGCTCCATTGAACTCCGGCGTCAAGAAGCCACACAAGTTCAGACCAGGAACAGTTGCCCTGAGGGAAATCCGTAAGTATCAGAAGAATGTATGTTCGTTTTCAACTGTGTGGGCTCCTCCGGAGTCTACACTTCTATCTTCACTGTGGTTCCTTAACTCAGACTGATCTACTCATTCGCCGACTGCCCTTCCAGCGTTTCGTGAGAGAAATCGCTCAAGAGTTCAAGCAGGATATTCGATTCCAGAGTCAAGCTGTGCTTGCACTTCAAGAAGCTGCTGAAGCCTACCTCGTGGGACTCTTCGAAGACACCAACTTGTGTGCCATCCACGCCAGGCGAGTCACGATCATGACGAAGGATTTACACCTTGCTCGCAGGATCCGGGGTGAGAGGGGCTGATGTTTCGTTCCTTCTCAACTCATGTCAATATGCCGTAGCCGAATTTATCGAGCAAGATGAACGGATAATGAGTCATTTTATTGAGCGTAACTATTGACTCGAGCCGACCCATACTGGAAGAGGATGATTAAGCTTTAAGGATGGTCCATTGGCTCAGTAGCGAGTGCTCACGACGATAGTCGTCCTGATGCCTTCGAATAATTGGCGAACTAATGAAGCGCTTTTTATATGGGTTCAATCCTGTAATATTTTGAGGAAATGGCTTCGATTCAGTCGAGAAGAAACCTTGCAGTGGATAAACTCTGCGAGCTGTCAGCCTCATCATTGGAAATAGTGGGGAATAATGTCCAAAGTGATTTCTCTCCTGTTCTTTCCTGCTTAAAGTATGAAGCACCATATTCATAATTCCTCCTTTCCAATCCAAAACACTACTGAGGATCACTGCTTATCGCTCGGTATCACTCGATCGTAGAGTTGGTAAACCTTTCTAATAGCGTCACCAACGTGAGTCAGCATTATCACCTCGAGCTTGCTGCCATGCTGGATCAGTTCTCGAGTTGCTTCCATTACCACCTTACCATCCAGAGTCGATGACGTGGACTTGAGGATGTTGCCGTCAATGTCGATGTGGCTCACCACCCGCAAATCCTGCCCGTTGAAGGTTTGGACGACCGGAGTTGCGTCGGTGTGGATATGGTAGTTATAGCTCATATCATCACCCTTGGCTGACTTCCACTTGATGTCAATGTCCACATGAGTGGGTCCATCGGATCCTTGAGTGAGTGTGTAGATGCCCTCCGAGGGTGGTTCTCCAACATCGTAGATGCACTTATCAGGAATCAGTCTCCACTGTCCGAGAAACCGGTCAGGATTAGTGTGCAGGTGATGATGCATCTAACTTGTGTTGAATTATAATCGACTGCTTTCGAATGGAGAGCAATTGAAATGAGCAATTCCCTCACAAATTATTGAGCAGATCCCAAGCGAATATGACGAGATTATTGACAGTTGATCTTCGAACGAATGACGGCGCGATCTTACATTCCGAAGGTTCATCGACTATCGTGGACAGTTACTGGTCCACCCTCACTGGTTAAATTCTCAGTTGAGTTTAAGGTGGATATAATCTTCGTGGAATATGCTTTCTCAAGTGTCGCAAGTCGTCGATGAGGTGTTTCCGACGTACGATCGAGACGGATCGGGTAGTTTGGATGTCAGGGAGCTCACTGGCTTTCTTACCCAGGCTTTAAAAAGACTTGGAGTTAACGCGAATGTGACTGACCAGCAGGCAGAATCAGCTTTGAAGGTGATCGATAAGAATTCAGACAAGTCAATCAATAAGGCTGAGGCGACTGAAGCACTGAAGAGTATTCTATTGTACAAGCAGCAGAAAGGAGGGATGCAACCTAATGTGAGTCCAGCCACGATAAATCCAGGTGGAAACAATTCTTACGCGCAGCCATCCCCAAGCCAAAACAATGGTTGGGGGCAGCAACCGCAGCAGAACAACAACTGGGGGCAACCACAACAAAGCAACTGGGGGCAACCTCCACCACAGCAACCAAACTACGGAAATTCTTGGGCGCCAGGCCAGAACTACAATAACAACTGGCAGCAGCAACCTCAGCATAACAACTGGAACCAACCACCGCCATCTAACAATAGCTGGGCCCCACAGCAACCCAATAGCTATCAATCGAATAACAATCAAGGATGGAACCAACCACAACCAAACTCTTGGAACCAGCAGCCAAGCTGGAACTCTGGGAATGATTGGGGCAGTACATCGTTTACCAGCCAGTAGGATATGGAAGTCAAGCAGCTCATCGACCAGCTATACCTGCGCTATGATTCTGACAGATCTGGTGGACTGGATAGGAGGGAGATGACCCGAGCATTGAATGAGCTATTCGTAGAGTATGGTGTGAGTATCAGAGTGAGTGAGAGGCAGGCCGGCAGGTTGATGCAGGCCATTGATAACAGTGGGGATGGCAAGATCCAGAAACCATAGTTCTTCCGGATGGTGAAGATGATCATGAGTGAAGGGAGCGACGACTATTGACCATAGATTGACATCAATTTTTTACTCGTTAACAGATAGCATCATAGGGTTGCCTTGAATATCTGCGTCGACTCTGAAGTGAATATGCGCTTGACCTCTTCCGACCATCAAATCAAGTTCCCGATGGCGATCTCAAGAGGCGAGAAGATGGATAGCAGGAAGGCTGCTGTAAGTTGTTCAATATTTGCTTCGATGATGCTTTCGGTAGTGTTTAGTCTGTAATAGAGCATTGCAGCGAATAGTCCTGGTAGCTGGATGTACCTCGCAAAGAAGACCAGACAAATCCAGCAGGCACAACAATTGGTGCTGAGAAGTGCAGACACTACTGTAGGTAAGCTTACCACATTCTTGACTCTGTTGGCAACGTCCAAGTTCAAACTCCAGCACAAGGTGGAGAGGGCAAAGATAACCCATGCGAATAGCTCCATGCCAAAAGCCGCGGGAGTTATCTTCCAGAGTACAAACATACTGAACCCGAAGCATGTCCAACAGCAGACGTAGCTGCTATACACAAATACGTTCCTGAAGCAGGGACGTGCCTGCAGCCAGTTCCAGCTGCTCTCCAGCATATCATCCACAATATACTTTTCAGCCAGTAGGTTGCCGACGAAGGCTATGCAGTTGATCGACAGATTGACGATGGCCGCTTTCGTCCATATTCCACTGTTGAAGTAGTGTGTTGTTAGCACCACAATGACAATCAGAACTAATTCCTTGAGTTTAAAGATGAAAGCTCCCAAAGTTAAATTTCCGAATAGCCTTTCGCACAGGGTGAACAGGAATATTTGTCTGATGAGCTGTTTAGTACGCAGTTCCAGGGGGTCGGCTGAATGAATTCTGTTCATGTTGCTCAGAATTGCGTAGAACTGGCACAGCAGTAAGTATAAAATCACTAACAGGAAGATAGGTCTGAACGTCAGGTAGTAGTAAATGTTGACTGCTGCACTGCACCACACCATCAGCACAGTGAGAATTCTCAGGAAGTAGGTCAGGAGATGATTCGATGCGAAGCCACACCCGGGAGCAGCGGCAACTGGCGCACCAGGAACAACCGGAACGTGAACCTCTTCTGGTCGGTGGATAAATATTTGTGCTGGCTCTCGAAACATCCCTACGACTAGAGGTGGGAGGTGAAACCTATTGGGTAAGCGTTCTTCGGGTTGCCTGGCATTCATATGTGGATCGATAAGGTCAAGACTACTCGGCTACAGTATTCTGGCATTGAACTTCTTGATGCGTGCAAGAGCCAGCCGTTCACGAGTGATATTGAGGGGTGATCGGCACTCAGGGCACATCGTTTGGGAGTGCTCTGCTGTGAGTAAACTATTGAGGCATGCAGTGCACATCCTGTGACGATTCTTGCATATGACTTCAGCTTCGTTGTTGGGTTTGCTGTAACGTTCTAGACAGATAGGGCAACCTTCTGCGTCTGCTCGACTGCTATCCATCATCGCTCAGAACAGCCTATAATTTAAATTATAATGACTCGCACCAATAGCATCACCATTAGCGACAGTATCACTGCATTTCTAAAGCAATTGACTTCGCATAAGACTGATGAACTCGAGTAGTCATACTCAAACCAAAATGGGAAGTGTTGAGCTAGTAATAAAAGGTTATGGGTGAGCCGTGCAGAGAGTTATCCTTTATCTTTGTGAGTTATAAATTCAGGAGAAACATAGCCGAATGGAACCAATGGAACTAATTAAGCCTGGGAAGGAGCCAGTGACCTGGAAGGGAGTGCTTTCACTAATCGCTGGTTTCATCATCATGCTGGTCATTGGCTCACTTTACACGTTCGGCACCCTATCGGTTTACATTACTTCATACCTGGTCACGCAAGGTGAACCTCACATCACAACTGCAGACGTTGCTGTCATCTTTCCTATCAATCTCATACTCATCAACGCCGGCATCATCATCGGGTAATCGCAGAGCTTAAATGTAGATGCGAAGTCGCAAGGAGGCTCGATATACGAATCATTACAGGAGCAGGTTTCGCGCTGTACTCACTCTTTCTGTTCGGGATGTCCTTCCTTCATAGTTTCGGAAGCTACCTGGCATTATACGCATTGGCGAGTCTCATGCTTGGTCTGCCATACATGCTGCCCATGAACAACGCGATGAAATACTTTCCGAATAGAAAAGGGATGTGTTCGGGAATCTGCATCATGGGACTCGGCTCTGGAGCCTTGATCTTCAACCAGATCATCCTTGCAGTGATGAATCCAAACAACATTAAACCCAATCCCAATACTCATTTATTCCCCGCTGAAGTCGCAATGAACTTGCCGCTGACCTGGAGGGTGCTAGCCGGAGTGTACTTAGCGTTGGGTTTATTGGGAACCGCATTGACAATCCCACATAAGCCGGAACCAAACACCTACCAAGAACTCAACAGCTTAATCACGGAAACAGCCGTAGTACCAACATAGTGTTAAAGTCTCAAAGACGCCCTATGCTACAGTACAGCATGTTTCGAATTCAGAAAAATTCTATGCCTTTGCAGCGTTTGTAGCCCTATCCTCGAGTCTGGGCATCCTCATCGTGTTCAACTACAAATAGTACGGGCTACTGCGCATTGCTGACGACTCATACCTTACGATGGTAGCCAGTGCCGGCGGAGTTGCGAGTGGGTTGAGTCGCATCTTTTGGGGGCTCATGCTCGACTGCTTCTCATTTAAGGTGCTTATGGTCATCATCAACTGCGGTTTGTTCTTGTTGGGTGCCACGATGCAGCTCGTTTCAGGCTCTAAACCAATGTTCCTCATTTATGTCGTCCTCTGCTACTTCTTCTACGGTGGCATAACCTCGTTGATGCCTGCTCGCACCTACCAAATATATGGGCAGAGAACAGGAGCCAGGGTGTACAGCTACGTATACATTGGCTACTCACTGGGTTCTGTGCTTCAGTATATCCTACACTTCACGCTAGTGTAGCAGTACGCTGAAGTAGGCTGGAGCATCTGCCTGTATGCCCTCTCCGGAATCCAGCTGATCGCAGTGCTACTCACATTCTTTGTCGACCGTCTGGAAATTAACTGGAGAGAATTCTATGCGAAGAAGGAGACTTGATATACTGTTTATACTGATAAACAAAACTAAAGGCTAGTATCGCTAATCTGCCCCATAACACTCCTTGCCTTCAACCGATATCACTTCTTGGGTGGGTACATGCCTGGCAGAAGCTTCTCAAAGTTCAATTGCCCAAGCTGCTTGATGGGTGGTAGCTTGAGGTCGATCGTATGGAGTGGCGCAATCTGATTGAGAGCTGCTTCCTCCTGGATGTCCTTCCGGGATTTCCTCCGAGGTGCATCACCGAGATTCCCTGGAGATTCAAGCTCTTTCAGCTTCTGGTAAGGACTAGTATAGTTCTGCTAGCTCATTCGAATTGTTGCCACCCTGCTTTTGACAACTTCTGTGCTTTCATGGTAATGCTGGGACACGATTTGGATGGCTCCTTCTGGAATGAAGTGACTCTGCTGGGGTGCAAACTGTATTGGAAACTGCTTCTCTGGCTTCTCCTTGGGCTCGGATTCTTGGATCTTGGAGTGGTGGTGAATTTCCTAGTTTGATGCCCGTTTAAAGCTGGGTCCTTTAAGTGGTTCAGCTACCATTCTCATAGCCTTATCGGACAGGAAGTTTTTGAACTCACTTCCCGGCTGCCTTTACATATTTTATTTTTCAAAGCGACTGCCATTCAGCCGGTTTATAAGGAAATTCGACAAACTTAACGACGCAATTCGATTCAACTACGAATAAAAGTCAAAGCGCGACAGTTTGCCCTTTAAAATTTGCTACTATAATGCGGGAGATACTGTCCTTGGTTGCCTCGCCCATCACTCAGAGTTCGAAATTAAATTTGAGATGCTTCGGACGAAGACAGGATGGAATATCTGTTCAGACTACCTTAGTATGGTTCATTGGTTGGAGATGACTTATCGAGATCCATGAATACTGGATTATCCTGCAGGCAAGGAGACTCTTCTCAGTCAGAACAGACGACAGAATGCTAACAGAGAAGATGTCTGCATAAGCTCACCATGCGAACCATCTTCTTGTTTTGGCCATTGGCATAGATGACCCATAAAACATCCCAAGCCCATACACAAGGAAAGCGTCGTTATTTCTAACTGAAAAGTTCGAAGCATGGATGGATACTTTGCCAGTTCCAGCAAAAATCCAGCTAATATTTGATACTTATCTAATTGATCCATTTTCTGTTGTGACGTCGTAATTAACCGATCGGGGTTGGATACCTACAAGTGCGCTATATCCTGGAACTTCTACAGTAATACGCGATATCGATGATTGAAGCCAATCAGGATATTGAGCCAATGAGTGCCAGCATAAAGCAGGCCAAACAGGCGAACTCCCGGGACCCAAAGCTCCCCATCGAAGTGGTGCTGACCGTCGGGAAGGAAATCAATAGTATCAACGACATCGATGCCATTTTCGACTCGTTTGTCCTGCCAAGCTGGATACCAGAGCACTACGATGTCAGGATCTACAAGAGGGAACCTCTGGGGAACGGCCTGTTCCTCTATGACGTGAAACTGAACACAATGGATCCCAAGTATAATGATGACCAACACTTTTTATTCCGAGAGGTCAGTAGGACAAGGGGAGAAGTCTTCACGAAAGTAGGTGACCGGTTGGAGAAAGAGAAGAAGTACTTAAAGGAAAAACTTGAGGAAGGTGAACGAAGCATTGATAAAGAACTCCAGCAACAGAACTCCATCATCAATGATATCAACCATGAGAGAGAATTGGAACACGCGTAAGTGGAGGTGGAATAGTTGTTCGTGGATCCAGCCAGTGGAGAGATTCCAGAAGTGGACAACGCTAATCTCACTGCTGACACCGAAATCGTTATCAAAGGGGACATAGTGTACATCATTGAACCGCTCTCCAAGGAGAAGGATCCCAAACGAGAAGTCAAAGCCATATTCAAGACAATCGGAACTGAGTTCATTTGTATCGAGTTCCATGACCCTCAGGGCTTTTTCCACCTCCTTGCTCCTGTGAGTGAGACGAAGCGTATTCCAACTCTCTGGACTCTCAAGCCGGGAGAATTGTATTATCCATACATCGAGCCGGAGAATATTCGAACGAAGGTCTTCGAAGAGCCTCATTTCTATTTGGCGTTTCAAGGAGGAGGCGCAAAGGGAGCCGCATATATCGGTGCAGTTCAAGCACTTAAAGACGACAACGCCAAAGTGGCTGTCAAGAGCATTATCGGCTCGTCAGCAGGCGGAATCATTGCGTTGGCATTAGCTGCCGGATGCGAATCGGGTCCACTTGTGAATCATTGTAAAAAGATGACCAGCATTCCGAAGGACACCACTTATAGAGATAAAGGATAAGTTGACCAGGAGCAGTTTAAGGCTATCAAGGACATCATCATGCAGGCGATTGTGAGTTACGGCATCATGCCGGAGGGCGGAATATACATCATCGAAGGCATCTTGACCGATCAATTCATGGAAAAGCTGATGGAGCTACTGAGCCTTCAGATGGACGGCATTGGAGAAATGTTCGATATCACCGTCAATGGGCAAACCAAAAAGCAGAACTACTACGGGCTATTGCTGGCAAG
>Ga0075152_10003077_pt1 | contig 11772 bp, 11 predicted proteins | sample JI61114C2DNA_FD_70964 | JGI IMG/M metagenome (GOLD analysis project Ga0075152, IMG submission 70964) | Wastewater effluent complex algal communities from Wisconsin, to seasonally profile nutrient transformation and Carbon sequestration -... | ecosystem: Engineered > WWTP > Effluent > Algae...
TGCGCGCGTGGAACAAGCTGCGCAGCGACCGATTGAAAGTAGGCCAGAGGCTGGTCGTAAGCAAGGGCACCGCCGCTAAAGCCGACGACCAGGCCGCAACTCCCGAGAACACCAACACCGCCACCGAGTATATTTTCCACACCGTGCAACCCGGCGACACGCTCTGGGGCATCGCACAGCGCTATCCCGGCGCTTCGGTGGAAGGTATCAAGCAGATCAATAGCGATTCCGATCTGCGCAACCTCGTGGTTGGCAAGAAGATCAGGGTGGCTGTCCAGAAAGGTTGACCCCTCCCCGACCCGCGGTCAGGCGGAGGAGCTGCCTCAGCCTGACCCCTCTTCTGAGGAAAAGCGCTACCTGAGTGTTGCGGCTTTTTCACATCCCGCTCCGCTCGAAATCCCGACTGGCTATCCGTTGACGGTCAGGCAATAGGCCATGGGACGTCCGCGTTCAATTGACGGGCCATCGAGCGATGTTGATAATTCAACGTGCCGAACGCCATGGTCATCGGCTACTTTGCGGTGGTCATCAAGACGGGTTTCTCGTCGATCACGCATCCACATGGAACTCACCCGCATCCGTCCATTCGCCCACAAGCACTGTCGTTTCAAGCTGCGCAACGGCAAAGAAGTCTTCGGTGTGATCTGGGAGGTCGAAAGCCAGGAGAAGCGCTCGCTGTTCTTCGCCAGCATCGGTGATTACGAGCGCCTGCAGCGCGACCCCCAAAGGCCGGTCAGTGTGATCGACATGGCCCCGGAGGAGATCATGCACGTCGAGAGCATCGCGAGCTGAGGAGTCGTCAATCCCGATTTCCCCCCGGACTGGAAGGAGGAATGCGTGCTACCGAACTCGAAGTTCTTCTCTCCCACGCATACGGGTCTCATGGAGGTGCATGACGACCCCATAGACCAAACTGATGGCAGCGAACAGAGTCCCCAGATCGTAGTGCGAAATGCCGGTCAGCGCACTGGTCCTATCAGGCAGAAAGCGGCTCGCTACAACACCGATGACCACCGCAGACACAAAGAGCACCACCAACCATCGCCAATGGCGAAGCCTCACCCCAACGAACATCAATAGCGGCAGAAGGCAAAGCGTGGTCAGTTCAAGGTACTCTGCCCAAGCCGGATGGTGAGCCATATGGACCCGTTTGGCCATGATCCAAGCGGAGAGCTGCACAAGACCCGAAGTCCCGGCCATTACCGCGACCGTTCTGAATAGCGTACTCCTTAACCATGAACCGAATGATGGAACGTGCGTGAAAAGCACGAGTGTGGCCGGAAGCAGCACGGACCAGACCAGTCGCAGCCAGTAGGCCACTTCATTGACGGCGACAATGTTCCTGAGGTAGTCGGGAAACAGCGGCGAGTCCACGACCCATCAATTCTCCGGCAGAAGCCCCGCGCGTTGAACGAGGAACGCATAGATGATCGCGACCTCCTTCAACCGTTCAAAGCGCCCGCTGGCGCCGCCATGGCCCGCCTCCATGTTCGTCTTCAGGATGATCGGCTCGCTGCCTTTCTGGTGTTCGCGCAGGCGTTGCACCCACTTTGCCGGCTCCCAGTACTGCACCTGGCTGTCATGAAAACCGGTCAGTACCAGCATCGCGGGATATTCGGCGTCCTTCACATTGTCGTACGGTGAATAGGACAACATGCGCTCGTAGGCATCCTTCTCCTTGGGGTCGCCCCACTCGTCGAATTCGCCGGTGGTGAGCGGGATGCTGTCGTCCATCATGGTGGACACCACGTCCACGAAGGGTACTTCGGCCACCACTCCGCTCCACAGGTCGGGACGCATGTTGGTGACGGCCCCTACGAGCAGGCCGCCCGCGCTGCCGCCCATGCAGAAGAGGCGTTCGGGGTCGGTGTACTTGTTCTTCAGGAGGTATTCGGCGCAATCGATGAAGTCCGTGAAGGTGTTCATCTTGTGCTCCATTTTGCCGTTGTCGTACCAGTTGCGGCCCAACTCTTCCCCGCCGCGTATGTGGGCCAATGCGAACACGAATCCGCGGTCCAGCAATGAGAGGCGTGCACTGCTGAAAGTGGGGTCCATGCTGATGCCGTATGAACCATAGCCGTACAGGAGCGTGGGGGAGGTACCGTCGATGCGCGTGCCTTTGCGGTACACGATGCTGATCGGCACACGTTGGCCATCGCGCGCCGGGGCCCATACGCGTTCGCTCGCATAGTCCGCCGCGTTGAAGGTGCCCACAACCTCCTGCTGCTTGAGCAAGGTGTCCAACGCCGTGTTCAGGTCGTGCTCGTACACGCCGCTCGGGGTGGTGAGGCTCGTATACCCGTAGCGCAGTTTGTCTGTGTCGTACTCCGGGTTCGTGCCGGTGTAGGCCACGTATGCCGGGTCATTGAATACGATGGGATGGTCCACGCCGGTGCTGAGCTTGCGCACGCGCAGGTGCGTGAGGCCGTCTTTGCGCTCGCTGAAGACCATGTGGTCGGTGAACAGGTCCACGTCCTCCAGCAGAACATCCTCGCGGTGCGGCACCACTTCCGTCCACGCCTCCTTCGCCGTGTTCGCCACCCCGCACTTCATGAACCGGAAGTTCGTCGCCTGCCAATTGGTGAGGATGAAGAATTCCCCGTTCGCGTGCTGCACACTGTACTCGTGCTCCTCCTCTCGCGGCAGGATCACTTTGAATCCGCCTGTGGGGTCGCCCACCGGCAGATACCACTCCTCGGTGCTCAAGGTGCTGCCCGTGGTGATCATGACGAAGGCGTTGCTCCGGTCGCGGTACACGTCACAGCTGAACGCATTGTCCTTTTCGTGGTACACTTCCACATCGCTCTTCTCGTCCGTGCCCAGGGTATGACGGAAGATCTTGTAGTTGCGCAGGGTCTTGTCCTTGCGGCTGTAGTAGAAGGTCTTGTTGTCAGCGAAAGCTCCGCCACCGCTGGTATTGGTGATGACGTCCTGCAATTCAGCGCCGGTGGACAGGTCGCGGAAGCGGATGGTATACAAGCGGCGGCTCACCGTGTCCACACTGTACGCGCACAGCTTGTTGTCCGGGCTGATCTCGAAGTCACCGAGGTCGAAGTAGTCGTGCCCCTCGGCCAGGATGTTCTCGTTGATGAAGTCTTCCAGTTCTGCAGGCTGGCTTCCGTCGGTGTTGGCCTTGCCGCGCATGTGCACCGAGTACTCCTTCCCCTGCTCGAAGCGGTGATTGTACCAGTAACCGTTCTCGCGGTAGGCGACACTCAGGTCCTCCTCCTTCACGCGCCCCTTCATTTCCTTGAAGAGCGTTTCGCGCAGCTCCTTCACCGGGGCGAGCAGGCTGTCCGCATACGCGTTCTCCAGGTTCAGGTGCGCGATCACCTCCTGTGTGTGGGGGTCGGGCGTCTTCGCGTCGCGCTGTTCTTCGCTCAGGCGCATCCAGAAGTATTCGTCGTTGCGCGTATGGCCGTGCTCGACCATTTCGTGGGGGACCTTCTTGGCCTGTGGTGGCCGGGGCTGTTCGGTGGGCATGGGGGTCGTTGGCTCGCCGCAAGCGCCCATCAGGCAGGTGGCCGCGATGAGGATGGCGTTGCGTTTCATGTGATCGGTACCGGAGCGCCGGGTATCGGCGATGAGGCGGGGAAGTTACCCCGCCTCTCCAATTCACTCCGGCCGGGGATGTCGGCACCCGATCCTGGAAGACGGTGGGCGTGATCACTCCAGCACAGCGCGCAGCACCTCCAACGACCGCAGTTCTCCGAAGCCTTCCACATGGAGGCGGTAGTAGATGAGCAGGTCGTCCAATAGGCGGCGGCGGACATCCGCGGTGGCCTTCAGCGGAGCGGGAGTACCAGCCCGCATCTCGATGTGCGTGATCAGTTCCGCGAACAACTCGGCCTGCGCCGGTTCCATGCAGAACTCGTGGGGCGCTTCGCCCCGGAAGAAATACCCTTCCCGTAGGTCGAAGCGCTGATCGCCCGCTTCCGGAGCCTCCGGGAAGAAACCCAGTTGCCGGGACAAACCGACCAGCAACAGCAAGGGCTGGTGGGCCATGTCCGAACCCGTGTCCAGGGACTCCAGCGTCTCCTGAACGAACCCGAAGAGTTGCGCATCCGCGGACTCCTCGCGCAACGCCCGATCGAACACTTCCTGAGCGAACAACAGCAGTATCCCGCGGACGGGTTCTTGGTGTACCCGGGTGTACGGCCGGTCCATCCGCAGATCGCGCACGGTGCGCATATCGCGTTCACCGGCTTCCGGTACTACCAGCTCCACCCGAGACAGGGGTTGCAGCGCGGCCAAGCGGGACACCCCTCTGGTACCTGTGCGCACCATGTAGGACCGGATGCCGAAGCGCTCCGTATAGGCCCTGAGCACCACGCTCTTGTCCGCGTATTTGATGGTGCGAAGAACGACCGCCTTCGTGGTCTGGAGCATGGATTGATCGGCCGATCAGCGGATCACCATCACCTTGGTGTTGCAATGCAAGGTGCCGGTGGGGTCCGAAGCGAGCACGAGGTATACCCCACTGCTCACGCGCTGCCCGCTGAGGTCCGTTGCCGGCCAAACGGCTTGGCCTCCGTTGGAAATGGTGCGGTACACCAGATTGCCCGCCATGTCGGTGATGCGCACGTCGCTGTCCGCGATCAGTCCGGTGATAGCCACAGGACCCTGATAGGTTTCGCGCACCGGGTTGGGGAAGACCGAAGCGCAGGTGGCCTCTCTGTCGCCTTCAGTGGCCTCGCCGCGGTAGCTCACGATACCCTGGTCCGTACCGATGAAGACCTCTCCCGTCTCCCCGTTGATGGCGATGCTGGTGACGTTGTTGCTTGGCAATGGGCTGTTGTCCTTGGTGAAGTGCTCGAGTTGGGCCGTCCCGTCCGGGCTCACCAGGAACACGCCGCTGCTCTGGGTCCCCAGCCACTTGCGGTTGCCCCCGTCAACCGTGATCGCGCTCACCACCTCGGTCTCCAAAAGGATCTGCACGTTGCCATCCTGCTCTATGAGGATCTGCTGGCAATCGAAGTTCTCGTCGCTGAAAATGGCTTCCGGATTGTAGAACACGGCGATACCCTTGCCCGTACCCACCCACACCTCACCGTCCTGGTCCTCGGTCACACTGAAGACGTCCATGGTCGGCAATTTGCCCTGGTTCTCGAAGGTGGTGAGCGCTTTCCACTGGTCATCTCCGGTGTCATCGATCGTTCCACCATCCGTGAAGACGACCAAGCCGCTGGTGCGGGGCCGTACGAGCCATTTCTGGCCGTTCTCCAGTGCCGTGATATCTGACAAGAGCTCATTGCCCGCCAAGGTCGTCCCCGGGTCGAACGACTTCCATGTTCCGTCCCGCTTCCGCACGCTGACCACCTTCTGTGTGTTGGCGTTGGACACCCACAGATTGCCCTGCCTGTCAAAATCCAGACCGGCCACATCAACCACACCATTGGCCGGATCCCCGGTCGTACCCAGCGAACTGTTGCTGGCATTCCAGATGTTCTGGACGACCCCGTCCTGCCATTCGAGCACGCCCTCCTCCCAGCTCCCGGTATAGCCGTGTCCTTCCAACGATGGATCCACGGCGACAGCCATCATGTCCAGCGCCCCCTCTATCGATGTGTTCACTCCGGCCATCAAGGGATCATCCGCTTCTTGCACGGTGCGCCATTCACCATTTCGGAAGAGGTGGACGCCCTCCCTGCTGAAGGTATTGCTCCAGTTGCCGGAGACAGAGCCTGGGGCCACCATCAACAGGTTGTTCCGCACGTCCAATTTCGCGGCACCGCTCGCCCTCGGCCCGTTCGGAACGATGATGCTCCCGACACCGTCCCCATCGCTCTTTACAAGACCGATCGTCTGTGTGGCTATCCAAACACCACCGGTAGTCGACCCGGCCGTGTTGGCCACGGTGAATGTTCTTCCGTTCACATTGTTCGAATCGAACACGCGCTGGAGTCCTTGGTCGTACTGTCGAGCATTGTATTTCTGGCCGACAACCAATCGCTGGCCGTCAGGAGAAACGCTCATGCCCAACAAGTCCCTGCCATACGCATCAGCAAGTCGCTGCCACCCGCCATCCCAATAATAGAGGGTGTCGGTTTCCACGGAGCTGGGCGGAGGTTCTGACCAATTGACCATCAATCTTCCGGCAAAGGACTCCACATCCGAGAAGAACCCGTTGGGCTGGGGAAGATCCGTCCGTTTTCGCCAATTGGTGAAAGCCGCCAGGTTCGGATCCTGCTTCCAAGCACTGAACAGTCCGATCTCGGTGGCCGCGTAGATGGAGTCCTGATGGAAGGCTACCGCGTTCACACGGTTCTGGGCGGCATTCGGGAAAATGATCCACGTGTCCTTCACCTCCTTGCGCACAAGGTCCATCACCACGATGCCGAATCCGCAGCTCAAATAGGCCAAGTCACCCTCACAGAGGATGTCGTAGATGCGCTTGTCACCAATAATGCTGCTGCGTTTGATGTCACTGAGGTTCACACTGGACTCCCCAATGACCAGGTCCACGTTACCGTTACTATAACCGACCACGAGGGCTTTCAGCTGGCTGTTCCAACCCAAGGCGCTGACGTCCACGTCGTTCAACGCGTTCGTCTTGTTGATGCGGGCCGTCTCATTGGTCGCGGGATCGAAACGGAAAACCCCGTTGCGGGTGGCGCAGTAGACTTGGCCTTCCCATTCTCCCACCGTCAAGGTTTTCACGTAGCTGAAATGGTCTCGCCATTGACCGATGGGCGGCTGAGCGAAGGTGCTGCTGGCCAAGGAACAGATCAGTGCGATGAGGGCGGGTAGGCGAACGGTGGACATGCTACACGGGGATAGAGCAACGCTAAGAACGCCGCTAAGGAGCGATCGGTATGGACAAAGTAACCGCTTCAATGAACGATCCCCCACCGAAAGGGCGAGGGATCGTGTTGAGGTCGCGTGCGGATTCGAACCGCAGTAGCAGCTTTTGCAGAGCTGTGCCTAGCCACTCGGCCACGCGACCTGGAGTGGGCGGCGAAGATAGGTGAAGGGCCTTGGTTCAGCCCCGTCCTTCGATCTCGTAGACCACATGGTCCACGGACCCGCCTACCGGAGGATGTTCCTTGGTAAGCCTGACGCGCCACTGGAACTCCCCCGGCCACGCCGCTTTCAAGTGGTTCATGATGCGCCGGGCCACTTGCTCGATCAGCGCACTGCGTTCGGCCATTTGTTCCAGAACGATCGTCGTTACGCGGCCGTAGTCGATGGTATCGTGGAGGTCGTCACTGGCCTCAGCATCGGAGAAGTCGCCCTCCACGCGAACATCCACCCGGTAGCGGCCGCCGATGCGCGCTTCTTCCGGAAGGCAGCCATGGTAGCCGAACGCGCGGATGCCTTTGACCTCGATCACGCCCATGACGCGCACAATTCAAGTCCCGCCTTCAATCGGGCGATCACCTCCTCTTTGCCCAACAACGCGCTGACATCGAACATGCCCGGGCCTTGCATACGGCCGGCCACGAACAACCGGTAAACCGGCATCACTTGGCCCACTTTCATCCCTTTTTCTTGCAGCACCGCATTGAACGCGGGTTCCAAGCTTGCCGGAGTGAAGGTCGGTAGTGCCGTCAAGGCCGCCATGTACGCTTCGATGGCCGGTGCCGCTTCCGGTTTCCAGCGCTTCTTCAGTTCTTCATTCGCCGCCGCATTCCCAATGAGCGGAGAACCCCCGATGAACAGGTAGGTCCCTTCCAGCATATCGTCAACGAAGGTGGCCCGTTCTTTCAGCAAGGTCGCCGCATGGGTCGCGCGTTCCAGGTCGGTGGAGATGCCTTTCGACTTGAGCTGTTCCAATAGCTGCGCTCCCAGCTCCGCATCCGGCCGCATGCGCAGGTATTGCTGGTTGAACCACTTGGTCTTCTCGGGATCGAACTTGGCCCCGCCCTTATGGACACGCTCCAGATCGAAGAGCTGGGTGAGTTCCGCCAAGCTCATGATCTCCTGGTCCGTACCGGGGTTCCAACCCAGCAAGGCCAGCATGTTGATGAACGCTTCCGGGTAGTAGCCCTTCTCGCGGTAGCCGCTGCTCTTTTCCTTGGTTACCGGGTCGAACCAATCAAGCGAGAATACAGGGAAACCCAAGCGGTCTCCATCGCGTTTGCTGAGCTTGCCGTTGCCGTCCGGTTTCAGGATCAAGGGCAAGTGCGCGAAAGCCGGGCGCTCCCATCCGAACGCCTCGTAGATGAGCACATGCAGCGGCGCACTGGGCAGCCACTCTTCGCCGCGTATCACATGGGTGATACGCATCAGGTGGTCGTCGACGATGTTGGCCAGATGGTACGTAGGCATCCCATCGCTCTTGAACAGCACTTTGTCGTCGATGTTGGCGCTGTGTACCACCACCCATCCCCGGATGATATCCTCGAAACGCACCTCCGCGTGGCGAGGCACCTTCAAGCGTATGACGTACTGATCGCCACGCGCAAGCCGGTCCTTCACTTCGTCCGCGCTCAATGTGAGCGAGTTCTTCATGTGCTCGCGCGTGACCGCGTTGTAGGCGGGTGCCGCTACCCCGGCGGCTTGCAAGCGGGCACGCATCGCATCGAGCTCTTCCGGCGTGTCGAACGCATAGTAGGCTTTGTCCTTGGCGATCAGTTCATCCGCATAGCCCTTGTACAGGTCCTTCCGGTCGCTTTGGCGGTACGGTCCATCCGGGCCACCCACCCAAGGGCTTTCGTCCGGGACCAATCCACACCACTCCAGGCTTTCCTTGATGTACTGTTCGGCGCCGGGTACGTAACGCGTTTGATCGGTGTCCTCAATGCGCAGCAGGAACTGGCCCCCGTGTTTGCGGGCGAAGAGGTAGTTGTACAAGGCCGTGCGCACACCGCCCATGTGCAGGGGGCCGGTGGGGCTTGGGGCGAATCGGACGCGAACGCTCATGTGATCAAGGAATAAGGAGACCGACCGAACGACCTCCAAAAGGGCGGCGAAAATAGGCGGGGCCTGCCGGGATCGGCCGCTCGAACCGTGATGCCGACGGGTGCGACAAGGTCCACAACCAAAAGGACACCCTCGTTTCCTCCATAGGTTGTCAACAATTTCGTCGAATATTTTTCGGCATTCATCGAAATCACTCTCACCTTTGTGCCCTGATCATTCGCCCATGAAGCTCCATCAACTCCTTCCGGTGGCGGTATTCGCTCTCTCCTCGACAAGCCTGAGCGCGCAATGCAGTGGTGTTCCTTTGGTGGACAAGGAGTTCTTCGACCTGCTGCGCAAGCAGCCCACGCAGTCGGCCATCTGTTCGGAATCCCGGATGGATGTGGTGAACGACCAGTTCCAACCGTGTTCCCGCCGGAAGGATGCCCGGTACGTGCGAACCATCACTCCGACCACGAACGGATTCGCCGTGCGCGTGCAAACTCCCCATGGGTTCACCCTGATGACCGGCCACTTCGCTGACCCCGCCGCAACCATTGCCCATGGCGACTTCCGGTACTACGATGACGCGGGAACCCTTCGCGCCGCAGGACGGTATGTTGACGGACGGAAGATCGGCATTTGGCACCGATTCGATGACCGCGGCCAAGCCCTGTCCGACAAGAAGTACGATGGTCTGGACTGGGAAGGCATGCAGCTCAAACTCGGCCTGGCCAGCCAGTGCTGCTATCTGGAGGACATGGCCGATGGGGCAGAATAGCCCGGCGATCGCACAACGAACGAAGAAGCGCGAGCGGCAGAACCGGTCGCGCTTCTTCGCTTTCGGGCTTACCGGAGTCCGCTCAGCGGAGCTGCACGCCCTTCAGCAACAGTCGCTGCCACGAAGGATTCTGCCGCAAAAAGTCCTTCACCTTCGGGCAAAGGGGGATGAGCTTCAGCTTTTGCGCTTCCACATGGCTCAGCGTCTTCTCCGTGAGCACCCGGTGCGCGTCCCCGGAGGCCAACTGCTTGGGAACATCGGTGCGCGTGAGGAAAATACGATCACCCTGATGGTCGTACTCGATCCGGGCGCGCTGATCGCCAACCTTCAGAACGAACTGGCGTGTGGCCTTCTCGTCCGTCAGGGTAAGCTCGTTCAGGTCGCTCATAACAGGGGTTGAAGTTTTGGCCATGGTGAGGGAGGCGGCAAAGATAACCGTCCGGATCACCAGTGTTCATAAGTCCGTTCATGGCTCGGCTGATCGCCAGACCATGTGGCCAATGAACCAGTTCAATGGAGGAGGCCGGGTGGCGATCGGACCTTTGCGGCCTTGAACGCCAACCCCATGGACCGCAAGGACTTCCTCCGCAAAAGCCTGATGAGCGCCGGTGCCGCTGCCGTTACCGGCGTAGTGCTCGCTGATCAACAGGACAAGTTCCGCCCTGATGTGGTGGGCTTCAACCATCTCCCCACCGAAAACCCGACGATCATGGCCAACACCGTCCTCCACAAAGCCGCCAGCCGCGGCCACGCCGATCATGGCTGGCTGAACAGCCTCCATTCCTTCAGCTTCGCCAACTACTACGATCCGGAGCGCATGCATTTCGGGGTGCTGCGTGTGCTGAACGACGATACCGTGGCTCCCGGTATGGGCTTCGGCACGCACCCGCACGACAACATGGAGATCATCTCCATCCCGCTGGAAGGCGACCTGGAGCACAAAGACAGCATGGGCAACACCGCTGTGATCCGCAATGGCGACGTGCAGGTGATGAGCGCTGGCACGGGCATCCGCCACAGCGAGTACAACCGCAACAAGGAGCAGCTCGTGAAGTTCCTCCAGATCTGGGTGTTCCCCAACAAGCGCGATGTGGCGCCCCGCTACGACCAGATCACCTTGGACGCCAGCAAGCGGCGCAACACGCTGCAGCAGATCCTTTCGCCCGACCCGAACGACGAAGGCGTGTGGATCCACCAGAACGCGTGGTTCCATTTGGGCAGTTTCGATAAGGAGGTGAGTACCACCTACGAACTGAAGGACAAACGCAATGGCGTGTATGTGTTCGTCCTCAGTGGGGGCTTCACCGTGAACGGCATCGCTCTGAACCAACGCGATGGGCTGGGTGTTCAAGACGCGGCTTCGTTGACCCTGAAGGCGGACAGCCCAGGAGCCGAAGTGCTGCTGATGGAAGTACCGATGACCCTGCCCTCATGACCGCCGACACCCGAACTGACGCACGCGCCCTCAAAGAGGCGAACACCGAACATGATGTGTTGGCGGTGATCCGGGAACGGTTCAGCGCGCGCGCTTTCAGCGGCGAGCCTCTGAACGAAGACGAACTGCTGACCTTGTTCGAAGCGGCCGCCTGGGCACCCAGCGCGATGAACGAGCAGCCCTGGCGCTACCGGTACACCCCCCGCGGAGAGGAGGCCTTCGATCGCCTATGGAACTGCTTGAACACAGGTAACCAGCCTTGGACGAAGAACGCCGGTGCGCTGGTGGTTTGCTCGGTGATGACCACCTTGGAACGGAACGGACAGCCCAACAGCAGCCGCCTGCACGACCTCGGCCTGGCCAATGCACAGCTGCTGATGCAGGCAACGAGCATGGGCATCTTCGGCCATTTGATGGGCGGCTTCGACCATGCCCGCGCCCAACAGGAGCTCGGTACCGACCCACAGAAGGAAGAGGTGTTCTGCCTCCTCGCGCTCGGGCGACTGTCCTCTCCGGATTCACTCGAGGAACCGTTCCGGACGCGTGAGTTGACCGCGAGAACGCGCAGGCCGCTCGGCGCGATCGTGACGCGGTTGTAGTCCCTTATAGCCCCTAGCGCTCCCGGGAGCTACGGTGCCCATCTTTGTAGGATGCGCGCACTGCTCTTCCTCCTCGGCGTTCTCTTGCTGATCGTGCCGGAGATCCTGCGGGT
>Ga0075152_10003078_pt1 | contig 11771 bp, 12 predicted proteins | sample JI61114C2DNA_FD_70964 | JGI IMG/M metagenome (GOLD analysis project Ga0075152, IMG submission 70964) | Wastewater effluent complex algal communities from Wisconsin, to seasonally profile nutrient transformation and Carbon sequestration -... | ecosystem: Engineered > WWTP > Effluent > Algae...
AATTATTTCCAATTTTGTTTGTTTTCTTCTTTTCTTAAAATCTCTTGAATTTTACGCTCTTCCCAATTGGAACTATATCCAAAAACCTTGAAAGCGTGCATCAAAAGACCAAATCCCCAACCTGCAGCCGAAAACCAAAACCATTGAAATTGAGGAGAAAAACGTAGATTAATAAAAATTAAAACTGGAATTACGCAGCAGTAGGAAATTAAATTGCCGTAAAATCCTTTCAGTTGTTCTACTCGCTTTTTGGCTCGGTAATAGGACGTGTTTTCGCTGTAATTTATTGCTGTTTCCATAATTGAAATTTGTTTGGTCAAAACAGGTATTTTGACTGTAAATGTTTGTTCATTTTGCTCTATCAAGACTTTTCTGTTGGTAATAATTCCGTAGCGATTGATGATGTTTTGCAAACCGACACCTTTTCTATCTTGCAAGACTTCTTTTCTTTGATAATCATTTTGAATAGCAAGATAATCGCCTTCTATAAAAATACGAATGTACAGGGGCTTTTGTTCGCTAACCACATTATGCTTTACCGTGTTTTCCAATAAAAGCTGTAGCGAAAGCGGCACTACTTTAGCATCAGGATTAAGAATAGTTGTAGGCAATTCGTAAAACAAACTATTTTCAAAACGCATTTTCAACAAGTTCATATACGTTTTAGCAAAAGCCAATTCTTCTTCTAATGACACCAATTCTTTGTCTTTTTGCTCCAAAACATAGCGGTAAATTTTAGATAAAGATGTCGTAAAACGTTGTGCATTCTCGGGGTTTTCTTCAATTAAAGAACTCAAAACATTCAAACTATTAAAGAGAAAATGCGGATCGATTTGGTTTTTTAAACTTTCAAATTTTGCATTTGCCGTTCCTGCAATTATTTTTTGTTGTTTAACTTTATTCTCTTGATAGCCTTTGTAGAGGTAAACAAAATGAACAATCAGCAATATAAAAAAAGTACAAATAGAGGCTACAATATAATCCGAAGCACTTTCATTAGCTATAAAAACACTAAATAGTTTGTTTTCTATAATAGTAATAATAAAAAGTCTCAGCAGAAAAATAACAAAAAGCGAAAGAAAAAAAGAAGAAACAAAACCTATAAATATCCTTTTTTTAGAAAATCTTTCGTTGACGAAAATTCTATCTAATGTAATAAACAAAAATGTATTGGAGAGATGTAATGCAAAACTATAAAGTATTGTATATAAAAACATTACTCCTAATCTATCATCAACAGAGAAACTCCCGTTAAAAGCTCGAATTAGATTAAGTATTACAAAAATGGCTAATCCGATAAAAAACGCTCTAGGAAATTCTTTTATGTAATCATTTTTCATTGACTGAATTTCTTAATTTTTTGACCTGTACATTGCAGAAGCTAAAAACCCAACTCCCATTCCTATTAATGTCCCAACAGTGGTATTATCAATATATTTTCCAACTCCAATCCCAATAAACATAATTCCTATAAAAATTATTCCAGAAATTTTGTTTGTGTCATTTTTTTGATTTTCCATGATTTCAACTATTAAAAGTTAATTATTTACAATTTTTCAATGCTTCTTGTGCTCTTTCCAATCCCCAATTAGGAGAGAATGGTGTTTCAGGCTTAAAAGTAGCAAAAAGTCCGACAGCTTTTTCAATCTGGGCGCAGATTGGCTTGATATCAGTTCCCCAAAATTTTGCTCCACCAATTTCGAATTCCGCCTTTCCAATAATAACTCTAGGATTTTCGGGAGCAATAGCCTCAGCCTTACCGTATATTTCCATAACGGTTCCCGATAATTTTTGCCCGTTAGTCATTGGATCATAAACAATCCAGGCGGTATGAATCATCGCTTGCATAACTAAAAGTTCAGCGTTATTAGGTGTTTTTATCAATTCGACATCCAAAGCATTTTGAGCTTTGTCTAACAACAGACTAATTTCTTCTTTGTCTTTTGTTCCAAAAGCTGTGGTGGTGTTTACCAAAGCAACATAATAATTGGGCAACCAAGATTTTTTTTCAGCGGCTGCAATTCTTTCGAACATAGCTGATGCTTCTGTATTTTTTCCTTCGCCCCAAAGTTGAAATGCTTTTTCCATTCCTTGTTCAAATTGACCTTGAGCTGTTGCTAATACTACGTATAACAATGCAATCGATGTAATAATTTTTTTCATTTGTATTGTTTTAATGGTTTATTTAGTTATTGAATTTAATTTCTATTTTGGTGTCTTTATTAAGAGTAAACTTGGCATCTTCATATTTTGGAGGTCCCATAAATCCTTTTGCATTATTAGAACAAGCAACATCTTCTTTTGGAATTCCCATAAAATTCATATCGAGTTTACCGTTTTTGTTTTTGTCATGAAAAGCTGAAATGGCATAAACACCTTTTGGGATATTAAAAAAAGTCAAAGTGGCAGCTTTCGATTTAATTTCAGCAGAATTACCTTTGTAGATAGTTTTAAGAAATGTTCCTTCTGAATTAAACAATCCTATTTGAACTAATCCAGTATCATTTTTCAAACCCGAAATAGAAACTGTAAGAGTTACATTTTGAGCAGAAAGCAAACTGCTAATAAAAAATACGATTGCAATGATAATTTTAGTCATTTTTTCTAGTTTTTAGTTTGTTAATTATTTCTTGAACAAATTTATGTAGATTATTAGGGTTTTAAAATTTACATATACTGAACTGTTGAATTTCGAGGATGAATTGTATTTATAATGACTTTGCAATGTTTGGGGACGTTGGATTGCAATCTCTCTTCGGATTATAAATTCTCCAACTGATTTATTTTTTTATCCTTGCTTATAGTCCAAAAGAAACCTACAAAAAAGAATCGATCTGCGGTAGGAACAATGGCCTGACTTTCATAAATCCCGGATGAATTGGGTGTGTTCGCATAATTGTAACCGTACACATTTTTGATTCCAGCAATATTAGAAACAGAGAAAAAAAGTATTTTTTGAGGCGAAATCAAATAAGCCCAATTCACGCTCAAATTATTATAGGTTTTTGTTATTCCGTTCATAAAAGCAGTTTCATTCGGATTATTGTAAGGCCTTCCGGAACTGAAAGTATAGGTCGCTCCTATTTGGGAACGCCAATCTTGAATCCAATATTTAGTAACCAAATTCAAAGTGTGATCGGCAACAAAACTAGGTGTTGCTTGATTTGGAAAATTGGCATAATTCCGCTCCGTGTCAATATAAGAATAGGAAATCCAATATTCTAAGTTTTTAATATTCTTGTTATCTCGCCAAAACAATTCCAATCCTCTGGCATATCCAGTACCGCTATTCTTGAAATTACTGTTGTAAACTGGCGAATTGGTGTCATATTTCACTAAATTGTCATAGTTTTTATAATAGATTTCAGCTTTGAAAATCTGTTTGTTTTTGTTGAACTCATAACTCAAAATATAATGTTGCGCTTTTTCCGCTTGCAACTGAGTTGAATATTTGAGATAATCGTTTTTGGGTGCTTGTTCGAATGTTCCATAAGCCATTGAAAATTGTTGATATTTAGCCACTTTATAGGCTAAAGCCAATCTTGGTGCGATAGAACTTTGGTCTAACAAGTAGTTTTTCGAAAATCGGAACCCTACTTTTGCAATCAAATTATTGGTGAATAAGAAATCGGTTTCCGAAAAGGCTGCAAAAATATTCGAATTATACCCACTATTGAAATTAGTAACCGATTCTGAAAAATGGGTATAAAAATAATCGGCTCCAAAACTAGTTTTAATTTTATCGGAAATGGGTTTTGTTAATTTTAATTTCAAATGACTGGCATTTTCGGATGAGTCATAATTATAAATATCATAAATTCCGCTGTTACGGCTTTTAGCAAAACTTAAACCTGTGAAAATTGTCCAGTTGTCCCCAAAAAATCCTTTATAAGACAGATTGGAATACAAATTACTGTTTTTATTTTCAGTTCTTAATTTGTCGGGATAGTTAATATCATCTTGTTTCAAATCGAAATTGGCCCCTGTATATGAAAGATAAAATTTAAATAAACCACGATCTACCTTTTGTCTAAAAACAGTTTCACCACCAAATGATTCGTATGGCTTTATCCATTCGATATTGTCGGGTAACAAGGATTGATAGGGCTGTAAATTGAGATAGCTTGTATTGACACTCAAAGAATTATTTTTCCATTTTTGGGTAGTTCCAACACTTGCACCAACTGACATTACGCCAAGATCTGTTTTTTCTAAATCGGGTTCATCTATAGTATTCATAACTAAAATACTCGAAAGTGCTTCGCCATATTCAGCCGAATACCCTCCTGTAGAAAAGCTAGTTCCTTTGAAAAGTAAAGGCGAAAAAGTACTTCTGGTTGGCACATTATTCGCTGTTTGAAGATAAGGTTGCGCTACTCGAATTCCATCAATAAAAGTTTGGGTTTCATTGGCTTCTCCTCCACGCACAAAAAGTCTTCCATTTTCGCCAACAACTTGTGTTCCTGGCAAGGTTTTAAAAGCCGATACAATATCACCCGGATTTCCAGCAGTTGTCAAAATATCCAAGGGTTTCAATACCGAAACTCTGGATTTTCCACCTGATTCAATTGTTCCAGCTGTAATTAAAACTTCGTTTAATTCGGTTGTATTTCTTTTTAATGGTATGGTTTGACTTTGAAATTTTTCTACAACAATTGTTATACTTTTTGACTCAAAAGACAAAGCACTAACCACCAAATTTTGCTCCCCAACAACAGTAGTCATAAAACTAAATTCCCCTGTATTAGTTGATGTTACACCATCATAAGTTCCATCGATATAAATATTGGCATTGGGAATTGGATTATTTTTTTCGTCCACAATTTTTCCAGAAATTGTCGTTTGAGAAAACGAAATGATTGTAAAAAAGAAAGAGACTATAGATAAAAATGTCTTCATTGTTTCAGTTTTTGATTAAGCAAATGTATCGCGGCAATTAAAGTCTTGAAATATTAGCTGACCGAACTGTAGAATTTTTAGGATGAATTGTAAAGACATTTAAAAATGACCTCAGATTCGCAGATTCAATTCTTTAAAAACTTAAATTTGTTTATCTATAAAAAATAAAGAAATGAAAAAATCAATCCTTTTACTTTTATTCTTCTGTTATAGTTCCGTAATATTTTCTCAAGAAGCTGGAGTCTCTTATGACGAAAAACTAGCCAAATCGCTTAATGCAGACGAGCGAGGAATGAAAAAATATGTTTTTTGCTTATTAAAAACAGGAAGCAACACAACAGCAACCAAAGAAGAATCCGAGAAGTTTTTTAAAGGTCATATGGACAACATTGGTCGGTTGGCCAAAGAAGGAAAACTTGTTTTGGCAGGGCCTTTTATGAAAAACGAACGGAATTACAGAGGCATTTATATCTTTAATGCAAGCAGTATTGAAGAAGCCAAAGAATTCGTAGCGACTGATCCTGCGGTGCAATCCAATCTTCTTGAAGCCGAACTGACGCTTTGGTATGGAACTGCGGCATTGCAAGAGATTCTTAAAATTCACGAAAAAATTGCTAAACCTAAAATGTAATTTAAGCAGTTTGACATTCCCAAAAATTCAATTATGAAAACCGAAAAAGAAAAAATGATTGCTGGAGAATATTATTTGGCTGGAGATCCAATTCTGGTAAAAGAACGACGAAAAGCAAAAAACTTACTCCACAGATTAAACGTAATTGAATATAGAATTACCAAAAAAGCTAGAGAAATAATCCAAGAATTAATACCGAATGCTGGAACTAATCTTTATATCGAACCGCCTTTTCATTGCGATTATGGATACAATATTGTTTGCGGTGACAATGTTTATTTTAATGTCAATTGTGTGATTTTAGATTGTGCGCTAGTAAAAATTGGTTCCAATGTTTTTTTTGCACCCAATGTACAAATTTATACTGCCACACATCCACTTGATGCAGAACTTCGAAAAACGCTCGAAAATGCTTTGCCTGTTTCTATTGGAGACGATTGCTGGATAGGAGGAAATACAGTTATTTGCCCCGGAGTTTCCATAGGAAAGGGTTGTGTCATTGGAGCTGGTTCGGTGGTCACAAAAGACATTCCCGATAATTCATTAGCCGTTGGAAATCCTGCGAAAGTGATTCGGAAATTGAACCAAAACCCATAATTTATCGGTTGCTGTAACACCTGCAATACCTTCGCCTTTAATAATTTTAACATTTTATATTAAGTCAGTCTAATTAAAAACTAAATTTGTTTGTCTAATTTTGCGAATCTCATAAAACAATTTGATTCACAAATTAAAATCCAATGAACAATACAACTCGAATTAAAAAAAACTACCAATTAATTAAATTTCAAAAATTAGTTATTGTTTCTGTTCTGATTGGTTTCCTTTCTGCTTTTTTAGGACTTGTTTTAAAGAAAGCGACGGAACATTACGAAGAAATATTTTTTAATACAGCCACAATAAACCCTATATTCTTTATTTTTTTTCCAGTTTTTGGATTGTCAATTATTTATTTTCTACGTGAATATATCTTTAACAAAAAAGAAAACAAAGGCATAAAAGAAATCTTTGAAAGCACTAATTCTAAATCAAAAAACCTTCCAAGTTATAAAATTTCATCCCATTTCATCAACGGATTACTAACCGTTGTTTTTGGAGGTTCAACAGGAATTGAAGTTTCCACAGTGGTTGCTTCGGCAACTATTGGTTCTGTTGCTCAACGAAAAGAAAATGTTTTTAGACAATACAAAACTGAACTGATTTGCGCAGGAGTTGCAGCAGGAATAACCGCTTTATTTAGCAGTCCAATTGCTGGAATTTTGTTTGCCCTGGAAGTAATTTCTCGAAAAGTAACTCGTGCTTTTGTGATTTCAAATGTTATTGCGGTTTCAATAGCTTTTGGTTTGATTACGATTTTAAAAGAAGAACCTTTGTTTGCTGTTACAATCACGACTTGGCATATAAAAGCGATTCCATATTTTATTCTTTTAGGAATTTTGGCAGGATTAAATTCCGTTTATTTGACCCGATCTGTCTTGTATTTCAAATCACAATTTTCTAGAATTAACACTCATTATTACAAAATCATTATCGGCTCGGCAGTTTTGAGTATTTCATTATATATTTTTCCGCAATTGTATGGCGAAGGTTATCATGCCATCAAAACCATTTTTGGCAATTCGAATGAAATTCCTTTAAACTTAACTTTAGCTTTAACTTTTATTGGATTATTAATTTTAAAACCAATCGTTACTTCAATTACTTTGGCTTCTGGAGGCGATGGTGGTGTTTTTGCTCCAAGTTTATTTATTGGTGCATTTTTAGGATTATTATTGGCTTCAGTTTTAAACACATTTTTTAATGCTGATGTCATTCCATTAAACTTTATGATTATCGGAATGGCTGCTGTTTTGAGTGCCAGTATTCATGCTCCGTATACAGCCATATTCTTGGTTTGCGGTTTGACTAACGATTATACTTTATTCATTCCAATTTTAGTGGTTTGTCTGATCTCAAAATACACCGCAAAAACGATTTACCCGCACACTGTTTATACTTTTTCACCAAGCATCACTAATTAATTCTTTATGCCAATCAAGAAAATAAAACGCAATTATCGCAAGACCAAATACATTCTTTACAAAGAAACTTTGGTGGATTGGAAAGAGCATTTTTGGGCTTTTTTAGGTTCATTTGTTGGTATTGGAATCTTAGCTTATATCCAATCCATTCATTTTACAGGAAACGATGCTGTCTATTTAATTGGTTCTTTTGGAGCGTCAAGCGTATTGGTTTATGGTATTATTCAAAGCCCGTTTTCGCAACCTCGAAATCTGGTTGGAGGTCACTTAATTTCAGCTTTAATAGGTGTTACTGTTCATAAATTAATTCCCGATATTATTTGGATTGCTGCTCCATTGGCCGTTTCTCTTTCTATCGTTTTAATGCAAATTACCAAGACTTTACATCCGCCAGGTGGAGCAACTGCTCTTATTGCTATAATTGGTTCAGATAAAATAAAAGCACTAGGTTATATGTATGTCTTTTCTCCTGTATTGATTGGTGTATTGATACTACTTTTTACCGCTTTAATTTTCAATAACATGACTTCGAACAGAAATTATCCAAGTCACAAACAATATCATACAGTTCGAAAAAAACTAATCCACAAGATTAAAAAAAGAATATCCTAAATTCTAATAAAAAAATCCAGAGCACGACTTTTGAATCCAAACAAAAATCTTATCAACAAATCCGAAATCTAAAATCTAAAATCTAAAATTATATTTTACCTTTGAACTCTCAATAAAAACAAAGATTATGGTTTACAAATTCAGGGTGATTCTCGATGCCGAAGAGGACATTTTTAGAGATATTGCAATACTTGCCGAAGACTCCTTAGAGGATTTACACAATGCCATCTTCAATTCTTTTGGATTTGACGGTATGGAAGTGGCTTCTTTCTACACTTGTGACGACACTTGGAATCAAGAAGACGAAATACCAATGTTTGACACAGGAGATATTCCGGGCGAACAAAAAACGATGAGTGATTATTTGCTTTCGGATATTTTAGATAAAGAAAACACCAAAATAATTTATGTTTACGACTTTATCAATATGTGGACTTTCCTCGTTGAACTAGCCGCTATCGAAGAAATAGTAGCTGGAAATACCTATCCAGAAACCATCTTCTCTGTTGGTGAAATGCCCGCAGAAGCAATGGAAAAACATTTTATTGCCGATGATGAAGAAGAAGATTACAACGAATTTGAAGACGACCTCGATGAAGAAGATCTCGATATGTTTGAAGGAGACGATAGCTTTGAAGACTTTGGATTTGAGGAAAATTGGAATTAAAAAAAGAAAAAATCAATAATCAAGAACCAAGATGAAAGACATGAAAATGTTTGGCATCTTGGTTCTTTTATCTAAAAAAAATGATTAACTTATTCAACACGCACATCGAAACGCTTTCCATTCACCGAGTGGGAAATAAAAGCCGCAACGAAGCCATTTTTTTATCCGAACAACCTTTTAATCTGAACGATGAAATTGTTCCTTTAATCAAAGAATATTTTTTTAAACCCTTTCGGGAAAAAGAGGAAAACTACTTTCAGTTTGCCCACGAAGTCGATTTGGAATACAATGATATGTTCAAATATGCCACACAGATTTTTGAAAATCCGACAAGTATTCACGAAGTTTCAAAACAAATTACGACACATTTATTCGAACAATCGAATCATCCACATATAAAAAATGGGGAGGTTTATGTAACGCATTTGACCAACTTGAATATAGATAACAATGTGGTAGATGCGATTGGAATTTTTAAAAGCGAATTGCAATCGGATTTTTTACAGTTTGAAGAAAAAGAATCTAATCTAGAAATGATTTTACAACATGGTATCAACCTCAGTAAATTGGACAAGGGTTGTATCATTTTCAATTATAAAAAAGAAGAAGGTTATAAAATTTTGACTGTTGACAGTAACCGTTACGATGCGCGTTATTGGTTGGAACATTTCCTTTCGGTTGATGCTTTTGAAGACGAAAATTTCATCACCAAAAAATACTTGAAATTCTGTCAAGGTTTTGCCAAAGACGTTGTTTTTCCTGCCGAAGACAAAAAAGAAGAAGTAATGTTTATGAACCGCTCGGTGAATTATTTTGCCAAAAACGACCAATTCGAAGAAAGCAATTTCTTGAATGAAGTTTTGGACAATCCCGATTTGATTCCTGAATTCAAAAACTATAAAGTTGACAAAGGCGAAAAATACAGCATTGAAGACGTCACCACTTTCCCGATTGCCAATGCAGCAGTTTCTGACGCTAGAAAATCTATTAAAAACGTAATCAATTTAGACACTCAAATCCAAATTAAAATGGATTTCATTAACCCAGAAAGTGCCGAAAAATATGTAGAAAAAGGTTGGGATGAAGAAAAGCAAATGTATTATTACTTGGTCTATTTCAATAAGGAAGTGAAGAGCTAAAAAATAGTTTTCTTATTGATTCAAAATAAACAAAAGATCCCGATTGTTCGGGATTTTCTTTTGACTATTTCTTAGCTTTTTTAGCTTCTACTTGTTCCATTAAAAACAGAAAAACCTGTTCGCCGCGGCGAACAGGTTTTTCTATATAAACTATTTTCAATATTATGAAAGCGCTTTTTTAACTTGATCAGCAGCCTCTTGAAATTGTACAGCCGATAAAATTGGCATACCAGAATTATCGATTAATTCTTTGGCGATTTCAGCATTTGTACCTTGCAAACGAACGATGATTGGCACTTTTATAGCGTCTCCCATATTTTTGTAAGCATCAACAACACCTTGGGCAACACGGTCACAACGAACGATTCCACCAAAAATATTAATCAAAATAGCTTTTACGTTTGGATCTTTCAAAATGATACGGAACGCTAATTCTACACGTTTTGCATCGGCAGTTCCACCTACATCTAAAAAGTTTGCTGGTTCAAAACCGGCATATTTTATTAAATCCATAGTTGCCATCGCCAATCCTGCACCGTTTACCATACAACCTACAGTTCCATCCAAATCTACATAGTTTAAACCTGCTTCTTTAGCTTCTACTTCGATTGGATTTTCCTCACGAACGTCACGCATTTCGGCTAATTTTGGATGACGAAACAAAGCATTATCATCTAAATTTACTTTGGCATCAACAGCAATAATTTTATTGTCTGAAGTTTTCAAAACTGGATTGATTTCAAACATTGAAGCGTCAGAACCAATGTAAGCTTTGTACAAAGCATCTACAAACTGCACCATTTCTTTGAACGCATTTCCAGAAAGCCCTAAATTAAAGGCAATTCTTCTTGCTTGAAAACCTTGCAATCCTACAGTTGGATCAATTTCTTCAGTAAAAATTAAATGTGGAGTATGTTCGGCAACGTGTTCAATATCCATACCGCCTTCGGTAGAATACATAATCATGTTACGACCTTTACCTCTATTTAAAAGTACCGACATGTAAAACTCAGAAGTCTCGCTTTCACCTGGATAATAAACATCCTCAGCAATCAAAACTTTGTGAACTTTTTTACCTTCCGCAGAAGTTTGTGGCGTAATTAAATTCATTCCTATGATTTGTTCGGCTAACTCCTCAACTTGTTGCAAGTTTTTGGCAAGTTTAACTCCTCCCCCTTTTCCTCTACCACCTGCGTGAACTTGAGCTTTTACTACGTGCCATCCTGTTCCTGTTTCAGCAGTCAATTGTTTTGCAACAGCAACCGCTTCTAAAGGGTTGTTTGCTACATAACCACGTTGTACTTTTACACCATAACTGGCTAAAATTTCTTTTCCTTGGTATTCGTGTATATCCATTTTTTTGGTTTTTTTCTTTTAAAAGTGCTACAAACATAACAAAATTTCATCTTAAATTTAAAATCTTTTTTATTTAAAAATTATAAATTTTACTTGATTACCAAAACTACTTCCTTAATTCAATTTTAGAACTTAAATTTGATCCATTTCGTATCAATTCATAAATGATAAGGAATAATGAAGCTACTACATCGATTGAAATTTTTCAATGAAACCCTACAAAACATAAGAATCTTTCTTCAAATTAGGTTAAAATATTAAAATAGAATTATGGTTTTGTTAATTTGAGTGTTTCTGAATGCTTAATTGATAATTATTGGATAATTTTTTAACATTATAGCAAAAATAAGTTAAACCGAAATTTAAAAATTGTTGTAATTAATGAAATCTATATTTTTGTATAAAAAAATTTAAGCATGAAAATTCAAGAACAAGGTCTTTATTTA
>Ga0075152_10003079_pt1 | contig 11770 bp, 22 predicted proteins | sample JI61114C2DNA_FD_70964 | JGI IMG/M metagenome (GOLD analysis project Ga0075152, IMG submission 70964) | Wastewater effluent complex algal communities from Wisconsin, to seasonally profile nutrient transformation and Carbon sequestration -... | ecosystem: Engineered > WWTP > Effluent > Algae...
CTGATAGCCAAACCTCAGGATACTGGCTTCAGTTTGCCCTTGTGTGAAATGGATGTCTTCTCTCTTGAAATTTCTCAACACGACCCTTCGTTATTCTCGGGAGTACCTCATGGAGTCGACCACCATCTATGCTCGACCAAGCCCATAGATATTGTAGTCAAATTTCTCGATAGGCCTGGAAGAAATCTCCTTGAGCATGTCGTTGTACACTTCCTTCTCGTATATAAAGTTGGTAAGTTCAACGGGATTAACTTTCGATTTTTTCCTTTCGTCTGCGAGAGTGTTCTTCATATGACGTATTGAATTATAGGATATACAACTGACCAACCTATTTGGACTAATGTTAAATGGGGAGCCCACTGCGTGCCGATATTAAATCATTTCTTCTTCCCTCCCGCCTTCTTCTTTTTCTTCCCGCCTTAATATTCGTCCTTCTCATAGCACTCCCACAGCTTCCTGTACTATGGGATGTTGTTAAACTCACCTTTGTTTAGCTTCGCAAGGTTTGAGCGTGCAGTCATTGTACGCTCATGGTAAGGGCCTATATTCAGAGTCTTTGTACCTAGCTCAGCCGAGAATACTGCTTCTGCTATCTGCATATACCCCAATGCCTCAGTTGCACGCTCTAGCATAAAGTAGCAAGCCCCGAGGTTGTTGAATACAGTAGCTGTTTGAACGTGCTCGATGCCGAGTACGCTTTCTCGGATCTCCCTAGCCTTGAGAAATGCTCTGGCAGAGAACTAATATTCCCCAACCTCGTAGAGTACCTATCCAATGCCAAAGAACGGAAGTGCTCGGTCAGGATTGACGAAGCCAAGCTTGCCACCTTCAATATGCTTGCGACAGTTGAAGAAGTAGGAGAGTGCGTGGTCATCCTTCCCTGCACTGCAGCATAATGAACCACGAGTGTATTAGAAGTATAGCTCTGCATTATCGGGAAGATCCTCAGATTTGCGCTTCGCAAACTGCTTCCAAGTAGCATGCGCCTTGTTATAATTTTCCAAGGCGAGGAAGTAATTCTTCTCGATGGTGCAAGTTCTTCCGGCTATGATGAAAGGCTCAACTTCCTTAGGAATCTCTGGTGGGTACAGAGTCTCAGAAATTAGGCAGGGCAATGGAGAGCGGTTTATTGTGCCACGACCCAGTGATGATAGTGGCTGCACTTCGTAAGATAGCTTTGTTGCAAGTTCCTGTAAGTAGTCTTCGGAAGATTTGACGTAGACAGGAGGTTTGGCCCAAGGGAAGACTCGAGCAGGTTCCTCATCTTTCTTTCCAGCGTCCTTCTTTGCGTCGCCTCCTCCTTTTCCCTTGTCATCTTCTTTCTCCTCAGGTGGCGGCACTTGACCTATAATGATCTTTTAGTCCTTAAAGGGTGGAGGGTTTTATTGCCTGACGACTGGTTTTGGAGGTAGCTTTGGTAACTCCTTCTCAAGCACTTTGAGTATCTCGACAACGTCAACCATAGCTTGAGGCATATTAGTGACCTCAGCTTCGTGTTTTTCTGCCATCACCAATCTCATGTCCTTGGGTGGTTGTGGAGGTGAAGATTTGATCGTAAGTACTTCTGAGGTCTTTGAATATTTTTCATCGTATTCTTTGAGTTTCGCTAAATGCTTTTTGTAGGCGACAACTTCCGAATGCCGATTTTGCTCTGAGCGGAGCGACAGAGCCTTGCCAAAGAACCTATCCATGACAGCTTCGATCCCCTTCTTGTCGATGTCCTTGGGATATGTGTCCCAGCCGATCCTTGCCAGGATCAGCACAAACTCAAACGACATTATGCCAGGATCAGATACATGCTTCCACTTGTCTTCGGAGATCTCAGTATTCGTATAGGCGTCGACCAAGCAATGTTTGTGGTAATACTCACTCTCCTTCATGTCAGCGTGCGGGATTATCAGCTTCATGATATCCTCGACGTGGTCGATACCAATCATATGCGGACATATCTCTGCCTCTTTCAGAAAAGTGACGAAGCTGTTCGTATTGAGCTTCTTGTTCTGCAAGTCAATTTCTCTTTCAGTTAACAACAGCCTCTTCTAATTCTTTATGGATAGGTAGTTCTCGGTGAGGTATGTGTTAAATAGTGCACGGATGTCCGGTTAGTAGCTGGCTAGTGTTACCACGCAAGACTCTACCAATAGCTTACGGTTAGTGTCATCAAGTGTCAAGACTCGTGGCTGGGAAAGATCATTGTCGCTGTTGGCCTCGACCTTCTGAGTGAGTAGGTCTTCAAATATCCTCTCGAGGTAGTGCTTATCTTCACGATACAGAAAATGACCGAGCTCACCCATGAAATGCACAAACTGCTCACGGCTGAGTGCTCTTTCAGATTGGTCTGCGGGTGGTTGTGAGTCCTTCTTCTGTGTCTTTGATACAATTTTGCTGGCGCTTTCGAAGATCTGCACAAACTTCCTGAACGACAGACGGTTGATAAAGATGCAACGGTCGAGCAGCATATAGAGCAGCTCGCTGAACCGTAGATGGTTGGGTTCTGCCTTTCCAAAGCTAGTAATGAGCCCGTTAAGTTTGGCCTCATTAGACTTTTTGAGCAGCAGGCTGTTATGATGGCTTTCTGTCATGGCTTAATTCAAACTCAATAATACTTTCAACAAGGAATGCCAAGTCAAAACCAATTTCCTGCAGACGCTACCGATCGTCTCCTGGGAAAGCAATTTGACGATAGGGAAGAGGCTACCCACAGCGAACCGCAGTTCAATGGCGGTTTGCAAGAATTTAGCCCCAACATACCACACACCATCCATCATTAGCATCAGAGCATCAAAAGAGGTCGCCGAGGGCTGCGTCGAGCTACTCATGGCTACGGGTGTTTCGGTTCTCTTCGGATGACCACGAAGAGCTGAGGCGCTTGCTACGATTCTCCGTTTTTTTCGTTGTGCGGATGGTGTTGATGATCTTCGGACCCCTGATCGCCTCGACGATTTAGCTCACTTGTTTCTGTCGCAGTGGCTTCACTATTACTGTGGTCTCCCTTGATTCTCTCTTGGTTGACTTGGCACGGATGCAATCCCGATCGCTTTCACTGTATTTGAAGTTTGCTGCACAATTCGAGCACTTTTCTTTGGCCATATCCCAGAACGGGAAGTCTCCTACACAGTTGATGCAGTTCTGACCGTTGAAGAACGGAGTTTCGAGTGGACAGTTCGTGATGTTTCGACTGGCACTTCTCGAGAAGTAACGAAGGCGCAGCTGGCTCTGAGTCATCCCACCGTATATCCAGTTCTTGGCCTTGATGTTGGTTTGGTAGGTACTGACAGCAAGGTCGGTCTCTCCGCTTGCAGTCTGAGGATGTAGCTTCTTGATCTTGTATCCACCACAGCATGGTGAGTTGAATGACTGCTCGATGATGTTGATGTACTGCTTCTGTCGAAGAACCTCGGACTGGAGCTCCGTTACCTTGTCGTGCTTCTGCAACGCTGAAATGACTCGTTACAAAGAGGCAAGCCCGTCTTTGACGTTCTTGATGTCGCCATTGAGACGAGTTCGTTCAGCTGCGGTGATCTCATAACAACTGCACTTGGAGACACCAAACGGAAGCGTGAGGTAGCCCTCGATATTGAAGAGAATGTCGCGCTCGTTGGCCATACCTTCTTGAAGGGCTGCAACACCGAGAGTCTCGTTGGCCTTGTTGTTGTCGAGAGTGCGACGGATATTGTTTGCAGCCTCTCGCAGCCTCTTGAGGTCGAGCTTGTAGGTCTTGAATTTATCCTAAAGAGCCGCAAGGTTATTGGCAGCGTTGTAGGGTGGGTTGGCCACGACACCGGTGAGGAGTACCAGCATCAGCGTGCCGATCAACAAGGATTTATTCATGATTAAATCAAATATTATTTGCAGGGCCACTCCTCCAGCAAAGATTTCAAGAATAAAAATTATTTCGAGATACGCGCCAGGTGGGAATATCACTGGGCTTCCGCCATCACCAAACTGTGAGCACTATATATCGACGGCCCCTATAAGCATCGACCTGATAAAGATACGCTACTGATAATGGCGGCGCCTGCGATTACCTGTTCGTTGAGAACTAGCTCCTCCGATGAAAGTGTATGTCATAAGTAAAGCTGATAGCCTTTGCAGCCATCGATCGGTCAGCGAAATATATAGAACATTGCGGCAATGCAGCGTCCAGTCCTACTGCTGTGGTTGCTAACCAAACACAGCGCACTTGCGCATCACTGCGAAAGCCAAACAACCCTGTCTAATAACTTGCGAACATTGTTAAAGCACTTCAATCATCTTCCAATTCGTCCCTGAGCTTTTGTGCTATTTGAAGCTTCTGCTCGGCCACCAATGGAAACCTTTTCTCGCCCTCCTGAATCATTGCAACTGAAATCTATTGAATTGCTTTCTGCACAATCGAAATGATGATGTTCTTCGGCTCTGCAGAAGCGCTGCCGGCTGCTGCCCTCTTTTGTGCTGCTTCCTTCATCAGCGAGGCTTACTTCAGATAACAGTCGCCAATATTTAAGTGTAGCTTTTCAGTACAAGTTTCCACAATCTTACCTTCCACCCGGAACTTTTGTGGTTTTGCATTGATTGCCTTATTGTAGTAGTCGATTGCTTCACTGTACTGTTTGTTGTCTTGATTAATGTCCCCGACAAAGGCGTACAGCTGCGACAGACATTCTATCTTTCCTTCAAGACTCCCGAATGCCTTGGAGATGAGGTTTAAGGCCCTATTGCAAACCTAATTTGCCTATTATCTTTTGCCAAAACTATAGAGGACTTATGCGAGCAGCACTAATGCTGCTGCTTCTTACTTGGGATTGAAGACCATCCGATAGATGCTGGCAGCATCACCGACCATTTTGATGATGTCCTCCTTGCCCTGATCTAGATTCTTAATCCTGATGAAGTACTGAGCAATCATCCGGACGCACTCACAGTAGCTTCTCGGTTCTGCTTTGAGTGCTCCCAGTTGGGCCCAGCACTCCGCCATTATATATGCTGCTTTCTGCATATTCGATTGCTAGTCTTTAACAGTGGTGTTAGGGCTGATAATGTTGCTCAGACACGCTGCATACGAACATTTGTAGAGCAAGTTCGATTTTTTGCTCACCTTATTAGGGTAGACCGTTGCAAATTCCTTTGCCTTTTCATGATAAGTGATTGCTTCTTTGAACCTCTCCATTTTCTGGAGGCAGAGACCGATGAGATACCACACTTCAGCGAGCTTGTTTGATAGGACCCCCTTTTGCAATTCTGCCTATTACTTCTTGAGCAGCTGTTAGGCCTTCTGGTATTCATACTCCTTCATGAACTCATCGACTCCTTTGATCTAGGAATTGAACTTACTGCCCTGGCCGATTTTACTGCCAATCATGCTGATAATCTCGGATAGGTCTCCAGCCTCCTCAAACTATTCTTAACGATGCAGGAAGTAGACCAGTGCGTCTTCATTGCTTCGCTGCCTTATCAGGGAAGGTGGTTTCTTGATGGCAGATACCACTAAAGGATCTTGAGAGCTATCGCTGATAGATCTCCTGAGTGTATTGATGCTTCCGTGGTGACTTAGTAGCAGATCACTAAAGACCCCTTCCTTGGCTGCTCGTAACCCGTAGTCTAGCTCGACTACCCACCTGTCGAAAGGCTTTGACTCTCTTGTGACTGACTTGACCGTGAAGTAGTTGAGAACCTTAATGAATATCTGATTCAAATAGACATAGTACCCCTCATGGGCATAGATTTCGCTTTCGAGATCCACCACCGGAAAAGTAACTCGAACCTCAACCCAAGATTAGTCAACATCGGCTGGTCTCGGTTGTGCCTTAGGTGGAGGATCTACACTCAATTCCAAGAACTCGAGTATTTCGATGGTCTTGCCGATACTCCTTTGCATTTGCGTGATCTCTTCCTTCCTCATCACACATAGTTTGAATGCAGATGTTACTTGACTGCTATTGTCGCTTTTCATCAGATTGAGCAGACTGCTGAATAGCAATCGATATTTCCACATTACAGCAGGGTTGGGGCGTTTTGTGAGTTCCATTACCAAAAGTCGGAGGGGCTAGGTTTGGGTGAACCACTTCAGCTTTGATAAGTCCACTTTTTGCAGATCTATCTTTACCGACATCTGTTCTTCTAAGATGGTTTGCATCGCCTTCAGTTGCTCAGGAACATCACCGGTGTTGGAGCCTCCTAGAGGAACACCCTCAAGCTTCTTATAGATAAAGCTGCGGAGATGCACGTGATTACGATGGTTTTATTCATCGATGATCCAGTAGCCGCACATTTCATAACGCATCTTCTCGATTCGTTCCTTTCGATGCTCGGGGGTATGAATTCGACAAAAGCTGTCAGCGAGATCGGCAGATGACGGCTCAAGGTGACTAAAAGTCTTCATGATGGCATTGTCAATAGCAGGCTCTTCAAGGTCTTCGTGTGGTCGAGGAAGCTTAGGGTCCCTATCCAAGCGCGAGACACATCCTCCCATCGATGACTCGCTAATTATAATGAACTTGTGATTCCGCCATCGATATCATACCATCACAATCAGATGAAACCGACTCCAAGATCTCCTTGAACCCTAAACTGAAGATATCAGAACGAGCATGATCATTCCCTATTTGAGTGCAGTCAGACTTTGGTGATGAAGAACGAAGTATTCAAGAAATCTTAGACCAAGGGGTTGTAGCCACTTCGGGTTTGTCCCCAACCCTCCTTGCTGAATTCCTTCACAAACTGGTGGGTCTTCAAATGCTGAGCCCCCTTGTTGCATTCACCTTGGTACATGACCTTCAAAAGCTCAAAATTTGTGGGGAAGAAGATGTCGGCGGCTCCCCGATCAACCAGATAGGTTGGATAGTCTTTCTTCTAGCTGGGCTTCTTCCCCTTATGGGAGACGATAGGTGCGAGGATGCCAGGTATCAAACTGGGAAGATCATTGAAATCGCTGATGATGAGATGGTTGTTGGGAATTGAGAATTTCAGTCGGCGAAGCAGTTTAAGGCAGTAAGTGGGGAGAAAGAGGATGTCTTTGGTAGATGGCTTCTTGATAAACCTTTCAACATAGAAATTTGCAATTCTATCGAGGATGTTTTGCCGCTAACTCTTCGGCTCAATCGTTGGCGTATGGTTGTAGTAATTGAGGCAGTCCACGATCAGCTTGTCGGCGAGAGGGACTAGCTCCTATTGATTGTTCTCTGTGTACACGTGTGTTTATGATTTGTATTTTCCAGTGGATTTGTCAAGGACCACCCTGTCATGCGGAAGGTTGTCCAACACCTCAAACAGTAGAACGTATGTGAGCTACTGCGACTCCGCTCGGTAGCTCAGGAAGTCGTCGTTGACAATCCTGAGTCTGCCTGAGTCTGCCATGCGAGGGTTACTCGCTTCCAACTTTTGCTTGAGTTTCTTACACAAGACAGGCGATATCTCCACAATAGTGTAGGTGAGCTTCTCGTACACCTTGCTTTCATACAGCTTAAAGTAATTCAAAATGGACTCAGCAGCAGAGCCCAGACCAGCACCAGCCTCAACAATTCGTAGTTACTTCTTCTGCTTAAACTTCTACTCATAGCGGAGGTGGGCCTGCATGATGTAGTTGGCCACCGTCATCCCGTAGTAAGGTTTGAAGATTTCACTGGGTGTCAGCCAAGCATCTTCGGGATAGTTACGCTGCAGTTCCTTTTGATAGTCGTCGTAGCCAATCATCTTCTTAAAGTCCAAAGGTTGCTTCATTTCACCGATCTGGAAGTCTGGCCGGCAGAAGTAGCCTTCCGAAGGATGGTAGAGACGATCGAAGATGAAGTCCCTCAGCAACAGCCGCTTCATTGACGACTATTTATTATCGTTGCTATGCAGTGGCAGTCATTCACTCTCATACTTGTGCTGCTCGGAGCATCGGTAGCACTCGACACGATCCCCAAGAGCTACACCGACCCACCGCTGGTATGCAGTCGACTAAGTGAGACCCCAGGTGTGAATGTGACTCATACCCTTTCGCCCTACACAGGAAGCGACAAATACATCAACATCTACTACTCACCGCACCTGACTTCTCCGATCTACACGTATGTGCAGGTAAGCTACAACAGTACGGCTTCAAGCCGAACTAGCTACTCCAACATGAACTATTTGTACTTCGATCCCGACGGTACCAACCATTTTACCTGTAGGATTTTCAATGCTCAAGAACCAACTTGTGGTGCTCCCCAAAGATACCTCCATCGTCAATCTGTACGCAATAGCTTATGTCAGGTCAGTCCAAATATTCAGCTACGATACTAATGAGACCTACACTCTTCCATACGATCTGGTTATTAACACTTCGCAGAATGCACCCTGTCCAGCCAACTGTAACGGCAATGGAGTGTGCCAGTCGAATGGTTCATGCTACTGTGCTGGTTCCTACATCGGATATGACTGCTCCGTGATTCCCTACCAACTTCAGAACGATAAGGACCTGTCAGTGAATGCATCGGCAATGAGCTTCACCTATCTCAGAATTCCGCAGTCGGAGTTCGCCAGTAGCAGCACCTCAACCACCCAATCTCAAAGCATCCTTCAAATCGACCTGGATAACATTCATTGCGAGATTAACATGTACATGAAGCAGCAGTCTTCGGGTGGTCTGCTCATAAGCCCATTCAGCTATACAAAGGCTCAAGTGTTGAGTTAGACTACTCCCGGTTTTAACAGTGCATTTGGGGAGGTCGGGTCAGACTATTGGTTACTCTTCGTCAATAATGGAGGCTCCGACTGTTCGCTATCTTGCAGTTTCAAGCGCGATAGTACAGCATACCTTAATCGAAGCTTCCTTGGGAGTGTTGCTGGTGGTTATTATTGTGATCGGAGTGGGTATCCTTGCTGCTTTGATATTCGGTATTGTATTTGTGCTCCGCAAGCGAAGGGAGCAGACGCGAGTTGGAACAGCCTCACAGCAGCAACCGTAGCAGAACAATAATACCCTGAGCAACGAGTAAATTGAAAGATACTTCCCTGTTCTAGAGGCTTCAAAGCTGGGAGTTGTGGGCCTCAGAGAGGAAGTGTGTGGAAATTACGACTGTGTTCCCACCAAAGACTGCGTAGTGTGTTTGTGTCCTATCGAGAGCCATGAAGAAGTGAGATTGACTTACTGCAACCATCTGTTCCACAAGGATTGCTTATCGGGATGGTTCGCTAAGACACAGGTACAGACAGTTTGAGTTAGAATTGTCCCTACTGCCGATAAAATTTCGATAAGAAGCACACCAGATAGTTGTACCAAACGGTGCTGAGAAACTTCAAGAAGAAGAATAGTGCTTCCTAGGAGGAACTCAGAGGGGATACTCTTGCCATTCAGGTGAACAAGTTCCAGCGATCGAAGAGCTTGGTTGTGCAGCAGGTTCGTTCGACGGAAGACAGCAAAATCAACTCCACGGTCTTCAGCGTCGACGATTTCTTGTGACCGCATTTCTATCTTATTTCGGACGGTTGCAAGTGGGTATCCACAAATTGCAACTGACCGACAATTTTATTAATGGACAATTCAAATCTCCGGAGGGAGCCACAACAGTCCCACGTGCAGCCTTCTGCACCACCAGCATCGCATACCATAATCCGCCAGGAAGGGCAGAACAGGCAGGTAAGTGAGAGTCGACAATCCATCCAAGGCGAAAAGCGCATTGAATATATCCCATACGAAAAGACGATAATCTAATACGAACCGGTAACCAAGATCGAGTACGTGCCGAGGGAGCGCAAGGTGGTTGAGTATTATCCGGTGGAATACCAAACGGAGTACATCCCACAAGTTTATCAAGAGAAGGTCATTGAGTAAGATTCATTCCAACGTAGGTATGTTCCTGTCGAAAAGATACAAGAACGTGTTGAGTATGTGCCAGTCGAACGACAAATCTTTTATCCTCCTGAAGAGCACCCAGAATTCAGTGGTGAGGAGTTCCAACAGCACGTCTCCAGAAGTGCCCCAATTGTGCAGTCGGGAGTGAGGGTCCTTCCTCATGCAAATTCCAGCCGAGTCAACGTACCCTACAATAACATGAGCTTCCAAAACAGTGGCTTTCAACCTGCGCAACCTCCCCATGACAACTCGATGTACACCAAAGAGCCTCTGCCCAGCAGCAAACGCCGCTACTGAAAGCCTCAGCTGATCTATCTCAATGATAGCACCATTATTGTGCAGCGCGGTATGGTGAGTTGCGTTGAGTACATCATTTCTTGGAGCCGAGAGTCTGTCCAGAGAAGGTAGCTAAGCTTCGTGGTGCTTTGGTAACTTCCTTCTCCTCCGGTTTAAGGGTGCAGGTGATTACAGTCCGTCCAATCTGAACAGCAATCTTCTCGAAGCGAATTGGTAGGTCGTTCCGCATGCCGATAAGAGTGCCGAACTTGGAGTTATTGTCAAAGATATAGAACCGCTGGTTGTCATAACGGATGTGCGCATGCTACCTCGACACAGAGATATCAGTTATCCTAATTTAGCATTGGTGGCCACGTCCCTAAGTTAGCTGTACTAGCTACCATCTTTATCATCTCTCCAGGGTTGATTGCGCTGATCATGTACATCGTCTTGTTCTCTTTAGTCTACTGCTGCAGGCCTTCGAGCATGATGTATGGATTGTTGGGCCGCTTCAGCACAAACAGTTCGTGACCGACATCATTGCGCTTGATGATCTTTGGGTAAGGATCCTTGCAGATCTCGCACTCAAACTTCGTGAAGTTGTAGGAAATGGCGAGATCGTGCTGCTTGACGACCATCTTGGACTCGATCCATCTCTTGAGGCAGTTGATATGCACAATTGAGCAACTTCCCTTGCAGCTGCAAGGTGACACAAAAAAGTTATCTTCTTGCTCTTCCTCAGCAAGACAGATCTTGCATTGACCCTCAAGCCTTTCGTTAAGCTCATAGACCTTCATAGCATCGTTGGAGATGCGGCGATTGCTTAAGGTCTACGAGGCTGTTTTGAGCTCCGAAACGACGTATTCTATACGACCTAGCTTGATGATGTCACCGATTTCTGAGATAAGCACGCAAATACCAAGAGCGTAGCCTTTCTGTTCGCCATTTTGATTTTTCAGCGAACGCACGATCAAGTAGGGGTTTTCGTTGGGAGCCTCGATGTCCATATTGTGGGTGAGCTCCCGGCGTGGTCCGCCCTTGAAGAAATAGCGACCTGAATTATTCCGAGTAGTCACCTTCTGGAGCTATAGCTTCCTTCCTAACGATTTCTGCCAGCGGCTGCAGTTCCACGTTTATGGGCTGCTGCTTCTGAGGCTTGAGATCATCTCCCGCTCGAATCTCCACGTCAGAGGCTGGGTTAATGCTCGAATTACTGGTGGGATTGCGGAAGAACTTGGTGGTGCTGTCAAGTGTGAACCGTTTGTAATCGAGTGTCTTGCTCTCATAGTCAAAGAGTCCGTGAGAATCCTTGCTCCAGGTTACCACCTTAATTTCGACACTCAATTATCACTGTCGTACGTATGGTTTGGTTCCTTGGAGCGAGTTCCCTTCATCAAACAAGCTAAAACTGTATTAATAATAGTCTGCTCGAGGGTATTATAGCCGATTGAGGAACCCTTACAATGAGCTGGAAATTGGGGATGCTCATGCTCCTCACTGAAATTTAGACCGAGTCGACGAAATCGAACTCTCTCCTTCAAAAGCCGTATTGCCGTTCTTCAGGCTACATCCAATCTTGGACAATTTATGCCGCAAGAAACTTTATTGGATTTATCTCCTCCGTGCTGATATTAGTTATTCAATGGAGGAATCTAGACCGAAGGGGCCATTCACACGAACTAGTAATGCTCGGCC
>Ga0075152_10003080_pt1 | contig 11770 bp, 9 predicted proteins | sample JI61114C2DNA_FD_70964 | JGI IMG/M metagenome (GOLD analysis project Ga0075152, IMG submission 70964) | Wastewater effluent complex algal communities from Wisconsin, to seasonally profile nutrient transformation and Carbon sequestration -... | ecosystem: Engineered > WWTP > Effluent > Algae...
CGTCGCTTTCCGGCGGGCAATTTCATCCGCACGCCAGACCAGATCGACTATCTGCAAGAACCCGATGTTTTCCACGATGTGTTCGGCCATGTGCCGATGCTCGCCGATCCGGTGTTTGCCGATTATATGGTCGCCTATGGCAAGGGCGGGTTGCGCAGCCTTGGCTTTGGCGCGCTGCACAAGCTGGCGCGGCTCTATTGGTACACGGTGGAATTCGGGTTGATTGCGGAGCCCGATGGCCTGCGCATTTATGGCGCGGGGATCGTGTCGAGCTATGGCGAGAGCATTTTTGCGCTCGACGACCCCAGCCCCAACCGCATCGGCTTCGATCTGCTGCGGCTGATGCGCACCGAATACCGGATCGACGATTACCAACAGAATTATTTCGTCATCCCCAGCCTTGAGCATCTGCTGAAAGTCACCGTCGAAACCGATTTCGCCCCGCTTTACGCGCAATTGGAGGCGATGCCCGATATCGCGATTGCCGATATTGTTCCGGGGGATGAAGTGATCACGCACGGTACGCAGTACTATGCGCGCGCGAAGGGGTGAATGTGGGTGCGTTTTCCATACGTCAGTATGGACCAGAAGAAATCCTACATTTCAAGGGGGGTGTCACGGCCGTAATTGGAGGCGAGCGGACAGGAATCTTCCTAATCCGAAAGAACCCAAGCACGTTGGGACTTGGGTTAATGTTGTCGTCTGCAACTCATGCAGCTTTCAAATAACTGCTCGCCTCAAAACACCAACTTGACCGTTGCCCGAACCTGCCGAGGCTCGACCGGGTGGATATGTCTGTCCTCAACGCCTTCGGCGGCTTCGCCGGGGAGGCGCGAGGCATAGAAATAGCTGATGTCCGGGTCCTTGGCGTTGAAGGCGTTGAGCAGGTCTATGGCAATATGAACCCGCCCCCGCGTCCAGTAACCGCCCAGATTGACGAGCGTGGTCGGTTCGGAGCGCACCGAGCCATCTTCAATAAGCGGCGCCGACCCGAAATGACGGAGGCGGGCGCTTGTGCCGAAGCCCGAACCCAGATCAGCATGCACACCGCCACTGATGACATTGGAGACAGCGCCGGGGATGCGCTCCAGCCCCGGCGTCACCCCGCGAAAGCGCGCATTTGTGAAAGCAGCGGTGCCATCGAGCGTCAGCCAATTCGCGGGCTTCCAGAAAAGCGATGCCTCGACACCATAGCGGCGGCTGGCGTCGCTGGGTTCGGTCGTGCCTGCGTCTCCCACGAACACGAGTTCGGAGCCGAGTTTCAGCCAATAGCCAACCAGACTGGCGGTGAGCGCGCCGGCTTCGACGCGCGCACCGAGTTCCGCTCCGCGCGCGCGCGAAAAGACGGGCACCCGGTCTGCCGGGTCGCCGCTCACCGGATTGAGATTGATCGTCGCTCCGCGCACGTCGTTGGAATGGAAGCTTTCGCCGTAATTGGCATAAAGTTCAAGCGCGGGCGCTGGCTTCCACGCCAGTGCAACCTTTGGCGCTACAAAGCCATCCGATCCTATTCCCGAATTGGCGGCAAGGTCAGAGCGGACGCGGTAGCCAATGGCGTCTCCGCGCAGGCCTGCAATCACGCGTAGTGTTTCAGCGGGCTTCCACTCAGCCTCCGCCAGCAGCGCGCCGGAATATTCATCTACCCGGTCCTCCCGGACGGTGCTGGTGCGAACGCCACCGGCGCTGTGATACAGGCCAACCTTGCCGATACGGTCATAGCGGGCATCCGCCCCGACCCGCAGCGAGAGTTTCTCTTCCGGCTGGGAGCGGTAACGGATCGAGCCGCCAAAGATGGCGCGCTGGTCGCGTTGCTGAAATTCATCGCCACCCACCGGATCATCGAGCAGATAAGTGAAGTTGGAGGTCAGCCGGAAACGGTAATGAATCGCATAGGCGCTCGCGGTCAGATGCGCGCTGTTGCGCTGAAAATTGAGCGCAAGCCTTGTGGTCTTGCCGCCCAGATCGCCGTCGATAAAGCCCGGACGCGGGATCAGACCGGAAGAAATCGCGCGTTCGGGCACCTGATCGGTCGCCTGCCATTTTGCACCGTAACCGGACAGGCCCAGGCTCCAGCCATCCTGCGCGGTACCGCCACTATATTTGAGGAGGCCGTTCAGTTTGCGCAGGCGCTCGTTCAACACCCACGGCCCGTTCGAGACGGTGCCGTCGAGTGCGGCGAGCAGCGCGCCGTTGCCAGCCTTGCCGCTGCTAGCGAGCAACGCGCGGGCATAGCCGAATGAACCGCCCGTCAGCTGCGCAAAGGGTCCAGGGAGTTCGCGTTTGGTCTGGAAGGCCAGACTTCCTGCTGCCGAAAAGTCGCCGCTCTCCACGCTGTAGGGGCCTTTGCGATAGTCGATCCGCTCCACCATTTCAGGGATCAGGAAGTTGAGATCGAGATAGCCCTGACCATGCCCATGGCTGCGCATGTTGATCGGCGCGCCATCAACAAAGCCTGCCAGATCGGTGCCATGATCGAGATTGAAACCCCGCAGGAAAAACTGGTTTGCCTTGCCCGTGCCACTGTGTTGCGTTGCGATCAGGCCAGGGACATTTTCCGCCAGCTCGCCCACGCGAGACAATGGTCGTTGTTCGAAATCCTGATAACCCACCGTGCCTTCGGACGCCGTGGACGCGATGCCGATCTGCTCGATGGCACGACCATAGACGATGATGTCCGCGGGCTGCTCCTGCGGTACATCCTCCGCCCATGCCGATGCAAGTGGGCAGAGTGCAAAAAGAGTGAACGATGAAATACCCGATTTAAGAATGTCTTGTGCTGCTTTCTCGATCATCTTTGACGTCTTTGACCATTTATAGTCAGAGTCCAAGCCGATTTGCATAAGCGAAGCTTTTTATGAAAGAAAATTAGCCAATTCAGAACCGCGAAATATCTTAGAGCGTCCACTTTATTGTCGAAATCGGCCAAAACTGTGGACGACGACAAGTCCCCTCCTACCAAGTCCCAAAATCCCCCGGCGGCTGGCTCGTCCGGCCGCTCGCGCGCAGGGGTCTTTCCCAGCCATAACGCCGCCGCTTCAACAATCGCAGGCAAGGCCAGTCGCCGGTGTCGACGCGTTGTGCCAGGCGGAAGCCTTGGCGGCGGTAGGCGGTGGTGATGGTTTCGGCTTGGGTGTTGAGCAGCCCAGCGAGGATCAGCGTGCCGCCATCGGCCACCACCTCGGCAAAGCTAGGGGCGAGTTCGGTTAGCGGGCCGGCGAGGATATTGGCGATCAGCAGATCATAGGGCGCGCGTTCGCGGAGCAATGGATGGTCGGTGCCCGAGGCAACGCACAGCGCCAGTTTGCCGGGCATAGTGCCCAGCGCCACGCCGTTGATCGCGGCATTGTCCACGGTCACATCGACGCTGACCGGATCAATGTCCGACGCGGTGGCGCAGGCGTGCGGCCACAGATGGATTGCTGCAAAGGCGAGCAGACCCGTCCCGGTGCCGATGTCGGCAATATGACGGAAATTTGCCCCACGCCGCTGCATCGCATCGAGCATCGACAGACAGCCGCTGGTGGTCTCATGCCCGCCAGTGCCAAAGGCCTGACCCGCCTCGATCAAATAGGCCTTGCTGCCGACGGGAACGCGGCCTTTGTTGGTCGATGTGTGGACATAGAAGCGCCCGGCGATGACCGGGGCGATGCTTTGCTGGCTGAGCGTCAGCCAGTCCTGATCGGGCAGGCGTTCGATATGCGGTTTCGCCTTGTGTGCACTGGGCAGGCGGGCTTGCAGCAGGACTATGTCTGCGACGTCAGGCTCGCCGTTGAAATAGGCCTGCACCTGCCATTTGGCGTCGTTGAACGCTTCTAGCTCATCGGCAACAATCGTGGGGAAGAGTGCGAATTCGGACAGCCACTCATCATCTTCGTGCAGTGCCTCTGCCTCTTGCCGTGTGCAGGGCAGAGTGACCTTCCAATTGCTCATTTTGCCGCTTCGCTCGCCAGTCGTTTGTCGAGCCGCGCTGCCATCATGTCCGCCAGCGTTTTGCACGCGCCGGGGTTGATCAGCGGCATTTCGCCCGCAAGCCGTTCGAATATATCGCTGAACGAAGGGTGCGGTGTGATCAGCAGGTCGCAGGGCAGCGCGCGAACACGGTCGAAAGTACTGCGGAAGGGGGCAACGCGTTCGGGGTGAGCGCTGAATTTATAGTCATCGCTGGAGACCGCCGACAGGCTGTCGACATAGGCGATAGTGATGCATTTCTTGCCTTCGCAGCTGCGCCAGGTCCAGCTTGTTCCACCGCTGGTGTGGCCGGGGGTGGCGTGCGGGGTGAGCGCAATGTCGCTGCCCGAGCCAGATTTCATCGGTGCGCCAAAGGCGATTTCGCCATCGACCGGCACCGGTTTCATATCGGGAATGATTCCTACCTGCGGATCGGCCGCGTCAGTGCGTCCGGTTTCGACGGACGGACGCGCGGCGCTACTGACCATCAGCTGTGCGCCCGTGGCGGCCTTCAACTCTGCAAACCCACCCATATGATCGACATGCTCGTGGCTGCCGATAATCAGCTTCACATCGCGCGGGTCAAAGCCCAGCGTGCGGATATTGGCGAGGATCGATGGCACCGCCTCGTCAGTCGCAGCGTCGATCAGGATATGGCCCTTGGGCGTAGCGATCAGGATCACCGCGATGCCGCAGGTGCCGACATAATAGCTGTTGCCGTGGATACGCACCGGCGGGGCAGGGTCGCTCCAGCCGTCGCGGCCTTCGCATTGCGTGGCGAGCGCGCTGGGCTCAGTCTTGGCTTGTGTGAGGGGTGCGGAAGGCGCGCAGGAGATCAGCGTGGTTGCGGCCAACGCTGCCGCGAACAGTTTAACGGACATAGCTTGCTCCATTGATGTCGAGAACCGCACCGGTCATTGAGGGTGGTGCCTCCAGAGCGCAGAATCGGGCAAGTTCAGCCACTTCTTCGGGTGATGCGACACGGCCCAAAGGAATATCGGCCAGCAATTTGTCGCCGCCACGACTGGCGAGATAATCCTCCGCCATGCCTGTCATGGTGAAGCCGGGGCAGATGGCAAAGGCGTAGATGCCTTGCGCGGCATAGGCGCGGGCAATGGTTTTGGTCATGGCGACCATGCCGCCTTTCGACGCCGCGTAATGCCAGTGCGCGGGACTGTCACCGCGATTGGCGGCGCGGCTGGCGATATTGACAATGCGGCCTGTCGCGCCCGATTTTTGCCAGTGGAGCACGGCAAGACGGCACAATTGTGCGCTGGCGGTCAGGTTGACCTGCATCGTGCGATCCCACCCTGCGAGCCAGTCGTGATCGCCGCTGTCGAGTGGGTTGGCTTCAAACACCCCGGCATTGTTGATCAGTGCATCGACCCTGCCGCCGAGTTTTTCGAGTGCCTCGGCCCACAGGCGGGCAGGGACATCTGTGTCGCCCAGATCGCCATCCTTTGACGACAAGGCCACCACGCTGGCACCACGGTCGATCAACGCATCAGCAATCGCCTTGCCAATGCCGCGCGCGGCTCCTGTGACTATGATGTTGGGAGAGGGATTTTCCATCCCGCCTGCCTAACCCGACGGGCAGGCAAGCGGAAGGGGTTACCGCACCAATTGGGCGACAAATTTGCCCGCATTGGCTTGCAGCGCAGAAATTTTCTGTTCGACATTCTCAAAACCGTTTTCGAGCATGGTGATTTCGGAAACGACATTTTCGGTATCGCTGCGGATCGCGGCGATTGTGTTCGACATCAGGTCTGCGGCGAGCGCGGTTTCGTCGACCGACGCAGTGATCATGGTCACGGTTTGGGCCTGTTCGTCCATCGCGCGGCGGATGCGCTCGGCGGAATGCTGAACATCCTCGACAGCCGTGCTGATCGAAAGGTTCGATTCGACGGAAGCCTTGGTTGCAGACTGGATCGCAGCGATCTTTTCCGCAATTTCATCGGTCGCTTGCGCAGTCTGGTTGGCGAGGCTTTTGACTTCCTGCGCGACAACGGCAAAGCCGCGACCCGCATCACCCGCACGCGCAGCCTCGATCGTGGCATTGAGCGCGAGCAAATTGGTCTGCCCGGCAATGTCGCGGATCAAGCCAAGGATTGATTCGATTGATTTCGACTGTTCCGACAAAGTATCGGTTGCCTGCACCGCTTCCTGCGCGCGTTCGGTCGCGCGGTTGGCGACGACGCCTGCGCTTTCCACCTCGGTGCGGGTGTCTTCGATAGCCTGGATCAGGCCGGCGGCGGTCTGCGCGGCTTCGCGCATGGCGACGGCGGATTGTTCGGATGCGGTTGCAACTTCGGATGCCTTGGACAACATGCCATGGGCAACTTCAGAGCTGCTCATAGCCTGCTTGCGGAGCAACTGCGATTGTTCGGAAATATTTTCGGCGGTTTCGCCAATGTCCGATTCGAACTGTTTTGTCCGTTCGGATCGCCGCGCAATTTCCTTTTTGTGCTGCTGGTGCGAATGGCATTCAGCCGTGACTGCCAATTCGGCGCTGGCTGCCATCAGCAAAGCTTCGGACAATATGGCCTTTTCTTCGTCCGACACATCGTTCCGGTTCAAAAGCGCGCGCAACGCAAAACGGTGACCGGAAGCAGAAACGGCAAGGATTTGCCGCATCGGCAAGCCACGCGCGAAATGATTGCCAACAAAGCCGGCCATCATTCGCAGCCACACCGGCGAGTCAAAGCCCGAGAGTTTCTGGCGATAAAATTCAGCTGAACCGGCAACTGCTGCATCCCAAACTGCCTGATCGGCCTCTTCACCATCGGGCTGCAGCTGTTTCCAAAGACTGGATTGCTGTTGGGCAAGAGGAAGGAATTCATCTTGCAACAATGCCGCAAGGCGACGGCAATCCACGGCGACACGACCATCGGGATCGAACGCACGTGCGATCATGATCAGGTCCTTCTCCAGATGCGACCGGTCGGCCTGAATAGCTACTTCGATTTGCTCGGGCATATGTCTGTTGCCTTTTCTTCGCGATACCGCGTGTAAACTGATGCATCATGGCATTCGCACGAAATGGTTAACGCTCGGTTAGCTATCTTCCGCTGCTGCGAAATCTGTACTGATTTGCGACCATGCAGGCCTTGCGCAGACCGCACAAAGCGGTAAAGAGCGAGCCAAATAGTCACAGGCCAAAAAGTCACAGGGAAGCTTCATTGATGGCGCAAAATCCAAACCGCCCGCTGTCTCCGCATCTGGGGATATATCAGAAAGGCGCGCATATGATGGCGTCGATCACGCACCGTATTACCGGGTTTGTGATTGCAACGGTCGGGATGTTGACTTTGTTGTGGTGGATTGCCTCGATTGCGGGGGGTGCCGAAAGCTATGCCAGTTTCCAGACATGGACAATCGATGCCGGCAAAGAAGCAACAGGCTGGCAGACCGCAAGCAACTGGTTCTTCCGCTTTGTTGCTGTTGGCGTGTTGTGGAGCTTTTTCCAGCATTTCTTCTCAGGCATCCGCCATCTGCTGATGGACCTAGGCGCGGGGTACGAGCTGAAAACCAACCGCACATGGGCAATCGCGACCTACATCGCATCCATCACCGCCACCGGGCTGGTGCTGCTCTATGTCGCAAACCGCATGATGGGAGCCTGAGACATGGGTAACGGAACAGAAATCGGGCGCGTTCGCGGATTGGGTTCGGCCAAGCATGGCAGCAAACATTGGATAGACCAAAGGCTGACCGCACTCGGCAATTTGCTGCTGACCGCATGGCTGGTCATCTCATTGCTGATGCTGCCCAATTTTCAACATGAAACCGTCGCGGCATGGATGGCGCAGCCCTCGGTCGCGGTGCCGCTTATCCTGATGCTGGTCAGCATTTTCTGGCATGTAAAGCTCGGGCTTCAGGTCTTTATCGAGGACTATTTCCACGATGAAGGCAATAAGCTTGCCATGCTCACCTTGCTCAATTTCTACGTCATCGGTGCCGCTGCCTTCGGCATCTTCATGGTCGCCAAACACGCCTTTGCCGGAGTGCCTGCATAATGTCCGACGCTTACAAGATCATTGATCATACTTATGACACGGTTGTTGTCGGCGCTGGTGGATCAGGATTGCGCGCCACAATGGGCAGCGCAGAGGCTGGATTAAAAACCGCCTGCATTACCAAAGTTTTTCCGACGCGTTCGCACACAGTTGCTGCACAGGGCGGTATTGCGGCTTCGTTGCAAAACAATTCGCCCGACCACTGGACGTGGCACATGTTTGATACCGTCAAGGGATCGGACTGGCTCGGCGATCAGGACGCGATTGAATATATGGTGCGCGAAGCGCCCGCTGCGGTTTACGAGCTCGAGCATGCTGGCGTACCGTTTAGCCGCAACGCCGATGGCACCATCTACCAGAGGCCCTTTGGCGGCCATATGCAGAATATGGGTGAAGGCCCGCCGGTTCAGCGCACCTGCGCCGCCGCCGACCGCACCGGCCATGCGATGTTGCACGCGCTTTATCAGCAGAGCCTGAAATATGACGCGGACTTTTTCATAGAATATTTCGCGCTCGATCTGATCATGGAAGACGGGGAATGCCGGGGTGTGATCGCTTTGTGCATGGAGGATGGCAGCATCCACCGTTTCAAATCGCACGCTGTGGTGCTTGCGACCGGCGGTTATGGCCGAGCCTATTATAGCGCGACGTCAGCACATACTTGCACCGGTGACGGCGGCGGCATGGTGCTGCGCGCTGGCCTGCCTTTGCAGGATCTGGAATTTGTCCAGTTCCACCCCACCGGCATTTATGGCGCAGGTGTGCTGATCACCGAAGGTGCGCGCGGCGAGGGAGGGTATCTGACCAACAGCGAAGGCGAGCGTTTCATGGAACGCTACGCGCCGTCAGCCAAGGATCTGGCCTCACGCGACGTGGTTAGCCGATCAATGGCGCTGGAAATGCGCGAAGGACGCGGCGTCGGCCCGAACAAGGACCATATCTACCTCCACCTCGACCATATCGACCCCGCCGTTCTGGCAGAACGCCTGCCGGGGATCACGGAATCGGGCAAGATTTTCGCAGGTGTCGATTTGACCCGCCAGCCTCTGCCGGTGTGCCCGACGGTCCACTATAATATGGGCGGCATTCCCTGCAATTATCACGGTCAGGTTGTGACCAAAAAGGGCAAAGACCCCGAAGTCGTCGTCCCCGGCCTTTATGCGGTTGGCGAAGCGGCGTGTGTTTCGGTGCATGGTGCCAACCGTCTGGGTTCCAACTCGCTGATCGATCTGGTTGTCTTCGGCCGCGCGACCGGTTTGCACCTGAAAGAAACGCTGAAACCCAACGGCCCGCACAGGGCGCTGGCCAAGGATTCAGCAGATCTCGCGCTGGCTCGCGTCGATCATTTCCGCAATGCGAAAGGCAACACGCCGACCGCCGAGGTTCGCCTCGACATGCAACGTACGATGCAGAAACACGCCGCCGTTTTCCGTGACAGCGCGCTTCTGTCGGAAGGTTGCGATCTGATGCAAAAGGTCAACAAGCGGATGCAGGACATTCAGGTGACCGACCGCAGCATGATCTGGAACACCGACCTGATCGAAACGCTCGAGCTCGACAATCTTATGAGCCAGGCGATCTGCACGATCGAAGGAGCCAATGCCCGCAAGGAAAGCCGCGGCGCCCATGCGCACGAGGATTTCCCAGACCGCGACGACAAAAACTGGATGAAGCACACTGTTTCATGGTTCGAAGGCTGGGGCGGCAAGGGCGGCAAGGTGTCGTTGGACTATCGCCCGGTCCACGATTACACTCTGACCGATGAGGTCGAGTATATCAAGCCGAAGGCTCGGGTTTATTGAGTTTGGAGGATTCAACATTATATTGAACTTGGCCTTGGAAAGGTGATCCAAATGGTTGCTGCGGTTCTTCTGATATGCGTTGGACTTTTGATCTTAGCTGTGGGGCTGCGATACTCGAAACTTTTGCCTTGGGTAATATCCGCGTTGGTCGCAATGACGGCTCCCTCATTGTTCATCTTCGACAATCTTTTGGCACCAGCTCTGGGAGTGCACGTCTCATCGACTGGGGGCGTCGCTTATATCATTTTGCCTGCAGCTGTATTGGCAGCTTGTGTCGCTGGGGTATTGACAGCATTTGTTGTAAATAGGCTATTTCTTCGAAAAAGAGCCGAAAGCCAGTAAAACCAAACGTTCATTCCGGACCCAATAGCTGCTGACTGCCGATCATCATTCGACACCACTATAATTGACTGCCATAGCGGCGGAGCAATGCTCACCGACACCTTTCTGCCATTTCTGCTGATGTCGGTGCTGATCGAACTGACGCCCGGCCCCAATATGGCGTGGCTTGCGCTCACCGCTGCAAGTGTCGGGCGGCGCGCTGCTCTCTCCGCGACTGCAGGTATCGCCTCGGGGCTTGCTGTGGTTGGTCTGGTATCGGCATTCGGTCTGGCGGAACTGGCAACGGCTTTCCCCGCTTTCTTTGCCATGCTGCGCTACGTCGGCGCGGCCTATTTGCTGTTTCTTGCGTGGCAGGCGTGGCGGGGGGAGCGTGAAATTTCTGGGGCCGACCTGCGCAAAGGCGACGTCCGGACATGGTATCGACACGGTCTCGCTCTCAACGTTCTGAACCCTAAAGCCTTCCTGTTCTTCATCGCCATATTGCCAAATTATGTCGACGCCACGCAGCCGGTGATGCCGCAGACATTGTTGCTGTCCGCAACCTATGTTGCAGTGGCTACACTGGTTCATGCACTGCTCGCGGTGCTGGCCGGAAAAGCGCATGGCTGGTTTCAGCAAGGGGACAATGCGTTGTGGATGCGACGAATTTGCGCGCTCTTGATAGCCGCCGTTGCGATCTGGTTTTTGATCAGCACGGCGGTCTGATCGAAAACTGTTCACGCAGCGTTCAGTATGAGCAACGCAGTTGAAGCGTGCATTTTTGACGATGAACCGTTTTAGGAGGAATCAATGGCGACCGAGCGATCCCCAGGTTTCAAACTTTTCTTTGCGGGACTGATTGGCCTCGTGCTGATCATTCCCTTGATGATGGTCTATGCGCTGTCGTGGGACAGGCAGGAGCAAGCGACCACCGCGCAGAAGTCCATTGCCGAAGGCTGGGGCGGGCCGCAGACGATGGTCGGGCCGGTGCTGGTCATTCCCTACACAGCGGATTCGACAGAAACCGTCACCGAAAACGGGCAACAAAAAACGCGTACCGTGCGCGTGACCAAGGAATTGTATCTCTCCCCCGAAACCAACAGCATCAAGACCGATTTGAAGCCCGAGCGAAAGAAGAAGTCGATTTATGAAAGCGTGTTGTTTGTCGCGGCCAACAGCGGATCGGCACGTTTTGCCTTCCCGGCGGATTTTGCGCGTTATGGCATTAGCCGCGAAAATCTGAACTTTACTGGGGCCGAACTGCGTTTTGGCGTGTCAGATGCGCGCGGGCTGCAGGCCGACAGCAAGGTGCTGGTCAATGGCCAGTCGCGCGAATTACAGCCGGGTAAGGGGCTTGCTGCGTCGGGCAATTCCGGATTTTTCACCTTTATCGACTGGGACGGAGCTTCTCCACTCGAGGTCAAATATGACTTTGCCTTTCGTGGCAACAAGTCGCTGACAATGGTGCCGCGCGGAGGCGAAACCAATTGGGAGGTCAAATCGAGCTGGCCATCACCCAGCTTCGCTGGCGACTTCCTGCCGACCAAGCGAACCGTTGCGGATAGCGGATTTACCTCGACGCACAAGGTGACCAATCTCGCGCTGGGGCAATCGCTGGTGTTGACCGAGGATATGGGCGCGCCGCAACCCAGTGGCGACCGTCTCTATGAAGCGCCAATGGTT
>Ga0075152_10003082_pt1 | contig 11760 bp, 11 predicted proteins | sample JI61114C2DNA_FD_70964 | JGI IMG/M metagenome (GOLD analysis project Ga0075152, IMG submission 70964) | Wastewater effluent complex algal communities from Wisconsin, to seasonally profile nutrient transformation and Carbon sequestration -... | ecosystem: Engineered > WWTP > Effluent > Algae...
TATTTAGGATGTAAATTAATTGATAAAATAAATGAAACTTGGAAATTTGGCTTAGATAAACTTTTTCCTTAGTACAAATCATTATAAACGAATTGAAGATGTTTCATTTTTTAGTTTAGTTTGATTTAGTTCCATTTGCAAAATACATTCATAAGTTGCTGTTCTTAATGCAAATTCTCTTGGATCGTTAGCGATATGTGTTCCCATTTTGTTCATCACATATGCAAATGCAACTTTTTTTTCTGGATCCGCAAAACCACCAGAACCACCAGCACCAAACGAACCATAACTTCTGTAATTAATTCCAAAATTTTGAAATTCAGATGGTTTGGCAAAACCTAATGAAAATGGTATATCTACATTTAATACAAGGTCTTTTTTACCATGTTTTGGATGTATTGGAGCTGTTTCTAATTCAGCTAATGTTTCTTTACTGATGTGTAAATTTTTTCCACCTGTTGCAAACTCATTATATGTTTGTGCAACAGAACGCGCGTTACCAAAACCATGTGCGGAACCTAATGGAATATGCATGTATTTTCTGTTGTTAAAGTTGTTTAAATTCAACGCATGAGGTGGATTTAACATTGATTTGTAAAAATGCGAAAATGGATTTAAGATTCCTTTTAAAATGCTGCCAAAATCACTTGTGCCACTATCTTTTTTAGCAAAAGCTTCCATTGGTAGAAACGGAATTAGCTGTGCAATTCTATATTGAGGAATATCTTTTGGTAAACCAATATGAAAATCGATATCTAAAGCATCTGCGATTTCATTTTTAAAAAAAACATGCAATGGTTTTTTTAATGGATCTACACGTTTGCAAATCTCATTTTGATACATGGCAATCGTCCATGCATGGTATCCTTTTTTATCGCCAGGATTCCAATAAGGTTTTTGTTTGGCTAAACAATTTGATAAAATCTCATCGTTAGTTAAAACTTCGTAATTCAGTTTTTTATCGTTGGTAAATAATCCAGCTTGATGTGCTAAAAGCTGTCGAACTGTAATACTTTCCTTTCCGTTATGAGCAAATTCTTTCCAGTAAGTTGATACTTTTTCATCATAATCTAAAAACCCTTTGGAATGTAAAAGTGCAAATGCTAAAGATGAAAGACCTTTAGTAGTAGAAAATACGACTGATAATGTATCTTCTTCCCAATATTGCTTCTTTGCTTTGTCGCGATAGCCACCCCAAATATCAACTACTTTTTCACCTTTGTAATACACACAACAAGAAGCGCCAACTTCATTTCTTTTTTCAAAATTTTCTTCAAAAACAGTTTTTACTTTTTCAAAGCCTTCTTTAACATATCCAGAAATAGGTACTTGCATTGCATTTTTTTTTGAATGGAAAAGATACAGTTTTATTACAACTTTTAATAATACCTTAATCAAAATTGGAATTACAACGCATTTTATTTCTCTAACTTGTCCATTCAATTATTTTTAAATGGCAACAACATTATTTGAGAAAGTTTGGAATGCACATGTAGTTCAGTCAATTGAAAATGGACCGCAAGTAGTTTATATAGATAAACATTTTATTCACGAAGTTACTACACCACAAGCATTTGCTGGTTTAGACAAACGTGGTATCAAAGTGTTGCGTCCAAAACAAACCATTGCAACTGCAGACCACAACGTACCTACTAAAAATCAATTATTACCGATTAAAGAAGCATTATCTAGAAAACAAGTTGACACTTTAATTGAGAATTGTAAAAATCATAACATTGAATTATATGGCTTGGGTCATCCGTTTCAAGGCATTGTGCATGTTATTGGTCCGGAATTAGGCATCACACAACCAGGTTTAACTATTGTTTGTGGCGATTCACATACGTCAACACACGGTGCATTTGGCGCGATTGCATTTGGCATTGGCACGTCAGAAGTAGAACAAGTATTGGCAACTCAATGCATTCTACAAACCAAACCTAAAAAAATGCGCATCAATGTGGATGGTGTTTTAGGAAAAGGTGTTACAGCAAAAGATATTATCTTATACATCATTTCAAAAATATCCACCAGTGGTGGAACTGGTTTTTTTGTTGAATATGCAGGTTCTGCTATTCGTAGTTTAAGTATGGAAGCACGCATGACGATTTGCAACATGAGTATAGAAATGGGTGCGCGTGGTGGCATCATTGCACCAGACGAAATAACGTTTGAATATTTGCGAGGTCGTAAATTTTCACCACAAAATTTTGAGGAAGCAAAGGAAAAATGGAAGCTATTAAAAACAGATGACGATGCTGTTTTTGATATGGAATATAATTTTGATGCATCAGATATTGAACCTATGATTACGTATGGTACCAATCCTTCAATGGGTTTGAAAATCTCTGAAAAAATTCCAACGAATGATGATGCTGGCTTAGAAAAAGCGTTGGATTATATGGGTTTTGAAAAAGGTCAATCTTTAATTGGAAAAGAAATTGATTATGTTTTTTTAGGAAGCTGCACCAACTCGCGCATGGAAGATTTTCGCCAGTTTTGTTTATTCGTAAAAGACAAACAAAAAGCAGCAAATGTTACGGTTTGGATTGTTCCTGGTAGCAAACAAATAGAATTACAAGCTATTGCTGAAGGTTTGGATATTATTCTTAAAGATGCTGGAATGGAATTACGCGAACCAGGTTGTTCGGCTTGTTTAGGCATGAATGAAGATAAAATTCCTGCTGGTAACTATTGTGTTTCTACATCGAACAGGAATTTTGAAGGACGACAAGGACAAGGTGCACGAACATTATTGGCAAGTCCGTTGATGGCAGCTGCTGCTGCGATTACTGGTAGAATAACAGATGTTAGAGAATTGTTTTAAAAAAAATACCACAGAGTTGCACGGAGTTTTCTCAGAGTTCTCAGTGATATGCTCAGTGTAACTCTGTGAAATAAAAAAATAAAAATGGAAAAATTCACCACCATACAAACCACCGCAGTTCCTTTAAACATGGAAGATGTGGACACCGACCAAATCATACCTGCACGATTTTTAAAAGCAACCACACGTGAAGGTTTTGGCGATAATTTATTTCGCGATTGGCGTTACAATAGCGACAATTCTTTGAAAGAAGATTTCGTTTTAAACAATCCAACTTACAGTGGAAAGGTTCTCGTTGTTGGCAAAAACTTTGGTTGTGGTTCTTCTCGTGAGCATGCAGCTTGGGCAATTCACGATTATGGTTTCAAAGTAGTAGTATCCAGCTTTTTTGCAGATATTTTTAAAAATAATGCGTTAAACAATGGTTTGTTACCAGTGGTTGTTTCACCAGCATTTTCTCAAAAGTTGTTTTCAGAAATAGAAAAAAATCCAGCAACAGAAATTAAAGTGGATTTAGAAAATCAAACGATAGAAATTACATCTACACAAGAAAAAGAAAATTTCGATATCAATCCATATAAAAAAACTTGTATGATAAATGGTTATGATGATATTGATTTTTTATTGAGTCTAAAAGATAAAGTAGAAGCGTTTGAAAATAAATCTCACTAATGTTTTTCATCACAAAGAACATTGAGAATAACACAGTGAACACTAAGAAAGATTGATAAAAAAATACGGCAAACGCTAAGAAAACTTTGTGCAACTCTGTGATACAAAAATCACTTGCTTTTGAGATGGTCAATAGTCAATAGTTTTTTCTATTTTTACATAGATGTTACTTGAGTTAAAACTTCAACCAAACAAAAAAATCTATTTCATTTCAGATTTGCATTTAGGTGCGCCAAATTATGAAGCAAGTTTAGTTCGCGAGAAAAAAATTATTCGATTTTTAGAATCTGTAGAAAATAATGCACAAGCCATTTTTTTAGTTGGTGATACGTTTGATTTTTGGTATGAATACAAACATGTGGTACCAAAATATTTTATTCGCTTCTTTGCAAAATTAATCGACTTAAAAGAAAAAGGTATAGAAATTAATATATTTACAGGCAACCACGATTTGTGGCTGAATGATTATTTGGCAAATGAAGTTGGAGCAACTATATTTCACGATAAGGTTGAGCTCCAATTGATTTCAAATAAAAACACAAAAAGTATCTTAGTAGCACACGGCGATGGACTTGGACCTGGCGACAAAAAATATAAAATATTAAAGAAAATCTTCACCAATCCAATTTGCCAATGGTTGTTTCGTTGGCTGCATCCAGATATTGGTATAAAAATTGCACAACTTTGGTCAAGACATTCTTTTACTGATCCAAGCATCGAAGTTTTTCACGGCGAAGAGAAAGAATGGTTAATTCAGTATTGCAAACGAAAGCTGACTAAAAAGCACTTTGATTATTTTGTAATGGGTCATCGACATTTGCCAATGAACATTGCATTAAACGAAAATAGTGCGTATATTAACTTAGGAGATTGGATTGTAAATTACAATTACGCCGAATTTGATGGTGAAAAAATAAGTTTAATAAAGTTTGATGAAAAATAGTCAATGGTCGATAATCGATAGTCAAAGTTGGAAGAAATTATTTTCCAGCAAATTGCTATGGACTATTGTCTGTGTACTATCGACATTTTATTCTTTTTCAAAAATTCCAGAATTTGTAACAATCATAAAAGAAAAATCATTAGCTGTTTTCATCAACACCAACGACGAAGTTTTTTTGATTCAAAAAGGAATCATTAAAAAGTATAACAATTTAGGCGTTTTACAACAAACGTATGGAAATAAATTTATTGACGATGAAACAAAAATGATTAACATCAATGGCTTTCGATGTATTTTATTTTCACCGTCTTATGGCAAAATTATACAACTCGATAATCGGCTAAATGAAATCGATGTAATTAATGTTTTTGATTTTACAAATCTAAATGTTACTTGTGTTGGCAGCTCTTACAACAATGAATATTTCTGGCTCTGGGACGCTGCAACGCAAAAGTTAGAAAAGCTCGACAAGAATAAAAAAATTGTGTTTGAAAGCAATTCAATTTCGGCCTTATTAGGCAAATCCATTAATCCAAAATACATACAAGAACAAGGAATTTTATTATATATATCAGATGAAGAAAATGGTATTTATATTTTTGATAATCAAGGAAATTTCATTAAAACAATTCCAATTTTAGGCGTAAAAGCAGTAAAAGTAATTGATGATAAAATTTACTATGTAAAAGATAATTGCTTTTATAGTTATGATAAACTTTCTTTTCAGGAAACAAAATATACGGAAAGTCCAAACCTAATCAACCAGCAAATTGGCACTGCCAGAATTTGTGGCATCAACGCAGATGGTTTTGTTGAAATTTGGCAATTTTAATTATCTCAGTCGATCCATGCTTCTTACCAAATTTTCATCAGCTTTTATAGAGCTGTATGCTAATATGTTGAATAGCAAGATAAATATTGGCAAGATAGCACCAACACCAAAAATATAATTTTTAATTCCGATATGTTGTGTAACACCAAAAATAAACAAACCAATTAATACAACAGAAAGTACACTATTTACCAAAACAACTTTCATTTGTGCTTTTCTGTTATTAAATAAAAATATTGAAAGCAAAGCAATTACAGCAACCACAATAGAGCAAATCATAAGCTGTGGTATATGTTGAATTACTAATGTTTCTGTATTGCCTTCAAGAGTTTTCATTTGTCCAAATGGCACAAAAATAAAAGCAATACAGGCCAATACGGCTAAAAATAAATATATCGTTTGAATGCGTTGTATCATAAGATGGTGTTAAGTGGTAAATAATAAATGAAAAGACAAAAATACTAATTTTATTTAAACCATCATTTTTATTGTTTATTTTTACAAGCAACGTTTCTTACTACTTAAGACTAATTACTTACTACTTTTCATGCGTTACTTTTTAGAACTTTCTTACAATGGAAAAAATTATGCAGGATGGCAACGTCAAAATAATGCTATTTCTGTTCAAGAAGTTTTAGAAGTTAATTTATCAAAAATATTAAATAATAAAATTGAAATCGTTGGTTGTGGAAGAACGGATGCTGGTGTACATGCAAAACAGTATTTTGCACATGTTGATATTGAAAAAGCACTTCCTGAAAATTTTCTATATCGTATAAATAACATGTTACCTGAAGACATTGCTATTCAAAAAATTTTTAATGTAAAACCTGATTTTCATGCACGATTTGATGCAATAAACCGAACCTATAAATACTTTATTCATTTCGAAAAAAATCCATTTTTAGAAGACTATAGCTTTCTATTACTGAATAAAACATTAGATATTAGCGCAATGAATCATTGTTTAAGCCTAATTTTAGGCGAGCACGATTTTTCATGTTTTGAAAAAAAAGGCAGCGACAATAAAACATCTGTTTGCGTTTTAAAAGATGCGTTTTTTGAACAAAACGAGAATGGATTGGTTTTTACAATTACGGCAAACCGTTTTTTGAGAAATATGGTTCGCAGAATTACGGCAGCCATGTTAATGCTTGGTTTAAATCAACTTTCAGCAGAAGAAATTATTCTTGCAGTTCTCGAAAAAAAAGATTTGCAAGTAAAAATGGCAGTACCTGCAAAAGGATTATTTTTATGGAAAATCGAGTATGATTTTTCATAGAAATTGGTTAATTTTAAAATAAATAAAATAAAATGAGTACAGTATTAGCAACACGAAAAAAATTATGCAAATTTATTGAAAAGGATGCTGATGATAGAATTGTAAAAATGATTGAAGTTCTGGTAAAACAATACTCAAAAGAAGAAAATCAAATTATTGGTTATAATGATTTTGGACAAGCAATTACAAAAGAACAATTATTAAACGATGTGCAAAAAGCACGAAACGATATAAAATTAGGAAAAGGAACTAAAATCGATGAATTAGAAAAAGAATCGTTGACATGGTAGTGGCATACAAGGTTACCATTTCGCCAACAGCAAAAAATTCATTAAAAAATATTGTAAAATATATTCGAGAATTTTCGCCACAAGGAGCAGAAAATGTAAGAAAAACAATTCTTCGAAAAATAAAAAGTCTTTCAAAAAATCCACAAAAATATCCAATAGAAAGCGCATTGTCTGAAATAAATGGCGAATTTAGGTTTGCAAAAGAATGGAACTACAAAATAATTTTTGAAATCTAAGGCAACAAAGTCGATGTATTAGTGATTATACATAGTAAAAAAGATTTGCCTTCAATTATTCAAGAAATAATTTAGATTTTTATAATCTACCACATCAAAAAAATGACATCCAACAAACAAAAAAAAGATACGGATTGGAATACACTTAAACGTATTTTAAAACTGGCATTGCCTTTCAAATCATTATTCTATTTATCATTTTCACTTGGTATTTTAGTTTCGATAGTCACGCCGTTACGTCCATATTTAATTCAAATCACCGTAGATAAAAATATCATTCAGCAAAACGGAAAAGGCCTGGAATTTATGGCGTTTATTTTACTGCTTTCGTTAATTGTAGAGTTTTTAGTGAAATATTTATTCGGCTTGTATTCAACCAAACTCGGACAAACCATCATGCTTGATTTGCGCACAAAACTCTTCAATCATGTGCAAACGATGCGTTTGCAATTCTTCGACAAAACACCTGTTGGCATCATCACCACTCGAACGATTAATGACATCGAAGCTATCAATAATATTTTTTCAGAAGGCATCATCAACATCGTTGCCGATGTGTTAACACTAATAATTGTTATAGGTTTTATGTTATTCATTAATTGGAAACTCGCACTGGTTTGCTTAACTACTTTCCCAATAATCATTTATGCAACATATGTTTTCAAAGAAAAAGTACGCTTGTCTTTTAATGATGTTCGCGAAAAAGTGGCTCAGCTCAACGCTTTTGTGCAAGAGCATATTTCAGGTATGCGAATCGTACAAATTTTTAATGCTCAGGAAAAAGAATACAAAAAATTTGAAAAACTCAATCACGAACATTTCGTGGCAAACGACAAATCCGTGTTGTATTATTCTATCTTTTTTCCAACTGTCGAAGTTATTTTGGCACTCGCAATTTCTTTGTTGGTTTGGTATGGCGCTACTCAAGTCATGAACAACGTGGCAACCGTTGGTATTTTCACATCGTTTATTTTATATCTAAATATGGCATTTCGTCCGTTGAGAATGTTGGCTGATAAATTCAACACGTTGCAAATGGGTATCATTGCGTCAGAACGTGTTTTTAAGTTAATAGATACAAATGATAAAATTGAAGACAACGGAAAACTAGCACCAAAAAAAATAAATGGCAACATAGAATTTAAGCATGTCTGGTTTGCATACAATCACGATAATTTTGTATTGAAAGATATTTCGTTTCAAGTTGAAGCAGGCAAAACACTTGCAATTGTTGGAGCCACAGGTTCAGGTAAATCATCAACTATAAATATTTTAAACAGATTTTACGAAATCAATAAAGGCGAAATTTTAATTGATAACATCAATGCAAAAGAATATAGTTTAACTGCCTTGCGTTCTTATATTGGCACTGTTTTGCAAGATGTGTTTTTATTTTCTGGTTCTATTTATGAAAATATCTCATTGAAAAATCCGAACATAACTAAAGTGCAAGTAATAGAAGCAAGCAAACTAGTTGGTGCGCATAATTTCATTATGGAATTGCCAAATAACTACGACTACAATGTCATGGAACGCGGCGCTACTTTGTCTGTTGGTCAGCGACAACTCATTGCTTTTATTCGTGTGTTGGTCTATGATCCGCAAATTTTAATTTTAGATGAGGCAACGTCTTCTGTTGATACTGAATCAGAAATTTTAATACAAAACGCTATTCAAAAACTAGTTAGTGGTAGAACATCAATCGTTATAGCACATCGACTTTCCACCGTACAAAATGCAGATAAAATTATGGTGCTAGACAAAGGCGAAATCAAAGAAATTGGCACACACAATGAACTCATTCAACTAGAAAACGGCTATTATAAAAGATTGCATGAAATGCAATTTCAATCTGCCGAATTTGCTTAAAGTCAAGAATTTATTTCAATTTATATCCTTTTCTCTTTTGCATTTTAAATCAATGTTATTTAAAATAACTAAAAGTTTGTTCCATTCAATTTTTCATCAAATATACCTAAATTAGCTACTTGCAAAGCCAGCATAGCTACACACAACTATAAATTGAAAATAAGAAATGAATCCTGATTTACATGCAAATTATATCGCACCAGACACTAAATATTTCAAAACAAAAGAAGAATTTAACAAAGCAGTAAGTAAAGATTTTGTTGCACATGCAAATCAAACATTAATTAGTGGTAAAAAATTCTTGGTTGGTTTGTCACATGGACAATCACCAGCTGGTGCTTATCAATTAATCGTTCAATATTTTTCTAAAATAAAAAATAAAAAAAATATCTACTTCACATTTGTAAATTCTCCTTTAAAAACTCAAGAAAACTTAACAGACGTTTTTACTGCAAGCCAATTTTTAAAAAAATTAGTGCGTGAAGGTTTAATAACAAAAGAACAAGTACTTGGAAGAAATATTCATCAAGAAATTTTAGATGAAGATGCTGTTGAATTTAATAATGAAATAACCAATTTTCTAAAAGAAAATAAAAAAACTGGCTTTGATTATGTTTTCTTAGCCACCAATTCAAAAGGCAGAATTGCTGGCATTGAACGCAATTCGAAAGCATTTGATTCAAATGAAATAGCCACGATTGTTTCGATTAATAAAGAAAGAGAATTAACGCTAACACCATCATTTTTAATGCAATCAAAACGGATTGCATTTTTGGCTACCAAATCAGAAAAACGCAGACCTTTAGCTTGGCTGTATAGTACCACTGGAAAAGAAAACGAAAGTCCAAGTTTTCTGCGTTATATAAATAACGTAAAAGAACGTGTAACTGTTTTTATTGATGATAAAGCACTCACGTGGCCAGAATTAGAAATAAAAAGAGAAACACCGTATGGCGTAAGTAATATCAGATTAGATTTAGCTAATGCATACAAACCAACCGCCAAAGAAAAGCTACCTGTTGTATTATTAATTCATGGATTTTTGGGTTTAAATTCTTTTGATGGATTGTTAACAACCATTCCGTCAACTAAATACATTGCTGCAGCTATGCATTATGGTTCTATTCCAAATGATTTACCTATCGATGATTATTCGAAACACGTAGCTAAAAATATTGATGCAGTAATTGGCTTTTTTGGTGACAATGGTCATGCTGTTTATGTTTTTGACCATTCTATGGGAAATATTTATTTTTTAATGATGGACAAAAACATCGATGATTATCCAAATTTCAAAAAATATTTAAAAGGCAGAATTGGCGCCAATCCTTTTTTTGGTGAAGAAGCTAAACATGCATTGTTAGGTTTTCTAGACAATGTCATTATTCCATCTATGTCGTTTACAGGAAATTTGGTAGAAAAATCAGTCATGCTTACTGCACGTAGAATAATTCCTTTAGATTCTAAAACTGGTGTGCGGAAACGAGGTATTAATTTGTCTGAAAGTTTAATCACTAAAGAAGAATCTGAAAAAAGTATGATATGGAAATCCATGAAAGATAGAATTGTTTTTTTAATGACAAACATGGATTCCTTACCACATTTAAATCGTATTCCAATTGAACGTGCATTAAATAAAGTGCCTCCAAAAATATTTGCTATCCAATCTCATTCTGCATTACAAGAATCTATGGCTTTCGATAAACAAGTTGGTTTGGTAAATATGTCAAAATACAAAATTCCAATTTTAATATTAAAAAGCGAAAGAGATGGCGTTGCCAAATTTGTACCGCGATTATATCAAGGAAATGGTGTCGAAGTAGTTGATATCACTCATCCAAACGAAAAAGATTTATTTAGAGAACATTTGTATCACATGGTTAATCCACAATACACTGCAAAAATTATTGATGAATTTATTAGTAAAGGAATTTCTGACAAAATATAATTTTCTAATTTAGATTCATTCTTAATTTCTTAACTGTATTTCACCTAAAAATCCAATTTACATACGTATTTTTGTTATTGTATGAAATTCACCGAACAACAAATATTACTCGCACTTTCTAAAGTTGAAGATCCAGACTTTAAGAAAGATTTAGTGACGTTGAACATGATAAAAGATTTATCTTTTACAGATGATGAAATTAAATTCACCATTGAACTCACTACACCAGCTTGTCCTCTTAAAGAACAACTCGAAAACGATTGCAGAAATGCTATTGCTCAACTAATTTCTAATGAAGTAAAAGTATTTATTGATTTTACTTCTCGTGTTACCACATTACGTGATATAAAATCAGATATATTACCAACCGTAAAAAACATCATCACGGTTTCATCAGGAAAAGGTGGTGTTGGAAAATCAACTGTTGCAGTAAATTTAGCATTAGCATTATTACGCACAGGTGCAAAAGTTGGTTTAATTGATGCTGATATTTATGGACCGTCGATTCCAACCATGTTAGGTTTGCAAAGCGCACGACCAACCATTCAAAAAGTAGATGATAAGAACAAAATTGTTCCTGTTGACTACCTTGGAATGCAAGTAATGTCAATCGGTTTTTTAATCCAAGACAAACAACCTGTTGCTTGGCGCGGACCAATGGCAACGTCAGCTTTACGACAAATTATTACAGATGTACTTTGGGAAGAACTAGATTATTTAGTACTGGATTTGCCACCAGGAACTGGAGACATACATTTAACATTAGCATCTTTAGTACCTGTTACAGGTGCAATTATTGTTACCACACCACAAGAAGTTGCTTTGGCTGATGCACGAAAAGCCATCGCATTTTACCAATTA
>Ga0075152_10003084_pt1 | contig 11755 bp, 8 predicted proteins | sample JI61114C2DNA_FD_70964 | JGI IMG/M metagenome (GOLD analysis project Ga0075152, IMG submission 70964) | Wastewater effluent complex algal communities from Wisconsin, to seasonally profile nutrient transformation and Carbon sequestration -... | ecosystem: Engineered > WWTP > Effluent > Algae...
TTTAATAGGATAATTGTAGTGTCTTTTTTTACGGCCTTTTGTGCCTGAACGGGGAAAACCGCGACAAACTGTACGAGCGCTACCAGTAAAAAATACCGCACCAATAATATCTTTGAGGACTTGATCATACCTTCACTACAACGCTGACAGGCTGTTTTTATGCAATCGAACAACGAAACTAAATCAATATTCGCTACAGACAAAAGGTTGCTGTTCGTTTTGCTGTGTGTAGTCACGCTTTTCCTTTTATACTTTAAAAAAACCTTTATTGAATACGAAACCGCAGCCTTTGAATTTTTACAAGACCGGCCGGAAGGAGCGGTTCTGCAAATGCTCAGCATGCTGCAATTCATTTCAATTCCAATCGTCTATCTCTGGAAATTTACGGTTATCGCGTTTGTAATCTGGCTCGGATGCTTCATGTATGGCTATCGGGTTACGTATGTTCAGTGCTGGGGTGTGGTAATCGGAGCAGAGTTCATTTTCGTGATCCCGGAGTTCCTTAAAATAATGTACTTTCTTGTGATCGAAACGGATCCCTCTTACTCAGACATTGGTGCGTTTTACCCAGGCTCACTCATGCACTTCTTTGATTATTATTCGCTTGACAGACGATGGGCTTATCCGCTGCGGGCGCTTAATCTTTTTGAAATTGCTTATTGGTTTGCATTGGTTTTAGGTATCCATCATTATGCCAGGAAAGAGAAAAAAATCGTCTGGTTTATTGTAGCCAGTTCCTACATCCTGCTCTTCCTGTTATGGCTCTGGTTTTACGTAGTTGTTTATAAATAGAACTTAGGGACTAGGCATCAGGGATGAGGGGTATTCTAATGCCTAAGTCCTAACACCTAATGCCTAATTCCTAACACCTGAGTCCTGACGAAACAATTGGACTAATTTCCCTATTTTCGCCCCTTAATCTTGTCAAAACATACTGTTTCATGAATTTTCAGAAGACGAATAATATTACGGGCTGGCTCATGTTTTTGATCGCCCTTGCGGTGTACTGGCTGACGATGGAGGAAACCGGAAGCTACTGGGATTGCGGTGAGTTTATTGCGGTTTCTTATAAGCTTGAAGTACCGCACCCTCCTGGGGCACCTTTGTTTCTTCTAATTGGCCGACTGTTTTCCTTTCTGTCCTTTGGCGATGTAACCATGGTGGCGTACTGGATCAATTTTGTTAGTGTGCTGTCGAGTGCCTTTACCATATTATTTCTGTTTTGGTCAATCGTTTTGTTTGGCCGTAAACTTCTGAAAGTCACCAATGAAGTAGAGCTTTCTTCGAATACGTTCTTATTAATGGGCGCGGGAGTGGTTGGTGCATTGGCCTATACGTTCTCCGATTCATTCTGGTTCTCTGCTGTTGAGGCGGAGGTGTACGCGATGTCGTCATTCTTTACTGCCTTTGTTGTGTGGGCCATGCTTAAGTGGGATGTGATCGAAGATGAATCAAAAGCTAACCGCTGGTTGATTTTGATTTTCTACATGATCGGACTTTCGATTGGTGTTCACTTGCTTAACCTTGTAACGCTTCCTGCGCTGGGACTCATATTCTACTTTAAAAAATACAAACCCACTACATGGGGCATTGTTGCCACGTTATTGATCACAGGATTTTTAATTGTACTTATTAACGATCTGATCATTCCGGGCTTACCTTCTATTGCAGGCTGGTTTGAATTGTTTTTTGTCAATTCCATAGGACTTCCCTTTGGTTCCGGTGCAGCCTTCTTTACGCTGTTGATTATTGGTGGCCTTGTTTGGGGAATCCGTCACACACAACGAAAAGCAAAACCTGTTCTCAATACCTTACTACTTTCTTCAGCCTTCATCCTGATCGGCTACGCATCGTATGCCATCATTGTTATCCGATCGAATTACGATACTCCGATTAATGAAAATGATCCGTCTGATGTGATGAGCTTTGTGAGCTACCTCAAGCGTGAACAATACGGAAGTCGTCCATTATTATATGGTCAGTATTTCACGGCACGCTTAACTGAAATTAACAAAGGTGCTCCTGAATACCGGAAGGGAAAAGACAAGTACGAAATCTCCGACTACAAAAGAGATCTTGTTTACGAACCCGGTCAGCAAACAATTCTTCCCCGCATTTACAGCACCGATCCTGCACAAGTGCAGCAATACAGACGAATTTTAGGATTACGGGAAGGGCAAAAGCCAACGTTTAGCGATAACCTTCGCTTCATGTTTACGCATCAGATTGGTACTATGTACTTCCGGTACTTCCTGTGGAACTTTGCCGGAAGGGAAAGTGATGAACAAGGCGCTGGTTGGGTAGGACCTTCACAATGGGGTGAGAAAATTCCCGATTCATTAGCCAATAAGGGGTACAACAATTTTTTCATGATTCCTTTCTTGCTGGGATTGATTGGAATGTTTTATCAAACGGTTCACGATAGTAAAAATACTGCGGTTGTCGGATTGCTCTTTGTTCTTACAGGAGTGGCACTGGTTGTTTATCTGAACGGACCAGCCGCTGAGCCCCGCGAGCGCGATTACATTTATGCCGCATCGTATTATGCCTATTGCTTCTGGATAGGGTTTGCAGTGTTGGGGATTGGTAAATGGTTGATTGACTTAAAGCTTAGCACCCGAATGGCTGCTATTGTGGCAACCTTACTTGGTTTGACAGCGCCCGCGATTATGGCACATCAAGGTTGGGATGATCACAACCGCGCAAATCGCTACTTCTCTGTTGACTCAGCTGTTAATTATCTTGAATCATGCGCTCCGAATGCCATTCTGTTTACGGGTGGGGATAACGATACATTCCCGTTATGGTATGCGCAAGAAGTTGAGGGCGTACGAACCGACATGCGGGTAATTGTATTAAGCTATTACAATACCGACTGGTACATTGAGCAAAGCATGCAGAAGCATTATGAGTCAGAGCCCTTGCCTTACACGCTTTCAACAACGCAGTACTTGCAAGGCGGTCCGAATGATTACCTGCCGTACGAGGATTTAAAGATCCCCGACATGAACCTGAAACAGTATATCGGGTTACTCGCAAAAGATTATGAGGGCTTACGCCTTTATCCGGATGCCAATGTGATCCCTACGAAAAACATTATTCTGGACGTGGATGTAAATAAGGTTCGTGCTTCCGGTATAGTTCCACCCGAACTTGACAGCCTGATTGTTCCAAAAATGCTATTGCGGTTGAAAGGCAATGCATTAGAGAAAAAAGACCTCGCGTTATTGGATCTGTTGCTAACGAACAACTGGGAACGTCCGGTGTATGTAAACTACACGTCACTCGACCAGTTTAATGTTGATCTTCGTCCGTATGTAGTGATGGAAGGAAACACATTCCGGATTTTGCCGATTCGTAATCCTGATCCGCGCGATCGCCTTGTAAACACAGAGGTGGCCTATACAAACATCATGAAGAAATTCCAGTTCCGCGGCTTACAAGATTCTACCATTTATTACAGCGAAGACTACCGGAGCTTTGTACAGAACCACAGGGGTACCATTAATGAAATCACTGATGCGTTGATGGCCAAGGGCGATAAGGAAAAGGCACGTGAAGTTCTGCTGTACAGCCTTGAAAAAATGCCAAACTCAACCATTCCGTATGATGTCAGTAATGCGCGTAACGTAGAAACCCTGTTTGAAGTAGGCGAAAAAGAAAAAGCCATTGAAGTCGCCACAAAGCTTGGCAACCGCATGATCGATCTGTCGGATTACAACATCAGCAAACGCAATTTTGGAAACGACACGTACAATGCAATTGTTGTGTTAAGTGAGTTGCAACGGGTACTCTATAAATATGGAGAAGCGGAGCTTGCGAAAAAATATGAAGATGCATATGAGAAGAATGCCGAGGTATTCCAATCTCCCGGCTCGGTTGAATAACCTTGCACAATCAAACAGCAAAAAGACCGGTTTAGCAGCCGGTCTTTTTTTTATTGTTGTTTCGTAACGATCAGGAGCAAATCAAGCGCATTGTCAGCATCATCCGTTACTATATAATCTTCGTGATGGATGCTTTTCACAAGTGCATCATCCCCTGACTGAAGTGTATTCCGGTTTCTGCGATTCAAAGCCTCGTATGGGGCGCGTAACATCCACGCGGGCAAATTCCATTGCAGCCGGAAAATATCCCACTTCATAATTCGCTGAACAGATTTTTTATTCTGTTCATAATACGCCAGTACTTTTTTATTGCCGGTTATCCCTTTCATTTCAGACTTCGCAAAAATGCCGGCTGCAAGCGCTTTTAGTTCGTGTGCCAGGTATTCACGGATATGCCACGGATTTCTCGAGAGCGACATTTTGCGGTTAGGGGTGGTGAACAGGGCAACGCCTCCCGGCTTCAGTACGCGATTGATTTCCTTCAAATAGAGCGCATCATTTTTTATGTGCTCAATTACCTGGAAGCTCACCACGCAGTCATACGTATTATCTTTTAAACTTCCGAGCGGTGGAATATTCATGCTGAGAAATTTTCCAGCAGGGAACCGTTCCCGTAACACGATAAGCGCTTCTTCGATCTTATCAACAGCGGTAAACGAACCAGCCTTGCCCATGAGCAATTCCACGCCCCGCCCTTCCCCACAGCCTACCTCGAGCACATTGCCATGAACGTATTTTTCGGCCACAACATAAGCTTTAAATAAGCGTTGATGCAGGGGGTTATCTGAGGGAATATTATCCGAAGTGATCTCGGTTGTGTATATTTTTGCCATACCTGCCTGCCGACAGGCAGGTTTTTAGAAGTAAAACTTTCGGCAAAAATATTGAATACCCGGGAATTATTTCGAAATGAAAATTATTTAATCAACATGCAAAGGCTCATTATTGGTGTCGTTATCGGTGTTTTGACCGGCTCAGGTTTGCAGGCCCAGGTTTTACGAAACCTGAATTTCCGTTACCTCTACAATCCAGACGAACCCATATCCCTGACCTGGACTGTTATTAAAGAAAATAATAAGTACACGGTCTTTTATGATCTTCAGCTCATCGATTCAACACGGTTTAATGCTGTCAGTATCCAATTTGAAACACGCGAATCATCAGGTGAAAAAAGCGGAACTGCGCTTACCGGAAATCATACTGCCCTGAGCAATTCCAATACATACAAATCAGGCATTCAGAATTTTTCGGTCAGTGCAGATCAAACAATACTTTTTGGAAAGGTCATTGTTTCTGAGGCCAAAAAATCCAACCTGCTTTCCTTTTATAAAAAACTACCGGCTGCTAACTCGGTTTACGCAAGTGTTAATAACCGACCGGTTAGTAATGTATACATCAACCAAAATCAACCCGTTACATTTTCTGGTTTTGAGAGTGCTAAACCGCTGCAGGTTTCATATTATAAGAATGCCTTTCCGGCTGCTGCACCTGCATTCTCCACTGCTCAGGCGCGGGTTGCTAAAGTTATAAAGCCTGATTCTCTGTTTTCAATTGACCCTAAAACAGAAATCACACTTTCCCGAAAAGGACTTTACCTGGCACAGCAGGATACAGCTTCGGCATCTGGGGTTGCGTTCCGGGTTGAAGATGATTATCCTAAACTGGGTACACTTAAAAGTTTAGTCGGTCCACTGGTTTACGTCTGCACCAAGCAGGAATACGAAAAGCTAAAGCTGGCAGGAAGTGATAAGAAAAAATTTGATCAGGTAATTCTAAGCATTACAGGAAACACCGAGCGCGCGCGCATCTTTATGCGCAACTACTTTAAACGGGTAGAGGCTGCCAATCAGTACTTCAGTTCCTATAAAGAAGGCTGGAAAACGGATCGCGGTATGATCTATGTTATTTATGGAATACCGGATGAAGTTTACCTGTTTGAAGATCGCGAAGTATGGGAATACAAAAATGAAGATTTTAAAGAGCGCTTTCAATTCGTGAAATCTGCTACCATTTTTGATCCGGAGAATTATGTATTGATCCGCGAAAAGAGCTTTACCAACGATTGGTATAATATGATCGACCTGTGGCGGAAAGCCAGGTTCTAAAATGACGAATTCAGAATGTCGAATAACGAATTGGGGTAGAAATATTATTCGCAATTCTTCATTCGTCATTTGAAGTAGTACCTTTGCTTCATGATCTCTAACACCGACATGATTTACGGAACCCGGGCGGTAATAGAAGCCATTCGGGCGGGTAAGCAAATTGAAAAAATCCTCGTTCAAACCGGCTTGAATAATGAGCTTATCCGGGAGCTAACGGGTGTTGCCCGGGAACACGATGTACACGTAACCTACGTTCCGCAGGAGAAGTTGAACCGTCTTATTACATCAAAAAACCATCAGGGTGTTGTTTGCATGCTTTCTGCAATTACCTATTCGGAGGTAAACGATTTGATTGATTTTGCTTACACCCAAGGTACTGAGCCTTTTTTTATTATTCTTGATCGCGTTACCGATGTGCGCAATTTCGGAGCCATTGCACGCACAGCAGAATGCGCAGGCGTTGGCGGGATAATCATTGGTGATAAGGGGAATGCACCCATCACCAGCGATGCGATGAAAACATCTGCGGGCGCATTAAATCACTTACCGGTTTGTCGCGAAAAAGATTTAAAGAAGACTATCAAATTTCTTCAGGAGAATGGGATTATGGTTGTTGCCTGCACCGAAAAGGCCGATAAAAATATCTATGAAGTTGAATTTAATCAACCCGTGGCGCTGCTCATGGGTTCTGAAGAAGATGGAATTTCAGATGTCCTGTTAAAAGAAGCAGATGTGCTCGTTAAAATCCCGTTGAAGGGAAAAATTGAATCGTTGAATGTTTCGGTGGCAGTGGGTGTCGCGGTCTACGAAGTAGTGCGTCAAAAGAATAAGTAATTATAAAAACTCCCCTCCGCCCTGCAACGCCTTCAGGTCGTTTACAAACTTGCGAAACATGTCTTCTTTGTCTTTCTCACAAACAATGATCACGTTTCCAAATTCCGCGACCAGGTAACCGTTGAGTCCTTGCGTTACAATCAGCTTGTCAGGCGAATTAGCCCGGATGATCGAATTGCGCGTATCGTACAGCATCGTTTTACCGGTAACTACATTGTTATGCTCATCCTTAGCAGAAAGTTCATGAATAGAACTCCATGACCCCAAATCGCTCCACGTAAAATTGCCCAGGCATACAAAAACATTGTTAGCCTTTTCCATAATGCCGTAATCGATGGAAACGTTTTTGCATTGCACATATGCTTTTTCGATGGCTTTCGCCTCTGCATCGGTTTCAAAGGATGGCACGCATTCTTGAAAAACCTCTGCCATCTCAGCCTGATGTTGTTCCAACGCTTGTATAATGGCGCGAACGCCCCAGATAAAAATGCCTGAGTTCCATACGAAGTCACCGCTTTCCAAAAACTTCTTTGCCAAGGTCAACTCAGGCTTCTCCGTAAACGTCTTAACCTTCTTGGCAATTTTCTTATCGGGAATGAATTGAATATATCCGTAACCAGTTTCCGGACGGGTGGGTGTGATCCCCAGCGTTAACAATTTATCCTGTGTTTTAGCAATGTCAGTTGCTTTTAGAATGATCTCGCGGAATTCATCCTCCTTTAAAATCAGGTGATCAGCCGGACTAACAACAACAACAGCATCCTTGTTTTGTGTATGAATACGATAGCTGGAATATGCAATGCAGGGTGCGGTATTTTTCCGCACAGGCTCAGCCAGTATCTGTCTGGATTGTATGTCAGGCAACTGCTCTTTTACAAGATGTGCATGCTCCTGATTGGTAACAACGTAAATGTTTTCCGGTAGGCAGATAGATAAAAAACGTTCGTATGTCGATTGCAGCAGCGTCTTTCCCGTTCCCAACACATCCAGGAACTGCTTGGGCATCGAGTTGCGGCTGTACGGCCAGAATCTCACGCCAACCCCGCCTGCCATCAATACAACGTACAGGTTCTTATTTTTCTCAACAAGTGAATGCGACACGCGGACAGTTGATTAAGCCTAGACTATGCCTTCTTTCAGAAGGTCATGTAAATGTATAAAACCTTCTACTTTATTTCCCTCCATCACTACCAATTGTGTGATGCTTTTTTCCTGCATCATGTGCAGGGCCTTTACGGCAAATTCGTCTTTCCCGATGTGTTGCGGGTTTTTAGTCATAATGTCCGAAGCCTTTACACTACTGATGCTTACATCTTTTTGAAGCATTCGTCTTAAGTCTCCATCCGTAATTATCCCCAACAGTATTTTATCATCTTCCGCAACAGCTGTACAGCCTAATCGTTTAGACGAGATCTCGAGTATTACATCTTTTAATGCAGCGGTTGGCTTAACAATCGGTAGTTGGTTATTTGTAAAAACATCAGACACTTTTAAATACAACTGCTTACCCAACGCACCACCGGGATGATATCTGGCAAAATCTTCACTTGTAAAATTTCTTAGCTCCAGTAAACAAACGGCTAACGCATCCCCCAGAGCGAGGTGTGCAGTTGTGCTGGTAGTGGGCGCCAGGTTATTCGGGCATGCTTCTTCACCAATTGTCGCATTCAGCACGTAATCGGCCTGCTGGGCCAGGTATGAATTTACATTGCTTACGAGCGCAACAAGTTTCGATCCTCTCCGTTTCAAAAGAGGAACCAGTACTTTAATCTCAGGCGTATTACCGCTTTTTGAGATACAGATGACGATGTCATCCTGCTGAATCATCCCTAAATCGCCATGAATCGCATCTGCTGCATGCATAAATAGCGATGGAGTTCCAGTAGAGTTAAGCGTGGCCACAATTTTATTTGCAATAATTGCGCTTTTGCCAATTCCTGTAATGACGACCCGGCCTTTGGCAGAATAAATTTCCTGCACGCACGATACAAAGTTATCATCGATGTACTGCGATAATTTTTCTATTGCATCGGCCTCATTTTTCAGGACATCCTGTGCAATTTTTTTGATATTTTTAGTTATATTCAATGTTCGTAGAAAATTAGCTTATTCTATTTATACAAAGATAAAGATTTGATGCTTACTACTGTTAGGAAAGATTATGATGTTGGTTGAAGAGAAAGATGCGTTGAAATTAAAGCTGAAAGAAGTTTTTGGCTATAGTCAGTTTCGTGGAAACCAGGAGACGGTAATTCGCAACGTACTGGACGGCAAAAATACATTTGTCATTATGCCCACCGGGGCCGGTAAGTCCCTTTGCTATCAATTGCCAGCGTTAATGAACGATGGTCTTGCTATTGTTATTTCCCCGCTGATTGCGTTGATGAAAAATCAGGTGGATCAGCTTATTGCATATGGGGTTAATGCCCGTTTTTTAAATTCCACTCTTTCTAAAGGCGAAATCACACGATTAAAAAAGGATTGCATGAACAACATCGTAAAGTTGTTGTACGTAGCACCTGAATCGATGAACAAAGAGGAGAACATAGAGTTCTTAAAAAAAGTAAATGTATCGTTTGTTGCTATTGATGAAGCACACTGTATTTCTGAATGGGGTCATGACTTCCGTCCGGAGTACAGAAGAATAAAATCAATCATTCAGCAGTTTGGAAACTTGCCAATCGTAGCACTTACTGCAACGGCAACTCCAAAAGTGCAGCTTGATATTCAGAAGAACTTACAGATGGAAGAGGCTGACGTGTTTATGTCGTCCTTCAACCGAAAGAATTTATACTACGAAGTCCGCCCGAAGAAAGAAACGAAGAAACAGCTGATCCATTTCATGCGTCAGCATAGAGGCAAGTCAGGCATTATCTATTGCTTAAGCCGTAAGAAGGTTGAAGAGATTGCACAGCTACTGGTAGTGAACGGATTTAAAGCCGCTCCCTATCATGCAGGGTTAGAGCCTGATGTTCGCGAGAAGAATCAGGACGATTTCCTCAATGAAGAAACAGATATTATCGTAGCGACCATTGCTTTTGGAATGGGTATTGACAAGCCGGACGTTCGGTTTGTTGTTCACTACGATGTTCCTAAATCCCTGGAAGGATACTACCAGGAAACAGGACGCTCAGGCCGTGACGGGCTCGAAGGACATTGCTTAATGTTCTATAGTCACAATGATTTGAGCAAGCTGGAGAAGTTCAATAAAGATAAGTCGGTACAGGAACGTGAGAACGCACGAATTCTCTTGCAAGAGATGGAATTCTATGCTGAGTCTCCTGTGTGTCGTAGAAAACAATTGCTGCATTACTTTGGTGAAGAGTACATGGAGGACAATTGCGGCATGTGTGATAACTGTGTTCATCCGCGTGAGCGTTTTGATGGAATGGAATCTGCGTTAATGGTACTTAAGGCTGTAAAGCAAACCAACGAACGTTTTGGGTTAGGCCACCTGGTGCATGTACTGCGTGGCGTTGAGGATGAGTACGTTAAAAGCTACGGCCATTTCAGCCTTCCGATTTATGGAAAAGGGAAAGCGGAAGATGCTGATTTCTGGAAATCGGTTATCCGGCAGACACTTATCTTCCAATTGCTCGAAAAAGACATCGAAAACATCGGTGTTCTTAAAATGTCTGAACGGGGTGAGGCTTTCCTGAAAAAGCCTTTCACGCTTGAGATGGCACGCGACCACGACTTTACCACCGTATCAGCGGACGAAGAAGTATCTAGCGAGCGGGCTCCCGCCAATACGAAAGCCTACGATGACAAGCTGTTCGAAATGCTGAAGCAGCTTCGGAAGAAAATGGCGAAGGATAAAGATCTTCCTCCGTACGTGATCTTCCAGGATCCTTCCCTCGAAGAAATGGCCACCACCTTCCCGACTACCAAGGAAGAACTTGCACAGGTTAACGGTGTGGGCATGGGCAAGGTGAACAAGTTTGGCAAGGAGTTTATCGAGATCATTCAGAAATATGTGGATGATAACGACATTGAAACAGCTTCTGAAATTGTTGTTAAGACCTCGGTTAATAAGTCAAAGACCAAAATTCTGATTATTCAGCATATTGATAAGAAGATTGACCTGGAAGAGATTGCGCAAACTGCAGGCATCACGTTTAACGAATTGCTGACAGAGATTGAAAACATCAGCTATTCAGGCACCAAGCTTAACCTGACGTACTACCTGGATGATATTCTGGATAAAAGCAAGCAGGACGATATTCATGATTATTTTATGAATGCAAATACCGACAGTCTGGAGGAAGCATTAAATGATCAGAGCCTCGCAGATTATTCAGAGGAAGATATTCGCCTGGTGCGCGTTCAGTTCATGAGTGAGCACGCGCATTAAATCAGTTTACAGTTAAAAGCAGAAAGTCACCCCGAAACTTCGGAGTGACTTTTTTATTTAACCGTAATCAAGGCTTATCTTTGATGCCGTATGAACATCCTCATCATTGGAAATGGCGGCCGCGAGCATGCGTTCGCGTGGAAACTTAAGCAGAGCAAGCAGTGCGATAAGCTTTTTGTTGCGCCCGGCAATGCCGGCACAGCAACCGTAGCGGAAAATGTAGCCATTGCGGTGGATGATTTTCAGAAGCTCGGAAAATTCTGTCTTGATAATAAAATTGAACTTGTAGTTGTAGGGCCAGAAGTTCCGCTGGTAAAAGGTATTCGGGATTATTTTGAAAGTGACTCAGCTTTAAAAAATATTGCCATGGTTGGTCCCGGAAAAACCGGAGCACAATTAGAAGGCAGCAAAGATTTCTCCAAGCAATTCATGATTCGGAACAACGTGCCGACTGCAAAAGCAAAAACATTTTTCCCGGAAACGGTTAATGAGTCCTTTACCTATATCGATGCGTGCACTCCACCCATCGTATTGAAAGCCGATGGACTGGCTGCCGGAAAGGGCGTGATTATTAC
>Ga0075152_10003085_pt1 | contig 11753 bp, 15 predicted proteins | sample JI61114C2DNA_FD_70964 | JGI IMG/M metagenome (GOLD analysis project Ga0075152, IMG submission 70964) | Wastewater effluent complex algal communities from Wisconsin, to seasonally profile nutrient transformation and Carbon sequestration -... | ecosystem: Engineered > WWTP > Effluent > Algae...
GGTAAATCGGCACAGCAGCGACAGATAGCTGCAGAGGAATGCCACGTACTTACCCTCACGCAGGCCTCCAACTATGAGTAGTTCCAGGTCATCAAAGTGAACACCCGTGGAAGTCGTCAGAATCGGGTAATCGGCATCGACCAGTCCAAACTGTACAACTATGACCAAGCAGTGCATAGCAACTAGAAGGAAGGTAGATAAAATACTAATTCAGTGAGCCTTTTCTCCAAAATGTTCGGAAAAAGTATGTTCGGTACAAAGACACCTGAGAGGTTGATAAGAGACATCGTCAGTGTCAAGGATTAAGTCGAAAAGGGCTGTGTTCTCATTGAGTGTAGAGACGCCGACAAAGTGAAAGTACTTTAATTCGAGGCAGCTCCTGCTGTGCGCTTCCGAATCGTCCAGAAACTTACCTACTTAATGAAGGTGCAACAACCACGCCAATGATACTCTTCGTTCTTTCCTCGAAACGACTATAGACATGCAATCAAATGTGGGGGCGAACCCGTGATTCTGTGTAAAGAGCACGTGACCAGTGCTGCGGTTCGGCTGGTTAGATCACTAGCATACTGTCCACCTGCGGAATCATACTCAATCTGTCGCCACGAAGATCTGCACGGTGAATTAGGCTATCACACATACTTTCACTTGGTCGTCTGTTATGAACAGCCCGGCTCATTGTCTGTTTGTGAAGAGGAACCGGCAGCTGTTTAAGTTCGGGTTGCAGCTCTGGAGAACGGTGTCGCACACGACCAAAGGTCTGCTCAAGAGCTAAATCTTTGAGTTATGGTGTGGATGAATTTCGTTGCAACCTCAATGGAGGTATTTGCACGTGAGTGTAATCGACGACAGGTTTTGCCAATTGAATAGTTCCTTCCCTGACAATGCTTGGAATATGTTCTCCAACTAACCGAGCCTTTCTGATATCTAGTGTTGCGGGTGTTGGAGGACTGAAAGGTTGCTACCTCGTTTGATCGTGGTAATGTTGTAGAGCCTTTCTATCTTACTCTATTTGTTCAATTCGAGCCTTTTTTAGCTCCTTTACAATGGGATTATCGACAATTCGAGATTTCTGTTGCTCAACGATTGGTGTATGTTGCCCACGGCATTCGAACTGGTCAATCATCCAGGCTGCTTCCTGCAGCGATTCAGCTCGAAGGATTTCATTGCCGAAATCGACAGGCAACTCCTCAAGGGCAATCTTTCGTTGGATTATTCCAATAAGTCTGCGAATCTGCCGTTGTTAGGAATTGGTGTTTGAAGGCTCCTCATCTATTGTGTTTTGACCGAAGACAGTGTTCAACCAAACCTTTGCGTGACCTCCTTGATCGATGCCAATGAAGCTCTGCTCGATCTCAAATAGTCCAAATACTGCAAAGAGCTGGTCGAATCCTTGTAAGCATTCTCTCAGTAGGTTCTTGGCAAGTTTTAGAGATAACCTTCCAATATCGCTTAGTCTGTCAGTACGCTCGGTTAGCACAACGAAGAAATCTGGCGAACCGCAGATTGAGTGCTGTTTCTCCAGGCTATAGTAGAGTACGCGAACGCATCCTGTGAGCTCGTGCATCCGCAGTTCATATACCGCCAGTTCAATCTCAATACCGTAGCTGTTGGACCCGTCGACCACATACTTTTCCACTTCCTGCCCTGTTATGAGGTTTCGGAGAAGTTCCGCAGAATGACTCATACCTAGGGGTTGCCAACGGTGTCGCATGGCAAATTAATTTGTCGGCAGATGCCGGTTCCCCATGAAAGGGTTATATAAAATTGCGCAAGGCAATATAAAGCATCAAATCAGTTCAGTTCAGATGGCCGACGAAAATTGCGATTTAGTCTTGCAGATGCTTGTCCCATCGGGTCGCTTTCTAAGGGAAATCCGGGTTTGATTAAAGGCAGATTCTGTGAGCGAACGGTCAGCTTATGTACGTTCGAAGTTGCTACTGCTGATGATGCTCATCGAAAAATCCTATTGGAACTTGCCTGAATATTTCTGTTGGAGTTCACGGAACTTCGGGCGATTCATGGGCTATAACTGTAGGCAGTCTTCGAGTAGCTCCCAAAGTAAGGGACTGTAAACATGCTTTTGCCGATAGGTGGTAAGTGTGCGGGTAAGCTGACTAATATCGAGGGCTTGCGAAGTTGTATAGAAATGACCGGGATCGACTAGCGTCATGCAGAAGAAAAGACACATTCCAAAGGTATAGACATTGCTCTTCTCCAGATCAATCCTCGCTGATAGTTCTCTAAGTCTCCAACAAACTTTACTGGTTACGCATACTCTCAAGTTCCTCAGGGGAATAGCACCCGACAAGCCTTTCACCGAATAGCAAGCACCTATAGTAATTCAAATGAGAATTCTTCGGACGGATATGCGCCCAGAAGAGTTTGAGTTTTCCTTCCGGAGTCACAACGATTCTATCAGGACCAATGTCCATAAGCATGCCATGTTAGCGAAGCAGTAGGTATCCCTCACAGCAAACCTTTGCAAGGTACCAAAGCTCATCCTCTCCAAAGAATACACTGCGAGCCTGCCTCCTTCGTATCAGATCGATAAGGTAGAAGTTGTAATACTCCCAGTATGATTCCTGCTTCGTTACTTCCTGGATGGATCCACAACCGCATCTACGCACCTTTCTGCAGTCGTACAGTTTTATCATGCCTACTTTGCGCTTGCCCTCGATCTCCTGGTAAAGTTCTAATAGCTCAGCACCCTCTTCCAACGGTCGTTCAAGCCTCATGATGTAGCTCATCGGTAGATGACGGTTGCTGGTGAAGATGTCCACAGTGCCGACGTTGCGCTCGCACTCAGTGCTGTAGTAGTCGAGCTCATCAGCTTCAATCCACAGCTCCTGGTCAGAAAAGTAGTTGCCCATTTGTTGCGAACAGTTTGAAACTAATTAACTATTCGGAATTACCTTCGTGGCAGTACCAAACATTATCTTCTCAGAGTCATCAGGCGAACGGCGACAAGCATATCCTATTATAAATCGATATGCCGCCAAAAAAGTCTAAGTCTGAACCCAAGAAGTAACAAACCAAGTCAGAAAAATCTGTCCCCAAGCCAACACAGAAGACCTTAGACTCCGATAAGCTTGTCGATGACAAACCGCAGAAGAATAGGTCGAAACAACACCAAGAGGGAAGCACGCCCACGGGTAAATCATCCGCCCATCGCTGGAAGCTAGGCGACGGGAAGTCTCCTAAGAAGCTCACTATCAGCTCTTGGAATGTCAACGGCATCAGATCCGTGCTGGGGAAGGAGGATCTCCAGAAGTACCTGAAGGCCCTCAAACCTGACATGATATGCCTCAACGAAACCAAGATAGACGAGAAGGTCTATGACACGAAACCGATTGAACTTGAGGGTTACCACCCCTACTGGAACTTCTGCAAGTCAGCGGCTGGATACTCCGGTGTTGCTATCTTTAGCAAACATCTTCCCATCTCTGTGGTGGAGGACCTTCCTGAGGCTGAACACTCGCAAGAAGGTCGGGTACTCACCCTTGAGTTCGAGAAGTTCTATTTGATGACGGCATACATTCCGAACTCCGGTCAAAAACTTGAACGCTTGGACTATCGCACCAAATCTTATGATGCAGCATTCCAGCAAAACTTGGAGAACCTGCGAAAGAAGAAGCCTGTCATTCTCTGCGGTGATTTAAACGTCTGCCACAAGGACATCGATATTGCAAGACCAAAGGACAACCTTAAAACAGCAGGCTTCACGATAGCGGAACGAGACAATTTTACAAAACTGCTGGAGAGTGGATGGGTGGATACATACCGCCAATTCTATCCAACCGAAGTGAAATACAGCTGGTGGTCGATGCGCAGTGGTGGCAGAGCTAAAGGCATAGGGTGGAGACTGGACTACTTTGTGGTTCCCAAGGAATTCCAGAAGTTCGTGAAAGACAGTCGAATCAACAACGATATCATGGGCAGCGACCATTGCCCCATTGAGCTCGACCTGGAGCTTTGACACCCTTATAAATAAAATTATAGAGTATGCGAAAAGTACCAGTGCATAGAATTCAGGTCTACATATTCGGGGAGGAAAAGCGATCACCCAATAAAACAGCCTCACGAAGGAACGTCAGTACCATACGTTAGGTACGTTCGCGGGAGATAGTTGAAAACCCCGAAAGGCAGGCACTGTCAACCACGAAGCCTCTAAATTAGTAGAAGCGGAAGGTATGCCTACCACCTATTTCAGTTCTACCTGGGACCAGGCAACAATTCGGAGTTAGTTCGGCGAGTGTTATCCCACCGGAGCAACTGGGTGGAATATTCAGACCCGAAATACACATTCATCAATCTCCGCTGGCAGCAATCTGAACGTGGCTACAAGTACGAGAACTGCATTGAGAATAAAGTGTTCAAGCAGGTCCTCAATCATATGTAGTTCCACGCTGAGTTATCCAATAAGGAATACCTTTTGCGTAACCTTTCCGAGTACTGTGAGGCCAACAAGCGAAATGTGTTTGAGATTGTACCCGCAACATTCGTTCTCAACCTCAAGGACAATTTATTTCAGAATTCACTGTACTCGTTTCTGCGGTTCTTCGAGCTAAACATGCCAGTGGAACTCAAAGCTGAAAACCGCAAGCTTTGGGTTCTCATCAAGGGAGAAGGCAGCACCACGTATACCCCCGACCGGCGAGGATCCTACTACTACTGCAAACCAACCATCCCCGAAGTGTTCACCAGCAAAGACTCGAGCTATCTGTGGCTGCTCAAACCAACTTTCCTCAATCGGGTACACCACTGAGGTAAGGTAGGGCCGCGGCATTCACGTCTTCAGCAACCTCGAAACCCTGGAGTAGCTCATCAGTTCGTATAGTAATGGCCGCAGCTAACCCTCCTCACCATTAAAAAGCGAGCAATCCCCTTCGAAGCAGCTTTCAACGTCTCTGAAATCGTCTGCCATCAAAGCCAGTTCCTTTATTGTGCAGAAGTACCTCTAACGTCCAATGCTCATCAACGGCAGGAAGTTCGATATCCGAGTGTGGGTACTCCTTAATCAAGATGCCCGAGTCTATTTCTTCCGGGAGGGATATCTGCGCACATCATCCGAGACATACTCCACGGGTAAAGACACTCTGGATAACCTGTATATTCATCTCACCAATAACGCTGTCCAGAAGTACAACAAGTCTTACAGCAAACACGAAGCCGGCAACCAGCTGTCGTTTCAGCATCTGAGAAACCTGCTCACTGGCCTGGGTATCAGCTATGACACCGTCATAGGTACTCTCCATAGCCAACTTAGACAGCATAAAGGACATTATCAAACTTACCATGCTAAGTGTTCGCAAGAAACTGAACAAACTTGACCGGCTTTACTGCTTTGAAATATACGGCTACGACTTCATGCTGGACGAGAACGGAAAGGTTTGGTTGATTGAGGTCAATACAAACCCCTGCATCGAAGAATCTTCGCCACTTTTGGTACAGCTCCTTCCACGGATGCTAGGTACTCCCTGAACTTATTATTAGATGATGCCTTCAAACTGACCATTGATGTGATGTATCCCAACCATCTGGGCTACAACGAGAAATCTTCGCGATATGTGCTTCCATTCTACGAAAACTCGGAGAACGTTTGGGAAATGATTCTAGATCTCAAGCGAAGGTGATTGACTTCCTGGACCGTCAAACCATCACTTCTATGACGGTTCTTCCATGAAATAACTGATTCACTTCAGAGAAGAATTTATTACGTTTATTACAACTCCAATTTATTTTATCGCTCGCATGTCCATCTACTACCCCTACCGGTAAGCCACTAACTTATGCAGCTACAACCCCTACATCGACTACGTTGATGTTGAGCTTGGACTGAGGAGGTCGAGGCTCGCGGCTGAGCTTGCGGCATCACGTGTAGCTACCGAAGCTGCACTTAGGAGGTCCAGAGTCGAAGCGGAGATAGCCACTGAGGGCCTCCGAAGATCAAGGATTGCGGCAGAAATCGAAGCCGAAAGGTTCGCTGCCGACCGAGCCTTAAGAAGATCCCGCATCGAAGCTGAAGTTGCTGCTTAAAACGCAGTGAGGAGGTCGAGAATTGCGGCTGAGGTGGAAGCATCTCGAATTGCAACTGAAGTTGCCCTACGCAGATCGAGAGTTGCCGCGGAAATCGAGGCGGAGGGAGCTCTGAGACGATCAAGGATTGCCGCTGAAATTGAGGCCAGCAGATACGCTGCAGAGGCAGCAGCAAGGAGGGAACGCATTGCCGCTGAAATCGAAGCAGATGCTATTCGCCGATCTCGCATTGCGGCAGAAATCGAAACTGAAAATGTCCTACGAAGGTCCAGATTGTAGGCTGAGATTGCTGCTTCTCGCGTGGCTACCGAAGCTGCTCTCAGGCGATCCCGCATCGCCGCTGAAGTGGAAGCTGAACGTCTCGCTGCTGAAGACTACTCCCGAAGAGTGCGACTCAATGCCGAGCTGGCTGCCTCTCGCTTCGCCAGCGAAGTGGACCTTCGAGATTCTCTGCGCCGCCTGCGTGTCCAGTAGACTGTCGATTCAATCCTGCGACGCTATTGATTGGAATATCTATCCCGTGAACGGCCAAACCAGCCCAACATTAACCGTTGGTTAGAACTATCCATCAATGAAGGAACTTGAACTTGTTGTTCTTATAGTTTGGAATGAGTTTACGCACTCGCTCTTCGTCCGCCTTGTCAATATAGCGGTTGCGTAACTTCTTCCTTAGGTTGCTCCTTGACTTGTTTCGCAGTAAATGCCTTTTGTGAGCGCTGAGGAACTTGAATTTTCGTGCGTGTCGGGGACCCACCTATCATTATCACTGATCATTACGATTCGGATACGCTTCATCAAGCCGTTGTGGTTATGCAGACGAGGCTTCATAATACGGCACCATCCCCTCATCTTCCGGGACTTGGTCTTGGACACAATTTTGCTGCGACTATGTCCCTTCAACCTCTCTGGGAGTTTAAACACTGGTGAAAGCTCGGATGGTTTCTTAGGCTTGTCCAGTAGCGAGAGGAAACTCATCCGTCGCTGGCAGGCATTGGTAAGCATTCGAAAGGTACCGAGTGCTGCTCGCACTACAATATTCATCGAGCTAGTTGATAGTTCGACTATTATAATTCCGGGCATCCGAGACAGAGGTATCGAGCTCGACCAAACACAGCACTCTCAACTAAAACTAATAATTCTGCAACAATAATGCAGCGTGACAGAACTCGTCGGTCGGTGAAACATCTCGAACACACCCTCGAAGAATCCTACGAGAGTTTCTGCAATCGCCCAGCATAAAGGGATTCGCCCTTGGAAGCATCTTCGTTTTTACATGATGAATGGGCACCGTTGACCACTGAAGAACTGAAGAAATGTTTACCCGAGGAGTATTCCGAGACCTTTGATGGCAAGCTCGAAGCTATGCTCTCAGCAAGCTCAACCCCACCAGTGCAGGAATCTACTTTCCGTACGCTGCTCGACCGGCTCAAGTCGAATTCCACTGCTGATAGATCGGAGGCGCTCAAAGAGCTGATACGGTTGACTTCACAGGGATGTCTCACCATCGAGCAGTCAGTAGTAATCGACTTTAGTGCCTTGTTTCGCGAGAGCGATGCAGAATGTTTCGATGCAGCACTCGCCTGCTACCAGTCCCAAATGAAACAATGCATAGTTAAGCCGCAGTTCATTCCGATAGCTATCGAGCGAGCCTACCGCACACCCGATAGTAAGAATATCGGAAGCTTCCTAGCTTACTTGTTTACGCACCATGCCAAGCTGTACTAACAACTCGCTGTTGAGGCCTTAGTTGGACCGAGCACCCAGCTACAGCAAGCATTTATGTGGAGCCTCGCTCAGCTTGTTGGCATATTCGGTGTAAGGAACCTCAACTACCTCACCACATACATGGCCAACCTCAAGAATATCCTTTCGCGACCTGAAAGCACCCGGCTTAAAGAGATGACTGTGAAGCTGCTCCAACAGTGCATGAAAGCAGAAGGACCTGACTGCATAATGTCGCAGTTGAAGGATCTTCCCGAGGAAGCGGTGCAGGTGCTACAGAATCAGCCAAACACTTCGTTCAGCTATTCTACCAAAGAGAAATCGGTGAGTGTAGCTCGTCAGTCATTATTGGACCCCTTAAAAAGGTACAATGAAGAGTGGGTGAACTCTCTCGCTAAGGTAAGCAAGCAAAGCGATAAGGTCAAGCTCCTCGAGCAGTTGTTGGAAACCCTCAAGGACATCAAAAGCCTGCCAGGTGATTATAAACACTTGAGCAACATGCTCAAGCAACTGCTAAACAGCAACAACATGAGTGTGTACCTCATTGCCATTCGCATCATCGGTGAAATGGCGAGGTGCCAAGGTCGAAACTACTAGCAAGTAGCATTGGATTTACTGCCTGCACTACTGACCAAGTATAGAGATAAGAAACCGCAAGTATCAGCTGCAGTCGATACTTGTCTGAATTAGTTCACCAAATTCTTAGAAGCTGAACAGTTGCTACCTCTTATTCGGGACGGTCTCGAGGATAAGAATGGCAGTATGAAGGTGCATACTATGCACCTTCTGGAGGGTGTTACTGCAGCCATGCTCGAAAGTTGCCCTAAGCCTCAATTAACGCTTAAATACAGTCTACTCCAAGAATTCCTTCCGGATATCTTCGAGAAGTTGCTCAAGAACAGCAGCTAGTAGGTTCGCTATGCGGCAGTGGACTGCTTACGGAAGATGGGTGAGTACCTCCCAAGTGACGAGTTTCCTATTGTGTTGGAGGCTTAGAGGGTTCGGAGCCCTGACACCCATGCCTCTCGCCGTTCAGCTCCAACCAGCAAAAGCCACTCAACGCAAAAGGATAAGAAGGGAGATAACAATTTAGTAGTAATAAAGCTCCTCTCACGAATCAATGACGATGGTCTGAGTATTGAGAAGAAGAAGGACGTGATTCAGTAGCTCGACAGGTACTTTCAAGATGGAGATGCTTCAACTCTTTCAAGGCTTAGTTGTCTCCAATAGGTGAGCACTTGTTTGCGAAAGTTCCTTATGGAGAGTCCAAAACTTCTTTTTCGGGCCTTAGTTCTTTGCGTAGGCAACGTCTATAGTAAGGTCGGTAATCAACTGAGAAGCTACTCCAAACCACTGGTGCGCACACTTCTCGAATCTCTCAAATCATAGGCTTGTCGAAAAGAACTTCTGGATAGCCTGCAGACCGTCTGCAGAAGTGTCGGTCTTGACCAATTTATGCCAACAATAACATCGGCACTGGAGTCCGACCGTTCCTAGCGAGCAGGAATACTGCAGTTTGGTGTTGCAAATTGGGAACTCTTCGGAACTAACGAATGTGCTATGCTCAGCAAAGGCTTAGTGAGCTGCTTGAACGATAAGTGGCAAGAAGTCAGGCAACTTGCAGTCGAATTTGCAAACAAATTAGCTCCGAGACTGGATATGAACAAGCTTCGACATATTGCCAATCGAACCCACTCACGAGTTCCAAAAGAGCTTGAGGCAGTGTTTGCTCAGCTTGAACACCGAGCGCTTTCAGAAAGATTGATTGCACCAGCAAACTCTCCGGTTCACATTACCAAGGAGCTTTTTCCAACTCTGGACACGGAGTAAACACCAAAAGGAGAACCGAAGGATATCGCCATGTCATCTTCCTTGGAACTAAGCCCTAACCTCATTGATGACTCCAGTAGAAAGACCTTTGCTCTTTCGCACAGTCTGTTCCGAGATGACTTGCAGTTCGACCCCTCGCTTGCCGATGAGGAGTGGCTGGGCCATGTTATCACCTTTGAACAGGAGCGACATCTTAAAATTCAATTAAGCAGACTCTTCAAACCATCAGTCTACGATCGGATGTTCGCACTCGAGCATTCATCATCGCTGGAACTGGTAGACGAGCTGCGTTCACTTTGTTGTACAGTGCAGCACAACTCCTATTTCTCTCGTTTGTACGTGCTGCTGCTCAAGTGGGTGTTACTTCGGCTGTGGGGAGGCTGTCGATCAGCTTCTTCTCTGATCAGCCTTGCAGAACAAATTATTGGGATTCTTGCTGAGGAAAAAACCGGAGAGTATAAACACTACATTAGCCTTGTGATGGCAATTGTAAGGGAGTACATACTCGGAACGTAATTACTTGAGAAGGAGACAAATTATTAACTTAATCACCTCATCAACAGCGGCATCGAGCTCTTTTCAGGGAAAGACCTCTTAGTCGCAATGGTTGGAGAATACGAGAAGGACCTCCGAAAAATCCATAGCTGGGTGACTGAACAGAACATCAAATATCAGAGGCAGTCTTGGTTAAAGTTAATGAAGAGCTCTCTGCTACAGTTCATGGACGACAGGCTGGTGCTTGCTCATATCTCTCAAGTCTAGCAATTGAGGAAGGACAGCGAGATTTGCGAGTTTCTTTTTTAAAGGTGCTCAGAAGAGGAGATCACGGCCTATGGGTTCGTGCGGCCAGTTGTTTCAAATACCAGACTGCCTCCTATCATGTAAGAACAGTCAGAACCTAAAGTGAAGCAGAACGAGGAGTCTCAACTGATTGGGAACGAGGATGAAGTTCTCAGTTGTGAGAGTTCCCTAGATAAAAAGGGACGGCATGTCCGGCAATGCACAATTCAGTCAGTGCCGCTCAATTAATAAAAATCTAGTGTTGAAGTTCCAAGCCAGAAGGAGTTCGCAACGTTGGTGTCAATGACTTTCAACCCACAAGGCTTCGCATTTCCCCGTTCAAAGGAGGGGTCTCATTATCGGCGTGTGACTGATTAGCTCCAGTTGAGCCTCAACACTTTCCACAGTGGGTGCAATTCCAGCCTCATTGAGCAGCTGGATAGGCTCACGGAAGGTGATCTGCACAACATCACCTATTTCGAAGAGCTTCTCAGAAAACCAACTTTAAAGGTGTCAGCATAGCTCAGACAAAATGCAGAGTATTTGCTGGCAAGTTTTGTACGACTTTGTCTTTGTGTGCTGGAAATTCGCAAGGATGTTCCTCCGGTGACAGTGTTACAATGCTATGGACTGCTTCTGGAGGTAGCCAAATGCCAGTACGTCATGCATAACGCCAAGAAGGCGATACCCCACTTCATCGAATTCGCGCTGCATCAGACCGTACACGAATAGGAACAGCGATCATGTCTCCAATTACTATTGAGGGAAAAGTGCTCTGAACTGAGTGAAGACAGTTTTGTGCGTCTAGTGAACCAGATCATGATGAGGATCCTCGAAAACTGCCCCTCACAGTTGTTATTTCAGGGACTCGTTACCATCTCAATTAAGACTCTCAAATCAGGGGGCTCAATGCGGCTCAAAGAAACAATAAGAAGATGCCTCAACAGGGCTGTTGGCAGATACAACACAGAATCAACGGAAAACGATTTCACCAGCTTCGCAGCTACAGCCAACCTGTTCTATAGTGAGCTCGATAGAATTGTTACTCCTGACGATCCATTCCTCAAACTACTCGTAGGAGTTCTCAGACACTTCGAAGCTAGGTTTGGTAGCCAGCTCGCAAGTGCGTAAATAAGGCTTGGAAGGCACCAGGACAACAGGTTCATCAGGGAATATGGAAGTTATTTCGAAAGTGGCCTGCTAACATCCTCGAACCAGTCAATGCTGAACTGTCTGAGCTGCAACAGCTTCCAGCGGGTCGCAACGAATCCCATCATCCTTTCTTCAGAAGCCGTTCAGTAATTGGCGTCGTTTCAGCAGGAGTACCCAGATTTTCACGCCAAGGCACATTTAATGGATCAGCATGTGGAGCCCGAAGTTGA
>Ga0075152_10003086_pt1 | contig 11750 bp, 9 predicted proteins | sample JI61114C2DNA_FD_70964 | JGI IMG/M metagenome (GOLD analysis project Ga0075152, IMG submission 70964) | Wastewater effluent complex algal communities from Wisconsin, to seasonally profile nutrient transformation and Carbon sequestration -... | ecosystem: Engineered > WWTP > Effluent > Algae...
ACCGGGTTGGTTCCGCTTCACGGTGAGTACGTAGTCGGCGCCCTGGTCGGTGATGAAGGTGGCGGTGTCACGTTGGGTGTGCATCGCGTCGGCGGTGATGACCAGCCCGGCGATGTCCATCAGGGCTAGTAGTTCCCGCATTGCGGGGATCTCGTTCGATTTGGTGTCGATCGCGATCTGCCCGACGACCAGGCCGGTGTCGTGGGTGATCGCCGCCACGAGATGCGGCGGCCGGCCCCCTGGATCGTGGGCTCGGCGGACGGTTTTGCCATCGATCGCGAGCACGCCTTGACCGTTGACGGTATGCCAGCGCAGACGGGTCCAGGCGCCACACATTCGGGCGAACAGACCGGCGTCGAGGGCTTCGATGACCCTGCGGATGGTGGCCTCGCTGGGCACGCTACCGGCCAAGTGGATCTGGTCGAGGAGGTCAGCGCCGACGTCACGCGCCCACTCGCCGATCCCGGTCAACGACCGGACGCCGCCGGTCACCGCGCCGACAGCGAGCACCAGGATCACCGTCAGCGGGTGGCGTCGTCCGCGTCGGTGGCGGGGGTCGGGCACCTTGCTCATGAGTTGGACGATGGTGGCGGCATGCAGCACGGCTGGCTCGACGTGCGCACCCGTGACAGGGGAAGATGTCACTGGACGCGGTCCTTTTTCGCTCGGATGTATGATTGGCATCACCATCCTGACGACAAGGGCCGCGTCCCTACGTCCGCCACGCCGCACACACCCACTCAAAACCCCAAGTCAAACCCATCTACCGACGACTTTGCCGGGTCCCTGGTCCGAGACGCCACCCTACGACGGGCGCCGCTGGGTGGACCTCTAAGCCGAGCTCGTCGAGGCGGGTGAACGTGGTCAGGGTGGGGCGCGTGAAGGTAGCGTGGGACACGTCGAGGTCTTCCGGATGGTCAGTGTGAGAACTTCCATCTTCGGGAGGCCTCGACCCTCACCCCGGCACCGAGGCGCCGACCCCACTCACACCACCATTACACCCTCACCTGTGAAGAGCCAGGTATCCCAGAAGGCGGCTCGCGGTAGTAGCCGTCCAGACTCGCTACCTACGGTTACGTAAGTGTAGGGTTGGGGCTCATGGATCCCGTTCACGATCCGGCCTTCGTCCAACTCCTGACCCCCGAGGGACGCCGAGTCGACCACCCGAAGTTCGCCTACACGGGCGACGACGCGTCCGTCGCCGCGCACCTGCGCGCGATGGTGCTGGCGCGCCGGTTGGACGCCGAGGCGACGGCCCTGCAGCGCAAGGGCGAACTGGCGCTGTGGCCCCCGATGCTCGGCCAGGAGGCCGCCCAGGTCGGCTCGGCGTCCGCCGTCGGCCCCCTCGACGAGGTGATCCCCAGCTACCGCGAGCACGCCGTCGCCCTCGCCATGGGCGTCGCCCCGCTCGACCTGCTGAAGACGTTCCGCGGGACCCACATGGTCGACTGGGATTCCCGCGCTCTCCGCTTTCACCTCTACAGCTTCGTCATCGGCACCCAGGCCCTCCACGCCACCGGTATGGCGATGGGCATGCGCTTCGACGGCCTCGTCGGCAACGCCGACCCCGCCGCCAACGGCGCCGCGATGGTCTACTTCGGCGACGGCGCCACGAGCCAGGGCGACGTGTCCGAGGCGTTCGTCTTCGCGGCGTCCTACACCGCCCCGCTGGTGTTGTTCTGCCAGAACAACCAATGGGCCATCTCGGTGCCGATCGCGCGCCAGTCCAAGATCCCGCTCTACCAGCGCGCCAGCGGCTTCGGCATCCCGGCCGTCCAGGTCGACGGCAACGACGTGCTCGCCGTGCAGGCGGTCACCGAGTGGGCGCTCGATCGCGCCCGCCGCGGCGAGGGCCCCACCTTCATCGAGGCGTTCACCTACCGCATGGGCGCGCACACCACGTCCGACGACCCCACGAAGTACCGCGGACGCGACGAGGAGGCGTCCTGGCGCGCCAAGGACCCGATCGCGCGCGTCCGGGCCTACCTGCGCTCGACCGGCGCCATCGACGACACCTGGGAGGGTCACCTCGCCAACGAGTCGGATGCCCTCGCCGAGCGCCTGCGCGACGAAGTCGTCTCCCTGCCCGAGCCCGTGCTCGCCGATTGGTTCACCCGCGGCTACGTCCGGACGCCGCAGGCCCTTCTGGCCCAGCGCGAGGAGTTCGTCGCCTACGAGGCGTCCTTCGTCGAGGAGGCGACCGCGTGAGCCCGACCACGATGACCCTGGCCAAGGCGCTCAACGCCGGGCTGCGCCGCTCGCTCGAGGCCGACCCCAAGGTCCTGCTGATGGGCGAGGACATCGGACGCCTCGGCGGCGTCTTCCGCGTCACCGAGGGCCTCCAGGCCGACTTCGGCCCCGACCGCGTCATGGACTCGCCGCTCGCCGAGTCGGCGATCGTGGGCACGGCGGTCGGGCTGGCCCTGCGCGGGTACCGTCCGGTGGTCGAGATCCAGTTCGACGGCTTCGTGTTCCCGGCGTTCGACCAGCTCACCACCCAGGTCTCCCGGCTGCGGTTCCGCTCCCACGGGCGTCTCTCGGTTCCGCTCGTCGTGCGCATCCCGTACGGCGGCGGCATCGGCGCGATCGAGCACCACTCGGAGTCGCCCGAGGCCTACTTCGCGCACACCCCGGGCCTCAAGGTCGTCACCGTGAGCACCCCGTCCGACGCCTATTGGGGCATCCAGCAGGCGATCGCGTCCGACGACCCCGTCATCTTCCTGGAGCCGAAGCGGCGTTACTACGCCCGCGGCGAGGTGGACGGCGGCGGCGTCCCCGGCCCGCTGCACGCCGCCCGCGTGGCGCGTCCCGGCACGGACGCCACCCTCATCGCTTACGGGCCCATGGTGCAGACCTGCCTGGACGCCGCCGAGGCGGCCGCCGCGGAGGGGCACCAGCTCGAGGTCCTCGACCTGCGCTCGCTGTCGCCGCTGGACGACGCCGCGATCATCGCCTCCGTCGAGCGCACCGGCCGCTGCATCGTCGTCCACGAGGCGGTGCGCTCAGGCGGCCTGGGCGCCGAGATCGCGGCGCGCGTCTCCGAAGCGTGCTTCCTCTCCCTCGAGGCGCCCGTGCTGCGCGTCACCGCGTACGACATCCCGTACCCGCCCGCCAAAGCCGAGCACGCCTACCTACCCGACGTCGATCGCGTCCTGGACGCCGTCGACCGCTCGATGGCCTACTGACAAGGAGCCGCACGTGCTGACGTTCAACCTGCCCGACCCGGGCGAGGGCCTCGCCGAGGCCGAGATCGTGCAGTGGCTGGTGGCCGCGGGCCAGACCGTGGCCGTCAACGACCCCCTGGTCGAGATCGAGACCGCCAAGTCGCTGGTGGAGCTTCCGTCCCCATGGGCCGGGACGGTCGTCGCGCTGCTGGTCGCCGAGGGCGACCTGGTGCCCGTCGGGACGCCGATCGTCACGATCGACGACGGCTCCGCCGGGGACGCCACCGTCGTATCGGGCCCCGTCGTCACCGACGCGGACGCCGAGGCCGGGCCCGCGGCGTCCGGCGCCGTCCTGGTGGGGTACGGGACGACCGCCGCGTCCGTCAGCCGGCGTCCCCGAGCGGGGCGGACCGTCGTCGGGGTGGACCGCGACGAGCAGGTCCACGAGTCCTACTCGACGGCGCAGCCCGTCTCGCGGCCCGTGGGCGAGGTCACGAGCCCGGGCGCGCTCGGCGGGGAGCCGCTGCCGCCGCCGCTGCCGGATCCGGGCGAGCCCGCGCCGGCGGCGTCCGCGACGACCCCCGGCGCGAAGGCGAAGCCGCAGGTCCGGCGGCTGGCCCGCGACCTCGAGGTGGACCTCGCCAGCGTCGTCGGAACCGGCGCGGACGGCGCGGTGACGGCGGTTGACGTCGCGCGGGCGGCGTCCGGCAGTTCCAACGGCGCCAACGGGCAGGCCGGGGTCGTGCACCGGGTGCCGCTGCGGGGGATCCGCCGCGAGATGGTCGCGTCGATGATGAACTCGGTGAAGACCCCGCAGGCCTCGCTGTGGGCCGACGTGGACGTCACCGAGACCGTCCGGCTGATCGAGGCGCTCAAGAAGCGCCGGGAGTTCGACGGACTCCGGATCTCGCCCAGCCTGATCCTCGCCCGCGCCGTCTGCCTGGCGATGGGGCGCAGCCCCGAGGTGAACGGGTCGATCGACGTCGAGGCCGCCGTGATCGTCGTCCCCGAGGACGTCAACCTCGGCATCGCGGCCGCGACCGCCCGGGGGCTGGTCGTACCGAACATCAAGGCCGCCAACAAGCTCAGCCTGGTCGCGCTCGCCACGGCCCTGAACGGGCTCGTCAACGCGGCACGCGAGGGCCGGATCACCCCGGCCGACCTGCGCGGCGGGACCTTCACGATCACCAACGTGGGCGTGTTCGGCATCGAGGGCGGGACGCCGATCCTCGTGCCCGGCGAGTCGGCGGTGCTGTGCCTGGGGGCGATCAGCAAGCGTCCCTGCGTCGTGCCGGGACCGGACGGCGACCAGATCGAGATCAGGTCGATGGCCACCCTGACGCTGACCATCGACCATCGCGTCCTGGACGGCGAGGCGGGGGCGCGCTTCCTGAACGACGTGGCCACCGTCCTGCGCGAGCCGGGGCTGTCGTTGCTGTTCTGACGGCCCCGGCCCGACGGGTCAGATCCGGCGCAGGACCGCGGTGACCTTGCCCAGGATCCTCGCCTCGTTGCCGTCGATCGGCGAGAAGGCCGGGTTGTGCGGCAGGAGCCAGACCTGCCCCGGCGTCCGCTTGAACGTCTTGACGGTGGCCTCATCGCCGATCAGCGCAGCGACGATGTCGCCGTTGTTGGCGTCGGGCTGCTGACGCACGACGACGTAGTCGCCGTCGCAGATGGCGGCGTCGATCATGGAGTCGCCGCGGACCTCCAGCAGGAAAAGCACCCCGTCGCCGACGAGTTCGCGGGGGAGCGGGAACACGTCCTCGATGCGCTCCTCGGCCAGGATCGGCCCGCCGGCCGCGATGCGGCCGACCACGGGCACGTTCACGGCGTTGCCGGTGGGGGAGAAGTCCTGCGCCGGGTCGAGCTCGATGGACGGCAGGTCAGCGCCGGGGAGCTCTGCGGGCGGGGACGTGTGCACCTCGGGCAGGTGCACCATCAGGGCGCGCGGGCGCTTCGGGTCTCGACGGAGGAAGCCCTTCGCTTCGAGGGCCTTCAGCTGATGCGTGACGGACGAGGGGGACGCGAGGCCGACGGCCTCGCCCATCTCGCGGATCGTGGGCGGGTAGCCGCGCGTCTCCGTCGACTCCTTGATCATCTGGAGGATCAGTCGCTGGCGCAGCGTCAGGCCGGCGGCGTCCGCGGGCCCATCGGGCAGGCTGCTGACCTTGCCGAGCTTCTTGGCGACCTTGCCGAGCGCGATGATCTCGTCGTCGGTGGGACGCCCCCGGCGCGTCTGTGCCGGGATGACCTTCTTCGACCGCGGCCGGCCGACCTTCTTGGGGATGTCTGGAGTGACCATGCGGCAAACCTAGACAATCGAACGGCCTGATTCAAACATCTGTACGACGTGTCGTACGAATCGTTTCCTGACGTTCTCGGCGGCTCGGCGGTGGCGGAGCCCCCCGCCTGGGGCCTCGTTCAGAAACTGTCGGAGCGGCCTGGTTGGCTGGGGGACGTCCTGGAGAGTACGCGAACGGATGTGCGAATGATGCTTGCAATCGGCGCACCGTTCGATAAGCTCTCGTACAGACGTTCGAGTCGACTGGAGAATCTGACATGACCGCCTTGCTCGCCGATCCGATCCCGACGATGCCCGCGATGCCTCGCCTGCGCACCCCGGGAACGCAGGTGCGTCCCGTCGTCGGCTCGGCGCCCTGGGTCGTCGTGGCGCCGGTCCGGGATTCCTCGGACGCCGTCCATCCGGTCCCGGTCGCCGAGCATCGCTACGAGTGGACCGACCGGGGGCTCGCCGTGATCCTGGCTCTCGTGGCGCTGGTGGTCGCCGTGATGGTCGCGACGCTGGTGTCCGCTTTCCTCGCGGTCAGCAACGAGCCGATCCCGCCGAGGGGATCCGCGGCCACCGTGGCGATTCTGGCGACGCGCTGACGGCGTCTTCGGCGTGGGGCCGGCACGGCGCCATGCCTGCGACCTCCCCCTGTTCCGTGTCCCCCTCGTGTCTACTTGCACGCGGAGCCCCGGCGTCCTAACCTCTACATCTAGTAGTTACAGGGGTGTGTTTTTCCCACAGGTTGTGATGTAGGTCCACCGCCCCTCCACATGAAGTCCACAGCGTCATCCACAGCCTTCCGGCTGCGGGGGCGTCCGCGAGGGAGGCGACGGCGATGCATTGCCCCTACTGCCGTCACTCCGACTCGCGCGTGCTCGACTCCCGCGAGGCCGAGGACGGATCGAGCATCCGCCGGCGGCGCGAGTGCAAGGAGTGCTCCCGTCGCTTCACGACGCTGGAGCAGATGCAGCTCGTGGTCGTGAAGCGGTCCGGCGTGGTTGAGCCGTTCTCCCGCGAGAAGGTGATCGGCGGCGTCCGGAAGGCCTGCAAGGGGCGTCCGGTCTCGGAGGCGCAGTTGGCCAAGCTCGGCCAGCAGGTCGAGGAGTCGATCCGGGCGTCCGGCCAGGCGGAGGTGCCGGCCGACCAGGTGGGCGTCGCGATCCTCGGCCCGCTGAAGCAGCTCGACCCTGTGGCCTACCTGCGCTTCGCGTCCGTGTACAGGAACTACACCTCGGTCGACGATTTCGAGACCGAGATCCTGCGCTTGCGGGAGGCGTCGGTCCCGCAGCCAGAGCCCGTCACGGCCGGCAGCGCCGCGCGGACGACCGCGCCCGACGACCAACTCTTCTGACAACCGAACCCGATCCATCCCGAATATCACGAGAGGCACCTGCATGACCGACACCAAGACCGAGCGCTCGAAGTCGCCCGCGGGCAAGTCCAAGGGCCTATCGATCGCGCGGGTCTTCACCACCGAGGGCGTGCATCCGTACGACGACGTGACCTGGGAGCGCCGCGACGTGGTGCAGACTAACTGGAAGACCGGCGAGACGGTCTTCGAGCAGCGCGGCGTCGAGTTCCCGGACTACTGGAGCCTCAACGCGTCCACGATCGTGACCACCAAGTACTTCCGCGGCGCCGTCGGCACCGACGCGCGCGAGGCGTCCCTGAAGACGCTCGTGAACCGCGTCGTCGACGCCTACCGGGCCTCAGGCGAGGCCAACGGCTACTTCGCCACCCCCGCCGACGCCGAGATCTTCGAGCACGAACTCAAGTGGATGCTCATCCACCAGTACTTCAGCTTCAACTCCCCGGTGTGGTTCAACGTCGGGACGCCGTCGCCCCAGCAGGTCTCGGCGTGCTTCATCCTGAGCGTCGACGACTCGATGGACTCGATCCTCAACTGGTACAAGGAAGAGGGCTTCATCTTCAAGGGCGGCTCCGGCGCCGGCCTGAACCTGTCGCGCATCCGGTCGTCCAAGGAGCTGCTCTCCAGCGGCGGGACGGCGTCCGGCCCGGTGAGCTTCATGCGCGGCGCGGACGCCTCCGCGGGCACGATCAAGTCCGGCGGCGCCACGCGTCGCGCGGCGAAGATGGTCGTCCTGGACATCGACCACCCCGACATCGTCGAGTTCGTCGAGACGAAGGCGCGCGAGGAGGACAAGATCCGCGCTCTGCGCGACGCCGGCTTCGACATGGATCTGGGCGGCAAGGACATCGTCAGCGTCCAGTACCAGAACGCCAACAACTCGGTGCGGGTCTCCGACGAGTACATGCGGGCCGTCGAGGCGGGCGACAAATTCGCTCTGCGCGGCCGCAAGGACGGGCGCGTCATCGAGGAGATCGATGCCCGCGACCTGTGGCAGAAGGTCGCCACCGCCGCGTGGGAGTGCGCCGACCCGGGCATCCAGTACGACGACACGATCAACGCCTGGCACACGAACCCCGAGACCGGACGCATCACGGCGTCCAACCCGTGCTCGGAGTACATGAGCCTGGACAACAGCTCCTGCAACCTGGCCTCGCTGAACCTGCTGAAGTTCCTGGGGGAGGACGACACCTTCGACGCGGCGACCTTCGTGAAGGCGGTCGAGCTGATCATCACCGCGATGGACATCTCGATCTGCTTCGCCGACTTCCCGACCGAGTCGATCGCGCAGACGACGCGCGACTACCGCCAGCTCGGCATCGGCTACGCCAACCTGGGCGCGCTGCTGATGGCGATGGGCCGCGGCTACGACACGGACGCCGGCCGCTCGTTGGCCGCCGCGATCACGTCTGCGATGACGGGGGCGTCCTACCGGCGGTCCGCCGAACTCGCCGCGATCGTCGGCCCGTACAACGGCTACGCCCGCAACGCGACCGCGCACCAGAAGGTGATGCGCAAGCATCAGTCGGCCAACGACGACCTGCGGGTCATCGATGAGGACGACCGCCGCATCCACGACGCCGCGACCGCGGAGTGGGCGAAGGTCATCGAGCTCGGTCAGCGCAACGGCTTCCGCAACGCGCAGGCGTCCGTGCTCGCGCCGACCGGCACGATCGGCTTCATGATGGACTGCGACACCACCGGCGTGGAGCCCGACTTCTCGCTGGTGAAGTTCAAGAAGCTGGTGGGCGGCGGCTCGATGCAGATCGTCAACCAGACCGTGCCGCGCGCGCTGAAGCGGCTGGGCTACTCCGGCGAGATCAGCGAGGCCATCGTCGACTACATCGCGAGCCACGGCCACGTGGTCGGCGCGCCGGGCCTCAAGCAGGAGCACTACGAGGTCTTCGACACGGCCATGGGCGAGCGGGCGATCAAGCCGATGGGCCACGTGCGGATGATGGCGGCCGTCCAGCCGTTCATCTCTGGCGCCATCTCCAAGACGGTCAACCTGCCCGAGTCGGCCACGGTCGCCGACATCGCCGACGTCTACCTGCAGGGCTGGAGGCTCGGCATCAAGGCGCTCGCGGTCTACCGCGACAACTGCAAGGTCGGCCAGCCGCTCAGCGACGGCGCCAAGAAGGAGCCCCCCGTGGCGGCCCCGGTCGCGGCCGAGCCGGAGGTGCGCATCGAGTACCGCCCGCGCCGCATGCGGCTGCCGAAGGCCCGTCGCGGCATCACCACCTCGTTCACGGTCGGCGGGGCCGAGGGCTACATGACGGCGTCGCAGTACGACGACGGACGCCTCGGCGAGCTGTTCCTGAAGCTCGGCAAGCAGGGTTCGACGCTGGCCGGCGTCATGGACGCCTTCTCGATCGCGATCTCGATCGCGTTGCAGTACGGCGTCCCGCTGGAGACCTACGTGCAGAAGTTCACCAACCTCAAGTTCGAGCCGGCCGGCATGACCGACGACCCGGACCTGCGGATGGCCCAGTCGATCATCGACTACGTCTTCAAGCGGCTCGCGCTGGACTACCTGTCCTTCGACGAGCGCTCCGAACTGGGCATCTACACCGCGGCGGAGCGGGCCCGCTATGTCGCGACGGGGTCGTACATCTCGGAGGAGGACGAGGCGCAGATCATCGAGTCCGAGTCGCTGAAGAACGACGCGGCCGACAACATGCGCTTCGACGAGCGGGGGGCCAACCAGCCCTCGCTGCTCGCCGTCGAGCCGGTGGTCACGACCGCCCACACGTCGGCCGAGCTGATGGAAAAGCTGACCGGCCACGCCGTCGACGCGCCGCTCTGCTTCACCTGCGGCACCAAGATGCGTCCGTCGGGGTCCTGCTACGTCTGCGAGGGCTGCGGGAGCACGTCCGGCTGCAGCTGACGGCTTCCGGGACGCCGACGGCGTCCGCCTCGTTATCGTGCCCCGGTGCCCTCGCGCACCGGGGCACGCGCCGTCTCCTCCGCTCGACCTGCCCGCGCTTTCCGCTGACCGGGATCCACCGCCAACGTCTTCCGCTGACCGGGATCCACCGCCAACGTCCTTCGACTCATTGCATCCATGAGTGGGAGGAATCCGACGCCAGTCGGCAACCCAAGCCGAATTCTTCGGCGTGTCGCTGGACTGGCGTCGGGTTCTCCCCGCACGCCCTCCTCGACAAGAGCGAAGGGGGTGCCTCGGCCGCCGTGTCCGCGGCGGGAGGAATCCGACGCCAGTCGGCCGACACGCCGCGAATTCGACGCCGCGTTGGGATCTGGCGTCGGGTTCTACCCGCTCAGCGGCCCGACGGTCGCCTTCGGCGCCTCACGAGCCGTCGCGTTGCGCCGTCCGGCACCGCTTCGAGCGCGAAGTCGAACCGATCGAGTTCGAGGCAGCGCGTGAGGTCGTCGGGATCGACGCCAGGGTAGGCGGGATCAGGTCCGCGTGCCCTGAGTTCGTCGGCCGCGGCTGAGTGCGCCGCCCGCTGCAGGTAGCCGGCGGCGTCCGAGGCGCCGCCCAACACCGCGACCAGGTACTCCGCGAGCGCCAGGTCCTCGTCGCCCTCGGTGGGCACGAACAGGACGGACGCCGCCCCGAGTCCGGCAAGCACCCGGGCCGTCGCACCCGCTGTCACGAACGAGGCGCACAGCACGTGCGGCGCCGTCACCGCATGGACGCCGCGGGTGCCGTTCCCGGTCAGCTGGACGACGCGGCGTCCGCTCAGCTCAGTGCGGGCGATCAGCCCGGGCGCGTTCGGCAGGTCGAACCGCGGATCGGGGACCCCATCCTTCACGAGGACGACGCCGTCCGCCCGGGCCGCCAAGGCGTCCGCGACGCAGGACGCCAGCAGCACCGACGCGGCGCCGACCCCGACGACCGCGTCGGCCGTGGCGCCCGGCGGCAGGTCATCGAGGTGCACGATGTCCGTTCGCATGGGGCCGACACTACCCAGCCGTCTCGCCTCCCAAGGCGGCAAGCTTCGCCGCGGCCGCTACTGCATCCCCTGTGCCTGGGCCGCCCGGAGCGCCGCCAGGCTGGCCGGATCGCCGGACGACTCAGGTTCGGGACCCCGGCTCCACAGCCACCGGTCGAGCGCCTCGGCGCTGCCGTGGACGGACGCCGCCGGCTCCCCTGAGGCGGCCCGCACAGCCCCGGGCACGTCGAAGGCATTGCCGGACGCGTGCACCCCGACCCAGTGGCCCGGCTGCACCAGCCAGGATTCGCCCCCGCCGGCGTCGCTCAGCAGAACCGGCCCGGCCACCGGCAGGAACACCGAGCCCGGCACCGTGCCCCACCAGCCCCACATCACCTCGAGGGCGTGGGCCACCCCGTCGGCGGCCAACTCCGGGTCGACCGGAGCCGACGACGAGCCGGCCGTCAGCTCGGCGTCGATCCGGTGCATCAGCGCCTCGTGCGCCTGCATCCGGCGCGTGGAGCCAACCGTCTTGGCGGTGTCCAGCCAGAACCAGGCCGGCCGATCGTCGGGTAGCCGCCGAAGTTCGGACAGCAGCGCCTCGGTCTCCCGGTCGAACGAGGCGAGCATCGCCTCCCGATCGCCGGGACGCTGGGGCCTGGCCGCCTCCACCGCCTCGGCCTCGGGGTCGGTGACGGCGCCGGAGCGCAGGATGCCCGCCCAGAAGCCGTGCACCCCGGTGAGGTGCCAGAGCAGGTCGTCGGCGCTCCAGTCGGGACACGTCGGCACCCGCGCGTCGGGTGGCGCCAGGCCGATGGCCGCCCGGAAGCGGTCGGATTCGGCGGTGATCGCGCGCATGAGGTCGGGCATGGGGCGATCCCATCACAAGCGGCCGACAATCCCAACCCTCGCCGAGCGGCACCCCGGCGCCTCCGGCCCGGGCGCCGGCGCCTCCGCCGACTCAGGGGCGCCGGCGTCCCCGATCGAAGCGAAGTCGACCCTCCGACTGCGACTCGGCGCAACGCGAG
>Ga0075152_10003089_pt1 | contig 11740 bp, 10 predicted proteins | sample JI61114C2DNA_FD_70964 | JGI IMG/M metagenome (GOLD analysis project Ga0075152, IMG submission 70964) | Wastewater effluent complex algal communities from Wisconsin, to seasonally profile nutrient transformation and Carbon sequestration -... | ecosystem: Engineered > WWTP > Effluent > Algae...
ATATCTGTTTGATATGCATTTATTTAGACTAAGAATAAATAATTATTCTGCTAACTTTAAACAGTAAAACTATGAACAAAAATGTCCGTTTTAAGATGAAGAATAGTTTTCTTCTCTTATTGCTTATTCCTTTGATAGGTTTAAGCCAAGCCAAAAATGTGATTTCGACCAATCGAGTATTCCCTAAAGTTGACAAAGTACTCGAATTTGAAAAAGCTCTTGCAAATCATGCACAAAAGTATCACACAGGCGATGTGAAATGGCGTGTATTCCAAATTCAATCAGGGCCTGATGCTGGTGGGTATCATATCGTAGAAGGTCCAAAAAGTTGGGAATCAGAAGACACACGAGGAGATATCAATGTAGCGCATAACAACGATTGGCACAAAAGTGTAATGATCTATTTAACCGATAGAAATTCAAGTGGTTATTCTGTTTACATCGATTCCTTGAGCACAGTTGCTGTGGGTGATTATTCAGACAAGGTTCAAGTTACCCATTTGTTTCCTAAACCAGGTTGTAGTGGAAAAGTATCCACAATGATTAAAAATCTAAGGAAGGCTTGGGCTGCTGATGGTGTATCCATTGCTGTTTATGAATCCAATGGTTCTGGTGCACCACAATTTGCATTAGCTAGAAGATACAAAGAAGGATTGAAAGAAAAAGCAGAAGGATACAGAAAACCATTTGTTGAAACTTACGAAAAAATACATGGCAAAGGTTCTTGGGCAATTTTCAATGATAATGTCAGAGAATATTTAAATGAACAATGGAGTGAATTAATTTTTCTACGAGCCGATTTGAGTTCTAAATAAAAACAATTAAAAAACAAATCATGAAAAATATAAAAAATACAATGCTGACAGCAATAGTCTTGCTAACTGCAATGCTTACAATGAATGCGCAAAATCAGATGTTTTCTATTCATGCTGATTATGTAAAACCATCCATGGAATCAGAATATGTTGAAATTACTAAAGCTTTTGTGGCTGAATGCAAAAAACACAATTTGCAAAACTCGGATTGGACGCAATTACGAATGGATAATGGTACTTATATTTCTTTCGAAGCAATTCCGAATATGGCTGCATTAGATGTAGATACTTTTGCCCCTTTAGTAGAAAAAATGGGGAAAGATAAATTTAATGCTCTTTTTGATCGCTATGCAAAATGTTATGACAGACACGGCAGTTACATTATTACTCGAATCGAAAATCTTACTTACATGCCGGAGGGAGCAATGGCTGCACAGGAAGGTCAGAATTATAGAAAATACCATTATTTATATGTTACACCCTCTACTTCTAAAATGGTTGCAGAAAAAATGAAAGCCATAAAAGAGTTGTATGCTAAAAAAGGTTCCAAAGAATATTACCGTGTCTATCATAGCGGATTTGGAACTTTGGGTGAATATTTTCTTGTAGTAATTTCAGCAAAAGATGAAATATCATATATAAAACAATCTGACGAAAATGAAGCACTAATTGGAGAGGAAGGAAAAAAACTTCTTGACGATTTATTCAAAAATATTTCACGTTACGATCCTGTAACTGGCTACATCCATCCAGAATTGAGTTATACCGCTAAAAAATAAAAGATAACCAAAAAAAATTAAAACCATGAAAAAATTAACATTGGTAGCATTACTGTTCACTATGAGCATTAGCTACGCACAGAAAAAATCAAATGGAACTGTTTACATCAATCATCCCGCTATAGATGTGGTCGATGCTTATACCAAAACAGTGAATAGTGGTAACTTAGATAAATTGGATGCTTTTTTTGCAGACGATTTCAAAGCATACAATTCCACTACAGACAATCAATATAGTAAAGGTACCGATAAAACAGCTTTTGTAAAACGAATAAAATCTTGGCGAGAAAACATCGATTATTTCGCAATCACACCTGCAAACGGAGCTTATCCTGATGCTATTGAATACAAAGACGATGCTCAAAAAGATGTGGTTTGGGTACAATGTTGGGACGAAGTCAAAGGTGTTCATAAAAAAACAGGCGTAAAAATAAATATGAATTTGCACCGATTATTCGTCATTAATAAAGCCAATAAAATTAAAACCATATTCATCTATGACAATCCTCAAGTCTTTGATGAAATAGATGACAGCTACACCGAAAGAACCAACGGAACCATTTATAACCACCATCAAAACATCAACAACGTAAAAAATATGCTGTTTGCTTTTGAAAATAAAGATCTCAATAAAAGTTACAGCTATTTTGCCAATGATGCCGTTTTTACAGACATCAACAGTATGGAAAAAAAACCATTTACACTTGAAGAACAAAAAGCTATTGACAAAAAAGTGATGGATGCGTTCGATATCGTTGGATTGGATGTTATTGGTTATCCAGATTATATGCACTATGAATTAGGCGATTCTGGTGTGGTGTATTCTTGGTGGACTTGGCATTTGATTCGCAAATCAGACAAAAAAGAAATTTCGCTACCGATGCATTACCAGCACAATGTTGATAAGGACGGAAAAATAACAAGGGAAATTGCTTATTACAATGGCTCATTGTTGAAATAAACAAAACCTATCAGTTTAAATAAGCATATGCAATTATTAATTCAAAACCTCATTGGTGTAAAAACCTATGAGGTTTATTTAAACCGAATTAAAAATGAAAAAAGTAGGCATCATAGGTGGTTCTGGTTTCATAGGAAGCTATATCACCAAAGCATTTTTAAATAACGGGTTTCTTGTAAAAGTTTCGGCAACGGATATAAAAAGGGAAGATAAATACCAACATCTGGTAACATTAGACCATTCGGATAATTTGCACATTAGCGAATTGGATGTAATGAATAAATCGGCGTTACAAGATTTCGTTTTCGATTGCGATATTATTATTCATGGTGGAACTCCTTTTATTCTAGACTTTCAAGATGCAAAAAAGCAACTGTTTGATCCCACTATAAAAGGCACCGAGAACTTTTTAGAAGTAATCAATATAACTCCCGGAATCGAAAAAGTAGTTTTTATCGCTTCGGTTGCTGCTTGGAATACCAATTTTCCTATGCCCGCAGGAACTAAAAGTTTTACAGATACTTTTGATGAAAACGACACCCGATTTACGAGCATAGAAAGTCATCCGTATGCACAAGCCAAATTTATGGCTAACCAAGTAGTAGAAAAATTCATCAAAGACCATCCTAATTTATTTTTCGAAATCAGTTCCGTTTCTCCGGTAATGGTTTTAGGAAAATCAATGTCTAACAGAGAAGATTCAACTTCATCGTCCATCCAATATTTAATCAAAAAGAAAATTGCCCCTGACGATTTCTTTCAATCACTTTATGATAACGATGTTCCATTTGCCATTGTAGATGTGGAAGATGTTGCCAATGCTACCTTTAAAGCCGCAACCACCATTGGATTACACGGCAAAGATTATTTATTGACCAGCGAAACCTATAAAGTTTCGGATATAAGTGCTATGCTTAATCATCAGGAACCCAAAGAAAAGGCAAGTATTATTTACAAAAACGATTTGGCCAAAAAAGACTTAGGCGTTTCATTCAGACCCGTAAAAGAAACTTTGAATAATTATTCTAATTAAATCAAATTACAATGATAAAAACAAGCTACTCCTTGCTTTCGCATTATTTGGAAAAATAAACGCTCAAAACAACTTTACTTTTAATCATATTGCCTTATCGGTAAAAAACCTAGTTGAATCAGCTACTTTTTATAAAGAAATATTACAACCTCAGGAAATTACCAATAAAACAAAAATGGAAGGAATTCGATGGTTCTCACTCGGAGAAGGGAAAGAATTACACCTTATTTCGTTCCTGAAAGAACCGGTCACTATCAATAAAGCGGTACATATGGCTTTGACAACTTCTAACTTTGATGCTTTTGTAAAAACATTAGAAGCAAAAAACATTCGGTATTCAGATTGGCCAGGAACTCCAAATAAAATCAATTTAAGAGCAGATGGAATCAAACAAATATTCTTTCAGGACCCAAATGGGTATTGGATTGAAGTGAATAGTGTAGGAAATAAATAAAACAACAATGATGAACAAAACTATCCAACAACGAATTCAATCCATCGATATCCTTCGTGGTATTGTAATGGTAATTATGGCGCTCGACCATGTTAGAGATTATTTTCACATTTATGCTTGGACAGACGATCCCTTGAATTTGGAAACTACAACTCCTGCACTTTATTTCACGCGATATATTACCCATTTTTGTGCACCAACGTTTGTTTTTCTATCTGGAGTTTCTATTTATTTACAAAGCTTACGAAAAACCAAAGCCGAGTTATGTGCGTTTTTAATGAAACGTGGTTTGTGGCTCATTTTTGTTGAATTGGTCATTGTTTCTTTTGCTTGGTCGTTTAATCCCGCTTTCGAACGCTTCCCGCTTGGGGTGATTTGGGCCATTGGAATTAGTATGTTTATTCTTGGCTTGCTCATCAGATTGCCGTATAAAGTCATTTTGGGATTGGGATTGCTCATTGTTTTTGGACATAATTTATTAGATTTTCCCGAAGCAGCAACTAGTTTTGATGGCGGTTTTTTAATGGATTTATTACACAGTAGCAAATGGTCATCTTACCAATTTATCGGAAATAGTAACTTAATTATAGCTTATCCTTTTCTACCGTGGCTTGGCTTGATGATGGTAGGATATTGTACTGGAAAACTTTTTTCACCAGAATTTGACATCGTTAGTCGAAAAAAACTTTTAACCCAAATGGGAATGGGTTTGCTGGTTTTATTTGTGATTTTGCGAGGCATCAACATTTATGGTGATCCTGTTGCTTGGTCACCACAACAAAACGGTTTGTACACCTTCTTTTCATTTATGAATATCCATAAATATCCGCCATCGTTGTTGTATATGTGCGTTACCATTGGAGTAACTTTATTGCTTTTGCCTTATTTAGAAAAATTAGAAAATCGATTTACCAAAATAATGGTTGTTTTCGGTCGAACTGCTTTTTTCTATTATATTTTACACTTGTATTTAATTCATATCTTAGCAACCATCAGTTTTTATATTCACGGCCATACGCTGAAACAAATAGCTGAAACGGATAGCACGTTTAAATGGAAGTTTGTCGTTCTAGGCGAAGGTTTTGGTTTGATTGGTGTTTATGCCATTTGGATTTTTGTAATTATTTGCTTGTATCCAATTTGCAAATGGTATGACCAATACAAAACCAATCACAAAGAAAAATGGTGGTTGAGTTATTTGTAAATTTAAAATCTGAAACTCTTTAAAAACAGAAAACCTATGAACTCCAATTCCAATATTGAAATTCGCGATGCCAAACTGCCAGATGATTTAGATTTTATCCAACAACTTTGGACTGACTATCTGACTTGGGGAAATGACAAAATGCAAGAACTTTATGGTGTTCATCCTCATAATCCAAAAGAAGCAGTAGCAGAAGACATTAAAAACATCGACAAATTTCTTCCGCCAAACGGACGTATTATTCTGGCGTTTATTGATGAAAAAGCTTGTGGAATAGGTTGTCTAAAAAGTATTAATGATGAAATTGGCGAAATCAAACGAATGTATGTCAATCCTTCTTTCAGAAAGGTTGGAGCCGGACGAGCCATACTTCAAAGATTGTTGGATGCTGCAAAAAAATCAGGTTATCAAAAAGTACGATTGGATAGTCCAAAGTTTATGGAAGCTGCACATTCTTTGTATCGAAGTTTTGAATTCAAAGACATTCCCGTTTATGATGAAGTCGAAATCCCAGAGGAATTTAGGCAGTATTTATTGTTTATGGAAATCGATTTAGCAAAGGCTTTTTAAAAAAATTCGGCAAAGAAAAATGGTGGTTGAGTTATTTGTAAAATAAAACCTAAACCATTACATTTATCCAATTGTAACAACCTATGAAAAAAAGAAAATTTCCTTCAGCACAAACGATTTTATTAGTGATTGCCGCTTTTGTTGCACTACTAACTTGGATTATTCCCTCAGGAAAATACGATAGTTTACTTTATAATAAATCAGACAACACTTTTATCATTGAAAGCAAGGGAAATAAGACTTCTATTCCTGCCAATCAAAAATCATTAGACCAACTGAACATTAAAATACCGCTCAAAAATTTCACCACTGGAGCGATATACAAACCCATCAGCATTCCCGACACTTATGAAAAAGTAGCAACGAATCCACAAGGTTTTTTTGAGTTAGTTCAATCCCCTGTTAAGGGAATAATTGAAGCATCGGATGTGATTTTTTTAGTGCTATTTATTGGAGGCTTAATCGGAATTATGAATCTCACCGGAGCATTTGATGCGGGAATTCTATGGATGTCAAGTGTTTTGAAAGGAAGAGAATATATTTTGATAATTCTAACCACCAGCTTAATAGCTTTGGGAGGAACAACTTTTGGTTTCGCTGAAGAAACTTTAGCATTTATCCCCATTTTAATACCCGTTTTTATCGCAGCCAAGTATGATGCAATGGTTGGAATAGCTTGTATTTTTCTAGGTTCGTCAGTTGGTTCTATGTGTTCCACCACCAACCCATTTGCGGTCATCATTGCGTCCGATTCAGCCGGTATCAATTGGACAACAGGTCTTTACGGAAGAGTAATAATGTTATGTATCTGTACCACAATTTCTATCATTTATATCCTTCGCTATGCAAAGCGAGTTAAGAATGACGCCACAAAATCTATCATTTTTGAGCAAAAAGAAGAAATGGAAAAGTTATTTGGTGGCATAAAAGAAAACAAAGTTTTAGAATTGACTCATAGACTTAGAATCATAATTTTGATTTTCACGGCTAGTTTTATCATAATGGTTATTGGGGTTTCTATGCTAGATTGGTGGTTTACTGAGATGGCTTCTGTCTTTTTTGTTGGAGCCATATTAATAGGTTTTGTTGCTAAAATAAAGGAAAATGATTTTGTAAATGCCTTTTCAAAAGGAGCTGGAGAATTGTTGAGTGTTGCCTTTATCATAGGTATTGCCAGAGGAGTTTCTATCCTAATGAAAGACGGAGCCATAAGCGATACTGTTCTTTATAATACCAGTGCCATAACTGAGGGAATGGACAAAGGCATTTTTGTAAATGCGCTGTTTTTTATCTACAATGGTTTGTCTTTTTTCATCCCATCATCCTCAGGAATGGCGGTTTTATCCATGCCAATTATGTCTCCACTTGCTGATACAATAGGCATTGGCAGAGAAGCAATAGTTAACGCCTATTTATACGGAATGGGCATATTTGGTTTTATCAATCCCACTGGATTAATATTAGCAACATTAGGAATCGCAAAAATTGGATTTGATAAATGGCTGAAATTTGTTTGGCCTCTAGTGATTATTCTAACCTTAATTTCAATGGCATTTTTGACTGTTTCGGTTTATTAACGCGCTAAGATTCTACTGCTATTGTCAAATGGATTGATTCATTGGATAATTAATTTAAAGGCTCAAAACTAATAGCCGTACCTCCTCCTGGTGCTAAATTTAAATTAATTTTTGATTTAGATGTAACTTCCAAAGTGGTTATTTTATAGGCTTTAGGATTGTTTTTCCAATCAGCATCTTTTGCATCCTCATAAACGATGGCTTTGTATTTTTTTCCTTTGGTAAGAAAGTCCAATTTAATTTCAGATTTACGAGCATTTTCATCGGTGATGGAGCCTAAAAACCAAGTTTCCTTGCCTTTTGTTTTTCTGGCAACGGTCAAATAATCTCCAGGTTCGGCTTCAAGATATTTCGAATCTTGCCAATCTATCGCAACATCTTTGATAAACTGGAAAGCATCTGAATATTTCTCGTAGTTTTCCGGTAAATCGGCAGCCATTTGCAAAGGCGAATACATGGTTACATATAATGCCAATTGTTTTGCCAATGTAGTATGAACTTGTTCAGTTTTGGTTTTATCGTAATGACTCATTTTTATTTCGAAAATTCCCGGCGTGTAATCCATTGGACCACCAAGCAATCTGGTGAAAGGTAAAATCGTTTCGTGCATTGGAGGATTTCCTGTGCTCCAAGCATTGAATTCATTGCCACGAGCAGCTTCGGCAGCGATGTAATTTGGATACGTTCTGCTGTAACCCGTTGGGCGAGAACTTTCGTGAGAATTGACCATCAATTTATAATCGGCAGCGCGGCGGGCCACAAAATTAAAATGATTGACCATAGTTTGCCCATCGTGAAATTCGCCACGTGGAATAATTTTGCCCACATAACCAGATTTCACCGCTGGATAATCGTGTTTTTTCATCAAGTCGAATGCGCGATCCAAATGTCTTTCGTAATTTGCAACCGAAGCCGAAGTTTCATGGTGCATTATCATTTTCACGTTTTTAGATTTGGCGTAAGCCGTAACCGCATCTAAATCAAAGTCAGGATAAGGCGTCATGAAGTCGAAAACTTCTTCTTTCCAATTGCCAAACCAATCTTCCCAACCTACATTCCATCCTTCTACAAGAACGCCATCGAAACCATTTTTGGCGGCAAAATCTATATATCTTTTGGTATTTTCTGTCGTGGCTCCGTGTTTTCCAGTGGGTTTCAATTGACCATCGGCAGCATTTTGAGCATTTTGTGAACCCGCATAATCCCAAGTTGATTTCCCTACGTGCATTTCCCACCAGATTCCGACATATTTCATCGGTTTAATATAGGACGTATCATCGATTTTACAAGGTTCGTTCAGGTTCAAAATCATCTTGGAACCCACAATATCTCTGGCGTCATTGCTCATCATAATCGTTCTCCAAGGAGATACACAAGGCGCTTGCAAATAGGCTTTGTCGCCAATAGCATTTGGAACTAAATGTGACGTTAATTTATTGCTTTTCACCTCTGCATCAAGGTGCATCACAGGATAATTGACTACGGCGGCTTCAAAAATATTGAGGTACAAACCCGAAGCCGTTTTCATCATTAATGGCGATTGAACCACATATTTTCCCGAAATCGATTTTACTCCAATTCCATTATTCAAATTTAATTTTGAGTTATCAATTTCAGAAAATTTTGTTTCATTATACACATATTCCTGACTGTCATAATCTCCTGGAATCCAAAAAACTTTATGATTATCAGTCAAATTAAATTGAGAAACCTCATCCGAAATGATGAAATAATTCAGGTCTTTTTGCTTTGGAAAATCATATCTAAAAGCAACACCTTCATCAAAAACTCTGAAAATTAGATTCATTTTTATCTGAGTTCCTTTTTGAATTAAGGAAACTATCAACTCATTGTAATGATTGACAATATTTGCCTGTTCTCCTAAAACGGGTTTCCAAGACTCATTGAAACTCGATTTTTTGACATTATCTATTTCAAAATTAGCTTCTAAAGCGGGTTTGTCTTTTAGTTTTATTCCTAAAGTACTTTCGGAAATTACTCGTTTGTTGTTGTAATTTACAGAATAAGAAGGCTGTCCGGAAGTTGTTAATTTGAACTCGACAGAAATCTTTTGGGAAGGCGATTGAATATTTTGTGAATAAACCATATTCAGTATAAAAATTAGAGAAAGTGAAAACAATTTTTTCATTTGAGTATTTATTTAATTTATTACACTAAAATAATTACTTATTTGAATCGATTTTATTGTAAAAAAACTATAACCTTGTAGTACTAATAAGTCTTTCAAAAACAAAGTATTATCTTAATAAATAAATGATTTACTAAACATTTGAATATAAGCTTTTTTTATTTTTTTTAACCTAAAGATATAGATTTTGTAAGGTGTTTGATATCATTATAGTAACCACGTCAGACTAATACTATTTAACAAAAGGTTATTTTCCATCTACATAATCCTGCAAATAACCGAATCTTGGAGTGAGTTTTCCATTTTCGGTCATTTTTGCCCGTTGCAAAATGCCGTCTTTATCGCCATTGAAAAAAGCAGGAATTACGTACTCCATAAACATTTCGCCAAAACCTTCGCTCGACTCTTTTGGCAATTCGCAAGGCAAATTATCAACAGCCATCACGACGATTGCCGCAGGATGAAAAATATCTACTTCTTTATTTTCTATAGGCAAATAACCATACAATGGTTCCTCTATAGTGGATGATCTTAATGTACAAGCTATAGAACTATTGACGTCGCAGGAGATATCGGCAACTACTTTTATTTTACAATCTTTGGCTTTTAGCATTTCACGAGTAAGAATATCTGGGGCATCATTGGCGTGAAAATGTCCTGTGATATAGATGTCCGAAACTTTGGTAAATCGCTCAAAATTGGAAACATAGTCAGTAGGATTCTGAAAAAAATCATTGAAGTCTAAAACTTGACCGTCTTTTCGAACGTTATAATCCAAAACATCAATCTGTACATAAACAGGTTGCGTGTAGTTTTTTGTTAAATAATTTTCGACTGAAACTTCCTTGATTTTAACAGCGTCCAGAATTTCTTTGACACCGCTACCCACTTTTCCGGTTCCCGTATTTACAATTTTGATTGGAGGCAAAACCAATCGTTTCAAATGCGCAATCATATCTTGCTTACCAGAAAGTGATGTGGCTTTTGGTAGTTTAAACAATTCGAATTTTATTCCAAAAGCCCGAAAACTATTGTAAGCACCTACAAATCCTGCGTATTTTCCAAAACCAATTAATCGGATATTATGCTCATTGACAATGGTTTCGTGGTCATAAAAATCAATATTTTTCTCTAATAAAGCTTGTAGCAATTTTCTATTGTGAGGCTGTTTTTTGACCGTATGCGAAAAAAAGAAATAGGATTTATTAGGAATTAAATTCTCTACAGGAACTTCTTTTACACCAAAAAACACCTCGCAATCGCTAATATCATTGGTCACTTCGATACCCATATTTCTATATTCCTCATCAGCAAAAGCTCTAATATCGGAACTTTCGACCTTTACAGAAATCCCCTGATGAAGCTGTTTTAATCTTGCTAACTCATCGGGTGTAAATACCACTCTTCTGTCGGGTGTGCTTTTTCTTTCTTTTATAATTCCGAATTTCATGTTTTTTAAATACTAATTAATATAACTTTTACAAGTTGTTTTGTTACAAAAATAACAATTTTAATGAATCCTATTGCCATTTTAGTAAATGTTTTCGAAAATAAAAACACTATTAATTGATTTTTAAGATAGTGGCTAAAAATTTCAAAAATAGTGTTTTAATAAGTGTTAAGTTTTTCAAAAAATGAACAAAACAAAAGAATTGGAATCTATATATTTGTCTTTTTAGCAAAACACCTATGAATTTTATCAAACGCACAAATATACTACAATTTCTCCTCTTACTTTTGGTTTTAAGTTCTTGTATGAAAGAGAAAAAAACAGCCATTACAGAACTTAAAGATGCAGAACTTCCAAAAGACGCATTGCCAAAAATGAAACCATTAGTTAATGAAAGTCCAAAACTTACAGCAGAATACCTCAATTCGACTAAAAATTCAATAGATTCATTTTATAATAAAAACTGGCCAAACAACAGCATGAATGGTAGTTTTCTTGTGGCCAAAAATGGTCAGATTATCTATGAAAAATACGAAGGTTTTGCAAATTTTAGAGATAAAACACCAATAACAAGTACTACTCCTATTCACATTGCATCAGTGAGTAAAGTCCTAACAGCTACAGCCATTTTAAAATTGGTGAATGCCCAAAGAATTGATTTAGACGATAAAGTGACAGTTTATTTAAAAGAATTTCCGTACCCAGAAGTAACCGTAAGAATGTTATTAAGCCACCGAAGTGGGATGCG
>Ga0075152_10003090_pt1 | contig 11739 bp, 12 predicted proteins | sample JI61114C2DNA_FD_70964 | JGI IMG/M metagenome (GOLD analysis project Ga0075152, IMG submission 70964) | Wastewater effluent complex algal communities from Wisconsin, to seasonally profile nutrient transformation and Carbon sequestration -... | ecosystem: Engineered > WWTP > Effluent > Algae...
GTAAAATTTTCATTGTTGCAAAAATACAGTAAAAATAATTTATTGTTGTATCTACAATTAAATATCAATAAATTAAAAAAAAACACGATTGCTTTAAACAATCGTGTTTTTTTATTGATAAGTGTGTTTTTAAATTATTGGCTAATATCAAATCTTGATAATAAAATTTTATCACCTTTTGTTGTTTCGCTTAAATAAATTAAGTATGGGTTTAAACGAACTTTATTAAAATCTTGCATTAAATAAAATTTTCTATTTTCATCTTCACCTAAAGTTTTAAAATCTGTTGTTTCGCCAGATGCAACGTCTATTGTTCCATATTCGATAGACATTAATGGTGTCATTGTGGTTGTGCTAGTGGTAGTTTTTGTCATAAAACCATAGCTTACATCTATATCAAAATCTTTATCTATTGCTTTACACATAGAAATTAGCCAATAAATTTTTTTGCCATCTAAAGATTCTTCAATATTTGAATAAGCAGGAAACATATTTGGAGTTAAACCATCAGAAAAAGCACCTGCATATTTTTTCTGATCTAATTTTAATCCAAAGTTGCGTTTGTAAACACCGTTTGCATCAAATTGTAACATAAACAAACCTTGATAAACCCGATGAGCATCGCTTCCAATGCCTAATATTTTAATGCCACTTGTCATTCTATAATCTTGCCCACAAACAAAAACATCACCGTTGTTTGTTACATAAATTCCAGTAGTTATGAATTTTTTCCCATCAAATTTCACTGATTTTTTTTGTCCGGTTGGTGTAATTAAGTTGTCATTTATTTCTGAAATAGTTGGTGCAGAAATGAACTGTAGTTTCCCATCTTTTAGAGCAGCAATCTGAACGTTTGAATATTTCATTTCATCTAATCGTGCATCAATTTGCTCTTGTGTAACTTGGAATGCCTCACCAGACGCGATATTAGCAATTGCTTTAAACGCAGCAAAGCCAGTTGCTGGTGCTGTTTTTTGTTCATCTGCATCAGCATTAGTAGTATTGCTTAAAAGTGCACCTTTGAATATTTCATTGCTATACCTATTATCTTTTGCAATAGAAGGTCCATACAGATATACTTGTCCTTTTTTCTCAATGGCACCTAAAATTCTCCAACCAGGAACAGGAACCGTCATAGCGTATTGTTCTTTTATTACACCGTCAGAACTTAATCTAACATAAATATATTCGTTTGGATTGCCAGTAGACCCTTTAAACATTTTTCCACCTTGTGGTGCAAAAACTACAATCCAATCTCTTGGTTTTTCGTCTTGAGATGTTGGATCATCATCAGATAAAATTTCGGATAATATAGGTGCATAAGCAGCATCAAATTTTAATTCAGCCATTACTTTAATATTTACATTGGAGTCAATTTGTAAAATCTGATAATTTTTATATGAACTTACATAATCTTTTTCCTCTTTTAATCCAGCTACAACTAATAAGTTTCCATAATTATCATTTTCGTAATAACCACCTCTATACATGTATCGGTCGCCAGTGGTTTCATCTTTTGGCTTTACTTTTTCGCCTAAAGAAATGCGTTTCCCATAACCACCACGCCACCACGACCATCTGTACGAAACGGTTTTTTCTCTAAAAATCATTTCACCTTTTAGGTTGCTACGAACGTACATACTTTTTACACTATAATCATCGCCTCTGTACCTAAACCATTTGTATTTAGCTCTAACTCTTTCAACTTCTTGTTCGTCTTTTACCGTATTTACTAAGTTCAATTCTTTATCAAACGTGTAGGTTTCTGTAATAATTTTTCTATTGTTAGATTTTAAAACATACGTCATGTCAAACGTATTTTTATCTAAATTAGATTCGATATTGCCTAAGTATCCTTTTCTAGCTTTACGCGAAATATCATGCGATTTTTCAACTATATTAAGTTGAGCATATATATTATTTGTTACAACAATAAATAAAATTGGTAGTATCTTTTTCATTGAGATTAATTTTAATCAAAATTAAACAACAAACCAGCTAAAAGATATGTGTGTTATAGTGTATTTTTAGTACGTGCTTGTACGTACTTGTTTTTATTTTACTGTATTATTTTTCATCTCAAAAAACAACTCTGTTCCAGCACGTGGAGCAATAGAGTTTTTGGCTGTTTTTAGTTGTAAAATTTCAAAATAAGAAGCAAATAGTTTCTTGTATTCTTTAGAGCTGCCTCCAAACGGTGGTGATTTTTCAAATTCCTTATTGAACAACAAACCAGCTAAAATTCCAGTAGGTTTTAAAAGAGTTTTCATTTTTTCTACATATTCTTGACGACGCGTTTTTTCTAATGCACAGAAGAAAGTCTGTTCAATGATAAAATCATATTGTCCAGTATGCTTAAAAAAATCGCCACAAATAATAGTTAGCTGTTTGCCAGCAAATTTTTTATTTTTCTTAATTAATTGATTGCAAAGCGTTGGCGAAATATCAATGATGGTGATGTTTTTGAAACCATTGTTCAGTAAATATTCAGCTTCGTAAGCGTTGCCGCAACCAGGAATTAAGATAGATTTATTTTTACACGTCATTGCATCAAAATAAAGTTGTAATGGTGGTGAAACCTGCTTTAAATCCCAACCAGTATCTTTTGTTTTCCAAAGCTGATCCCAAAATTTAGTGTCTAATTGATTGGGTGCTTCAGCAGTGCTGCATTTTAATTCGCTCATAAAAAATTATACTTATAGAGATGATATCCAATAATATTCTTAATAGAAATGTTGTAAATTTACGTTTTGTAGTTCGTTTTTTTAGCAACATATGTTACACAACACGGTTTTTCATGCAATTGGTTTAATGAGTGGAAGTTCCTTAGATGGATTGGATATTTGTTATGTCAGATTTCAGAATTATAATTTGAGATTTGAGTATGAAATTATTTATGCAGACTGCATCGAATACACAAACGAATTCAGAGAACGATTGCGTAATGCACCAAATTTATCAGCGTTTGAATTTGCGAGATTACATACTGAATTAGGTACTTATTTTGGGAAACTCACTGCTGATTTTATTCAAAAAAATAAAATAGAAAAGCTAGATTTTATTTGTTCGCATGGACAAACTATTTTCCATCAGCCGAATCTTGGTTTTACTGCACAAATTGGCTGTGGCGCACAAATTGCAGCGCAAACAAATACAAAAGTAATTTGCGATTTACGCACGTCTGATGTAGCAAATGCAGGACAAGGTGCGCCTATTGTTCCTGTTGCAGAACAATATTTATTTGCTGATTACAAAGTATTTTTGAATCTTGGTGGCATTGCAAACATTTCTTTAAGAAGTGAAAGTGAGAATGAAAGTGAAAGTGTTATAGCATATGATGTTTGTGCAGCGAATACTTTGTTAAATTATTTCGCCAAACAAAAAGGATTGGATTATGATAAAGGTGGAAATTTAGCGCGAAACGGAATTATAATTCCTGATTTATTAAATGAGCTAAATGAAATTAATTTCTGCAAACAAGCAGCACCAAAATCTTTAGGAACCGAACATATTTTTACAGATTGGATTCCGTTGTTTGATAAATACAAAATCACGATTGAAGATAAATTAACAACTGCAGTTGAACATATTGCGATGCAAGTTGCACAGTCAATGATCAATAGTCAATGGTCAATAGTCAATGAACCATCGACCATCGACCATCGACTTTTGGTAACTGGTGGAGGCGCACTCAACACCTTTTTGATTGAACGTATTCAACATCATACTTCTTTAAAAGTTGTTGTTCCAGATAGTTTAACAATTCAATACAAAGAAGCATTAGCCATGGCATTTATTGGATTACTTAGAATCTTAGAAATTCCCAATTGCTTAGCTTCTGTTACTGGTGCAAAGAAAGATGTAGTTGGCGGTGCTGTGTATTTGCCATAATGTTTTTCTAACTGCATACTGCTTACTATAATACTAAATACTTCTTTATCTTTGCGCTATGGTTCTCGTAACAGGTGCTTCTGGTTTTTTAGGTGGTGAATTGGTAAAGCAATTGGTTGCCAATGGCGAATCTGTAAGAATTATAGTTCGTAAATCTTCTCACATCTCACATCTCAATTCTATTATTCATCAACTCGATGTAGTTGAAGCTGATATTTTAGATGTTCCATCTTTAGAGCTAGCTTTTGATGGTATTGAAAAAATTTACCACTCAGCTGCAGTGATTGGTTATGATGAATCGTATTACGATGCAATGTACAAAACCAATATCGAAGGCACCGCAAATGTGGTGAATGTTGCGTTGACCAAAAATGTAAAAAAGATGTTGCACATCAGTTCTATTGCTGCCATTGGTGGCAAACCAGATGAAGTGATTGACGAAAATACAAAATGGGAAAAAAACGAATGGACCACACATTATGGTATCACCAAAATGTTGGCAGAACGAGAAATATATCGTGGTATTGCTGAAGGTTTAGATGCAGTGATTGTAAATCCAGGAATTATTATCGGTGTTGGCAATGATGAGCACAAAAGTTTAATACAATTATTTAAACGAATTGCTTCTAAAAAAATGCCGTTTTATACAAATGGTACCAATGGTTTTATTGATGTAGAAGATGTAGCAAAAGCGTCGATTTTATTGATGAACAGTGATGTTTCATCAGAACGATTTATTTTGATAAATCAGAATATTTCATTCAAAAATTATTTTGAAAAAATTGCAAAAGCAACACACGTTGAACCACCTAAAAGAGCACTCAACAAAACCACTGGAAAATTGTTTGTAACAATAGATTGGTTGCTATCAAAATTTACGAAAAAAAAACGTGGTTTAACGAAAGAAAACCTAAAGGTTTCTTTGGAAAAATTCAGTTATTCAAACGAAAAAATAAAACAACAACTCAATTTTAGTTTTATAGATTTTGATGAAACAATACGTAAAATTGCAGCTACTTTAAAAGAATAAAATGGACGAGCTTAAACGAAAAAAAATACTTGGTATTTGGTACATGATTGGCATTGGAATGCTGCTTGGACAAATTATTTTAGGTGGTGTAACGCGTTTAACTGGCAGCGGTTTATCCATTACTGAATGGAAAGCCATTTTAGGTTTTTTGCCACCATTAAATGAGCAAGAATGGAATTTAGCGTTTATAAAATACCAGCAATTCGGTCAATTTAAATTAGTGAATACCATGATGACATTGTCGCAGTTTAAATGGATCTTTTTTTGGGAATGGTTTCATCGTTTGTGGGCTCGCTTAATTGGCTTTGCTGCATTAATTCCACTGGTTTATTTTATTTATAAAAAGATAGTAAACAAAGATGATATTATAAAAATTTTAGTTGCTATTGCGCTTGGTGCTGTTGCTGGAGCTGTTGGTTGGATTATGGTAAAAAGTGGTTTGAAAGAAAATACAGTATTGGTAAATCCAGTAAATTTGATGTCGCATATTTTGGTTGCAACACTTATTGTTGGATATGTTTTGCGTGTTGGTTTAGAGTATTTATATCCAAAAGAAGTAAAACCTTTTGATCAAACTAACAGAAAATTTTTCTCGTTTTTAATTGTGTTGGTTTTTATTCAAATTGGATTAGGAGCTTTGGTTGCAGGTTCAAAAGCTGCTTTAATTTGTACTACTTTTCCGTTGATGAACGGACATTATTATCCAACAGAAATTGATTTTTCCAATTCAGACTTGTATGAATTTTCGACCAAATTATTGTTCCAATTTTTGCATAGAAATGTAGCATACTTTATATTTTTCTACGTTATCATCTTGTTTTTTAAAACTAAAAATGTTGCAGCACAATTTCAATTTCATCGCACGCGTTGGTTCTTGCTAATTATGGTTTGCATGCAAGTTTTATTAGGTGTTTTAACATTACTATTTAGCAAAGGACATATTCCAATCGTACTTGGTGTGTGCCATCAAATCGGTGCATTTTTATTATTGATTTTTTCTATCGAAGCACATTATTTTATAAAATATAGAAGTAAGTAGTGCGTATTTAGTATAGCGAAATAAAATGTATCCTTTTCATTTTCAAATTAACACATTTTCAAATCTTCAAATTAAATAATGCAATTAAAAATATCAGCCATCACCAACCTTACTGACGCGCGTTATTTCAGTGCTATCGGTGCACATTATTTAGGTTTTTGTTTTGATGTATTAAATGAAAATAATATCAGTATTGCAAAAGCAAAAGAAATTGCCAATTGGCTGCATGAGCCAGTAATTGTTGGTGAATTCGGCTTGCATCAATCAAATGAAGAAATACAATTCATTGCAGAAGAAATGCAATTAAATGAAATTCAGATTCCATTTTCGCATCCACAAAAAAATGAATTGAATTTTGAAAAATTTTTAGTGCTTGATGATTCATCATTAGATATTAGTCATTGGTCATCGGATTATTTTGTAATAAAAATAAATGAGTTAGATATTGAAAACAGAGCATTCAAAAATTTTATTTCAAATAATAAAGTATTCATCGAAGCTGATTTTACGAAAGAAAATATTTTGCCAATTATAGAAGCACTTCAACCTTTTGGTATTCAGATTACTTGTAAAAAAGAAGAAAAAACAGGTTTAAGTTTTGTTGACGAATATGCTGAAGTGCTTGAAATCATTGGTTTCTAAATCATTTTTGTATTCAGTTTGCGATGCCATTCTAATTGCGTAATTTTGCAAATCAATTTTAATTAAATCAACATGTACGAAATTCCATTTCATAAAAACACTATAGAAAATAAACAGTTTTTAATTACAGGTGGCGCCGGTTTTATTGGATCAAATATCACAGAATATTTATTACAACACGGTGCAAAAGTTCGAGTGTTTGATAATTTAGCAACTGGAAATATTGAAAATTTAACTGCATTTAAATCGAATACGAATTTTGAATTTTTTGAAGGTGATTTACGCAATGTTGATGATTGCAATAACGCCTGCAAAGAAATAGATGCAGTTTGTCACCAGGCAGCTATTGGTTCGGTGCCACGTTCTATCAAAGATCCAATTACGTCAAACGATGTAAATGTTGGTGGTTTTGTGAATATGCTGACTGCTGCGAAAGATGCTGGCATCACACGTTTTGTGTATGCATCATCATCTTCTGTTTATGGTGATGAACCAAATTTGCCGAAAAAAGAAGAACGCATTGGCAATCCATTGTCGCCATATGCAGTGACAAAATTCACCAATGAAGTATACGCGAATGTGTTTGCAAGATGTTATAATTTGGAATTAATTGGCTTGCGTTATTTCAATATTTTTGGCCCAAAACAAGATCCGAATGGTGTGTATGCAGCTGTGATGCCTTTGTTTATTAAAGCTTTGCTCAACAACGAAGCACCATATATTAATGGTGATGGTGAACAATCACGCGATTTTACGTTTGTGCACAATGCAGTGCAAGCGAATGTTTTGGCACTAACTACAGACAATGCTGCTGCATATAATCAAGCATATAATATCGCATTTGGACAACGTTTTACTATCAACCAAATGTATGATGCGATTTGTGCGTATTTACAAAAAGATATAAAAGCAATACATCGTGAACCACGTGATGGCGACATCAGAGATTCGTTGGCTGATATTTCAAAAGCGCAGCAATTATTAGGTTATCAACCGCAATATTCATTTGAGCAAGGTTTGCCATTAACGATAGAATATTTCAAACAGATATTTGGATAATTTTTTAAATTTATTTTATAATAAGATTGCCATGAAAAAATTTACTGTAAATATACCAGATGATAAAGTTGAAGCATTTGAAACATTCATGAAACAATTGTTGAATATTTCTATTTTGAAAGAAGATGAAAAATTAATGGTGGAAGAATGGCAGCGCGATACGATTGTGAAAGATGAAAACACCAATGATTATATTAGTAGCGACGAAATTGAAAAAACATCTTTTAGCAGAGAAAAATAGTTCGCTGATTAACACCGATTATTATGATTGAAATGATTTATTATTTCATGCAAATATCGAAACAGCATCTTAATTAATTAAAAAAATTGTATGGTTTACGTAGTTATTTTGTTCGTTTTATTTGGTTATGTTCTTGACTTTTTAGACAAGAAGAAAAGAGACAAAGTAGATAAAAAGGTAAAAGAAGATTTACTATTAAAAAACGAAGCAGAAAAATAGAACGCTGTTTATCACAGATTTTTATGATTGAATGTCTATTAGATGATTCCACAATTTCAAACATGCTTCTTCTTTTTTGCGCATGATTTCAATGTCATTTTTTTTCTTGTCTTTGTAACCACACAAATGCAATAAACCATGCGCCATCACACGATGTAGCTCATTTTCTAAAGTAGTATTGAATTTTTTTGCATTGGCTTCCACGCGTTCTAGCGAAATAAAAATATCGCTTTCTATTTTTCCATTTGCACTTGAATTATCAAAAGTGATAATGTCTGTATAAGTGTCGTGGTTTAAATATTCTATGTTGATTTTTAGTAACTCTTCATCTGTAAAAAAAACATAGTTCAATTCACTAATTTCAAATTTTTCATTTTGAGCTATTTTTTTTAGCCACGATTTCAAAGGAATCGATTTAAAAAATGTTGGTTTTTTAATGGAGTTAAAATTAAACGAAATCAAATCAGTATTAATCTAAATATCCTTGATAATATTCTTCTACATATTCTTTCAAACAAATTTTCCAATCGCGCATAATGTTGAGTTTACGCAAGTCCAATTTTTTATTGATTAGTCGTTCACTTGGTGGTCGTTGTGAGAAATATTCTTTTTTCCAGTAATCAGAATCTACAGCCGTGATTTTAATTTCGTCAGCTTTTCCTACTAATTTTACCAATTCTTCAGCTACTTCAAATCTACCTGTGATGCCACCACAAACCATGTTATACAAACCCCAAACTTCGTTTTGCAAAAGTAATTTTACGTTTCGCGCAAAGTCATAGGTAAGAGTTGGCGTTCCTAATTTATCATTTACAATAAATAATTCTTTTTTCCCATCTTTTAATTGTTGCATTAATTTTTGGATGAATTTTTTATCTTTTTTCGGACCAGCACCCATCATCCAGCCAGCACGACAAATTAAATGTTGTGTTTTATTTTGTTGAACATACACTTCGCCAGCCCATTTGCTACGTGCATAATGTCCAAGTGGATTTGGTTTGTCCCAATCATCAAACACATCTTGCGTGCCATCGAAGATTCCTGCTGTTGAAATGTATAACATTGGTATATTCAAGGCATTGGAAATGTGCACGGCATTTTCTACAGCAATTGTATTTGTGAGATATGCATCATCTTGATTGGTATCGCAATATTCTAATGATGTATGCGCACCTAAATGAAATAAATAATCTGGTTTAAAATCAAACACATCTTTTTTATAGGCGTCAAAATCTCTAAAATCTAAAAATGTCAACCAATCTTCGTTTACATCTTTATCGGTGCATTTCAATTCAAATTCATCTTTAAAGATTTTATAAAAACCTTCACCTAACATGCCGCCACAACCTGCGATATAAATTTTTTTCTTCATAACTAACTTACACTAATGATTTTAGAATTTGCAAATATACGGGTTTGTTTGCTTCTATTGAAAATTTTTGCAGAACAGTTTGACGTGCATTTTTACCAATACGTTCGCGCTCAATTGGATTATCAATTAAATATTTTAATTTTTCTAACCATTCTTCTTCGGTTTTAACTAAAAAACCATTTTCATTTTCAGCAATCACTCGATTGATAGCTGCACCAACATTTGTAGCCACTACAGGTAATCCGACAGTCATATACGTTAATGCCTTTAGGCCACTTTTACCCATTACCCAAGCATCAGTTGGCAACGGATAAACACCAATATCTATACCTTGTAATTGAGCTGCTTCGTCTTCTTTATTCCAATCGAAATATTCAAATTCAACATTATTTAATTGAAACTGAAAATTACCAATAACACGCAGTTTAAATGTTCGTTCTTTTGCTAATTTCTGAAAAACGATATCTAATAAATGCAAATAAGGAACGGTTGAATGTGTGCCAGTCCAGCCGATAACAACAGGTTTGTCGTTTGTATATTTGTTTATTGGAAAAAGTCGTTCGGTGTCTAAAGTAGAAGAAATATCAGTGCAGTTGGCGCAATATTGCTTGGCAAAATCGTTTAAGTCTGGTGTGCAAGTGATGACATGGTCTGCATATTTCATTAAAGCAATTGATTTGTTTTTGCCTTTTAGCATATGCACTAAATTATTCATTGCCGAACCTTCCGATTTATAAATCATATCGTCGATATCGTACACAATTTTTTTAGAAAGTTTTCGAATCATCCATTCAAAAATAGGTGGACCGAGTGGTGTTGCCCAAAGGTGAATGTAAATAATATCGTAACGGTGTAATCGAAATAAATCTAAAAAACGACGAACATAACCACGAGCTGTTCCAGTTATTTTTCGTAATAGAAATCCTGGTTTATAGATTATTTCCCAAAAATGATTATCAACAAATGAACTTGTTTCTAATTCAAAACCATTTGCTTCAAAATGCGCAAAATATTGTTCATATTTCAACCTTTGACTGGCTGCTTTTCCAAGTGGATATGGTGAAAGAAATAATACTTTTTTATTCATCTGTATAAATTTTCTTTTTTAAGGGTGCAGATGGAATCAATTAAAAATCATTTTTTATTTTATACCTACCAACAAATGAAACATCTTCATCAATCTTTTGTGACACTGTCAGATTTTTGTTCTTCAAAATAAATTTTATACAACATAAAAGATAATGAGAAAATATACAACATACGAACAGGAATGGTATAACGTGATTGAATAGCAAAAGGCAAATGCAAGACATCGAAATATAGGCAAAGCAATAACGGTAAAATAAGTTGCATAATTACGTTGCGTTTCTTAAATAAGCAATATATAAAATGAATCAGAAACAAAATAAAAGTGAAAAAGGTAGTACTAAATGTAATTAATACAGGAATAAAACCATAATCTATATTTCCTGCAGAATGCTTATTCATAACTAATCCATTAAACCATAACCTAAAGAAGGAATATGCCTTCAGTTTAAAAGTATACTTTAAATCACTTAAATAATGTTTAACTGCTAATTTTTTTAAAATTTTTTCCCGTTCAATGGTATAAGCAGAGTTATACGTTTCAAAAAGATCTGGATATTTTTTCATCTCAGAAATGATGAGTGTGTCTTTTGCCGTTAAATATTTTGCACAAACACGATCGATGCTGTCCCATTCTTGATTAAAAAGTCGAATATTTTCTGGAATATTTTTATCATCATCAAATGAAATAAAATGTTCATCATACATAATATTTTGCCAATAACGACCTTCCACATAGTTAATCATTTTCGGACTCCAATATCCTAAATGCATCACACCACCACCACCTTCTAACGGTGTAATTTTAAATGCATGATGGTGTTTTAAATTCCAAAAACCATATGGTAACAAACTTGCAATAAACAAAAAGAGAAACACCATATTTTTTAGCAAATACGATTTTTTGTATTTATATAAATAGTACGCAAAACGCAAAAAAGGTATGAATAGAATAACAGGTCGAATTTGAAAACAAAAGGCATAAAGTAGAACTAGTAAAAAAGTATTCTTCCACTTTGTGTAATCATGATACAACTCAATATAAAGAATAAGTGTAATCAAAAAAATCATCAGCGCTTCTGGATATATATAGGTTGTGTAAGAAGAAACAATAAAATTGAGCATTAATAAGATTGTAAAAATCGATTTTAAAAGAATTT
>Ga0075152_10003091_pt1 | contig 11738 bp, 10 predicted proteins | sample JI61114C2DNA_FD_70964 | JGI IMG/M metagenome (GOLD analysis project Ga0075152, IMG submission 70964) | Wastewater effluent complex algal communities from Wisconsin, to seasonally profile nutrient transformation and Carbon sequestration -... | ecosystem: Engineered > WWTP > Effluent > Algae...
CTGGTACCGCGCTTTTGATCCAGCCGCTCAACACCCATGCTCCGGGTGTCACCCACGGCGTGAGTTGTTGCGTGGCGTTCACCACCATGCATATGCAATCGAAGTTGACGTTGTCCAGCCCCAAGCACTGGCCACCACCACCGGGGGCGCCTCCGGGTGTGGGGTAGGCCGGAGCGCAATCGCAAGGCACGCTCCATGCGTTGAGGCCGCTCTCGAAGCTGCCGTTGATCAGTTGGGCGTTCGCGGAACAGATGGCCAGGAGACAGGTCAGGAGTAGTGGTGTTCGCATGGTTCAGGTGGTTTTCCGAAGGTAGACGCTCAACCCGCATCTTCGTTGCCGCTTTTCAGCACCATGGAAGAACTCTTTTCGGTCGCCTCGCTCATCAGCTTGGTCACGCTCACGGTCCTGGAGATCGTACTGGGCATCGACAACGTCATCTTCGTCAGCATCATCCTGGGGCGTATCCCGGAAGAGAAACGGCTGCGCGCACGGCGCATCTGGATGATCGGCGGCATCCTGTTGCGATCGGCCCTGCTGATCGGCCTGGGATGGCTGGTGAAGAACGGGGAGAACGAGCTTTTCAGGATCGCCAGCTACCCCTTCAATATCCGCAACCTCATCATGTTCTTCGGCGGCCTCTTCCTGCTGTACAAGGCGGTGAAGGAGATCCACGAGAAGCTGGAAGGCGGGGAGTCGCATGCCACCCCCGCTGACGCGAAGAAGGCTTTCGGCGCGCTCGTGGTGCAGATCCTGCTGGTGGACGCGGTGTTCTCCTTCGACAGCATCGTGACGGCGATCGGCCTGGCGGACCATGTGGAGATCATGATCGTGGCGGTGATCATCGCGATGATCGTGATGTTCTTCTTCGCCAATGCGATCAGCAAGTTCATCGAGAAGCACCCGGCGTTGAAGATGCTGGCGCTTTCTTTCTTGGTGATGGTGGGCTTCATGCTCTTCTTCGAGGGCCTGCACCCGATCCACCACAGCGAGATCCCGAAGGGCTATGCGTACGTGGCCATGGCCTTCAGCTTCGGGGTGGAGCTGCTCAACATGCGTACCCGCAAGCACGTGGTGAAACTGAACAAGTAGCGCGCGCTATTCGGATCCGCTGAAGACGTACTGGACCAGGTTCGCGCCCATCTGCAGCGCTTTCGTACGGGCTTCCTGGCTGTCGTTGTGCACACCGGCATCCTCCCAGCCATCGCCGAGGTCGCACTCGAAGTCGTAGAAGCATACGAGCCGACCCTCCCAGAACAGACCGAACCCTTGTGGGGCTGAACCATCATGCTCATGCACTTTGGGCAGCCCGCGCGGGAAGTCGTACTTCTGATGATAGACCGGATGCGCGAATGGAAGCTCGACGAATTCGAGTTCGGGGAACACGGTCTTCATCGCCGGGCGCAGGAACTTGTCCAGCCCATAGTTGTCGCTGATGTGCAGGAAACCACCGCCGATGAGGTAGTTGCGGAGGTTCTGCGCCTCCTGCGCGCTGAAGACGATGTTGCCGTGGCCGGTGATATCGAGCCAGGGGTAAGAATAAATGTCCGGGCCGCCGACTTCCACGTTCGGCACTTCGAGGCCGATGTTGGTGGCGATGTTGATGTTGCAGAACTTCACCAGATTGGGCACGGCCGTGGGGTTGGCGTACCAATCGCCGCCACCGTTGTACTTCAGCACGGCGAGTTGGAAGGTGCCCTGAGCCCATGAGCGCATGTGGCCATGTGCTACCAGCGTGATGGCGAGCAGCGCAGCGATCCGGAGATTCATGTGGCGAAGATGAGAGTGGGCGGGGTTGGAGGCATCATCGTTCACACCTGTTGGGCCATGTTCATGTAGGCGCATGCGGTCACGGCGGCGGTCTCGGTGCGCAGTCGTGCATCTCCCAGGCCCACCGGTCGGAATCCTTCTGCGATCAGTAGGTCGGCTTCCTTGGGTGTGAAGTCGCCTTCAGGGCCTATGAACAGGATGGCGTCCTCGTTGGACCGGTAGCACGCGGCCAGCGGCAAGCGTTCGCCTTCGCACCAGCCGAACCAACGTTGAATGGGGATCTCCTGATCGATCAGGTCGTTGATGGTCGTCATTTCGTCCAACTCTGGAAGCCATGCGCGCTGCGATTGTTTCATCGCGCCGATGAGTACGCGCTCCAACCTGTCACGGCGCAGCCTCGAACGTTCCGTCCGTTCGGTGATCAGCGGGGTGATGCGATCCACGCCGATCTCGGTGCATTTCTCCAGCATCCACTCGAAGCGCTCCATCTGCTTGGTAGGTGCAACGACCAGATGGATGCCCGCGCGACGCTCCTGCGCGATCCGCTTTTCCGAAACGATGGTGACCTCGGTACCACGCTTGCTCACGGAGTGGATGTCCGCTTCGGCGAACGTGCCCTTTCCGTCCAACAGTCCGATGCGCGTTCCCGAAGCCAGTCGTAAGACCGTCCGGGCATGATGGGCTTCCTCCTCCGGCAGTTCGAGTGTTCCGGAAAGCGGCATCGGACAATAGAACAGGTGCATGGCCATGGTGCGGTTTCCAGCGCTGGAACGGGCCGCGAAGTTGGCACCCGGACGGCATTCCGAAGCAAACCACCGGTACCCAACCATCCGGGCCACTCCCGTGCCCAGTGCCGCGTCTCAAGGAAGCGGACTTGGGGGCATTCATTCAACCGGGTATTCGTCCATGAGGGCCTGCCGTCCGGCCGCGGGGTCCGGTAGGGAAGATGACAAACCCCTGCGATCGCCTTAACTTGCTTGCCCTGATGAGGGAATACTGTCTGATAGGTTCTGTACTCGTGGTGAGCGTGATTCCGCTGTCCGGTTACGGACAGAGCGAAGCGGCCTTGCAGCGGTTGCTGGCCCATCATACGGAGGAACAGGTGGACCTCATGCGCACCGAAGCCCACTACCGGTACATGGGTGAACTTCTTTTTTACGCGGAATCGTTCCTGATCGAAGAGGGCCGAGTGCTGCGTTCCGCCACAGAAGAGGAGATCGCCGCGATAGATCTGCACGCGTATGATGGAGTGCGGGTCGAGGACCAGCGCATCGGGGTGCATGATCCCGTCTTGAACAAGCATGTGGTGCTGCTGCCTCGGACCGAGTTCGAACAATTGGTTATCCAACGGTTGAGCCTTGCCGACCGGGCCGCATACATGGAGTACAGGTCCAATACGCTCCGGTCCCCATCCACGAAGACAGAGTGAACCATGCCCAGGACCCCGCACGAACGTTCGGCGAACCTGATCGGGTGCCTGCTCCTGCTCGCCCCGGCATGGGCGCAGACGTACACGCACCCCACCGTGGGCCAACAGAGCACCTACACGGGAGCATGCATGGTAACGACCTGCTCCGGGACGTACTACGATAGCGGTGGGGCCGCGGGCAATTACGCTGCAGGCACGAACAACATCTTCCGGACCTTCTGCCCGAACGCGCCGGGCATGTGCGTGCGTGCCACGTTCACACAGTTCGCGATGAACGACACGTACTTCCTCTGTTTCGGTCCGAACAGCTGCTGCGATTACCTGCAGATCCTGAACGGACCGGTGCAGAACAGTCCGGCCATTTACAACAACTGCATCACCTCACCTGGCACGGTCACCGCGAGCAACCCCAGTGGGTGCCTCACGTTCCGTTTCGTTTCTGATGGGTCGATCAACCTGGCCGGATGGACAGCCACGTTGAGTTGCGTCCCCTGCGCGGGCGGCCCGGCGGGCGGCACGAACGGTGATTGCGCCTTCGCCACTCCGGTCTGTACCGACTCGCCACTCTCCGATGCATCCCCTGGACCCGGGATCACGGCGGAAGGGTGCGCCGGGTGCGTCACCTCCGAGAATTACACCAACTGGTACCGTATCCAGATCCAGACCAGCGGCACACTGGCCTTCACCATCAACCCGAACAACAACGCCGACGACTTCGATCCGGTGGTTTTCGGACCGAATGTTACCTGTGGCGCGCTCGGCACGCCTGTCCGCTGCTCATACGCGATCAACGCGGGCAATGGCAATACAGGTCTGGGGAACGCAGCTGTGGACAATTCGGAGACCGTTGCCGGCGATCAGTGGGTTGCCCCGCTGAACGTAACGGCCGGGCAGACCTATTACGTGATGATCAATGGTTGGTCGGCCACCTCCGGCAGCAACGGTTTCCTGCTGGATTGGACAGGCACGGCCGGCCTCAACTGCGTGATCCTGCCGGTGGAACTCACCGATCTGCGGGCACGCTGTGAGGGTGGTACGCCCACCCTGCGGTGGACAACGGCGAGCGAGCATGCCAACAGCGGATTCTTCGTCCAACGCAGCGACGATGGCGCGCAGTGGAAGGACATCGGTTGGGTGCATGGTGCGGGAACGAGCAGCCAGAGCATCAACTACCTGTTCTCCGATCCGGAACCGACCGCACAGCGTTTGGCCTTCTATCGCTTACGCCAAGTGGATCTTGATGGGGCGGAGGAGTTGAGCGAGGTCGTCTATGTGAAGGACTGCGAGGGCGCGGGCGGTGAACTGAGGCTGGCCCCCAATCCGGCGGAGGATATCGTCAGCCTGTACGCCGATCTGGGTAGCGATACTAAGGGGGACGCGGAGATAATGCTCTACGATGCTTTCGGGCGATCGGTGCAGCGCGTTCCCGTGATACTGGGTGCTGAACAGGGTTCCATCCCCTATGACGTATCGGCTCAAGCGAGTGGCCTTTATACACTGGTGCTGAGACACGTCGCAACGGGGAAGGAACTGCGCGGGCGTTTGGTGAAGCGGTAACGTTTTTCGTTCCGGTAGGCTATCCATCGGATGCGGCTCGACGTTCCGACCTGTGCAGGCCGTACGAGCCGAGGATGAACATCATGTAGAAGGTCATCGAACTCCAGGTCGCTGGTATCCCGAAGACCACGGGCCATTGGCCTTCCGCATGTGACTTGCCGATCGAGGGCAGGATCACCTCGATGAGCGGATGCATGAACTCCGTGGGCAACGAGAAGCCGACCGTATCCTTCGCGGCGAACGCGCAGAGCAGGCCGAACAGCGCTGCCGGAAAGAACGCGGCACGGGACCAGCGGAACATCGCCAGTGATGGCAGGCATCGGTAGAGGAGCATCACCGCGACGGCAGTGAGGTAGCGTGGGCCATACGTCCATCCGCCCCACCAGCCTCCGAAACCGGACATGGCCACGATCGTCACAAGTGCCGGGATCATCACTGGGTCGTTCCACCGGCGTTCGGTACCGCTTCCCCCGAAAAGAGCGATGATGCCGACAACGAGCACCGGCGCATAGAAGAACAGTCCGCGGTAGTCGCTGAAGGTGATGTGCCAAAGGTGGTAGGGGTCTGGACAACCCATGCCTGCTGAGGTGTGCATGTAATCGTAGCCGACCTGGTGGGTGTAGCCGACCATGAAGGGTGTGCCGGCGATGGCCATGTTGTATGCGGCAAGGAGCAATGCGGCGGGCAGGCCACCAGCGGCGATCAAGCTGAACCGCCGGAAGTCTCGGCGCAGCAACAGTAGCAGCACCCAGAACAAGGGGAACAAGGCGTTGGTGTATTCGCAGAGCACAGCGCAACCTGTGAAAACACCGCACCAGAGGATGCGTTCCCGTTCCCAGGCCATAACGGCCATCAACAGGAATGCGGCACCGATGAGGTGCCCGAAGAGCGCACCGCTCTGGATGAACAGGAACGAACCGAAACAGGAGGCGATGGCCACGAGCGCTGCTGAAAGTCCGTGCGGCCAGTGCCGGTTCCGGAAATGGTACCACATCAATGTGACGATCAGCGCGAACGGAACGCTGCCGACCAAGAAGCCGCCCAGCCGGATGAGCAAGGGGTCGAGCGTGCCATTTTCAGGTGCGCCAGCAAGCCCACTGATCCGCGCGGCCCACCAAAAGGGCACTACGAGCAGTGCGGGCAGCGGCGCTTTTTCGGAGTAATAGTGGCCATCGATCAGGGCCTTGTCGCCCGCATGCTCGGCGAACTCATCGATCCGGAGCGTACCATGCTCAACGATGGCAGTGACCATGGCGGCGCGACTGGTCACATTGTCGTTACCCCCTCCGAAGAGGTGCCAAGAGGAAAGGAACAGAACGATACCGAAGAATGCGGCAACGTTTTTCCGTGGCGGGGCCATGCCTTCAGTGGGTCGCGCCGAGGTTCGGCTACCGGCGCGTGAAGTCGAGCTTGTAGAAATGGAAATCCGGACTATGCAGGTCGATCTTGAAACCGGACACTTTGTGGTCGGCATCGAATTCGAAGGTGATATACCCCGGTTCGAGGAAGGGGTCGCTGTGGTTCCACTTCCAGGTGTCGTAGTGCCAGTGCTCCAGGCGTCCGGTGAAGAGCTCCTTGGCGCGCGGGAATGACAGTACAGGCACGCCGCCGACCTCATCTATCGTGGCTTCGCCGTAGACCTTGTCCGAGTAGGTGCCCTTCAGCGCGATCGCGATCGCAGTCGGCTTGGTGCCTTTCACGCGGGCGTTCAACCGGTCAGTAACACGTTTGGCTTCCTCGGCCTTGTTCGCTTCAGAACCCTTGATCATGCGCGCGGCAGGGTCTGCTGTGCCGTCGCCCAGGTACATGTTCAGCACCTTGCTGGTGGCAGCGAACACGCTGGAAGTCTCGCCATTGCCGAGCGCGATCACAGCGAGGTCCTTCTCGGGTACCACAGCGTGGTTCAGGATGAAGCCCGGCATGCCGCCGCTGTGGGTGATGATCTTCGCTCCATACTGATCATTGGTGAACCAGCCCATCGCGGTTCCATTGAAGTGGCGGCCGTTCGCCGCGCCATCGGGCCCGACCTCATTGCTCAACTGCGGCGTGGTGATCGTGATCCACGTCTCCTTCTTCAGGAACGCGCTGCCCGCGGCTTGGCCCTCGTTCATCCACATCGCGTCCCACTTGGCGAGGTCCGTAACCGTGCTCATCACGCCGCACGCGCCATCCGCGCCTTTCAGGGCCTGATAGGGCATGCTCTTCTGGGGCGCGGCGGGGTCTTGTCCTTTGCGCACATGCGGCATGGCCACGTCGGTCATGTTGGCGAGATCCGCCGTTTCCACGCGGCTGCGATCCATGCCCAGCGGCTTGAAGATGCGCGAGGTGACGAACTGGTCCCACGTCATACCGCTCGCGGCCTCGATCACTTGTGCGGCCGCGATGAACATGAGGTTGCTGTAACCGAACTCGTTGCGGAATTCGTAGGTGAACGGTTCGTGCGCGTGACGATCGAGGATCTCGCGCTGGGTGAAGTCCGAGCCGTACCAGAGCAGGTCGCCATCGAAGGTGATCCAACCGCTGCGGTGGCAGAGGAGGTCGCGCACCATGAAGTGCTCGGTGACGTACGGGTCCGGCGTGTTGAACCAGGGCAGGTGTTTTTTCACGGGATCATCGAAGCCCAGTTTGCCCTCGTCCACCAACAGACCGATAGCGCAGGCGGTGAACGCCTTGCTTATGCTCGCGCAGTAGAACACCGAGTTCGGCGTGACGACGTCGGGTTTGGCCAGGTCAAGTTTGCCGTAGCCCTTGCTCCAGATCAGCGCGCCGTCCTTCACGATGCCCACGGCGAGGCCGGGCTGGTCGAAGGCCTTCACGGAACGGGCGATGTAGGCATCGAGCGAATCGAGGTTCGGCTGGGCGAATGCCGCAGCGGTGATGGAGAGTGAAAGGGAAAGTGTACGAATGCGCATGGGCGACTGTTTTTCCGGCCGCGCGAAGGTGGTGAAGAGCGTTGGTATTCACCCGGTGTAGCTTCACCGCCCGAAACCGGGAGAACCATGCGCCGCATCATCCTCATCGCTGTCATCGCCGTCCTGCTCGTGTTGGGTCTGGTCTTCTACTTCCGCTACTCATGGGTCTTCGGCGAGGGCGCGAAGAGCGGTGAACTGAACTACGTGGTACACAAGGGCTGGATCTGGAAGACCTACGAAGGCAAGCTGGTGCAGACCGGCCTGAAGGGGCAAGGTGTGTCCGTTCAGAGCAACGAGTTCCTTTTTTCCGTGGTGGACGAGCACGTGGCCCGCGAGCTGATGGTCAACAGCGGCAAGGTCTTCAACCTGCACTACGTGGAATACCAAGGTGCGCTGCCTTGGCGCGGGATGAGCGTGTACGTGGTGGACAGCATCATCAGCATGAGCGCCGATCTGGGATCGGCGGGGCAATTGGTGCCCTGATCGTGGGGCAGGCTACCAGCCTTACTTTGGAAGCCAGGACCACGTTTATTCCGATCCGACGCTCATCTCCACTTCTTCCATTTTCTCTTCCTTCTTCGCGCCCTTCAGTTCGGTGGCCGCATCGATCCCGTTCAGCACCTCCAGATTGATGCCATCGCTGAGACCGGTCTGGACATAGGTCTTCTTCCAAGCATCGTCCCCGGTACCTGCGGGGTTCTTCACGAATACGAATGCGCTGTCGCCCTTGTTGTTGAAGGTGACGAGGCTCTCCGGTACGGTGAGGACACTGTCCCGACGATCGAGCACGATATCGGCGTTGGCGCTGTAGCCGCTGCGCAAACTCTCGCCTTCTTTCAGTTGTACGGCTGCTCGTATCTCGAACTGGATGGCCCCGTTCTCCTCCACGCCTTTCGGGGCGATGTACTCCAGCTCCGCATCCCACTTGGCGTTCTCGATGGCACCCACGGTGAGCACCACGGGCATCTTCAATTTCACTTTGCCCACCTCGCTCTCGTCCACTTTTCCTTGGAAGATGAGATCGGCCATATCGGCGATGGCCGCGATGGTGGTACCCTCGTTGAAGTTGTTGCGTTCGATCACGCTGTTGCCCTCTTTCACGGGTACGTCGAGCACGGTGCCATCGATGGTGGAACGCACCACGGTGTTGCCCGCGCTATTGTTGCTGATGCCATCGCGCACCACTTTCAGTGCTTCCTCCGCTGCGCTCAGCTCCTGTTTGGCGTTCTTCAGGGCGATGTCGTATTGCTGCATTTCCGTCGCACTGATCACGCCCTTGTCCAGGAGCGGTTTGTTCCGGTCATAGGTGAGCTGTGCGTTCTGCGTGCCGATACCCGCGGCGCTCACGCGTTGCTCTGCGCTGCTCAACTGCATCATGTCCGGCACGATCTGGATATTGGCCAGGGGCTGGTTCTTCTTCACTTGGTCGCCGGCCTTCACATAGAGCTCGCGGATGATACCGCTGACCACGGGCTTGATCAGGATCTCCCTGCGCGGGACGATCTTGCCGTTGGCCACGGTCTTCTTCACCACGTTGTTCTTCTTCGCGTGCCCCACGTCGAAGACATCGGGCTTGCTGGCGCTCTTTTCATAGAGGAAGTACATGGTCCACACGAAGAGGACGCCGAGACCGATGAAGAGGAGGTACTTGAGGATGCGTTTCATTTTCTGCGATCTTTTTTTGCGAGGGACCACCCGCCCTTACTCTGCTCTTAGTGCGTCCACGGCGTTGATGGCGAGGGCTCGGCGGGCGGGGAGGAGCCCGGCGAGCAGCCCGCTGACGATAAGGACGGCGAAGGCCACGAGGGCCACGTGGATGTCGACCCCGGGGTTTTTGAAGAAATCGGCTTCGCCAGCGAAGTGGCGCACCAGTTCAAGCACGCCTACGCCGGCCAACAGACCGAAGTAGCCGGCGATGAAGATCAGCGTGAGGGCCTCCTGCACGATCTGGCCGGTGATCATGGCCGGCGTAGCGCCGATGCTGCGGCGGATACCGATCTCCTTGGTGCGCTCCTTGATGCTCACCAGCATGATGTTGCCGATGCCGATCACCCCCGCGATCAGCGAGAGGATGCCCACGGTCCAGCTGAGGCCCGAGATCCCCATGAACAGCCCGCTCATCTTCTGATACATGTCCTGCATGTTCCAACTGCCGAAGGCGTTGTCATCCGTGGGGTCCACCTTGTGTTTGCGGGCCATCAAGTGCTTGATGTCCGTTTCGATACGCGCAACATCCTCGCCGGGCTTGCCCACGATCGTGAACCAGTGGACCTCGTTCAGGCTGTTGAAGGCCTTTTGGAAGGTGGTGAAGGGGACGTAGATCTTGGCGTCGGGGTTGTCGCCCATCTCAGCGCTGCTCTTTCGCTCAGTGATCCCCACCACTTGGAAGTACACGCCGTTGATGCGGATGTACTTGCCCATCGCATCCTCCTGCTCGAACAACCGCTCGATCACCTGTTTCCCGATCACGCACACCTTCCGTTCCTCCAACAGGTCCTGTTTGTTCAGGAATCTCCCCGCAATGATGCGCACGGCCTCTACCATCAGTACTTCGGGTTCGGCACCATAGATCGAGAAGGCGGAGGTCTTGTTCTTGTAGTTCACGTTGTTCCCCCCCTGCCAGCCGCCCAGTTGCAGTTGTGGCGAGCAGATCTCAACGCCCTGCACATTGTCGCGGATCAGTTGGATGTCGGCATTGTCGAAGTTGAAGCGCCGCCCACGCTGGAAGCCTTCGTAGGGCTTGGTGGTGGGCATGGTCCAGATGAAGCAGCTGTTGGTGGCGAAGCCCTCGAAGCCACCGAGCACGGCGTTCTTGAGGCCGTTGCCCATGCCCAGCATCACCACGAGCATGAAGATGCCCCAGCCCACGCCGAACATGGTGAGGAAGCTGCGGAGCTTGTTGCGCCGCAACGTCAGTATGATCTCGCTCCAACGGTCGCTGTCGAACATGGTCTTATTCGTCTCGGAGGGCTTCGATCGGACGGATGGCTGCGGCGCGGCGGGCGGGTATGAAACCGGCGATGGTACCAGCCACAAGCAGGGCGAGCAGTGCGCGGATGGCCACACCGAAGTCGATGGTGGGGTTACGGAAGAACTCGCTGCCGGGGATCACGCTGGCCAGCAGCTCCAGAAGGCCGACCCCCAAGGCAAGACCGAGGTATCCGAAGAGAGCGGTAACGAAAATGGCTTCCAGCAGGATCTGTCCCACCACGTTGGCGGGTGTGGCACCTAATGCCTTGCGCACGCCGATCTCCCGGGTGCGGTCCTTCACCACGATAAGCATGATGTTGCCGATGCCAACGATGCCCGCGATGAGGCTGCCGATGCCCACGAACCATAGGAACGCGGTGATGCCGTTGAAGATGTTGCTGAACGTATTGACGTTCTCGACGTTGTTCTGGATCCATAGGGCGCGATCATCCGTCGGGTCGAAGTTGTGGCGGCGTGCGATGGCATGGATGGCCCGTTGTTCGGCCATCTTGGCCCCCGCGATGCTGCCATCAGCGAAGCTGAACATGATCTCATCCACGTCCCGTTGGGCATTGAACACCTTCTGCGCGGCGCTGAGCGGGATGAATACCGGGCTGCGTTGCATCATGCCGCCCTCTCCGCTGCTCTCGAACCGGTAGAGCCCCACCACTTGGAAGGGAACGCCGTTCACGTTGACCCACTTGTCCATCGGCTCCTCCTCCTTGAACAGTTCCTTCTTCGCGTCCTCGGCGATGAGGATCACCTTGCGCACCTGTTCTTCATCCACTTCGTTGATGAAACGACCGGCGATCAGGATCTGTTTCTGCAATTTCTGGTGTTCGGTCACAACACCACGGATGTTGTAACTGCCGTAGTTCATTCCATGTTGCAGTTGGCTGTTGCCACGCCACACGCGGTAGCTGCCGCTGATGTACTGGATCCCCGGCACCGCGTTGCGCAACGCTTCCACATCATCTTCGGTGAGTTGGATGTTGCGGTTCGCCGGCAACCCGTTCCACGGTTTGCTGGTTTCGCCACCATAGACCTCCAGGCTGTTGGTGGCGGTGTTCTTGAAGTTGTAGCTGAAACCGTTCTGGAGCCC
>Ga0075152_10003092_pt1 | contig 11736 bp, 6 predicted proteins | sample JI61114C2DNA_FD_70964 | JGI IMG/M metagenome (GOLD analysis project Ga0075152, IMG submission 70964) | Wastewater effluent complex algal communities from Wisconsin, to seasonally profile nutrient transformation and Carbon sequestration -... | ecosystem: Engineered > WWTP > Effluent > Algae...
TTCATTTGAACCCTCACTGCGTTCATGAGATCCCTCACTGCGTTCGGGATGACAGAGCTACACATGATGGTATTTTTCATTTCTCAAAATGCTGCAGGCCCGGTAAACCTGTTCTGCCAGGATTAACCTTACCATTTGGTGGGGAAAAACCAGTTGAGATAAGCTCCATTTATAATTTGCCCGGTGAAGCACATCTTCACTCAATCCAAATGCACCCCCGATTAAAAACACCAGGTTCTTTTCGCTCTCATTGGCACGTTGCTGTATAAAGGCAGCAAGGCCTTCACTGGATATTTGTTTTCCTCTTTCTTCCAGTACAACCAGGTAATCTTCTTTTTTTAAAAACTGCAGGATCATTTCGCCTTCTTTTATTTTCAGATCCATTTCACTCATCATGCCGGCATTCTTAGGCATTGGAATAATATGCCATTGTACCGGGAAATAATTGCTGATGCGTTTGGTGAACATTTCCACCCCTTCTTTAACATAATTTTCATGTGCTTTTCCAATACTCCAGAACTGCAGTTTCATGTTTGTATTTTTTCCGGTTAAATATGCTTTACCAAATGTAATCAGTTTTAAACCCTTTGTTTGAAATGGAGTTTTATAGTTTTACCCAAGTTTGATCAGGTAATCAAAAAGACTAACTTCTGTTGTGATGCCCAGTTTTTTTCTCAAACGGTAACGGCTGATCTCAACACCCCTTACAGAAATATTCATTAGTTGTGCTATTTCTTTGGTTGATAAATTCATCCTTAAATAAGCGCATAATTTTAACTCATTACCGGAAATAGCCGGGTGTTTCTCTTTTAATTTAATAACAAAGTCGCTATGAACCTGGTCGAAATGCTTGGCAAAATTTTCCCATTCTTTATCAATATTATCATCTTCACTGAGTGCTTTGATCATTTTTTTCAGTTCAGAAACCACCTGTTCATTGTCAACTCTTTTCATCAATTGTGCCAGCTCACTTTTCATATTGGTAAGCAACTCGCCCTTTTTAACCAGGTGCATGGCAGATGAAGCGAGTTCAGAATTTTTAAAATTGATATCAGCTTCCAGTTTATCATTTCTCAAGGTTACCAGCTCACTTTCAGTCTTGTTTAATTCCAGTTCATGTATATATAATAATTTTTTCTGCTCCTCTTCATGTTGTATTTGTTGTTGCAGGAATTTTTTACGTTGCCAGCGATAAATACCAAACATAAGTGCACCAAGGCATAACAGGTAAATCGTGTATGCCATATTGGTTTGATACCAGGGAGCCAGAATTTTAAATGAGTATCCCGAAACAGCAGATTCATTGCCCAGGTTGTTCCGCACTTTTACTTCAAATGTATATTTGCCTGCAGGCAGGTTGGTGTATTCTTTTTCGGTGCGCTTTGTCCATTCCGACCAGTTCTCATCAAAGCCTTTTAACCTGTAGCTGTATTCAAGTGTTTCCTGGTTATGAAATAACGCTGATGAATACCCGAATTGAATGGTTTTCCAGTTATAAGATATAGAAGGGATTTTTTTATCATCCTGCAACTGGTTTTCATTTACATCTTTGAAATATCCGCCAAATACCAGGCTGTCTGTATTATTTATTATTCTTACCATGCGAACCTGTACTTTAAGTCCGGGTAATGTTTTTTTATATTTATCGTAGTTAATATGATAGAATCCTTTTTCGGCACCCAGGAAAACATTGTTTTCATTAACCGGGTAAATGAATTCAAATCCACTAAGCATCCTGTTGTTTAATTCGGGCAGGTAAATAACAGACGGTTCAATACCCGACATATCAATTACACCCAGGTTTTTTGCATGAATGAACCAGATATTTCCTGCATCATCTGCTTTAAGGTAACGGATGCTCTTGTCTCCCAATAATTTCTTATAAAAAGGGGCAGGTTCAAAATTGTCATTTTGCTGGTTGTATAAATACACCCCTTTTTCTGTTGCAACCAGTACATCATTTTTAATTTTGTAAACATGGTTGTTTAGGGTGGATGGTAAACCTTTTTTATCTGTATAAAGTACTGCTGCAGTTTTACCGGTATTGTTTTTTAAAATTTTATAAACACCATGATAGGGGTGTGAAACCCAGGTATTATCAAATTTGTCGATGGCTACAAAGCGGCAGGATTCTACAAAATCCGGTATAATTCCTGATTGGGAAAAACGTCCGTTAATGAAGTCAAATGTTCTAAGTCCCTTATAATTACCTGCAACTATTTTTGAAGCAGGAGATGTGGCAGAAATGGGAACAAAATTCCAAAATCCCGGCTCTGAAGAAATGGAAGTAGCATTATTTTCAGTTATTTCGAATGCTCCATCGTGATGGCCTAACAAAAGTTGATTGTTGATCTCAGCCAAATTCCAGGCTTGGCCCATTGTGCCCTTCACTGGCAGAAAATCGCCTTTATTGAAACTAAGATCCTGCATTTTTTGGAGAGGAACACTATATAGGCCATTGGATGTTCCTGTAAACAGTTTACTGTTGTGAATGATGGCTGTATATCCCGAACCGTCCTGTGATTGTGGTATGATATGTTTTATGGCGCTGTTGTATGCAATAAAATCAATGCCATTGTCTAGGCCAAGCCATAAATTATGCTGTGCATCCAAAAAAATACTGAGTACATTGTTATTTTGCAGCCCTTCAGTACGTGAAAAACGCTGTATAATATTCCCTTTTAAATCTATAATATATATACCGGCACTATTGGTTGCCAATGCTATCCAGTCATTATTTATGGAAGTAGCAGCATATATTCTTTCATATTCTAAAATTTTTAAATTTTCAGCATTTACCTTTCTTACAGATTCACCAGAAAGCAGGTAAATTCCATTTTTCAGGAAAGTTATTACGGCGCTGTCGTTATTTAAGGGTAATATAGCCGTTACCGGGTCATTAACAGGATACCCACTAAATTGTGACAATTGTACCCAGTTATTATTTTCAAAGTTCATGAGGCCTTCTTTAAAATCCTGGGCATACAGTTTGCCGTTGCATACTCCCAGGAAACCCCATTCGTATGGTGCATTAAACACAGAAACCGATTCGTTGGAAAAGCGGAAAATCTTATTGGGTGACCTGAAAAAAATTTCTTTCTTAAAAGCTATGATATCCCATACATCACCAAAAGAAGCATTGGATGCTGGTATCAGCTTAGTGAGTGAATAATAGGTTAGCCTGCCGTTTTTCCCTGGCGTAAAATAGCCTAGTTCATCTTGTCCGCCCACATATATCCGGTTATCTGCACCAATTTCAACCGATCTTACGATGGTTTTATTTGGTAATGGGTAAAGATTCCAATGCCTGCCATCAAAACTCAATAACCCTTCATTATTTGCTATATATATAATGCCATTTTTATCTTGCCTGAAATCCCAGTTTTGTAAACCTGCATTATAGGTTCCTTTATAATAATTGATCACTTCCGGAAGGCCAATTGTATTTTGGCAAATTCCGGATAATGGAAATAGCAATAAAATGAATATTCGAAAAACCATTTGCTTGAGTTATGGCTATGTGAAAGTAAGAAAAAACAGTTGATGTAGTAATGATGTAGTGAAAATAGCTATAAAATCAGGGTTTTTAAATATTGATGTAGTAATGAAGTGTGCTTTTATTTGGGTTTTGAGAAATGCTGGAATAAATTTACCATTCAATTAGTCTAAACCAAAACGATTGTTTATGAAGCTAAAACTTGCATTTTTGAGTGCTGTATTCCTACTATGCAGCATTTTAAATCATTCCTACGCCCAAAATCTCCAGGTTACGGGAACAGTTAAAAACAAAACTACCAACGAGAATCTTATTGGAGCAACAGTAGCCGTAAAAGGTGGAGCTGCAGCAGTAAGCACCGATGCAAAAGGTAGTTTCTCCATCAGTGTACCTTCAACCGGTTCGGTGTTGATTATCAGCTATTCAGGTATGAAAACACTGGAATATGCTGTTGGAAATACAACCACTGGCATTGTTATCCTTTTGGAAGAAAGTGCTTCCACAACATTAACTGATGTGGTGGTTATCGGTTACGGAACCCAGAAAATAACAAAAGTTTCAGGGGCCATTTCAACAGTGAAAAGTGCTGATCTTGAGAAACTTAAACCTGTAAGAGCTGAGGAGGCTTTGCAGGGAAGAGCTTCAGGTGTTACCGTTATCCAGGGTGGTACTCCGGGTTCGGCACCAACGATAACCATCAGGGGCTTACCATCTTATAGTGGAAATGAGCCATTGGTAATTGTAGATGGTATTCAGCAATCAATTACCGACCTGAATTCAATCAGTGCGGCAGATATTGAATCAATCAATGTGTTAAAAGATGCATCTGCTACAGCCATTTTTGGTATTAAAGGTGGTAATGGTGTAATTGTTGTTACAACCAAATCGGGCAGGAAGAACCAAAAAGCCGAATTTACTGTTAATAGTAATTATGGTGTTCAGGAAGTGATCAATACCATTGGTGTTCTGAATGCTTCTGAATATGCTGCCATCATAAACGAAGGCAGTTTACTTGCTGGTGGAAATGTAATTTTCCCTGATCTTTCAGCCGTGGGAGTTGGTACAGACTGGCAGAATGAGGTATTTAAAAAAGCATCCATGCAGTCGCATAATCTTACAGCTCGCGGAGGCGGAGAAAGAATGACTTATTTTCTGTCTGCCGGTTACCTGAAGCAAGCAGGTATTGTTGGCGGAAACGACAAATCAAGGTTTACCAGGGGGAATTTTACAGCCAACCTCAATTTTGACCTGACATCTAAATTAAAATTCATATTAAATACAACAGGTGTTATCCTTGATTCAAAAGGAATACAGGAAAATTCATTCAACAGTGTCATAGGCAGTGCTTTGAATTTTGATCCTACAGTTTCAAAATACAATACTGTTCCCAATACAGTTGGGCAATATGGTTTCAGCAACTTGTTATTATCAGAAATTTTTAACCCGCTTACCAAATTAGAAAATACGTACAACAAGAATGTAGGCAATAAACTATATGGAAAGTTTGAACTTCAGTATGACATTTTGAAAAACCTGAAGTTTACAACCCGTTTTGGTTATACAAAGTATGATGGTAATTCCAAGAGTTTCACCCCACTTGTGTTTTATGGTCCGTTAAATGTTGACAATTCAATGAATGCTGATGGATCAACAGTTTCTGGTAAACACAACAGTGTGTCGCACGAAAAAACAAGCAACTTTAATTATACTTACGAGGCATTTGGAAATTATAATTTTAAACTAAAAGACAGGCACAACTTTGAAACAGTAGCAGGGTTTTCACTGGCAAAAGTTTCGGGTAATGCCGCTGGTGCCAGCAGGCAGGATGTGCCTTTCAATTCATGGGAATTTGCAGACTTAACAGCTGCAACCGGAAGTAATTCGCCAACAAATACTAATGCATTAACTGGGTATTATTACCAGTATTTTAAAAGAAATGTATCGGTATTTGCTAGGTTTAATTATGATTACCAGGACAAATACCTGGCATCTTTCAGTTTCCGCAGGGATGGTTCTAATGTATTTGGCAAGAACAATAAATATGTTAACCTGATGGCGGGTTCACTGGGTTGGGTTGTATCTAAAGAGAATTTCTTTAAATCAGACTTCATCAATTTCTTAAAGATCAGGGGTAGCTTTGGTTCAACAGGAAATGACAATGTTACACCACAGTTTGTGAGGATAGAAACAGGCGGACCTAGTTACGGTCCAACAGCCAACAGTAACGGCTATTCATTTGATGGTGTTTTCTATCCGGGTTCTACTGTAGGAAGTGCTTCCAATGATGCTTTGAAATGGGAGATCAATAAGCAAAGCAATGTTGGTTTTGACATGACATTTTATAAAAATAAATTTTCTCTGACAGCAGATTATTTTACTAAAAAGACAGAAGGATTATTATTCACACCTTCAGCCTCGTTATACCTTGGTACAGTACCTATTCCGGTTGCCAATATTGGTTCTACCAAAAGCTCGGGTATAGACCTTACACTGGGATATAATACAACTGTTGCAAAAAAGGTTAAGATCAGTACCGCTTTAACTTTCACCACATCCAACAATGAAGTAACCGCAACCAATACAGACGGTACTGCAAGGATACTGGGCGGTTATTATTTCAATGGCCAATCTCAAAGTGTAACAGTATTTGAGAAAGGATTTACTCCTGGTTATTTTTATGGCTATAAAACAGATGGTTTGTTCCAAACTGCCAAGGAAGTGGCAGATGCACCTACTCAAACAGGCGCACAACCCGGTGATATCCGTTTTGTGGATATGAATGGAGATGGTGTAATTTCAGCCGCAGACCAAACACAGATCGGGGATCCTTTTCCTGATTTCACCATGGGCTGGAACCTGAATATTGAGTACAAGAATTTTGATTTCAATGCCTTTACGTATGCTTCTGTAGGAAATGATATATACAGGGCTTATGAAAGAAACGCAAACTATTCTAACAAATACAGGGCAGTATTGGCCAGGTGGACCGGTCCGGGAACTACCAATGATGCAAGGAACCCACGTTATACATTCTCAGATGTAAACAGCAATATCAGGGTTTCCGACAGGTATGTGGAAGACGGTTCTTTCATAAAAATAAAGAATATACAATTGGGTTATACATTCCCTGCTACAGCTACAAAAAAACTGTTCAGTAAACTTCGTATATACGTGCAGGTGAAAAATGCATTTGTATTTACCGATTACTCAGGGTATGACCCCGAAATATCCGGTGGTGTACTGGATACCGGAATTGACCGTGGTTCATATCCGCAGGCAAGGACCTATTCTATTGGTCTAGACATCAAACTGTAAATTCTAAATTTAAAAAATATTACAATGAGTAAATTAAATATAAAAATACTGGGCCTGTTACTACTTGTGATCTTGGCTACTTCTTGTGAAAAATGGGTAAAATCAGATCCCCGTGAAACTTTTCAAATTACTGAATTGGATTATTTAAGGTCTGAAAGTGATTACCGAACCATGGCCATTAGTGTCTATACACCTATTCAATGGCTTAACCAGTCTGTACCGGTTGCGGATATAGCTTCAGATAATTCTGTTAGTGGTGGAGAAAATGCATCTGATGTTATACCATTACAACAGATTGATGATTTTACACATACTGCAAATAATTCTACCCTTTCTGAAATGTGGCAGGCTGCTTATGAAGGGATTAACAGAGCAAATTATTTACACCAGTATAAAGTAAAAAATCTGGCTGGTGATTCTGTTGAATTTGCCGGAAAAAATGCTCTATATGGTGAAATATATTTTTTAAGGGCTTATTATTATTTTCACCTTGTTAGATATTATGGTGATGTACCTTTGTTTCTTGATAAAAGGCTCGGACTGGCTGAGTCAGGTACATTACAACGTTCTTCAAAAGCTGAAGTGTATGCAGCTATTGAAACAGATCTGAACAATGCAATTGCGGTTTTACCAGCTGTGCAGGTTCAAAAAGGGAGAGTTACAAAATATGCAGCTCAGGCTTTACTTGGTAAAGTTTATTTGTATCAGGATAAGTTTACTGAAGCAGCATCGGTATTGGAAGAAGTAGTAAATGGACCATTTAGCCTGGTGTCTGACTTCGGAAGTATCTTTTTGCAAGCTGGTGAAAATGGACCTGAATCTGTTTTTGAAATACAGTATTCAAATACTTCACCTTATTACAACTGGGGTGGTGTTAACCGTGGACAGGGTAATCATTCCGTTCAGCAATGCGGAATCAGGGGATTAAACGGTTCTGCAGATATGCCTTATGCTGCAGGCTGGAGTACAAACTTACCATCTCAAAACCTTGCTGCTGCTTATGAAGCAGGTGATACAAGAAAAGCTGCAACCACTCTAGATATTGAAGCATATAAAAATGCCAATCCGTCTTATAATATCACTTACCAGGTTGCGCCATATAAGAATACCGGTTTATACAACCAGAAATATTTACCAAGGAAGAACCAGACATCAGGGCAGGTTGAATTAAATTACCTGAATAACTTTCGCACTATCAGATATGCAGAAGTTTTATTAATGGCTGCAGAAGCTTACAACAGAACATCCAATGATGTTAAGGCAAGGGACTATCTTAATCGTGTTCGCCAAAGAGCTTTTGGAGATAATCTGCATAATATAAATTCATCCGGTGATGCATTGAAACTGGCTATTTGGGATGAAAGGCGCCTGGAACTTGCCATGGAAGGTGACCGCTTTTTTGACCTGGTAAGAACAGGACAGGCCGCTGCTAAAATCACAGGTTTTGTACCTGGTAAGCATGAAGTATTTCCGATTCCTCAACATGAAATTGATGTTTCAGGCTTATCTCAAAATCCAGGATACTAAAACCTAACTACTTATTTATATTAAATTAATTATCATGAAAATAGTAAAATATATATTCGGTTTTCTCTTGTTGCTGGCAGTTGCAGTAAGCTGTAAAAAAGAGAAATACGATGATATCGCATTTGTAGATTCGGCCATTGCTCCGGAAACGCTTTCGGCATTATTTGAAATAACACAGGACAATACCGGTTTTGTTACCATTACACCAAATGGTACCGGCGCTGTTTCCTATGATATATATTATGGCGACGGAACCGTAGATCCTGCAAAAGTTCAGGCTGGAAAACATACCACCCATACTTATGCCGAAGGTGTTTACAATGTAAAAATTGTTGGTTATGCTGTTAATGGAAAAACAACAGAAGTTACCCAGCAGTTAACCGTTTCTTTCAGGGCTCCTGAAAATTTAGACATTACTGTTGTAATTGACCCGGCTAATAATTATAAGGTGAATGTATCAGCAACCGCTTTATATGAAACTAACTTCAGGGTTTTCTTTGGTGAATCGCCAACAGAAACGCCGGTGTCATTTAATGAAGGGCAAACAGTGAGTCATACTTATGCAGCTGTTGGATCGTATACTGTAAAAGTAGTAGCCTTAAGTGGCGGTGCTGCAACTGCAGAACTTACAAGGGTTGTAAACATCGTTGACCCGGTACTGTTACCACTTACTTTTGAATCTCCAACAGTAAATTATGCATTTACCAATTTTGGAGGCGGTGATGTTACAGTTATTAATAATCCACAGTCTGGCGGTATCAATACCAGCAGCAAAGTTGGAAAAATGGTTAAAAATGCACCGGAAGTTTGGGGTGGAAGTTTCATTGCATTAGGTGAAGCCATTGATTTTTCTGTAAACAAGATCTTCAGGATGAAAGTATATTCTCCAAGGGTTGGCGCAAAAGTGTTATTGAAAGTAGAAAATGCTACCAATGGCGCAATTAGTTTTGAGAAAGAAGTAACCACATCAGTTGCCAATACATGGGAAGACCTTGTTTTTGATTATTCTGCTATCAATACAGCAAATTCATACCACAAAGTTGTACTGATATTTGAACTGGGTACAGTAGGAAATGGGTCACCTGATTTTACATTCCTGTTTGATGATATCAGGCTTACCAATCAATTACCAGTTAGCCTGTTGACTTTACCAATAACTTTTGATGATCCTGCAGTAAATTATTCAGTTACTGATTTTGGCGGAAATCAATCAGTAGCAGATGTTGATCCTTCCAATGCAGGTAATAAAGTTAAAAAAACAACCAAACCAAATGGGGCCCAAACATGGGCCGGAACAACAATGGGTGCAGGTTTTACATCCGCACTTCCTTTTTCTGCAACCGCAACTCAAATGACGGTAAGGGTTTATTCACCTGCAGTAGGGCTTCCGGTAAGATTGAAAGTAGAAGACCGCAACGATAATACACGTTCTGTTGAAACAGAAAAACTTACCACCGTTGCCAATGCATGGGAAACACTGGTTTTTGATTTTGCTAACCAGGCAACCGGTACGGCTGCTTTGAACCTGACATATACTTATAATATGGCTTCCATATTTTTCGATTTCAATACAGCCGGAAATGGAAAGGTTTTTTATTGGGATGATGTAACATTCCTGCCAACTAATATTGCTGGTCTTGGCATTCCTTTGGATTTTGAATCAGGAACACTTAATTATACATTCACCAATTTTGATGGTGGTGATGTAACCGTTATCAATAACCCGCAATCTGGTGGAATTAATACCAGCAGTAAGGTTGGTAAGATGGTTAAAAATGCAGGACAGCCCTGGGGCGGCAGCTGGATTGCTTTAGCCAGTCCGATCAGTTTTGCGGCCTCAACTACTTTTAAAATGAAAGTTTACTCACCAAGGGTTGGAGCAAAGGTTTTACTGAAAGTTGAAAACCTGACCAATGGCGCAATCGCATATGAGAAAGAAGTACTAACTACTACGGCTAATGCATGGGAAGATCTTACTTTTGATTACAGTGCCATCAATACGGCTAATTCTTACCAGAAGATCGTATTGATTTTTGATTTGGGCACCATGGGAGATGGTTCACCTAATTTCACATTTCTTTTTGATGACATCAGGCTTAATTAATAAAAACAAAAACCGACAATCATGATAACAAAAATAAGGTCTATATCAATTGTTCTTTTTGCATTACTGGTGGGATTCAGCAGTTGCAAAAAGGAAAAATATTCGTTTGGTGATATTAAAACACCTTCAAACCTTGCTTTAACAACAGTAATCGCGGGTGTTGACGTTGCCAATCCGGATGGGAATGGTACCGGAAGTGTTGCTATAAATGCCAGTGCTGAGAATGCACTGAGTTATAATATTGATTTTGGAGATGGGATTACAAAAGTTATTCAATCGGGTTCTATAGATTACAAATACACAACTCCGGGCACCAATGAATATACCATTACTGTAAATGCAATAGGTACCGGCGGTGCTGTTTCTACGATCAGTAAAAGGATTAAAGTTTTCGTTGCCTTTGAAATACCAGCTGATATACTGGCAGCATTAACTGATGGAACATCAAAAACCTGGGTAACAGATAAAGATGCAGGCGGACATTTTGGTGTAGGCCCAAATGACCAGTTCGCACCAATCTGGTATGCAGCCGGTCCAAATAGCAGGGAGCCATGTGCTTATGATGATGAGATCACATTTTCAAAAGATGCACTCAACAGGGTTTCTATGGCGATTGATAATAAAGGCCAGTCATTTTCTATAGGTGCTGCATCTGTTTTCTATGGTTTTGGAGGCGGTGATAATTGTTACGGTATCAGTACAGGCGGAACCAGGCAACTTGCATTTATGGCAGCAACCTCAGGTTCAACAGCAGCTGTTTCAACACAAATTCAATTCATGGTTCCCGGCAACGGCATTATCAACTTTGGTACAGGCGGAACTGTGTATGAGATATTATCAATTACAGCTTCTAATATACATTTGCGTAACATAGGTATTGATGGAAATTCATGGTATCAGAAATTGATCAAGAAGCCATAATTAATTTTCTGTTATTGAACGAATAAACACATTCATATGAAATACGTATCATTATTGTTTATGGCTTTTGCTGCATCTTTTATTTCCTGCAGTAAAAGTGATTCGGCAGATGAAATCATTGTGCCTTCAAATCTTGTTGTAAATGCAGTGGTTAGCACAGACAACAGTGGCAATGTTTCATTTACAGCTACTGCTACCAATGCGGTTACTTACGATTATGATTATGGAAATGGTGTGTTTCAGACTGTTGCATCCGGTATAGTTACTTATAAATACCCTTCAACCGGTACATATACTGTAAATGTGATTGCAAAAAGTTCCACCGGCAATACCATTTCCAAAACAGTTCAGGTAACCGTTACCGTTGCTTTGT
>Ga0075152_10003093_pt1 | contig 11734 bp, 6 predicted proteins | sample JI61114C2DNA_FD_70964 | JGI IMG/M metagenome (GOLD analysis project Ga0075152, IMG submission 70964) | Wastewater effluent complex algal communities from Wisconsin, to seasonally profile nutrient transformation and Carbon sequestration -... | ecosystem: Engineered > WWTP > Effluent > Algae...
GAGAGCGGCGGGCCGACATCGACGCCGAGGCTGCCGTGCTTGTGGCAGGTGATGCAGATGGTGGCGAAGATTTGCTGGCCGCGTTTGGCGTCGCCGGGCTTTTTGGCGGCGTCGAGGTAGCTGGTGACGACTTTGGCGCGGTCGCTGTTGGCCTCGCCGAAGAGCTTTTTGGCGAGTTCGGCCATTTCGCCTTTGCCGCGCTGGTAGGCCCAGCGTTTTTCGACATCGACCCACGCGGGCGGGAACTCGCCTTTTTCCATGCGCTTGAAGAGTTCGAGCGCGGTGGTGGCGTTGGCCGTGAGGATGGTCACGAGGTCGCGTTTGAGGCCGGGGCCGGCTTTGGGCAGGAGTTCGTAAATGAGCGGCGAGGTGCTGGTGGCGCTGAATTTCTTCAACAGGGCCACGGTGGCCGTGGTGAGCTCCAAGGGCTGCGTGGTGGTGAGCAGGTTTTTCACCACGGGCTCGACGTCGGCCCATTTCCGCGACGCGAGCAGCGGCAGGACGGCGAGACGCTGATCGAGCGGTGCCTTGGCATCGGCGATGATGGTATCGATCTTCGTTTGAAGCGCGGCGATCTCTTTGGCGGCGTCCTCGTGGCCTTTCGGGAGCTTGGCGAGACCTTGGAGCAGGGCGGGTTTCCACCAGAGGAGTTCGCCGGGTTGTTTTTGGAGAAGCGTGAGCAGCGACTTGATGTCGTCGGCATCGCCATCGGCGAGCGAACCGGAGGCGAAGGTGCGGAGGGTGTCGCTTTTGGTGGCGGAGAAGTGGCTGAAGAAGCCATCGTCGAGCTGGCTGAGGATGCGGCCCATGTTCTTCGCAGCGGCGCTGGCGACCATTTTGGCCATCCACGGGTCTTCGCCGTGCTTGGTGAGAATGGCCGCGAGTTCTTTGACGTCGGTGATGGCAGGCACTTTGAGGAAGAGTGCGCGATCTGCATGTTCGGCGGGAACTTCACCCCAACCCGTCTCAGAAATGGCGTGGTATTGGCCTGGGGTCTTCGAAACGAGCTTTGAGGTACCTTTCGGCACCACACGCCAGATGCGGCCGTGGTTTTCGCCTTGGCGCATGTCGTTCGCTTTGACGAACTCTTCGGGGAAGAAGCGGGCGTGGTCGATCCAGCGGCGGTAGATGTCGCAGATGTAGATCGCGCCGTCGGGGCCGGTGGTGAAGTTCACGGGGCGGCACCATTCGTCGCTGCTGCGGAAGAACTCCGTGCGGTCGCCGACTCGGGTGGCTTTGAGCGAGGCACCGTTGGGCTCGATTTTGTAGCGGGTGACGAGCTGGCCGGTGGGATCGGGCACGAAGACGTTGTTGCGCAGCTCGGGCATGAGGCCGCCACGATAGACACCCAGGCCGGAACAAGCAGTGTTTGTGCCGGCATGGGCATCTGCCGTGGTGTGCGTGATCTGCAAGGGATACACACGCGTCTCCGCGCCGGGCGTGGCGATGTCTTCATGCACCTGCGTGATGCCGGCGTGCGGATTCCGCAGCATGGCCTCGTAAGGCATGACGGTGAACATGAGCGGGTTGCGGTTCGAGCAGTAGAAGTGGTGGCCGTAGTCGTCGAATGCGCCGCCGTATTGGCCGCGACCGCCGGTGGGGGTGATCTCGCCGGTCTTGGGGTTCCATTTGAAGTTCGAGCCGGGAATGCCGACGACCTTGGTCGGTGCATCGGCGGGATAGATTTCCTTCGCGTCGAGGCCGTTGTTGAAATGCACGCAGCCGTCTGGACCCCAACGCGGGGCGCTGACTTGGAGCTGGCTGTGTTTCGGATTGAAGCCGCGGATGAGGGGCTTGATGAGGTCGGCCTTGTTGTCGCCGTCGGTGTCTTTGAGAAAGAGGATCTGGCTGCGCGTGGTGGCGATGAGGCCGCCGTCGTAAGGGAGCAGGCCCTGCACGTTGTCCATGTGGTCGGCAAAGGTCACGGCCTTGTCCATGCGGCCGTCGCCGTTTTCGTCGGTGAGGAGTTGGATGCGGGAAAGCCAGGGATCGCCGGGATTCGGCGGGCCGAGCGGGTAATCGCGCATGTCGGCGACGAACAGGCGGCCTTTTTCATCCCACGTGGCCTCGACGGGATCGAGCACGAGCGGTTCGGCGGCGACAAGTTGCACCTCATACGGGCCGTCGAGCTGGATGCGCTTCATGCTTTCCTCGGGAGAAAGGGCTTCGCTTTGACCATCGCGCACCGCGCCGATGTCGCTGCCGCCGCTGGCCTGGATGGCGGACCATTTCTCTTTGAAATCGCCGAGCGGATACAGCTCGTAGCGACGCACGATCATCTCCGCGCCCTCGGTCTGGAGGAGGATTTTGCCTTCGCTCGGTTTGCAATCGAAGGCCTCGTTCACCATCGCGCCATTGACGAAGTATTGCAGCGTGTCGCCCTTGGCGATGACTTCGAGTCGGTTCCACTCGCCACTGGGGCTTTCGACGTCGTTTTTGCCGCGGAAGCCCACGGTGTCGCTCCAGTCTTCGTCGCGACCTTTCCAATTGATGCGGCCTTTGGTCACCGTCTGGCGTGGAGAGCCTGCTTTCCAGATTTTCTCCTTGTCGCGATCGAGCGTGAACTCAGCGGAGAGCGAAGTCGTGAGCTCGGTGCCATCGGCGAGCTTCGGCGAGAGCACAAGGATGTCGCCGACGCCGCCTTCGATGATCTGCGCCTCGATGCTGGCCATCCAAGTGTCGCTGTAGGCACCGTGCGGGCCGTAGGCGTGGAGGAGGATGCCGTTGTCCTTCGCTTTCTTTTCGCGGGCACCCCAGGTCTTCGTGCCCCATTTGAATTCGATGACGAGGTGGTAGTCGCGGTAGTTTTCCTTCGTGGCGACGTAGCCGTAGCCGCGTCCGGAGATGTTGAAGGTGCCATCGGCGGCGAATTTCCAGATGTCCTTTGGATCGTCGTGGAAGTCGGACTTCGGATTGACGTGGTGATCGACCGCGCCCGACTTGATGACTTCGAGGAGATCGATCTTTTTCGTGACGGGCTGGGCCGATAGGACTGATGCGAAGGATAGGACTGAGAAGACGAATAGATGAGGGCGCATGATTGGGATACGAAGTGGCTGTCTCAACCATTACGCGAGTGATCGAAGCCGCGCTTCATGTCGAGGCGGCGTGTTTCGGTGCTTTGGTGATGGAAGCGCTTACTTCGTGCTGGCCGCACGGATGAACTTCGCGAGGTCCGCCTTCTGCTTCTTCAGATCAGGCAGGTTCAGGTACATCATGTGGCCTGAGGTGTAGTCGTCCTGAGTGATGTTTTTCAGCAGATCAGCATGCACGCGAAGATGGTTGAAGGTGTAGCGGCTGGCGAAGTAGGGCGTGGCCATGTCGTAGTAGCCATTGGAGACATGCACTTTGAGGAAAGGATTCGCCGTCATGCTTTCGGCGAGGATTTCGGAGACATCGGCGAACTCATTTTCAGCATCCCAGTTCCATTTCCCGACACCGCCGAGGATGTTGTAGGCCTTGTCTTCCTCAAACTTGAGGTCGTTGCGGATGTAGTGATTGAAGGTGGAGGTGAAGGCGCTAAACACGGCGTCTGCGCTGGGGTCGCTCTCGGCACCCTCGCTGAGTGGATCGCGGACGAAGTTCGTGTAGCGGCTGTCGAAGCGACCGGTGACGAGGCGCTTGTCACGCAGCAGTTCGGCATTGAAGCGCTGAAGCGGGACGCGGAGATTCGAGGCATCGACAAAAGCCTCCGAGAGACCGGTGAGGCGTGCCATCTGCTTCACGATCTTCGCGCGCTCTGCGGCTGGCAAACCTGCGCCGAGGAGCAGTGCGCGGTTGTAGTCACCCGCAGCGAAGGCTTCCGCCTCGGCGAGCACTTCGGCGAGCGGCTTCTTGAGCAGATCCGCGGCGAGCTTCTTGTGATACCAAGCGGTGGCGGCATAGCTCGGGAGATACAGCAGGTGCGGCAGATCATTGCCTGCACCACCCCACACGGTTTGGAAATTGAGCACGGTGGAGACGAGCATAATACCGTTCAAGTTCATGCGATGCGCGCGGATCAGCTCACCACTCAGAGCGGCGGCGCGGGTGGTGCCGTAGCTCTCACCGATGAGGAATTTTGGCGAAGGCCAGCGCGAGTTCTTGCTGACGTAGAGTCGGATGAATTCGCCGATGCTCTTCGCATCTTCATTCACGCCATGGAAGTTCTTCGCGTCCTCGGGCTTGGCCGCGCGGCTGTAGCCCGTACCCACGGGGTCGATGAAAACGAGGTCGGTTTCATCCAGCAGACTGTATTCATTTTCCACGAGCTGATAAGGCGGCGGCACGGCAAAGCCATCATCACGCAGCTTCACACGCTTTGGGCCGAGCAGGCCCATGTGCATCCACACAGAGGATGATCCAGGACCGCCATTGAAGGAGAAGGTGAGCGGGCGTGTGGCTGCATCCGTGACGCCTTTCTTCGTGTAGGCGACGAAGAAGATATCGGCGGTCGTTTTGCCTTCGGCATCCTTCAGCGCCAGCGTGCCAGCCGTGGCGGTGTAGTCGATCTTCTGGCCTGCGAGCGTGAGGCTGTGCTCGGTCTCAGACTTCTTGTCTGGCTTGGCCTCATCCTTCGCCGCTTCTTTTTTGTCCTTTGACTCTTCAGCCTTGGGGGCTGGTTTGGCGGGCTCCTGAGCTTGAGCAGGAAGGAATGACAGGCTTGAATAAACGACGATGAACGCAGCGCGGAGGAGTGACATGACGCCAAGCATAGCAAGACATGCAAGAAAGCCATCTTTTCCCTTGCACAATCTCTTCCATGCGCCAATCTCGCCGCCCGCTCACTCCGAGCAAGACCCCTTCGTCTAGCGGTTAGGACACATCCCTTTCACGGATGCGACACGAGTTCGATTCTCGTAGGGGTCGCCAAATTACTTTTGGTGATCAATTGCTCAAGGCAGGCAACCAAGCCCGCCTCACTCCACCGGGTCTTCACCAAGATACGCCGCGAGATGTTTACGAAGCTCTGTGCGCGCACGGAAAAGCAGGCTCTTCACGGCTGGCAGTGACATCTTCAAGATCTTGCAGATCTCCTCATACGGCAGCTCTTCATGACGACGCAGCACGACTGCCAGACGCTGCTTCTCAGGCAGTGCCGCGATGGCTTTGTCGAGAGCCTTCTCCAGTTCATCCTGTTGCGTGAGGTGATCAGGCGCTGGTGCGGTGTGGTCGGCATACTGGCGCTGCGGACCATCCTCATGATCGTTGTCATTTTCCAAAGCCACCTCTTTACGGCGACTGCGGCGGCGCGTCTCGTTGAAGACAAGATTGCGCATGATCGTGAACAGCCACGTCGTGAACTTCGCCGTCGGTTCATAGCGTGGAGCGCTCTTCCACACACGCAGAAACACCTGCTGGGCGATGTCATGCGCATCTTCGATATTCCCCAGCATTCGCGCCGCAGTGCCGACCATGATGCCTTGATGCAGCTCCACGAGTCGTTCAAAGGCCTTCACATCACCCTCCTTCACCAGCAGCATCAGCCGGACGTTCTCCGCATCGCATGAAGAATCCTCCGTGTCCGCAGACAAGGTGGGCGCGATGGGGGTGGGCCATTCCGGGTCCGGCATGACGGGGGTGGGCAGGAGACCGGCGATGCTAGCGGCAGTCATGCAGCGCTTCAACTCATCCCTCAGCCACAGGTTGCGGCGAAAATGTGCTGGCATCCCATCTTGCAGGCCGTTGACTCGTGCGCTTAATGGGTCGCCGTGACCTTCCGCCATCCTAAACACGACGTCTTCATCCCCGACAACACCGACACCTGGACCGCTCTGCGCCGCGTGACTCATCTCGGCATCGTCTCTCATCAGGACGACCTCGAGATCGCCGCCTACCATGGCATCACCGAGTGCTTCAAAAGCGGCGACAAATGGTTTGGCGGCGTCGTCGTCACCGATGGCTCCGGCAGTCCGCGCAAAGGCCCGTATGAAAAGTACACCGACGACGAGATGCAGCAGGTCCGCCTCATCGAGCAGCGCAAAGCAGCCTACGTCGGCGAATACAGCTTCATGGCCCAGCTCGGTTATCCGAGTGAAGAGGTCAAAACACAGCGCAACGGCCCCGTCTGCGATGACATCAAGTTCATCCTCGAGCACGCCCAGCCGGAGATCGTCTATCTGCACAATCCCTGCGACCGCCACGACACCCACGTCGCCACCTTCCTCCGCTGCCTGGAGGCCCTCCGCTCCCTGCCGCCGGAGATGCGCCCCAAGAAAGTCTATGGCTGCGAAGTCTGGCGCAAGCTCGACTGGCCCGTCAGCGACGACAAGATCATGCTCTGGGTGGACAAACACCCGCACATGCTGCGTCCGCTCCTCGGCGTCTTCGACAGCCAGATCAGCGGCGGCAAGCGCTACGACCTCGCCGAAGAAGGCCTGCGTCATGCCAATGCCACCTACTTCGACTCCCACACCACGGACAAGACCAGCCTCCTTTCCTTCGCCCTCGATCTCACTCCCTTGATTGAAAACGACGAGCTCGATGTACAGGAATACACCCTTGGTTATGTCCGCCGCCTTGAGAAGGACGTGGCAGAGCGCTTGAAGCGCTACCTTTGATCCCCTGCCCCGCTCTTCATGCGCCGCCTGCTCACCCGGTTTGGTCCATCGCTTCTCGCATTGGTCATCACCGGCTGTGGCAGCATCAGCGGCCATGGCCCCGTCAGCCAGGGCACCATGCGGAAGCTCGAATCCCGCACCATCTCCCATCAGGAGTTTGCCAAAAGGCTCACAGGCGCAGACCAGGCCATCCGCCTGTCACGGCCTACCAAAAAGATCGTCGTCCCATTCGAGCTGCGATCCGGCACACCCGTCATCCAGGCCGCCGGACCCGATGACAAGCCCATGGATATGCTGCTGGACACCGGCGCCGCCCGTCTCGTGCTCGGTGCCAGCAGTGCGGTGGAGGCCCGCGTGCCCACCATCGATGCACGGCAGGTGCGCGCCACCATGCACGGCGTCATCGGCCAGGAGTCAGGTCTGGTGGGACTTCTCACGCCCTTGCGCATCGGTGCCTGGACGTTGCCGACCTACCCCTGCTTTGTCCGCACTTTTGAAAACATGGGTGAAGGCGTCAGCTACCCGGCCAACATCCTCGGCTTCGATCTGCCCACGCGCTACTGCAGCTACCTCACGCTCGATTACCCGAAGCGCCAGGCCACCTTCGCCTTTCAGGAAAAGTTCCGCCCAGGCAGCCTGCGCCACACCGCCTCCGCCCCCTTCCGGGTCAAAGACGGCGTCGCCTTCATCGACCTCAAATCCAAAGGCGTGAAGTGGTCCTGCATCCTCGACACCGGCTCCTTCAACGGCATCGAGATCGACGAAGCACTCGCCAGCAAACTCGGCGTTCAGGATCAGGGAAAGATCGTCGAGGGCCTCGTGCTCCTCGCCGTCGGCGGCACCATGAGTTCGGACAAAGCCAGACTGCGCACCGTCACCCTGCCAGAGATCAGCCTGCTCGGCGGCAGCTACCAGCAGTCCGAGGTGGACATCTCCCCCGGCATCCCACGCGTCGGCTCCTTCTTCCTCAAAGACTACCGCGTCACCTTCGACTTCCGCAGCAAACGCGTCTGGCTGGAGTGGTAAAGCCGCGGCGTTCCGGCGCGCTTTTCGAGCCCGCCGCGCACGAGTCCGCCCTCGCGGCGAAGGGGCGTGTCATCGCCCTCATCAGCTCCGGCATTGGCAAACTCTACCCGCCCGAGAACATGGCCCTCGCCGAAAAGATCGCCCAGAGCGGCGCCATCATCAGCGAATACCCCGTGGACCGCATCGCCGACAAGGCACCACATCGACGACCTCATCACCCGCTCCGGCCTCACCCCCGGCACTGTCAATGTGACCCTCATGCGCCTGGAAATGAAGCGCCTCATCCGCGCCTCATCCGCGCCTCATCCGCGCCTCATCCGCGCCTTGCCCGGTCGGCGCTATGTGCGGCTGGTGTGAATGGCCTGTTCGGGGTGCTCAAGGGAGAGGCGTTGGCAGGCCGATTCAGACTGGCAAGTAAGCAGCTTTTGTCCTTATCAAGGACAGACCTTGTCAGCCTCTCGCGACGAATCGCCTAACGACCCAAGCTCAGCGATCCGGCCCACGAGGGCTTGCGATTGCAACAGGAGCACGATGGCTGGATTCGCTACATCTTGGTTAGGTGGCGTGGCTTCAAGGGCGATGAATAAACTCTTTTCGGATCTTCAGATAGCCCTCCACAACACCGCTGCGAAGAGCAGTGACAGCCTCCGTCCTCATCGAATCTCGACAGATGCACCCACCCATCGTAGCCACCGTCGATGTCTCCGCGAGAAACCGAGAGCTGTAAGCGTCGAAACTGGCGCGATGCGTGAGTCTCAAACCACAAAGCGCGTATAGCTGTGCCTCGGGAGTGCCACGGTCGAAGAGGTCGCGAAAAAGGTCTGACGAGTGTCTGCTAGAAAGAATTGTGAAGAACAAATCCTCGCGCTCTGGTATGACCCCACCCGCACCAACTGGACCTAGAGAGAAGGTGTCAGCGCTTACCAACTGCTCAACAGCCTGGCGGCCGGCGGGCGTCGGTGGAAGAGAACGATAAATGAGACAGCCAACTACCAACGCACCTAACACAATTGCCGCAACGAGGATTGAGCGTTTCATGTGGGTAGTGCCGCCTAACGTTCGCCTTTGCCCTTGTCGAACAGGGTGCGTGCGTTCCCGTGTTCCTTCCAATCAGGATCTTCATAAAACGTAATCTCAATCGGGTACCGCTCATGTGACTGAAGGGCCAAATTCAGGCGCTCCATAAACGAATCCTGATCATGAATGTAATAGATCAACTCCTTCAGGTTGCTTCCAGTCTTACTGATGGCGTGTTCGCAAAAGCCAGTCGCCACGACTCCGCCCTCAATGGTGTCCTCAAGTTGGATCATTCGTTCATTGATGGCCTTCTCTGGCATTCCGTTGTTTCCGGAGCCATCGTATTCCCATGAAATCACTGTCAGCCAAGGCAGTGCTTCTCGGGTGTCACCGCTCGGTGCCTCGTTTACGAACTTCCATATCACCGGCAGACCGTCCTTGTACGATCGGCCGATGACGCCCTTTGGCTCACTGACGTCGGTCTTCATGTGGTAGGCGAACAGTTCAGAGGGTTAATAGATCGTGAAGTTTGCCGTAGCTTGATCGCCGACAGTTGGGTGGGAAGATCACGGAGTGGGGAGAGCGCATGGGAGTCGGTTTACCCTCCTGGGCCGCATTCAGGCAATCAAAATGTGGGGGTTATCCGGCGTGGGAGAGGACAATTCCATGCGTAGCCTCCAACGTGGCCGTGGCGACATCCGATGAATCTCACACAGGAGGCACGGCGAGGCTGAACTATCTCGACCCCATCTCACCCCGCCCGGAAATGAGATCACTGCACCCTCGCTATGACATCATCCCGCCGGAAGATGAGATCACTGCGCCCTCGGTATGAGATCATCCCACTGAAAGATGAGGTCGCTCCGCCTTCGGTATGATCTCATTTTTTCGGTTGATGAGGTCATCTTTTGAAAAAATGACCTCATATTTTGAGAATATGACCGCTCTCCAGTCGGATTTTGAGACTAGCCCCCTCTTCTTGAGACTAAACCACCCCTCTCCAAGCCACATCGTCTCAGGCGCAGCCTCAAGCTCCGACCACCTGCCTTTCTGGCCACCACTAGGTGCGGCGGGTGTGAGCCGCTCAAAGCCCACCCCTAGAGTTTATCACCTCTTGCCTTGCCATTCCATTTAAGCATCGGATGGATAGGCTGGTCATCCGGCGGTTCACCTCTAATGCTGGTGCCACGTTTTCCATGAAAGCCCCCCTCCTTTCGCAGAACTTTGATGCACTGCGCAGCCGCTTAAAGTGCTGCCTTGTGACTGCCGCCCTCTTGTTACTGCCGGACGCGCTCATAGCGGACCTATCCGCCACTTTCAATGCGGTCTCGGATGTGCCGGTGACGGCGAGTAGCTACACCGCCTCGGGTGCGGTGGACTTCACCCTGAACTTCGCCCCGGAGCCTGGCACGAACCTGACGGTGGTGAAAAACACCGGGCTGCCCTTCATCGACGGTGCCTTCACGAACTTGGCGAATGGCGCAACGGTGAACCTCAGCTTCAATGGCACGAGCTACCCCTTCGTGGCCTGGTATTACGGCGGTGAGGGGAACAATGATCTGGTACTGCTGTGGCCATACATGCGGATGGCTGGGTGGGGGAATGGCTCGGGCGGACCCTTGGGGCAGGGAACCCATCACAAGCAGAGTGCGGCGGTGGTCGTTTACCAACGTGGCGCGCTGGCTGGCAAAACCATCGTTCAAGTCGTGGCCACCGGGGGCTCTTCCTTTGCCCTGACATCCGAGGGGAAGGTCTTCTCCTGGGGGAGTGGCGCGAATGGCATGCTTGGAACCAATCAGGACTTCTTCAATGTGACTGAACCCGAAGCCGTGAGAACCACGGCTGGCAGCGCGCTGTCGGGCAGGACAGTGGTCCGTCTGGCGGGCGGCGCCACCCATTGCCTCGCCTTGTGTTCGGACGGGACATTGGTGAGCTGGGGCAACAATGCAGACGGGCAGTTGGGTGATAACTCGAAAACGAATCGCCTGGTCCCCGTGCTGGTCAACACCACCAGCGGTGTCAGTGCACTGTCCGGCAAGACGGTCGTGGCCATCGCGGCAGGGGCAAGCCATAGCCTGGCTCTCTGCTCGGATGGCACGCTCGCGGCCTGGGGGCTGAATGCCAGCGGCCAGCTCGGGAATAACACGACCGTGAGCAGCCCGGTTCCATTACGGGTGGATGCCGCCCATGCATCGAGCGCGCTTCTGGGCAGAACGGTGGCAGTCATTGATGCAGGCACGAGCCACAATCTGGCCCTGTGCACGGATGGTGCCCTAGTGGCCTGGGGCTCCAATGCCAGCGGCGAACTGGGCGACAACTCGACCGTTCAGGCACAACTGCCTGTCCTGGTCAGTACCGACCCGGGGAGCGCGCTCCAGGGCAAAGCGGTGATGAAGATCTTCGCCGGCGGTGCCACCAGCCTGGCCTTGTGCTCGGACGGCACCCTGGCTGCCTGGGGCAGCAACAGTCACGGACAGCTCGGCAACGGTTCCACCATGTCGCGACAGTCCCCTTTCCCCGTCAGCGCCGGCAGCGGCAGCGCGCTGGAAGGCAAGTCGGTGGTGGACATCGCCGCCGCAGGCACTAGCAGCCTCGCCCTGTGTTCGGACGGAACGGTGGCCTCCTGGGGAAAAAATGCCGAGGCTCAGCTGGGTGACGCTTCCTTCCTTCAGCGGTTGCTGCCCGTCGCGGTGAATACCACTCAAGATCTGAGTGTCCTGGCTGGCAGAAAGGTGCATCAAATCTGCGGCGCCAGCGTGTATCAGGATCATTCCCTGGTCCTCTTTGGCATGGTTCGGGAGCAGATGATCGTCTCCGGCAACGGGGTGGTGATCGCTCATCAGGACACTACTCCGAGTGCTGGCGATCACACCGATTTCGAGCATGCGAACCTGAATGGGGCTTCGGTCACCCGCTCGTTCATGATCATTAACAACGGGTTCCTGGATATCACCTTTTCTGGCTCCCCCAGGGTTGCAATCACGGGGCCGCATGCCGGGGACTTTTCCATCTCCGGTCTAACCATATCAAGTCCCTTGCAGTCCCCCTATTGGACCACTTTCTCGATAAGGTTTGATCCCACGTCCGTGGGCGCCCGCAGTGCGACCGTGAGCATACAGAACAGCATCCAGGACACCAATCCATTCACCTTT
>Ga0075152_10003095_pt1 | contig 11730 bp, 12 predicted proteins | sample JI61114C2DNA_FD_70964 | JGI IMG/M metagenome (GOLD analysis project Ga0075152, IMG submission 70964) | Wastewater effluent complex algal communities from Wisconsin, to seasonally profile nutrient transformation and Carbon sequestration -... | ecosystem: Engineered > WWTP > Effluent > Algae...
AAAGAAGTGCGCACCCGAATTCTGGGCGTTGCTTCACATGTTCAGATAGGCAGCTTACACGGCAATTTGAGTCATTGGCAACAAACCGCAGAAGAAGCCGCAAAACATCCAATCGTCGAAGCCGCGGCACCTTATGTCACCGCACAAGGCATGCTGTCGCATAATCAAGTGGTTCAGGGAGTCATGGTGCGCGGCATTCTGCCGACGATGGAAGACAAGGTAGCCGATTTTGCAAAAATGATGGTCAGTGGTGAGCTGGATAATCTGGCGCCAGGAGAATTCGGCATTGTCATTGGCATGGAATTGGCGCGCACCATGGGTACTTTCTTGGGCGATAAGATTGTTCTGATTTCCCCACAAGGACAAGTCACTCCCGCCGGTATTCTACCCAGACTGAAACAATTTACCGTAGTTGGCATCTTTGAAGTGGGGCATTTTGAATATGACTCCGGATTGGTGCTGATTCATATGTTTGATGCCCAAAAACTGTATCGCATGGAAAACGATGATGTTTCCGGAGTACGCTTAAAGCTGAAGGATTTGTTTCAAGCCCCGCAAGTAGTAGCAGAATTACCTGCCATGCTAACGATTGATAGCTACATCAGTGATTGGACAAAACAGCATGCCAATTATTTTCGCGCCATCCAGATTGAAAAACGCATGTTGTCATTGATTCTTGCATTGATTATCGCCGTCGCAGCATTCAATATCGTCTCCACATTAGTCATGGCTGTGACTGACAAGCAATCGGACATTGCCATTTTGCGCACACTCGGGGCAAGTCCGCGCAGCATTATGAAAATATTCATCGTTCAGGGGACATTCATCGGTGTGTTCGGAACCATTCTGGGGGTTGCCGGCGGTACATTGCTAGCCTATAACGTGGGTGATGTGGTTGCATTTATCGAATGGTTGCTCAACGTGCAATTTCTATCGCGCGAAGTATATTACATCAGCACGATTCCATCCGACCCACAGATGGCCGACATTACAACCGTTGCCATCACTTCGTTTGTTTTGAGCTTACTGGCTACCATTTATCCCAGTTATCGCGCATCCAAAGTAAATCCAGCAGAGGCGCTGCGCTATGAATAATGCGGTCATTTCCTGCCACAATCTTTTTAAACAGTTTTCCCAAGGGGATCTAGCGGTTCCCGTGTTAAAGGGAGTTAATCTCACACTGGCCAAAGGCGACATGCTGTCGATTGTCGGCGCTTCCGGTTCGGGCAAAAGCACTTTACTGCATGTGCTGGGAGGATTGGATGCGCCCACTAGCGGCGAAATCAAGATTCTTGGGCACGATATTGCCAAAATCAATGAAGAAGAAAGGTGCCGATTGCGCAATGGCTCTCTCGGTTTTATTTACCAGTTTCATCACTTACTGCCAGAATTCACGGCATTGGAGAATGTAGCCATGCCGCTGCTGATCCGCCGCCTGTCTAAACAGGAAGCATTCGATCGGTCAGCAGAAATTTTACAGCAAGTCGGCTTGAGTCATCGCCTGACCCATACGCCAGGCGAATTATCCGGCGGCGAGCGGCAGCGTGCTGCGGTTGCGCGTGCACTGGTAACACAGCCAGCGTGTATTCTGGCAGATGAGCCAACAGGCAATCTTGACCGCCATACGGCTGAAGCCGTCTTTGATCTAATGCTGGAATTGAATCATAAAGTCAATGCAAGTCTGATCATCGTCACCCACGATGCACGATTAGCCAATCGCGCTCAGCATGTCATGCAATTAATTGATGGCGTTTTATGTGACATTCCCAGTGCGCAATGATTGATCGAGCCATTCCTGTCGTGGACACATTACTGACCATTCATTCATTTTTATAGTCTGCTTATGCGTACTTTATTTACGTACATTATGGTTTTTCCCCGGCGCAGCGTCTTCGTGCTGATTGCATTGCTGATTGCCGGTATCGCGGAAGGATTGAGTTTAACGGCATTGCTCCCGCTCTTGTCGATTGCAGTGGGCGAATCGAGTGGATCCAATGAATCCAGTATCGGCAAGTTCATGGAAAAAGCATTGCAAGATATCGGCATTGAACCCTCGCTGGATACCATTCTGGTAATTATTGTAGGCGGCATGTTTTTCAAAGGGATCGTTCTTTTGCTGGCCAATCGCCAGGTAGGCTATACCGTCGCACATGTCGCAACTGCATTGCGTCTGGATCTCATCGAGGCTTTACTCGCCAGTCGCTGGCAATATTATTTGCGCCAGCCCGTTGGCTCATTGGCCAACTCGATTGCTTCAGAAGCTTATCGGGCAGCGAATGGTTTCGAGCATAGCGTGAATGTGTTGGCATTAGCCATCCAGGTATTGGTCTATGCCATCGTAGCATTATTCATTTCCTGGCAAGCGACATTGGCTTCGTTATTTATCGGCCTGGTTTTATTGATTGCTTTGAATCGCTTAGTAACTGCAACGCGGCGCGCGGGCACCAAGCAGACTCACTTACTGCGCAACTTGCTAACCTACTTATCCGATGTACTCAGTTCAGTGAAGTCGCTCAAAGCCATGGCACGCGATAACGTAGCCGATGCCATTCTGCGCGAGCAAACGCAGCAACTGGAAAAAGCCACGCGCCGCGAAGTCATGAACAGAGCAGCCTTAACCGCTCTCCAGGAGCCTATTCTTGCCGCTCTGACAGCCAGCGGCTTGTATCTAGCCCTCGTAATCTGGGCATTGTCCTTGCCGGAAGTCATGGTAATGGTTTTTTTGCTTACGCGTATCCTGGGATTATTGAACAAAACCCAGCGCAGACATCAGCAATTGGCCGCGCAAGAAAGTGCTTATTGGGCTTTGCGTAAAGCGGCGGAAGATGCGCGCGCTGAGGCGGAAAGAGCAACCGGAACTTTGCAGCCTACATTGCAAAAAGGCATTACACTGCAACATGTAAAATTTGACTATGGCCATAAAACCATTTTTAAAGATTTGAATATCGAAATACCGATCAACTCGTTTACCGCAGTCATGGGACCATCGGGTGTGGGTAAAAGCACGTTGCTGGATTTACTCTGTGGATTGACTGAACCGCAAGCAGGCGAAATCCAGATCGATGGCATCTCGCTGCATGACATCAATTTACGCCAATGGCGCCATATGATCGGTTATGTATCGCAAGATACTATTTTATTGCATGACACGGTAATGAATAACATTCTGGTCGGAGAACCGTCACTGACGGTCGAAGATGCCGAGCACGCATTGCGCCAGGCCGGTGCATGGGATTTTGTCAGTGCTTTGCCGGAGGGATTACAAACGCTCGTCGGTGAACGAGGTGGATTGCTGTCCGGCGGACAACGTCAGCGTATCGCCATCGCACGCGCACTGGCTCATAATCCAGCGTTTCTGATTCTAGATGAGCCAACCAGTGCACTGGATCCGGAAAGCGAGCGCACCATCTGCGAAACACTGCAAAAATTGTCACAAAATCTGACCATTGTTGCCGTCTCTCACCAGCCAGCCGTCATCAATGCAGCAGATCGTGTGTTCATCCTATCGAATGGAGAGGCGGAGTTGTTGTCGCATGCGGCCGATATGCACTCATAATTGCACTTCAGCTAAATAACATGTCAAGGCGCACACCGTTAACAAAACCGCGTCTCCAGTGCATGATTTAGCACTATAATTCACCACAGCGAACTGCTTTGATGATGAAACAATAGTAAGCAGTTAACGCATAACCATAAGGAGTAATCAGTGATGAAAAAAAGTAGAACACTCAATTTGTTGTGCTTGGCAGCGGCCTTGGCTTTTGTATTATCAGCCTGCTCAACCACACAAAAGGTCACCAATTCCGCCAGAACAGCCACTGAGCAATTGCTCATCAGCGAAGCAGTGACGCGCAGCCTTCCCAAGCAGATTGATCTGCCTTTCCCGATCCCACGCGGCGCCGTCGTTAAGCTCGATGTCACTGGATTGACTGCGGATAAGGACATGGCCAAAGGCGTGATTGCAGGCTGGCTGGGAATGCTCGGATATACGGTTCAGGATGGACCTGAAAATGCCTCTCACCGCATTAATATCCTATTAGATTCTTTGGGAACGGAAGTGGGCAGTACGTTCTTTGGCATTCCTCCCGTACAGGCTTCACTGATACCGATTTCATTACCCGAATTAGCGCTGTATAAAGCGGAGCATCAAAGTGGCTATGCAAGATTCCATTTAGATGTGTTTGAAATGCCATCCGGTCGATTTGTGGGATCATCTTCACCATTTCTTGCCGACACTTTTTATAATGCCTATACGGTTCTATTTTTATTCAGTTTCAACAGAACTGATCTGACTTCACCACCACGGATAGGCACATTCCGCAAGCCGTTGATGTAAAGCTGCGCTTGATCTAGTAACTGGAAATGCAGGCTGCAGATGCGCTAAAACATCTCAGCATGGCTCCGGCGCACACGAAGAGGCTTCGTATGCGCCGCGAGCTATCATAGGGCGTAACAGATATTTGGGCGATATGGCCGATAAGCTGTTCATGATTGGCAGCATGATGCACCGGAGCAAACACGCTGCTAACACGAATGGGACCAAAAATACCGCTTACCCAACCATTCTCCAAAATAAATGGACGAAAATTGGATTGATGTTCGCTTTCAAAGCGATCGTTAAAATAATCTACTAATTGTTGTAAAGACATAGCTGCTTCGTCAGTTAAGAGTGACATAGTTCTCACAAATGTTAGCGGGCTTGCACTGCATCACTGGTTCGATTGTGATGGTTAGGAAACAAATCCAGACGGCGTGGCTTAATAAACACTTCATCGCCTTTCACCAGCCGCAATTCCCGGAAACGCTCCTTACTGATTTCAACCTGAATAGGTGTTGTATCCACGTCATTTTTGCGTACCAGTTCCAATCTCACGATCGGTCCCACGGAAAGAACATGAACAACCAATGCGGCTAATACAGCTTCTCCGTTACGCGTGCGCTCAACTTCAATTTCATGGGGACGCACGTAAGCAACGGCGGTCAATTCCTCAGCTTCGGGATGATCAGGCGCATCCACTTCGATATCGCCAATCCAGGCACGCCCACGATGCAACCGGCTATGAAACAGGTTCACATTGCCGAGAAATTCATAAACGAATGGACTGGCGGGTTGTTCATATACTTCATCCGGTGTGCCAATTTGTTCAATACGACCTTCATTCATGACTACCACCCGATCAGCGACTTCGAGCGCTTCTTCCTGATCATGCGTGACAAATACGCTGGTGATATGCATGTCATCGTGCAGTCTGCGCAGCCAGGAACGCAATTCTTTGCGCACCTTGGCATCCAACGCACCAAAGGGTTCGTCCAACAATAATACTTTCGGTTCCACTGCCAGCGCTCTTGCCAATGCAATACGCTGGCGCTGGCCTCCGGAGAGTTGATGTGGGTATCGATCTGCCAGCCAGTCCAGTTGTACCAGATGTAGCAATTTCATGACGCGGTCGCGTATTTCCGCTTCAGCGGGGCGAAATTTCTTAGGGCGCACACGCAAACCAAACGCAACATTCTCAAAAATGGTCATATTGCGAAATAGCGCGTAGTGCTGAAACACAAACCCGACTTGACGTTCGCGCACATGTTGATCGGTGGCATCTTCGCCATGAAATAGCACTTGCCCACTGTCAGCGGTCTCAAGCCCCGCGATCACGCGCAGCAAGGTGGTTTTTCCAGAGCCCGAAGGGCCCAGCAATGCCAGCAATTCACCGGAGTGAACTTGTAAATTCACATCATGCAGTGCTGTGAAACTGCCAAACTGTTTTGATAGATTAAGGACTTCTATGCTCATTCGTGACCTCGTTGTTTTTGATGTTGTTTGTTCCTGGCTTCGATCAGTGTTTTCAATGCCAGTGTCACCAGTGCCAGTAACGCCAGCAACGAAGCCACTGCAAAGGCGGCTGCGAAGTTATATTCGTTGTAAAGGATTTCGACATGAAGTGGCAGGGTGTTGGTGCTGCCGCGAATATGACCCGATACCACGGAGACCGCTCCGAATTCACCCATAGCGCGTGCATTACAAAGGATGGCGCCATACAGCAAGCCCCATTTGATATTGGGCAGCGTCACATGATAAAAAGTTTGCCAGCCGCTCGCGCCCAGCACCACAGCCGCTTCCTCCTCCTCGGTACCCTGCGCCTGCATCAATGGAATCAGCTCCCGTGCAATAAACGGCACCGTCACGAAAACAGTCGCTAACACTATGCCGGGTACCGCAAATATGATTTTCAGATCATGTTCCGCCAGCCACGGGCCTAACCAGCCCTGCAAACCAAACACCAGCACATAGATCAACCCAGAAACCACCGGTGATACAGAAAAAGGCAAATCGATTAATGTAATCAATAAATTCTTGCCACGAAATTCAAATTTCGCAATAGCCCAGGCAGCCGCAACACCGAATACCAGATTCAAAGGCACTGCAATCGCTGCAACCGTCAGCGTCAACTTGATTGCAGACAAGGCGTCGGGGTGGGTGATTGCAGCCAGATACACATCACTGCCTTTTTTCAGTGCCTCATAAAAAACTGAAATGAGTGGAATAAACAGGAACAAGGTTAGAAACATCAGCGCCAACCCGATCAGCGACCAACGCACCCAGGCGGGTTCTTGCGTAGCTCGTTCTTTACGCGCCGCAGGAGACAAGGGAAAAGTAATTGTCGTTGTCATCGTCATCACCTCATGACTCAATACTGCGGCGTCGACTCCACCATTGCAGTAGATTAATAATTAACAACAGGATAAAAGAAATCACCAGCATCACAACCGATAAGGCCGTGGCACCCGCATAGTCATATTGTTCCAGTTTGGTAATGATCAGTAGCGGGGTGATTTCTGAAATCATCGGCATATTTCCGGCAATGAAAATGACCGATCCATACTCACCGATTGCCCGTGCAAACGCGAGCGCAAAACCTGTCATCAAAGCTGGAAAGAGCGCCGGAAAAATGACGCGAGTGAAAGTTTGCCAGCGATTGGCGCCCAGTGTGGCCGCAGCCTCTTCCAGTTCCGATTCGATGTCCTCAAGTACCGGTTGTACGGTTCGCACCACGAACGGCAAACCGATAAATGTAAGCGCCACAAAAATCCCCAAGGGTGTAAAAGCCACTTTGAATCCCATAGGTTCCAAAAATTGACCGATCCAGCCATTGCCTGCATATAGCGCTGTCAAGGCAATACCGGCTACTGCCGTTGGCAGGGCGAAAGGTAGATCCACCAATGCATCGACCAATTTTTTTCCTGGAAAGTGATAACGCACCAATACCCAGGCGACCAACAAACCGAATACGGCATTGACCAAAGCGGCCGCAAACGAAGCGCCAAAGGTCAATCGGTATGAAGCCATCACGCGTGGCGTAGTCACGATGGTCCAAAATTCCGGCCAGGTCAATTCGGCAGTTCGGATAAATGCTGCGGACAATGGAATCAATACGATTAAGCTCAAATACAGCAGCGTAAATCCGAGCGCCAGATTAAATCCGGGCAAAATACTGTGTTGCTTGAAAGTACTCAATATATAACTCCTGCCAAATTCATTTTGTTTACGTATGGATTAAGTCGGTATGAACATTGCTCTATATTGTTATTTTGGGCGCAATCCATTCGATGGCGTATGCTGGCTTGCTGAATAAATTTCCTTGTAGGTAATCTGCATTCGCCTGTCTGGCAGCAACTAGTTGTTCGGGTGTTTCTATATCTCTCACCAGCAGGCTCGCACCCAAGCTGTGAATGGTATCCACCAGTGCATTGATGGTTTCATGACGCACGAGATCAACCGCCTCAATGCGCACGATATCCGGATATAAACTGCCCAGCTCTATCATCCAGTCACTGCGGGTACCGCTATAATCCGCTGCAATTTGGTAGCCGCGAGAACGGTAATTGGTATGACATGTTGCAGCAGCTTCCAATTACGATTGACAATAGGCGGAATTTCAATCACCACACGTAAAGTTTTCACTCCGATCAAGTCGAGAAAATTTTCAAATGCACGGCCATGATCATCTTTTACGCTTTCCAACAGGCGCGGGTGAACATCGACAAATAAGCTGCCCAATTTGGAAGGATTATTAAAATAATAGTTAAGCGCGTGAACTGCGCGGCATAACCGATCCAGATCAACCAGTTGCTCATCTTTTGAAGCCAGCGAAAAAACCTGCCAAGGCCAGAGTGCAATACCGTCGTCAGATTTAGAACGAACATAGGCTGCGTGCCCGGTAGTTTTGCCTTGAGTCAAACTAAAAACAGGTTGAAAAACGCTGGTCAATTGGCACTGATAAAAATGTCCGCTGATCCAGCCATCACTGCCTCGCTCCAATGAATAGTCGGTTGCTGATTGAATGAGCTCAAACTCATCCTTAACAAAAAAGGTATTATTTGCTGATGCATTCATGGAATGACTCCCACATAAGTTTGTATTGCTATCGACTACCATCGACAGCGCCTATGGCTTTAACAATGGCATACCCTAGGATCACTGTCTGCTGCGCGTAGATTTCATTAGTGAAATCTACGCATTGAATCTCTGGCCTTACAAAAACTGCTGCAACAACCCTCTATGTCCGATTCCTGTTTATTCAGTAGCTTATGTTTCAACTCATTGACCGAGCGATGGCAAAAAACTAACGGGATTCCGTTGCGACTGGCTTTTTCCTTGACCGAGTTAGCCAAACTGTGACTGACATAATCGCAAACTAAAACCACCAATTCTGTCTCGTTGGGAAATGAGCGTTTGGTAAATCCTTTCTTGCGGCCACTCCAGTGCTCGACACGCGCACCATGCTGGGTGGAAACGAGATGCTTGAATGAGGTGACATAATCGCCACCCACAATGAGAACCGTCATATTTAATCCTTTAATGGCAGTAGCGCACGTCGGTGTGCTACTGCGTGACATGATTACTGCAAGTAAATCTGATCAAATGTGCCGCCATCGGCAAAGTGAACTTTGTGGGCATTTTTCCAACCGCCAAAGGCATCATCGATTTTGAATAACTCGATTTTGGGAAATTTGCTGGCATGTTTCTCGGCAACTTTTGCATCCGTTGGGCGGTAGAAGTGCTTGGCCGCGATCTCTTGGCCTTCTTCTGAATAGAGGTACTGGAGATAGGCTTCAGCGACTTGGCGTGTGCCTTTTTTGTCGACAACTTTATCGACGATCGCAACCGGCGGTTCGGCAAGAATACTCAGTGACGGTATGACCACTTCAAATTTATCCGCACCATATTCCTTGATAGCCAGGAAAGCTTCGTTTTCCCAGGAAATCAGCACATCACCTACGCCACGTTCCACGAAAGTGGTGGTTGAGCCTCTTGCTCCGGAATCAAGCACGGGCACATTTTTGTAGATATTGCTGACAAAATCTTTGGCTTTATCTTCACCATAGCGTTGTTTGCCAAACTGCCAGGCCGCCAGAAAATTCCACTGCGCCCCACCGGAAGTTTTTGGGTTGGGTGTAATGACCGCCATACCAGGACGCGCCAGATCACCCCAGTCTTTTATGCCTTTGGGATTGCCCTTGCGAACCAGAAAAATGATCGTCGAGGTATAGGGCGTGCTATTCAATGCCAAACGCTTTTGCCAATCTTCCGGAAGCAATTTGGCTTTTTCAGCGATCGCATTGATATCGCTCGCCAAAGCCAGAGTAACCACATCCGCTTCCAAGCCGTCAATCACTGAGCGCGCCTGTTTGCCGGAACCGCCGTGAGATTGTTGAATAGTGACTTTCTCGTTATTTTTTGCTTGCCAATGCTCGGCAAAAGCAGCATTAAACTCGCTGTATAGTTCTCGCGTTGGATCATAAGAAACATTCAACAATGTTTTGTCCGCGAATGTACTGTTGCTAATAAAAATACTTGCTACCAAAAAACTTGTTGTCAGCCATGTTTTAATTGTCATGATTGTTCCTCCAGTAGAAATTAATAGTGTTTATAAGAGACTGATTAAGACTTCAAAGTATAGAAAATCGGTGTTACCTGAGCGATGATCGACGCAAGGGTGAGCGGCACCATCAGCGCAAGACGGGCTGGCTGCGATACGTTTTTTAATAAATTCACCGGCCGTAAAATGGGTATAGCCAAGTGTGGTAGTAATGCGTGGTATGGGTTGGTAACGTATGCGACCTTCAAAGGCATGGCCACCGAAGTCACCGCTTTGTCCGGTCCGGTCGCGATTGAATCCGGGATCCTTGACGGTATTACTGATATTGCCGTCAAGCACATCGAACATGCGATCGGTGCTGCTGGCCAGCCAATACCCACCATAACCAAACTCAAACCCTAATTTCTGAGTGGGGCTAATTTCAAGCCTGACTTTAGGAGCCTTGACGTTCTCGTAAATCACATAGTGATCTGCCGACCAGGGGCGCGCAAATCCAAAGAAGCGATCAAAACGATTGTCGACACCGTCATTAGGATCTTTGTCGCCGCTGGCATAGCCGTAAAAAGCACTGAGGCGAGGCTTCCAAGCATAGTCAAAGTTCCGGCCTATTTCGATGGTATACCCTTGCGCATCTACACGATTGGTACCGGAAACTCCTAACTGATGGTTGTAGCTGACATCGAAATCGACGATATTGCCTGCCTTGCCGTAAACACGGAACCCTGGCATATGGATTTCGCGATCTAATTTATTGGTATTCGTGAAACCGTTCGGGTCGCCCTGTTGCTTTTGTCCCATGTAGTACGTCTGGATAGTGGCGATGTCAGACCACTTGCGCCAAGTGCCAATTCCACCATAAAACCACAGTTTATCGTTCGCTTCATCGAACTTGGTTTGCAAACGTCTAACCGGTTGCATGCCAAACAGATCGAGTTCCCAGTCATTGGCTTCGCGCCCTAAATTCAGGCGGAATCCTTCAAAGGTATTGGTGGTGTTACGCCACTCATTGCGTGCAATAAAGCGTCGATCGGTTGTTTCATAACTCATCCGACCAACGCGGAATCGAATCGGCCGATCCTGATTCCGATCATCGACCCCCAGCCCCTTTTTGAAATACAACTCACCATAGGCATTGAGCAGATCGTATTCATTTCTTTCTTGATCCGTAATGGCGTGCTTATTGTTGACTACTCGAGAATCCTGAAATTCAACCGCAAAACGGAATGGATCCAATATATCCTTGATCCCAATCCAGGCGCGATTGCGCAGAAAGATAGGGTTATCCTCTCCGCCCTCAACACGCCGCATATCATTATTGCGCCACTCGTAGCGAGTACGGTGTTCAAGACCGATTTCCAGCCAGGTAATATCTTTAAAGGATTCCACGCCGATATCGCTTAACCGACGGACATAGCGGGGCGGATCGGTATCCGGATTGCTTGCATAGCTGTTGGAGCGGCGGTGATAACTGGTCGGTTGCTTATTTGCATCCGGCACGATAGCGGGTAATGACTTAGACTGCTCCGATGCTTTGTCTGCCAATTTTTTTGCATCCGAGGTATCCGCTTGAGCAAGTTGCACATTGCTCGATCTGATGACCAACGACTCTGCAGGTGCTTTACTATCCGAAAACGCTTGGGTCGGACTGATAGTCAATGCACTTAAAACCGCAGTGTGTAATAAAAGCCAAATAAACTTCACTCTACTCTCCTAAATAAACTCACCGATAAATCGGATAAGCCATTGTTATTGTTTTATTCTTTCACATTCCATTGGTCAGTGTCATTGTGTCGCTTTTCATCGGAACGAATCTGCCCTCGGATACGGCATATTTCCCATCAATTTGATCCAT
>Ga0075152_10003096_pt1 | contig 11728 bp, 10 predicted proteins | sample JI61114C2DNA_FD_70964 | JGI IMG/M metagenome (GOLD analysis project Ga0075152, IMG submission 70964) | Wastewater effluent complex algal communities from Wisconsin, to seasonally profile nutrient transformation and Carbon sequestration -... | ecosystem: Engineered > WWTP > Effluent > Algae...
GAAAACAGCGGTCTTGACAGGTTGAAAAATCAGCTATAGGTTGTACATCCCGGGTCGGGACAATCAGCTGATATGGTAGATTAGACTCTCATAGACTGCCACTTGAAGAAAAACCCCGACACCGCAATTCAGAACACAATTGATTTTACCTAATGGCGGCGCAAAGGTAGAGGAAATTCCTGAAATTCAATACCAGTTAAATGGAGAATGTGAACTGTGGAAAATTCGAAGGTTCTGCAAAAAAACTTCTGATTATCAGGCGATTAAATCATTGACAAGGATTTACCCCAACTTTCCCATAAAAAAAGTCCGCTTCAAAGAAGCGGACTTACTCAATATAAGTTGTTGGTTTTTACTTGTAGTAGCTCATGGTCAGCTCAGAACGGCGGTTTTTCTGACGTCCGGCAGCTGTTTTGTTATCTGCAACTGGCTTGGTTTCGCCATACCCGGTAGCTGTAATCCGTCCGGCATCCACCCCTTTACTAACGAGGTATGCTTTCACCGCTTCGGCACGGGTCTGACTCAGGGCCAGGTTCTTTTCATCATTTCCAACATTGTCAGTATGCCCGTCAACATTCAGGCTCATGGCCGGATTCTCTTTCATGATTGTCACTACATCGTTCAACCCTTTGAAAGATTTAGCCTGTAACTTGGAGCTTCCTGTCAGGAACAGAATATTGCTGGCAGCCGTATTTACTTTTTCCTTCACGGCTTCCGTAATTACCGGGCAACCATTATTCTCCTTCACACCAGGCACGGTAGGACATTTATCTTCCTCATCATTGATACCATCAGCGTCTGTATCCGGAACAGGGCAACCCTGATAGCGGGCCACACCGGCAACAGTCGGGCATTTGTCTTCTTCATCGTTGATACCATCTTTATCAGTATCAGGAACCGGGCATCCTTTGTAACGGGCAAGTCCGGCAACAGTCGGGCATTTGTCATCTTCATCGTTTATACCGTCTTTATCAGTATCCGGAACAGGACAGCCCTGGTATTTTTCAACCCCTTTCACTGTAGGGCATTTATCCAGACTATCGATGATACCATCCATATCAGTATCTGCGGGAGGACGGGGAGGCGCAATGACAACCGGTTCTTTTTTCTTACCCAGACGTCCTGCAAAACCGATACTGTGCTGCAGGTGATAATTGCCGGTTTCTGTTGTAACCGGGACACGATAGGTAGACGTGACAAAGAAATGGGCTTCATCCAGCAGGTTAACTTTAAGACCCAGACCGGCAGGCAGGAAAGCTCCATAATACCCGCGGTATTTATGTGCCCCAACCCCGGCAATCAGGTAAGGTTGTACCCAGAATTTTTCGGTGGTCATCTTCAGATTAACAGTTGCACTGGCTTCAAGAAGCAGGCTGTTATCGGTAAAATTTTTACCAGGCATCGGATAGCGAAGAAAGGAACCACCCAGGGAGGCTGCAATATCAATATGGGGTTTCAGCCCTTTGAAATAAGTAACTGCCAGTCCGGGTGCCATTTCGCGGATCTTCGCAAAACGTTTGGCGCTGATTACCTGGCTCAATGAGGTGGTACGTATTCTATCGGGAGTTATAAAGTCGTTTACAAAGAAACTAACACCAATAGCTTTCGGCCTGATTTCATCATCCTGGGCCTTAGCAGCAGGTGCGATCAGATACAATGCAATAATAGCAGATAATATCTTCTTCATAAAGAGATAGTTTGGTTTTAATCACGGCAAAAATAACAGGTAAGTTTAATATCCTAAAATAAATTATTTAGTTAGTATTCATCGGTTTGGGAGGTTTTTTTTTTCAATTTCGGGTGATTTACCGGGGCAATCGCTCAGCAAATGACCTGATTGTCTTATTTATTCCCGTAAAAGCGCTGACGAAGGTATTTGTCCTCACCATATACGTCATCATAAAACACAACTTTACCCTGCTGCCCCTCACAGGTAAAATAGCGTATGAAAACCGGCAATTTATTTCGCAGGGGGATATTCCGTTTTTGCTTGTTCTTCAACCAGGATTTAACCGAATCAATCTTCACAGTACCCCGGCCTGCCGACAGACTGCTGTCACTCTGTAAAATATACCAAACCAGCTTATCCCATTCCTGTACCCGTACACAACCATGACTCAGGGAACGCATTGCATTGGCAAACAAATACCGCTGGTTGGTGTCATGTAAGTAAACAGAATATTTATTATCAAACACAAACTTTATGATTCCCAACGCATTAGCATCCCCACTACCCTGCACAACTCGGTAAGGTATCCCTTTTGAGTATTTTGACCAGTCAACGGAATAAGGATCTACCTCATTCCCATCCTTATCCAACAGGCTAAACCCCTTTTTAGCCAGATAACCAGGATTCTTTTTCACTGCCGGAAGGATCTCCTTCTGCACAATACTGGGCGGAGGCACCCATTGCGGATAAGTAATTATCGAAGAAACTTTACTGGTCAGTAAAGGTGTTCTGGTTTTCGGCTTTCCAGTTATTACTTTTGAACTGATTTTCAATTTATTACTATCAATTACCTCCATTTTATTTGCAGATGCGTTAACCCAAATATAACGGGAAGGCATTTCAGCAGGCAATTGTTTAAACTTGTCAAGGGTTATTGCAATCCGGGCAAATTTTTCATGATCATCTGTATTAAGCATCCGGACTGTTCCTTCTCCAGCCTTTCCATCGACCGTAATTGCCATTTTTTTCTGATACCTTTTTACAGCTGCAGCCAGGGTTACTGAATCAACCTGAATACTATCCGTACTCATCAGCCCTTCTTCAAAAAGTCGTTTCTGAAGTGCCTGGTTGAAGCGGCGGGTGTCTTTTTCCGGATAGGGTATCCGGCTATAGGATTTTGAAAAATCAGCGTTGGAAAGAAAATCGGGGATTGCCGTTTTCAGTTCCATATAACCTCTTGCTGTTGGTTCCAAAGCACGGATTATTTCAGCCAGCCCCTGCTGCTTAACGGCCCTTATCTGTTGCAGGTAAAAGCTATCAGCGAGAACAGAGTCCTTTCGCAAACTGACGCTGTCCTGAGGTAATCGCCCCAGTTTAACCTCCCTGATCATCCTGACTAATGCGTCTGATAACAACAGATCCGCAGCCGACCACCAGCGTGCATCTTTGCGGTCGCCCTTACCAAGACTGTCCGCTGACAAGCGGTCACGTATGGACTTCAGACTTTCAAAATGATAGTCCTCCGGATAAAGCCCTAAGAGGCGGCCATCCTGAATATACCGGAAGACCGAATCCGCTTCCGGCAGCCATTGCTGACCAGTACTCCAATAAGCATTATTACTATCCGCAGCATAAAATGACCGGAGCAGATCCGGAGCATCCAGGCGGACCAGAGAGTCGTCTGTCCGGCCACTATCCGAAACGGCTTTTTGCAGGTAATAGGCAATTAACTGCCGCTCCTTGCTTTTCAGTTCTTCCGGACTGGCTGCTACCGTATCGGCTGGCTGACCATTTCCGGAACAGGAAATGAAGAAAAGCACGGTTATTAAATAAGAAATCGGGTACAAGGTCTGCTTGATCATAAGGATTGGCGGGTGGCCTGTTTAATGGTTCCGGACTGAATAACCTTTCCGGCTATTTTTGTATGCCCTACAAAATAGTCAAACGTTTCAATATTCGCAGAATGAATGGTCCGATTTTTTTAACTGCAGGCGGTCGGCTTATAAGTGCATGCAAAACCAGACACTTACAGAAAAAATAACGACAATTAGGTGTATTTGGAGCAATTACAAGGAGACCACATCAGTAACCGCATCCAGATTGATAGGACCGTAAATATGCGGAAATGTATCCTGTGTCGAAGGTGACCAATCAAAAACAAAATGCGAGGTAAGCCGGTCGGTATCAATCACGAGCTTGACCAGGTTTGTCTGGCCTGTAAAGTAACGATCCAGGACACCAGCGACCTGGTTTTCCTGGGAACAATGGATAAACCCTTCTGCAGACAGGGAAGGATGTTCATAAAAACCTTTTTGCCTGGCAGCTTCCCAATCCCCGCCTGTAGTTACATGATAAATCACTGGCATTACAATACGCGTTTAATTTTTTGTTCAAGCAGCATGAAATCGGCCAGCACAATGGCTGTTACGGCTTCAACAATCACCGGAGCCCGTAAAGCCACACACAGGTCGTGGCGCCCCTTTATTGAAAAATCTTCGGTGGTTCCCGTTTCCCAATTGAGACTGTGCTGGGTTTTGGAAGTGGATGATGTGGGTTTAACCGCCAGCCGGAAAACCAGTTCATTTCCATTACTGATCCCTCCCACTACTCCACCTGCATGATTAGTCCTTGTTTTTCCTGTATTGTCTAAAATGGCGTCATTGTGCGCACTTCCATACATTGCCGCTGCGGCAAATCCTGTTCCGAACTCAACACCACGAACAGCGGGTATCGAAAACAGCATATGCGATAAAACAGCTTCAATTGAATCAAAATAAGGTTCTCCCAAACCGACCGGCATTCCGCTCACGCGACATTCAACTATTCCTCCTACCGAATCTTTTGCCTCAATGGCTTTCTGCAATCCATTTTCTGTATCCTTATACCCGCCAATTTCAGTAACCGCCGCAGCAATCTGAAGCCCGGGCATTAATTTTTTAGCAATGGCACCGGCTGCCACTAAACCCGTTGTGAGCCGGGCACTGAAATGTCCGCCTCCCCGGTAATCTTCATGCCCGCCGAATTTCTGATTGGCCACCCAGTCTGCATGTCCCGGACGGGGTATACTACGCTGCTTATTATAATCCTCGCTCCGGGTATTGTTATTTTCAAAAAGTATCGTCAGTGGAAATCCGGTTGTCTTATTATTGAAGAGGCCGCTTTTAAAAATGGGAAAATCTGTTTCCTGACGAGGGGTGGTTCCTTTTTGAATGCCCCCCTTTCTACGTTCGAGATCAGGCAACAAATCGGATGCCTGGAGAGATAAACCAGCTGGACAGCCATCAATGGTAATCCCCACCGATTCGCCATGTGATTCACCAAAAATCGAAACCCTGAAAAGCCGGCCAAAAGAATTCACGTGTATTATTTAGAAATTAAAGGACTCAAAGGGTAAAGATACAGCCCCACCCAGTTTTTTCAAGTCTTGGAAAAAATCGGGATAGGATTTTTTCACAGCGTTCGCCTGTTCAATAGTCACTTCCCCTTCTGCCTTAAGGGCCGCAACCCCGCAGGCCATTGCTATCCGGTGATCATGGCGGGAATGCACTTTTGCTCCTTTTACCTGTCCACCTCCATAAACCAGCATCCGGTCATGTTCCAACTCAATTTTAATCCCCATTTTCCCAAATTCCTCCTGGAGGGTCAAGCCACGGTTACTTTCCTTATGGGTCAGGCGGCTTACCCCCTGAATCGAAGTTATTCCTTCGCAATAGGCGGCTAAAGCCACCAATGGCGGGAAAAGATCAGGGCAATCCGTAGCATCAAAATCAAAACCCTTCATAGCCGAAGGATGAATAGAAATTCCCTTGGCATCAATGGCCACACCTGCATTTGCGGCCATCAGCGCATCCAGTATTCCCTTATCTGCCTGGGTAGAACCCGGATCAAGCCCTCTGATTGTTACCGGTCCGGCGATGGCACCAGCCACCAGCAAAAACGCCCCACCGCTCCAGTCCCCTTCCACGGTATAATTTATGGGGAAGGGATCGCTTTTTTTTGCGGGTACTTCCGCAAAGAAAAATTCAGTGTACGATTTATTCTCCGGCAATAGCATGCCAAATTGTTTCATCACCTCGAGGGTAAGATCGATATAGGGCCGGCTTTTTAAGTTATTTACTTTAATAGAAACATCGCTGGCCCCGGCTGCTGAATAAGCCATCAGTAACCCCGTCAGGAACTGGGAACTGAGTGAACCATCCACTTCAATGGATTGTGGTACTAACGGACCTTTTAAAATAAGCGGCAGTTTACCTTCCCTGCTTTTTATGGATACGCCGAGGTGAGGAAGGATTTCATCAAAAAAATCCATCGGCCGGGTAAGCAGACTGCCGGTTCCGGTAATGCTGATCTGTTTTTTACACATTGCCGCCAACGGGGTAAACATCCGGATGCTTAATCCGCTTTCCCCGCAATTGATTTCTTCCTTGACCGGGTGAATCCCTTTGCTGTGAATGATCAGCAATTCGCCCCGGTCATCAATAGATGCTCCAAGGCGTTCAATGATATCGAGGGCCGCTTTATCATCATTACTGTGCCCGGGGTTATGAATATGGGACTCCCCTTTATGAAGCAAGGCCGCTGCACAGGCCCGCTGCATCGAACTTTTGGAAGCCGGTGCCTGGATATTACCTGATAAACGGGATGGATGAATTATTACAACCACTTTATAAATTTTGAAGGATCTGTTCGAGTTTTTTTAATGAGATAGACTTCACTACTCCTTTGCCAATCCGGTCCAGCAACACATAGTTCATCTCCGTACGCTCCCGCTTCTTGTCCATCTTTAGCACCTGAAATACTTTCTGCTTATCAAAGGCGGCATAAGTAGGCAGTTTATATTTTTCCAGCAGACTGACCACCCGGTCTGTCTGACGGAAACCGGTCAGTTGTTCGGAGAGATGACAGGCATAGGTCATACCAATTGAAATAGCCTGGCCATGGAGTAATTCATACTGCGTTTCGAGTGCATGTCCCAGCGTATGACCGAAATTGAGCAGGCGGCGGTCTGCTTTCTCAAACTCGTCTTTCTGTACCACTTTTATTTTGATCAGGGCATTCCGTTCTACCAATGCGCAGCTGCTTTTTTGACTTTTCTGGTAGGTCATCAGACTGCTGTTCTCCAAAGCTGCAAACATGGTTGCATCCTTGATACAGGCATGCTTGATCACTTCCGCAAACCCATTCTCCCATTCCTGCTGTGGAAGTGATTTCAGGAAAATCATATCATGCAGGATAAAAGATGGCTGACGGATTACCCCAACCATATTTTTATATCGTCCCACATCAATCCCATTCTTTCCGCCGATAGAAGCATCCACCAGCCCAAGAATAGATGTCGGGATAAACCCAAAACGGATTCCCCGCATATATACTGAAGCGATATACCCGGTCAGATCGGTAATGACACCTCCCCCGATTCCCACCAGGGTGGTTTTCCGGTCCGCCTCCATTTCAATCAGGGTTTCCACCACTGCATCCACTGTAGCCTGTACTTTATAGTCTTCCCCGGCTTTCAATACAATGGTATTCCAACCCCTGAATCGTTTTGTATGGGCATTGTATACATTTTCATCCGTGAGGAGGATCGTGGCTTTCGGATCTGTGATCTTCCGGAGATGACTGATACCGCCGGCAAAATAAAAATCCGTGGAAGCAACAGAGAACTTGTAGCTTTTATGTTTCATTATACTGATATAAAGAAATTAGCACTCTCAAACTTTTGTTAACTGCCGACTGCCTGCTGCCGACTGATTAACTATCGAGCACCTTCTTCTGGTGATTGATACTTTCCATATGTACAGCATCCAGGTAGCGGGTGATAAACTCTTTACTGAGTCCGATCTTCTCCCCTTTTACACTGGCTCTTTCAATGATTTCATTCCAGCGGCCGGTCTGCAGGATGGTGATATTATTATCTTTTTTATACTGCCCGATCTGTTCTGCAATTTTCATCCGCTGACCCAGGATCTGCATCATCTCATCATCGAGGTGATTGATCTTCTGCCGGAGGGCCTCGAGGGCAGCATGGTATTCTTCAGAATTCACATCTTCTTTTCTCCAGATAATCTGGTCCAGCATTTCAGCCAGTCGTTCAGGAGTGATCTGCTGTTTGGCATCACTCCAGGCATTGTCCGGATCGATATGGCTCTCGATCATCAGGCCGTCGTAGTCCAGGTCAATGGCCCGCTGCATCACATCCAGCAGGATATCGCGGCGGCCACAGATATGAGAAGGATCATTGATCAGGGGAAGACCCGGGTATTTCAGTTTCATATCAATCGCCAGGTGCCACATCGGGGCATTCCGGAATTCGGAGTTACCATAAGAACTGAAACCACGATGGATCAGTCCGATTTGTTTTACGCCGGCACGGGCCACGCGCTCTACTGCACCACCCCATAATTCAAGATCAGGGTTGATCGGATTCTTGATCATCACGGGTACATCCACTCCACGGAGGGCATCAGCTACTTCCTGAACACTAAAAGGGTTTACTGTGGTACGGGCACCGATCCATAATACATCCACATCAAAAGTGAGTGCGTCCTGTACCTGTTTACCGGTAGCCACTTCAACAGTCGTGGGAAGTCTGGTTATTTTTTTGGCCTGTTGCAGCCAGGGCAAACCTTTGGCTCCTACTCCTTCAAACATGCCTGGTTTAGTACGGGGTTTCCAGATGCCGGCACGGAGCATATCCACCTTACCGGTGGCAGCCAGCCGTTGGGCGGTGGCAATTACCTGTTCTTCCGTTTCCGCACTGCAGGGACCGCTGATGATCAGGGGCCGTTTGTTCCAGGCAGCCTGTGCTGCCGCGTTGCTTGTCTGTTCGGTTGTTTGCATTGTTCAAAGTTAGTGCTCCCTTTCCCTTTTCAGGTTCCGGCAGCCGTTTTTTATTGAATGTTGGTTATTTAATTATTCGCCGGATTTTATTCGCGTCTTCAATAAGTGTCCGGAGCGCTTCCGTTTCATCATCCCGTATACTGTCCCTGAATTTTTTCAGTTGTTCGATATGTTCATTCAACACATCCAGGATATTCACTTTATTCTGGAGGAAGATCGGCACCCACATGGCCGGATTACTTTTGGCCAGTCGTACTGTACTTTCAAAACCGGCAGAGGCCAGTTCGAAAATAGCATTCTCTTCTTTTTCTTTTTCCAGAACGGTATTGGCCAGGGCAAAAGAGGTGATATGTGATATGTGACTTACATAGGCTGCATGCAGGTCATGGGCTTTCGCTTCCATGACCAACTGCCGCATGCCGATTTTTGTGAACATATGTTTTACCCAGTCAAGCACATCTTCATCCGTTTGCTCCGGATTGCAAAGGATGACCGCTTTGTTTTCATACGCCCCTTTTACCGCTGCTGCCGGACCGCTGTACTCGGTACCCCACATCGGGTGCGTGGCGCAAAACCGTCCCCGTTTCGGATGTTGGCTGATCACCTCCACCAATTGCGATTTGGTTGACCCGAGATCCAGTACCATCTGCCGGTCAATTTTGTCCATCACAGACGGCAATAATGATACCATGCTGTCTACCGGAATCGCTAATATAATGACATCTGCCGAAGCGATGGCTTCTTCCAGCGGAAGTACTTCATCCACCAGTTCAAGCTCGAGTGCCTTGGCCGCATGTTCGGGACTTGATTCCACACCGATCAAACGTGAACTAAGTTTTTTTTCGTGCAACTGGATGGCCAGGGAACCCCCGATGAGTCCCACGCCAATGATGGCTATTTTCTTACGCTCCATGTTTTGTATTTTCCATTTTAGTTTTAATCCGGTGGATGGCTTCTTCAAATTTCTCCACCGTGGCACAAAGACTTACCCGTATATATTGATTCCCGCCTTTCCCGAAAATACCACCAGGGGTAATAAACACATCCGATCCATACAATACATCATCACTGGCTGCATATCCATCTTTAAACCCGGCAGGGACCCTGGCCCATAAAAACAAGCCGGCCTGTTGGCGCGAGTAGCTGCATCCCAGCAGTTGCAACAGTTCAATGGCTTTTTCTTTCCGTTGCCTGTAGATGGTGTTCACCTCCTCCTGCCATTCTTTCCCCAATGAAAGGGCTTTGGCTGCGGCAAGTTGCAGGGGCAAAAACATCCCGCTGTCCATATTACTTTTAAACCGGAGTACATCTTCAATTCTTTCCTTTGCCCCGCAAAGCATCCCCATCCGCCAGCCGGCCATATTGTGTGATTTGCTCAGGGAATTTAACTCAACAGCTGTTTCTTTTGCTCCCTCTACGGATAATAGACTCCGCGGATCATCATTCAGTATAAAGGAATAAGGATTATCATGCACGATGAGTATCTGGTGCTTTTTTCCAAAGGCCACCAGCTTCTCAAACAGTTCTTTGGATGGCAGTTGCCCTGTAGGCATTTGCGGGTAATTCACAAACATCAGCTTTACTTTCTTCAGGCCTTTCTTCTCCAGTTTGTCGAAATCCGGCTCGTAATTATTTTTCTCTTTGAGTGTATAATTAACGGGCTTGCCACCTGCCAGTTTAACCGCACTGTTATACGTAGGATACCCGGGATCCGGCAACAACACCTCATCCCCTTTATTCAGGTAAGTCATACAGATATGCATGATCCCTTCTTTACTGCCGATCAGCGGCAATACTTCCTCATCGGGATTAAGCTGCACCCTGTACCAGCGATGATACCAGTCGCTGATGGCCAGCCGTAAAACCATAGAACCTTTGTAGGACTGGTAAGCATGCACATGGGGCTTTGCGGCTTCTTCCTGCAATACGCGGATTACTTCCGGATGCGGAGGCTGGTCCGGACTGCCGATCCCCAGATTGATAATATTCTTTCCCTTTTTGTTCAGCTCCTCTATTTCCCGCAGTTTCTGCGAGAAATAATATTCACCGATGCCTTCCAGTCTTTTGGCCACTTTCATAATGATGCTATTTGTCTTTTACTGTTGATTGAGCATTGAATATTGAATATTGAGCGTTTTATCTTCTTAGAAGTCCAATGTTCAATACTCAATGTTCAAATATCAATTTTCATTTTTAAGATCCACATCCACTTTTAGATCAATCCGACTACTAACTACCGACTACTAACTACGAACTATTTCCAAAGCCCACGTTTATATACCCCATAAACTTTCACTGCTTCGGTCAGCGGAGCAATTTCCTTCAACACTTTATCAAACTGCTCCCGGTTATCAAATTCCATATCCGCATGAAAGGCATATTTAAAATCGGTACCCGGAATAGGAAAGCTCTGCAGCTTGCTGAGGTTGATCCCGCCATCGGCGATACGGGACAGCACTTTCACCAGACTCCCCTTTGAGTGATCCGTGTGAAAGGTAAGGGAAGCTTTGTCTGCATCTGTCACGGGCAATACGGTCTCCTCGCGTTCCAGCATCAGAAAACGGGTGTAATTATTTTTCATGGTATGGATATTCGGTGCGAGAACGTCCAGCTCATAGAGTTCGGCCGCCAGTTTGCTGGCAATCGCCGCCACATGCCTGCTCTTATGCTGATGAATGTTTTTCGCACTCAGTGCCGTATCATCCGTCTCAACGAGTTTCCATTTATATTTATCCAGAAAACCATAACACTGCTGAAGGGCCATAGTATGTGAATGAACTTCCCGGATATCTTCCAGTTGCACACCGGGATTCACCAGCAGGTTTTGCCGGATCTGGAGATAGATCTCCCCGGCAATTTTAAGGTTGCTCTTTTGCAATAAATTATAATTCGGAAGGATACTTCCGGCAATCGAATTCTCAATGGCCATCACGGCACCATCACTTTCTTTTTTACTCGATGCCACACGTACCACTTCCCGGAATGTGTCGCAGGGGATCACTGCTACTGTTTTCCCATGAAAAAGCCGGGCAGCCACCTGGTGGAAACTACCTTCATATCCTTGTATCGAAACTTTTTTACTCATATACTTCTTACTCTTTCATTATTAAAATTCTGCTTCCTCTTTGAGCCGCTAAGCCCCCCTTTGGGGAGATTTGGAGGGGCTTTAAAAACAAGAATCCCGGCCGTTTGGCCGGGATTCTTTATGTTGATGTTTCT
>Ga0075152_10003098_pt1 | contig 11726 bp, 7 predicted proteins | sample JI61114C2DNA_FD_70964 | JGI IMG/M metagenome (GOLD analysis project Ga0075152, IMG submission 70964) | Wastewater effluent complex algal communities from Wisconsin, to seasonally profile nutrient transformation and Carbon sequestration -... | ecosystem: Engineered > WWTP > Effluent > Algae...
CGGTGAAGCTCACCGCGCCGCGAAAACTGCCGGACTCGGGCATCTCCTGGGTCTCGATCGACCAGAGCATGCTGCCCCCGCTGGTGATGATCTGGACCGGCAGCACGCGATCGACCGAGACCAGCGCGGCGAGGTCGACGTCGGCCACGAGCTCGATCTCCGCGCCGGGCTCGAGTGCCGCGGGCGCGGTGTTTACGGTCACCGCCGGACTGGCCGCGGCGAGGCGATACGCCAGCGGCGTCGTGCCCTCGTTGCGAAGAACGGTGCGGGCCTGGGTCTCGCCCGGCGCAAGCGCGGTGTGCTGCTCCGCCAGGCTCGGGGTCCCTCCGAGCAGACGCGGCGCCGCATCCTCCTGCTCCGCGGCACAGCGGCCGTGCGCGTCGCAGACCTGACCCGCTTCACACCCGCCGAGGTCCTCGCAGCCGGCGACGCAGATCCGGAGCGTGCAGTAGGAACCCGCATCGCAGTCAGCATCCACCTGACAGGGCGTGCCACCTGCCCCAGATTCCGGGGGCGGCGGCATGGGTGCTGGTGCATCGGATGCGGGTGCATCGGGGGCAGGTGCATTGTCATCAGACGTGGTTGTCGCGTCCTGGGCCGCGTCATCGGGTGCGCAGGCCATTGACCACAACAAGGCCGACAGCGCGGCCCGGAACATCGGAGTTCGTTTCACGGCAAATTCCTCCTGTGGCGCTCGCACGAGCGCGGTGATGTCAGCGCTGGCTTCGGCGACCGCGATCGCCGACGATGCGCGCGCAGGTGCGGCGCAGAGGTGCCCAGGCAGGGCCTGGATCTCGCGTGATTCGCTACGCATTGGCCGAGGGACTCGGCCCGCGGTGTGCGCTGCTAAACGGCTTCGCCGACGAGGCGCAGGCGCGGCGGCCCACAGTCTCGGGCATCCGCGTCGTCTGTCCCGCCGCGCTCGCTCCAGCGACGCGCGCGGCGGCTGAGCGCCTGATCGGCCGGGCTCCCGGGTCGACAGAACACATGGACCGCGCCGTTGCGCTCGAAGGTCCACAGCTCACCGCGGCGGTGGAGCATCTCCGCGAGCATCACGCCGAGTCCGCGGTCGACCCACCCCTCCGGCATCTCGAGCTCGAGGAGCAGGACGCGCCCCGCATCGCCCATCGTGGCGAAGGCGCCGTGGTAGTTGCCGCGGTGGCGGTACGCCCCCAGCACCTCGGGGAGCGGCGCCGTATCCTCGAAGGTGGCGCCGCGCTGGCCGCGGAGGTTGATGCGCTCGTCGTTGAGATGGCGGTGCTCCGCCGCACCCGCCTCGAGGACCGCCTGGACCGCCTCGAGGACCTGATCCGGCCACACCGCATCATCCAGCAGCACACGTGCGACCTGGTCATCGACCAGCCGCTGCAAATTCTTCAAGAATCCGAGGGCCACCAGGCGGTGATCGCGGTCGATCTCCGCCCGGCGTGCCTCGCGTCGGCTTGTGTTCATGCTCGCCTCCCTCTCGTTATTCGCAACCTGTGGTAGGGTGGCGGTGCTTCGTCGCGGGTGGCCTGCCAGCTCGACACGCGACGAGGCACCGTGCCCCGCACTGCGGGGCGTGGCTTTTTAAGGGCAAGGACTCGGCTCGTTCGCAGGGTGCGGGCAGTTAGACCTCCGCGCAACCTATCCGATACCTTTCGGAAGTCATACGCGGTTCAGGCCGCAGGCGTCAAACAAAATCTCGCGCCAGGCTGTTCAATTCCGCGCCTTGCGCCGGCTGGCCTGACGCCGACCTTCGCCCTACCATGCGGCCCAGTGACACGCCGCAAGGCAACAAGCCGGCCGCCGCCGGTCGATCGACCCTTCGCCTCGACGGAGGAGCTGCTCGACATCGTCAAGATGAGCCGACGGACCCTCTACGAGTGGGTCCAGCGCAGCCTCCTCCCGATCCCGCGAACGATGTCCGACGGCAACGGCGTCTGGTCCCGCTGGCCCAGGAACGCGATCGACCACGCCCGCTTCATCGTCGAGCAACGGGCGCTCGGCTACGCCTTCGACGAGATCCGGCCGATCCTCCACGCCCGCTGGGGCTCCGCGGACAAGGTGCCGCTCGAGGAGGTCGAGGTGAGGGAGGCAAAGATCAAGGCGGCCAAGACGAAAGGCCGGGAGGAGCCTTCTTGAAGCCCTCGGGACCGGCGCAGTCCGTCGATGACCGTCGCAAACATCGTTTGCCGGGCTGCGCAAATGGTCGGCCTCGCCGTGGTCACAGCCGCCTGTGCGCACGGCCAGGTCGAACCGTCAGCGCCACGGATCCCCATCGCCGTCGCCCCCATCGGCTTCGGCCCCGAGAACGGCTTGACCCCGGAAGAGCAAGCCGAGTGCGAACTCGGCAAGGAGCTCTTCGAGGAGTTGCACGACGAGGTCGGGCAGTCCTTCGCGTTCAGCGGCGTGGCCGACCCCCGCAGCACCTCGGGCCTCGTGCTGCTCATGCGCTTCGCGCGGGTCGAGGGGATCAGCGGCCGGGGCTCCAAGCGCATCGTCCTCGAGGGCCAGCTCGTCCAGGACGGCCGCGTCGCCGCCGACTTCGCCGCGATGCGGGGCGCGTTCGGCAACTACAGCCGCGGCCTCACGACCTGCGGCCTCATGGAGGACGTGATCGAGGAGCTCGCCGAGGACGTGGGGGCATGGCTGTACCGACCGGCCATGAACGCGAGGCTCGGAGACCTGAGCGTCCGATAGGCCCCGCGGAAGGACGGGCGGGGTGTGCGAGGCGGGCGCGGCCCCGGGGATGTCGCCTGAATCCCTGCGGCGCGTGCGAGATAGCGGCGTGCGGATCCGAGCGCTTCCGCCCTTCACCTGCCCCTCGTTGCCGTCGTACTCTCGCCGCGTCCTGCGATGCCACTGCCGACCAAGCGCGCCGTTCTCACCACCCTCTCTAACAAGCGCCTCGGCGCCCTCTGCGACGCCTTCCAGCTCGACCGCGCGGGCATCACTCACAAGGATGACTACCTCGACCTCCTCGCGCGCTCGAAGCGCGCCTCGCTGGAAGAAATCCTCACTGCCCTCAAGCCCGACGAACTCAAGGACATCTGCCGTGCGCACGGCCTTGATGACGGCGGCAAAGACAAGTCGCCGTTGATCGCCCGGATCCTCGGCCGCGAAGCGGACGCGGCTCCCCAGGCGGAGCGCGCTTCAGCCTCGCCGCCCCGGCCCGTCCTGCCGGGTGTCGAGCCCGTGCGAGCGTCTGCATCCCTGGCCTCAAACACCAGCCCCCCCAAGCAAGCCACTTCCGGGTCCGCCACGCCCTCGATGAACCGCTTCTCCGAGAAGGTCTCTTTCATCTGGTCGGTCGCCGACCTTCTGCGCGGCGACTACAAGCAGTCCGAGTACGGCCGAGTCATTCTGCCGTTCACGGTCATCCGCCGCCTCGACCAGGTCCTCGGGCCAACGCGCGAGGCCGTCCGCAAGGCCGCCGAGAAGCACGCCGACGCACCGCCGGCGCTGCGTGAGAAGCACCTTCTCCGCGCGTCCGGCCAGAGCTTCTACAACACCAGTAAGCTCGATTTTCCCGGCCTTCTCCACGACTCCGCGCACATCGCCGAGCACTTGATCCGCTACATCAAGGGTTTCTCCGCCAACGCCCGCGACATCGTCGACCACTTCCGTTTCGACGCCCAGATAGAGCGGCTCGCGGGTTCCAACCTCCTCTTTCTGATCGTCCAGAAGTTCGCGGCCGTCGACCTCCACCCTGAACGCGTGTCTAACCTCGAGATGGGCTACATCTTCGAGGAGCTGATCCGCAAGTTCGCCGAGCAGTCCAACGAGACCGCCGGCGAGCATTTCACGCCGCGCGAGGTGATCCGCCTGATGGTCAACCTCCTCTTCATCGAGGACGATGATGCCCTCAGTACGCCCGGCATCGTCCGCACGATATACGACCCGGCCTGCGGTACTGGCGGCATGCTCAGCATCGCCGAGGAGTACCTCCACGAGCTCCACCCCCAAGCCCACCTCAAGGTCTTCGGCCAGGAGCTTAACGACGAGTCCTACGCGATCTGCAAGGCCGACATGTTGATCAAGGGCAAAGATGCTGACCAGATCAAGCGCGGAAACTCCTTCTCCGAGGACGGGCACCCCACGCTCAAGGCCCACTATCTGCTCTCCAATCCACCCTTCGGAGTCGACTGGACCAAGGCCGAGAAAGTCATTGTCAAGGAGCATGAACAACTTGGTCACGCCGGTCGATTTGGGCCTGGCCTCCCCCGCAAGAATGATGGCTCACTGCTGTTCCTTCTGCACATGATGAGCAAGATGAAGCCGGTGTCCGAAGGCGGCTCGCGCTTGGCGATCGTCTTTAATGGCTCGCCGCTGTTCAGTGGCAGTGCCGGCTCGGGCGAGAGCGAGATCCGCCGCTACCTGCTCGAGAATGACCTCCTTGAGGCGATCGTCGCTCTCCCGGATCAGATGTTCTATAACACAGGGATCAACACCTATATCTGGGTGGTGACCAACCGCAAGCCGCTTCATCGCCGCGGCAAGGTCCAACTCGTCAACGGGATCTCTTACTTCAGGAAGATGCGCAAGTCACTCGGCGACAAGCGCAAGGAATTGGCCCCGGACCACATCGAGCACCTCACTCGTCTCTTTGAACGCTTCGCCGAGGGCGCTGAAGCAAAAAAGTTGGACAACGAAGACTTCGGCTACCGCCAGATCACTATCGAGCGCCCGCCGAGCCTCGGCATTGAGGGCAGGGTCTTCGACAACGAGGACTTTGGCTTTCGTCGCATCACAGTCGAGCGCCCGCTCCGTCTCGACTTCCAGGCGAGCCCCGAGCGCATCGCCCGCCTCGGGGACGAAAAGGGCTGGCAGAACCTTCTTGAGAGCAAGAAAAAGGGAGAGGATGCCGACAAGGAAATCGTCGCCGGCCGCCAGCTCCAGGATGCGATTCTCCGTGCACTCGACAGGCTCGACCCGACCAGGGTCTACATGGACCGCATCGTGTTCCTGGAGGTCCTCGAAGAAGCCCTCGAGGCTGAGGACGTTAAGATTGGTGCCGCTGTCGAGAGGGCACTTTGCTCGGCTCTCGGCGAACGCAACGAAGCCGCGGCGGTCTGCACGAGCAAGGGCGAACCCGAACCGGATCCGGAACTCCGCGACAACGAGAATGTCCCGCTCAAGGAAGATATCGCGGAGTACATGCGCCGTGAGGTGTTGCCGCATGTCCCGGATGCCTGGATCGACGAGAAGAAAACGACGATCGGCTATGAAATACCGTTTACGCGGTATTTTTATGAGCACACGCCGCCACGTCCGCTGAAAGTCATTGAGGATGAAATCCGAGCCTTGGAAGATGAGATCCGAGGGATGCTTAACGAGGCGCTAGCATGAAGGCGCGCAAACGGCCATACGTGTCAGATTGGCTGCAGGACGTGCCAGAAGAGTGGCCGGTGCCTCTCCTTCGACTTGTCACGCGCGTTGAATCTGGACATACACCGAGCCGAGGGGTTGCTGAGTATTGGGTGCCTGACGAGTGCACAATACCGTGGTTCTCTCTGGCCGATATTTGGCAGCTCCGTGAAGGGCGCCAGAAATTCCTTGGAGAAACCAAGGAGTGCATAAGTCCATCTGGGATTGCGAACTCGTCTGCGAGGATTCTTCCTCCCGGCACCGTTGTATTGTCGAGGACGGCATCGGTCGGCTTCTCTGGCCTGATGCCGAGGCCGATGGCTACTACCCAAGACTTCGTTAATTTCGTATGTGGCGACAAGCTCGTGCCAGACTTTCTGCTCTGGGTGTTGCGAGGAATGAAGCCGGAGTTCGAGCGTTTGAGCATGGGCTCGACGCACATGACGATCTATATGCCCGATCTGTTGCAGTTTCGGGTGCCGCTGCCCCCGGTTCCTCGACAGCATGCCATTGCCAACTTCCTCGACCGCAAGACTGCCGCGCTCGACGTCCTTGTTGAGAAAAAAGAGCGCATCATCGCCCTCCTCGCCGAGAAACGGGCCGCCCTTATCCACCGTGCAGTCACCAAAGGCCTGAATCCAGACGCCCCCAAGAAGGCTTCCGGCATTGCCTGGATTGGCGAGATCCCCGCCCACTGGGCCTGTGCGCCACTCTATAGCCGCTACGAGACACAGCTTGGGAAGATGCTGGACACTCAACGCATCGTCGGCGGTGAGCTGAGACCTTATGTTCGCAATGCTGACATTCAGTGGTCCGGTGTTAACATTGCGAACCTCCACCAGATGGACTTCTCGTCCGCCGAGCGGATGCGGTATCGGCTCCGTCCAGGCGACTTGCTCGTATGCGAGGGCGGTGCGAACGAGAAAATCGTTGGGCGTTCGGCCATCTGGATCGGACGCATCGACGAATGTTACTTTCAAAAGGCTCTTCATCGGGTCCGTCCCACTCTCCAAGGCGAAAACCCACAGTTTCTCTTGTATGCCCTCCGGGCGGCCGTCAACCTTGGTGTGTTTGTTGCTGGAGCCAATCCTAATACAGTATTTCATCTCACTGGAGAAAAGCTGCGGGCACATCGCTTCGCGTTTCCACCAGCGAACGAGCAGAACGATATTGTGCGCGAGGTTGAGAACGAGCTCAAAAACCTTGAAACCCTTGACGGACACGTCCGTCAACAACTCGACCGGCTCCGCGAGTACCGCCAGGCCTTGATCACAGCCGCCGTCACCGGCCAGCTCGACATCGGAGAACCGTCCAAATGAAAGCCACCTCCGAAGCAGCGTTCGAGACTCTTGTCGTCGAGCATCTCACGGCTCACGAGGGCTACCTTGGCCGCGCGCCGGCAGGCTTCGACGCCGAACTCGGCCTGTTCCCGGACGACCTGCTCGCCTACATCCGCACGACCCAGCCCAAGGTTTGGGAGAAGCAGCAGCCTATCCACGGCGACAAGCTCGGCGAGAATCTCATTGCAGCCTTCGACAAGGCAACAATCCACGACGGCGTTCTCAAGATCATTCGCCACGGGTTCAAGTTCTATGGCAGCACCGTCCGTGTCGCCTCCTTCCGGCCTGCTCACAGCCTCAACCCGGACGTCGACGCGCTCTACGCCGCCAACCGCCTCGCCGTCGTCCGCCAGCTCCATCACGACCCCAAACAGCCGGCGCACTCGATCGACCTCGTCCTCGTTCTCAACGGCATTCCCTTGGTCACCGCCGAGCTCAAGAACGCGATGACTAACCAGACCGCCGCCGATGCCCGGCGGCAGTACGAGGGCCGGGCCGCCGACGCGCCGATCTTCCGCTTCAAGCGCCGCGCCCTCGTTCACTTCGCGGTTGGCGGCGACGAGGTGTGGATGACCACGCACCTCGCGGGCACGGGGACCACGTTCCTCCCGTTCAACCGCGGCCATGGCACCGGAGCTGGCAACCCGACTGTCGAAGGCAAGCATCGCACCAGCTACCTATGGGAGGAGGTCTGGCAGCGCGACAGTTTCCTCGACATCTTCGCCCGCTTCATCCACCTCGAGGTCGACGAGGAGACCAAGCGCGAGCGGATGGTCTTCCCCCGCTACCACCAGCTCGACTGCGTGCGCAAGCTCGTCGCCGCCGCCCAGGCCAAGGGGGCCGGCACTAACTACCTCGTCCAGCACTCAGCAGGCTCCGGCAAGTCTAACTCGATCGCCTGGCTCGCCCACCACCTCGCCTCGCTTCACGACGTGCAGGACCGCAAGGTCTACGACAGCGTCCTAGTGCTCACCGACCGCCGTGTCCTCGACCAGCAACTCCAGGGCACGATCTACCAGTTCGACCACAAGGAGGGGGTGGTCCGCCGGATTCAGGACGGGCAGGGCAAGTCCCGGCAGCTCGCCGAGGCGCTCGGCGAGGGCTGCCCGATCATCATCTGCACGATTCACTCCTTCGGCGCTGTCGCCGAGAAGCTCGAGGCCATCCCGAACCGGCGCTACGCGGTCATCGTCGACGAGGCCCACTCCTCGCAGTCCGGCGACATGGCCGCCAGCGTCAAGGAGATCCTCAGCGCCGCGGCGATCTCCGCCAAGTTCGAGGAGGAGGCCGTCGACCGCGATCCCCTCGAGCACCCCGCGCTGCGCAAGGCGATCACCCGCGGCCCGCAGTCCAACCTGTCGTTCTTCGCCTTCACGGCGACCCCGAAGTTCAAGACCCTCGAGCTCTTCGGCCACAGGGGCGCAGACGGCAAGCCGCGACCCTTCCACCTCTACTCGATGCGCCAGGCGATCGAGGAGCGCTTCATCCTCGACGTCCTCCGCGGCTACATCACCTACAAGAGCTACTTCAAGCTGGTGAAGGCCGTCACCGAGGATCCCGAGCTCGACAAGAAGAAGGCCAGCCGCGCGCTCGCCCGCTTCGTCAGCCTTCATCCGACCAACATCGCCCAGAAGACCGAGGTCATCATCGAGCACTTCCGAGCCTGCGTGATGACCCGGATCGGCGGCAAGGCTAAGGCAATGGTCGTCACTGGCTCGCGCGTCCAGGCGGTCAAGTACAAACTCGCGTTCGACAAGTACATCGCCGACAACGGCTACGCGGGCATCGGCGCCCTCGTGGCATTCTCCGGCGAGGTCAAGGACCCCGCGAATCCGGCGAGCACCGAGAAGCCCTACACCGAGCCGGAGATGAACCGCGACCGCATCACCGGGCGCGACCTCAAGGAGTTCGAGCTCCCCGGCGCCTTCGCCGGGGACCGCTACAACGTCCTCATCGTCGCCAACAAGTACCAGACCGGCTTCGACCAGCCGCTCCTCTGCGCGATGTACGTCGACAAGCGCCTCGCGGGTGTCCAGGCCGTCCAGACTCTGTCCCGCCTCAACCGCATCCACCCCGGCAAGACCGAGACGTTCATCCTCGACTTCGTCAATGACCGCGAGGAGATTCTGAGCAGCTTCCAGGACTACTACGAGAGCACCACCGTCGAGGAGAGCATCGACCCCCAGCGCCTCTACGAGCTCCAGACCCAGCTCGATGACGCCCTCGTGTACCACCACTCCGAAGTCGACCACTTCGCTCGGATCTTCTTCAAGCCGCTCGACAGGCAGGTGCCCGGCGACAATGGCCGCCTCGACGCCGCGCTCAATCCCGCCGTCGACCGCTTCAAGGCGCTCGACAAGGAGTCCGCCGAGCAGTTCCGCGACCAGCTCCAGGCGTTCTGCAACCTCTACAGCTTCCTCGCCCAGGTCGTGCCGTTCTCCGACGTCGACCTCGAGAAGCTCTACGCCTTCGGCAAGATGCTCCTCCGCAAGCTGCGCGAGGAGCAAGGCAGCGAACCCGTCGACCTCGGCGACGACGTCGCCCTCAAGTACTTCCGCTTACAGAAAGTGGGCGATGGCCAGCTCAAGCTAGCCGCCGACGTTGGCGGCATCGTCCACGGCCCCACCGAGACGGGTACCGCCAAGACAAACGAGGAGAAAGAGAAGCTGTCGCGCCTCATCGACCTCGTCAACGAGCGCTTCGGCACCGACTTTGACGCCCAGGACCTTCTCGATGGCGTCGCCGACCAGCTCATCGCCGACAGCGATCTCGGCCGCGCCGCCCGGGTCAACGACCGCAAGAACTTCGAGTTCGTCGGCCGCCCTGCATTCGACGAGGCCCTCGTCGATCGCCACTCCAAGCACCGCGACTTCATCGACCGGATCTTCTCCGACGAGGACATCCTCCGTTTTATCCGCGCCAAAGTGCTGGATGACGTCTACAGGCGGCTGAGCGAGCCCAACACCATTCCATGACAACAAATGAAGACGCTGCCAGCTCCACGTGCCCGGTTAGTTCGAACCCGCGAAAGACCATGCAGTACCAGACAAGATTCATCGAGACTAGCGACGCTGAGACTCTCACCGACGAGGTAAACGCGTTGGAGAGGGCTGGGTGGGAGTTCGTCAGCGTCCAGCTCGCATGTGTGATGCGCCCCTCCCCAGCCAATCGAGGCATAGGAAGAGATGAGACACCGAGACGACCTCCTGCGGTTGTCTCGAAGATGCTCGCAACGTTGCGTCGAGAGGTTAGGCCCGGTGAGGAGGGGGCGCCCCCCGATCGACCCAGCACGAAGACTTCACTCGATCCGTGGAATGACGACGGCGATGACGACGGCGATGACGACGGGCACGACGGGTAGCGCTGTCAGGACTTGTATGCCCCGTGCAGGCACGGCACGGAGTCGCCGCCGCCCGTGGGGGTCGTGATGCCGCGGCAGCAGGGCCAGTCGGCGACGAACGCAGCGGCCAGGATCTGCCTGGCGCGGCGTGCGGATACCCTCGCGCCCGCAGCGGCGCCCTGGGGGCGGTTTCGGGCGTAAACTAGGCCCGTAGCGGCCTGGAGGGGAGGCGCTCGGGGCTTGCGTCCCCGGCGGCAGTGGGGCGACGCTGCTCTCGATGACCCACGATCCCTCGCTCGAGGCATTCATCCGCGGCATTCCGAAGGCGGAGCTGCATCTGCACATCGAGGGGGCCCTCGAGCCCGAGCTGATGTTCTCGCTCGCACGACGCAACGGCATCGCCCTGCCGTGGGACAACGTCGACGATCTGCGCCGCGCTTACGACTTCCACAACCTGCAGAGCTTCCTGGATATTTATTACCGCGGCACCGATGTGCTGCACCACGTCCAGGACTTCTACGACCTGAGCTCGGCCTACTTCCAGCGCGCCGCCCAGGACGGAGTGCGTCACGTCGAGATGTTCTTCGACCCGCAGACCCACACGCGGCGCGACGTGCCGCTCGAGACGGTGCTGACGGGCCTGCACGGCGCCCAGGTCGACGCCGAGAAGCGCCTCGGCATCAGCTCGCGCCTGATCCCCTGTTTCCTGCGCCACCTCAGCCCGCAGTCGGCCCTCGAGACCCTGCGCACCCTGGTCCCGTTCCGCCCGTGGATCGGCGGCGTCGGCCTCGACAGCTCGGAGGCCGGCAACCCGCCGAGCAAGTTCAAGGACGTGTTCGATGAGGCCCGCGAGGAGAACTTCCGCGTGGTCGCCCACGCCGGCGAAGAAGGACCCGCCTCCTACATCACCGAGGCGCTCGACCTGCTCGGTGCCCAGCGCATCGACCACGGGGTCCGCTGCGTCGAGGACGAGGCGTTGATGCAGCGCCTCATCCGCGACCAGATCCCGCTGACGGTGTGCCCGCTGTCGAACATCAAGCTGCGCGTGTTCTCCGGCATGGATCAGCACAACCTCGGCATGCTGCTGCAGCTCGGGCTGATGGTGACGATCAACAGCGATGACCCGGCGTACTTCGGCGGGTATGTCGGCGACAACTATCTCGCGGCGGCGCAGGGGCTCGGGCTCGGTCGGGCAGAGATCGAGAAGCTGGCCCGCAACAGCGTGCAGGCCAGCTTCCTCGACGCGAATCGCAAGCAGGCGCTGCTCGGCGAGATCGATCGCTTCGTCGGCGCGGCGGGCTGAGCTCCGGGCTGAGCCGAGCGTCCGCGCCCTTGGCGGCTACGGCCGTGACCGCCGGACGCTCGTCGTCCTCGGGCTGCGGCTGTGGGGCTCAAGCAGGAGGCCGATGGAGCCGGCCGCGAGCATCCTGCTTCTCCAGCCCGTCTCCAAGACATCTCCGCGCGCCGGTCCCGCTCGGGGACTCGTGGGTCGCCGGAACCGCTCAGAACCCCTGTTTGGGAGCGCGCAGCCCAACTGTCGCGGTTGGGTGGGGGTTCTGATACGGTGTCCGGGTCTCCAAGATCAACACCATGAACGGCATGGAGGAGGGTCGCTACTACACCCATCCGAACCCGGGCCAGGCGCAGCCCTCGCGGACCTCGGTCAATCAGTACGGCGACGTCGCGGTGTCGAACCG
>Ga0075152_10003100_pt1 | contig 11723 bp, 12 predicted proteins | sample JI61114C2DNA_FD_70964 | JGI IMG/M metagenome (GOLD analysis project Ga0075152, IMG submission 70964) | Wastewater effluent complex algal communities from Wisconsin, to seasonally profile nutrient transformation and Carbon sequestration -... | ecosystem: Engineered > WWTP > Effluent > Algae...
AGGCGTTGTTCAACAGCATCGGCAACATCAAACTATCTGCAGAAGAATACCAGAGTTACAAAAAGCTGGAGAAGGACCGTGATGAAGTTTTGGAGAGGAACAAAAAGAAGAAGAAAGGAGCTCCTGATGAGCCAGTCCCCTTTCTTTTGAAGGTTCAAGAAATAGATGGCTAATGGTACTACGCCAAGAACTCCAAGTTGAGAGGAATCACATTAGGTTGGTGCAAACTGAAAAAGGACAATACCTCACTGCTGAAATCATTTGTGCAGCGCATCAATAAAAACGAGAAAGAACCATCATTTGAGCTTGTGCTCACTGGAAACGATTTTAGCAAGATAGCTGCCGAAGAGCTGAAAGAGTTACCAGGAATCAAAATCTGATATCGCGCTAACCTTTCGAATTCATTGTTACTGTAGCGAAAGCATCATCACTCGGAATGGCGCTTATGCATCTCCATTTTGAGCAGATCCTCCAATCGGCTGGATTCATCTAAACAGTAGTTCAGAAGTTCTTGATCGTTTGGGCTGACAAGCTTCCAGCAATTCCACATCAGCTCCAGTGGTTCCTTGACTCGCACCAACCCATCGAAGTACTCTCTAGCGTACTCAAATGACGTTGAAGGTTTGACTCTCGTGGTCTTGTGCTTATTGAACTCCATACGCAGTACTGACTTGAAGTCACTCTTCTCCTCAATTTCTATCAGCTCGTAAGGTTTCTTGATCACATAGTGGGAGGCAGGCCTTGTTGTAGTAAACATTGTCTTTTCGGCATAGGTGCTCTCGGATTGGATAACTTTGCCTGAAAGCTCAGCCTCTTGACCGACCCTTCGCAACAGATTTTAGCATCTTTCTAAGTAGGTATCAACTCTTTCTTTCGCAGTCCCCTTGATGGTGCCAGCATTGATATAAGCGCTGGTGAGGCTTGTAGTCTTCTTGCTTGACGCCTTCTCCTTCCTTAGCAGGTAGTCGGAGTACCAGAGCAGACCAAGGTATCCGACTGCACTGTAGGCCATTGCAGTTGGAATAATCCAGCTCATTCGAACCTGCTTATCATTATACCACGCAGTTCTATTATCTCTGTTCAATCAAGTCAATCCAAGAGAACAACACATTTATCACACTCCCGACCTCCTGAATTGCAAGTCATGTGTCGATTAGAGTTTTGATGTAGCTTGGTATTTGCCCGACAGTCCCAGGTGGCTCCCGCCTCAACCACTGGATAATCTACTGAAGCAAATGCTATCTCTCAGACATCCTAATGTACAATTCCTTCAATCGCTTCTGAGATGTAACGCCTTCGGCAGATCCTTCATTGGTTCTCCGATAGATTCTCTATGGAGTAAAATTACCACTCACTGCTGGGCTTGTTTTGCGAGTGATGCGGCTTTATTGGTCGAACCGGGGAAGTTCGATGTTGTCGAAACTGCTCGGCAGAAGGATTGCTTAGATTTCCTTTGTGATGATTGCAATGTCACGGGTGACGATATCTAGGGTTTGCGTCTCAACGTTTAAGGTATGTATCGTGGGCTGATGGTGACGCCCCTGTGTCAGCAGCGAGTCATCTTTGATGACTTTGAAAAGGTATCGACAATTTGGGCAGCAAACTTGCTTGAACATGGTCTGGAGTTTATTAGGTGACTTTCTTTCGGTTTTTGGAGGAGTATACCTCGTGGGTGATACACTAGCTCTAAGCTTCGGTTCGGTCTTCAGCTTCAAGGCAGGTACCGGTGAAGGTTTACGTACAAATGATGGGCTTCGGCTCTTGCCACTCCGGTCCGTAAGCATAATTAAAAATTATTAAAGCACTGACGCCTTAAAGTAACTGCCTCTGCTGGCGATAATTATAATTCGAGAAATTAAACGGGAGCGATGAGGATGTTATCGGAAGTCTGCGCTTTCAGAAGAAGACCCAAACGTTTGACAGTCTTTCGAAGGAAGACAAAGCATGTTGCTTTGAACTAATAGACCACTGGCTCGGAGGGTTCTCTCGAGGATGGTGAACTTGTGGAAGTCTAACAATCGTTTCCATTGCCGAAGGAAGAGCTGTTGAGGGTGGTAAGGACTCTGTACGACTTGACGTTCCGCCAGCGCTATCGCGATGATGTTCTGCTGTGTAGTTTAAGCCTTTTCAAAAAGTATATACGGATGGGTCGGCTGGCCGCCACAACAGTCGTACTCGCAGCTTGCTTCCACCTATCTGCGCAGCTTCTGGAGAACCATCCACCAAGCTACAGCGAGCTTGTGAGCCTGTGCCTCTACCAATTCACGAGGGACAAGCTAGCCGAAATAGAGAGCGAACTGTTGATAGCGACCTAATTCGACATAACCTGCAACTTTTCAGACAACATACGAGCGCAACTCAGGGAGTAGCTGAGGTAGATGTCAATTCGAGTCATTGACGACCAGCCCCATCTTCTGATTTTTTCGAATTTCTGAATAAATTCAAATGCTTGACTTATCACTCGAAGGTGCTCACTGTAAAGATCCGATTATAAATGCTCTGGAAGTAGGCGGTGTAGTGCTCAATGTACCTGCTGGAGTGGTCGACCAGCTGTTCGAACCGCTGCAAGTCTGTATGCTCCATCATGAGATCCTGCTTGAGCACTCGGTAGGCAAGCATGCCGATCTCCATCAGGTGCACCACGCGGTTGATCCAAGGCACCGAAGTGTTGAGCCTCGAGTACTGTTTGAGCGTCAGCAGCTTCTGCGGGGAATCGGGTAGGTTAACCACGAGAAAAGTGAATTTGAAGTTGAAGCGTTGGTTGATGAAGGTGCTGTTAAAGGTGATGCTGTCTGGTGACTCGCACTCCTTCAGCTCGAGGTTGGTGAGTATGTCGAGTATCATCCAGTTCTCGACTGTGTTGATCTTCAGGATAAACTTAAATTCCTCGGGTTTAAACTCGTGAATTTGGTACTCTCGCTACATGCCCAGACTGACCTTGGCATCGTTCACAAAGCATTGGTAGGGGGTACCTTCTCCCAGCTTCAATGGTCTGAAGCCGAGTCGAGTGAACATTACCAGAAGGTTTTCTTATAACTTCTTGTAGCGCTACTATTCGGTGATTGCTGTTTTGTTGGGTTGCTTTTTACTCTCTGATCGGGTATCTATGAAATAGTGATTCGCCTCTTCGGCAGAACAACCCTTCGGCAGGGAGAATTTGGCTTCAAGCTGTAGTTTTAGTTGCTCACCACAGGCTTCGTAGTTCTATCTGGACTCCACTAACCAGCGCAGCTTTAGTTCGTCAAGGTAGGTCAAGTTCAAGATGGGATCCAACCTTTTCTTGGACTCGTTGGACTCATTGTTGTGATCGCTGTTGGACTCCTTGTTGGGCTTTCTCTTGGACTAGTCCATTTTATTCATGACATTCAGAAGGGAGTAGTTACAGATTTCCAGCAGCTTGCTACAGTTGAGGAACATTTGGGTCCCTTCAAGCCGCTATGTGAATTCTCTGTCGCTGGGGTTGTTCTGAGAGAGTTTTGGTAGCACTTACTTGAATTTCTAAATAAAATGAACGTAGCGCTTTGAGCTTTCCAGCTTCTGAGGGACTTTGCTCACCCTCTAGACTCGTTCTGCAAAATATGCATTCCACACCTCGTTGAAGAGCTTACATAACTTGGAATTTGATCTGCTAGCCTTGGGAGGGTCGGGGCTCAACGAATATACTAAGAACATTTTGGATTCTGATCGCTCGTTCTCACTTTCTTTCAGCTTCTTCATGTCAAGTTTGCCCAGCTTGGCACCGTAGAGGATGATGTTTTACAGGACGTAGGCAAGTTCAGTGATGCAGCGTGCCAGCGTAACCGCAGTGACATCCTCATCTTTGGCCAATGGTACCAGCTAGTGGCTTCTCTCGCGAACGAACAGCCTTTCCGACAGCACATGCATGGGGAAGTCCGAGTATTTCTCAATTTCCTTCAGGAGCGCTTCAGTTTCCTTCGACAACTATTTGGCTGCACTCGCACTTGAAGGTAATTAATACATTGCCGATGCTCAATATTAAATGGCAAGATAGGTCATTCCAGCTCAGAAGTTTCCTCTGGAAGTTCATCGATGCGAGTTAGCAGCCCAGCGATGTGGTTTTGGAGTGTTGTCTCGAAGCGAACTCGCATTTATTAACTGAGGTTGTGCTTGGCAGCCAGAGCCAGCGCCACAATCTTTGCACTCTCACCTTCGTACACTATCAGCTTTTCCTTCTGCCCCTCCCCGAGATTGACATCGACCGAGAGCAGTGGTATTCTCTTTGAACTGTGACGACCGGTATTTGCCTTGGTAGAAACTTCAGAGCCAAGCGGGCGAAGGTTAAAGAGTTCATTCGGCGGTTCACGGTAGGCAGTGAGCTTCGACTGTTTCTTTGGACTTGTCTGTTGAGTAGCTGCTTGGGTTTGCTTCGGTTTGATGTTGCCTAACGGTTGATTTTCCTTTTCTATCGGTTGTTTGCGTCTCATCTTCATGTTGTTCTTTTTCAGCTCAACAATCTTTGGCAATTGATTTTTTCTAAGCTGGTGGTGTTCCCGGATAAGTCTCGTAACAAATGTACCTTCGGTTGGACCCGATTTGGGAGCGTGTTTCGTTACCTCCTCGAAGAAGTCCTTTTCAGGTCTTTCATAGAATTTTGAGTGCTATTTGCTGGGCGAGCAGCCATGTCTAAGTACCCTGAAGCAGCGATATTCGTTTGAAAGTCGAGACTGTAAATCAGTCGTAAGGATAAGCTTCATATCGCTTGACAAGTAATACTTGTCTGTCTCCACTGGAGTACGATGAGGAACATTGATACCTTAAATTGCTTCGAGGAGTGTTCTCATGTTGCCCAGCATCATTCCGCCATATTCCTCTCCTCCGAGAGTTTCCCAAAGACTTCTAGCGACTCGCACTTCCTTTGCAGTGGCGTATCTCAGCATCACGAGGATATCCCAAAACGATTCGAAGTCAAGGAAGCACTACCCAGCTTGGAGGTGCAAATGTCGGCTGTGGTCAATGCCCACCACTGCTTGGTGGAGCTACTCATTTAACTAGTTTAGCCTTTGTTCGGGCAGACACGGGGTTGGCTGTTTTGATGGTTGCTCGTAAGTAGAGGAATGGTTTGTCTTCAACCAAGCCCCATCACGAATGAGTTGATGGTTGCTCTTGGATCTTCTCCCCATCGTGGTCGAGTGATCTTTCAGTTTGCTTTCAGACTTGCTTTTGACGCAGCTCCTTCTGAGAGAATATTTGGCGGGGATGTTTGCTGCACTGCGTGTCAACACCCGGCTTCCTTCACGTTTGAGCTCTGATCTATTTTTCTCGCGACCTGGGTTGACTATTTCGTTGTAGAGTTGACTGAACGACTTTACGCTGGTAAGTCGTTGCTAAGGACGGTTGCGGCTGTCTTCAGCTCGAGCAGCGTGATAGTGGTCGACCTGCCTAACAAGTTCCTAGCCGCATCGACTCATTCGTTAGCCGGTATAAAGTATAAGCCTAAAACAGAATATACACAGCTCATTCGAAGCCAATCTTCTGGAAGAAGTAATTCAGGAAGATCTGCGTCTTCAGGAACCTCTCCATAAAGGGGTCTTTCTCCTTCTTGTTCCGCAGAATTTCTCGTTGCACCTCTTCGGAGATGAGAGTTGCTTCGTCGTGTGTTTCATGATTCACCCGAGTCCGGATTCGATCGCTCACCACTTTGATGGCCTCGCTGTCAGGGACCTCACGTGCAAATTCTATCTCGAAGAAGTAGTTGAGGTTGTTGACGATCAGCAGGCACTGCTCCTTCTCCTCCTTGCTGGCGTTAAATGAATATTCCGCTTCTTCCTTCTTCTTCTTAAAGAAAGCCAGTCCTTTCTCGTAAATTTTAAAGAAGTCCTTTACGATCTTCTTCAATTTATCGCTGCGAGGCCGTTTATCCTTTCGGTTGTCGAATATTACTGCCTCCTCATTGAGAAGGACGTAGGTCTTGCTATCGTGTTCGGGGTTGTAATGTTCTTGAAGCCACTTTCCAGAACGATTGACCCCGAGTATGATTGGAGTGATTGCATCCAAGAACGATTCCTCAAAGACGATGTACACACAAGGATGAGGGTACCCGAACGGCCTGAATAGGACTTCAGTGAAGAGGTAGATAGTGTAGGTGAGTATGTGGATGTTCTCGCAGACGAACACAACCTGCTCCTCCATGAGAACTGCCAGGAGCACCTCGTAGAAGGTATCCTTGGTAAACATGCGTAAGACAGCGAAGATCCAGCCTGCCAGGTTGGTATAAGCAAGCTGCCCGCGCTCCGTGTTGAGCCTGAGAACATCACCACCGAATATGAATTCATAGTTGTAGTTGTAGATCATCGCCGCACGGTTGAACGACTAAATGATGTTATTGTAGCTTTCGCTGAGACGACGGTTGATAAACTCACTGTCAAGCTTGCCGACTGTCTCCATGTTGTTCTGGAAGATGTTCAACCGCTAGATCTTCAGCTCATTGAACAGCGTTATCAGCACGCTCTCAAAGAATTCGAAGAATGGGTATAAAGTGAAGATACTGAGCACACGCTTCGAAGAGTAAATCTCGTTGGTAGTCTTGGAAGTATGCCGCTGGATCGGAGGAACTTCCTGTTCCGCAGGGTCAATGTGCTCATTGTCCAGCACTAACGACTTCTCGTCTTCCTCCCGGCACTCCACCATTGAGAATTCATTGATGCGGATGCATATGCAGAACAGTTTGTGCTCTGGATTGACCTCAGCTAGCAACTCCAGCTCCTCCTTTCGCAGATGTTTGAGGTCCATGTCGTCTGACTTAAAAGCGTAGATGAAGTTGGATTGCTTCTTGTGGTTCTGGAACATTATCGAGTTTATCTCCTGCAATCGCTTCTCCTTCTTCACTTTCTTCAGGTTTAGTCCGTTCGGCAGCAGGTAGTGAGCTGTTTGGCTGTAGTAGTCTTCATCGAAGAGTTTGAAGAGTGAGTATACCAACTCTGGGTCTGCTTCCAGATCCTTTCGAGCCACGAGCTCACCTACGGTTGATGGTTTCAGGCCGAAGATGCACAAGTCCGATATCAGTCTTTGGTTCACCTTCTTCGTCACTGGCTCCTCCAAGGAGTTCTTGACTTCCAGCCTACTTTGGAATACCTCCTCGTTGACGAAGGGTTGTGGCTGAAGCGTACGCTCAGCTTCAATTTCCTCCTGGCTGCTTTCGTCGAGATTGTTATTATTGAGTTCTGTTTAGGAACCTACTGAGCGCACGTTGCTGGTAAACGTCTTTTTGGTCTTCATCTCCTTGAGACGAATACGCTCGTCAATTCGCTTGGAGAATTCCAGTAGCTTGTCCCTGTTATCTCTGGTGATGTCAATCTTCTATAGAGAGTCAAGGCCCTTTCCAGACATTGAACTGTCGACCCGTTGGATGGACATGCGAATCGACGAGTGGTTGACTAGGTTCGAGCGATTTTCATAGACCTGACAGCGGTTTTTGTAGTAGGCCAGCTCGTTTTCTAAGTCAACGGTAGAGCATACAGAGCTAGACAATGCGGGTCAGGTTTGGGCAGTCAGGTGAGCACAACGGAATGGCAGAACCGTTCTTTCGACGGTTCGACCTCATCGGACTATCTTTCTAATGGACAATGCTGTCCTCAGCCTACATAATTATTATGAAAGGAAATGGCCGGACCGTCGCTCATTCGAAGTGTCTTTCAACAGAAATGGAAAAACTTGTGTGAATACCGAACAGACTCCAGCAACTAAGTAGACACAGTAGCGTGACTGTAGGCACATGCTTCGGGCATCTGTACTCACTTTCCTATTGAATATTTTGGGCTTTCTCCTGGACATTCCTTGATTACGAAATAAGAGAATTCCTTTTCTTTACACTTCCGAAACTGTATTTTCCAGCCTTGAATGAAGTAAAGCTCTTGCTGAGGTTGTGGATTGGTATCTTATCTCCAAAGAATAATCTCGGCAATTGTGACTGAGTTGCAGCAAAAGTATATGAGTGTCAGAATCATCTTAACTCACAGATAGTATAAAGTTGAGATGGTCTTTTGGTGCTCAATGCCGCTCCTTCCACACAGGACTCCCTTATCAACCTCTTATTGCACCCTTACATACAAAAGAATACGCCTGCTAAGGAGATTAGTCCCAGACCATACTCAAGCTACACTCCCTTCTTCGTATTAAAAAACACTGGTCTCTGCTACTGACCGTCAGTCAAACTCATAACCAATCGGTAAGCGGCGGCAGGCTTCCAAAAAAGTATGATAAACTACCAACTGAAGATGATGTGAAATTCACGCTTCAAAAGAGAACATAAACCAACGAATAGCAAGCAGTAATCACCATCATTCAAGTTCAAGGTGTTAGTCTCTGAATAAGCCTGAGTGAACTTCTCTGAGAGGGACTGTCGACGCGCGTGAAACCACCTTCATTGCTGAGGATATTCAGGGATTGGTGCTGGCTATGGTTGATATTAGGCTCGGTAAGCGGCAACTCCAAACTCTTGTCCAGTGGTATCTCCTGAAGACTTTTAGGGAGGGACAACTTCGTAGCCTTTTCTTTGGGATTACACCCAACCGGGAAATTCGGGTGTTGGTTTTCGCAGGCAGTCTGCTGACCAGCAGAGATAGATGATCTCTGTGAGTTTGGGAGTTTTAAACAGGTGTTTGGCTTGTATACTGCCCTAATCAGTTACTCGCTGATGTTCAGCAGCCGGCAGTCCGGAGTCTTAACCTCTACGGTCTTTGCTGACGGAGAGGACGCGGCTGACTTCAAATCTGACCAACTTCTGCATACCTAGCGACCAGCACCGTTGTCCGACGCCTCGCTTTTGATCTCAAACTCTTCCGTCAGGTTTCTGTTTGGTACGCTCATGTGGTAATTATTATAATTCAACTCAGCTATGCTTGTAATCTCATCGAACATCATCAGAAGCGAATCTGCGACTCGATGTTACGAGCTAACTGAGGTTCCCATCTGTCTCCGTTCTCCAACAGCTTTTCCTTATTGTAGAAAAGCTCTTCATGAGTGACAGCTGTGAACTCGTAGTTCGGTCCTTCAACGATCGCGTCCACTGGGCAGGCATCTTGGCAGAACCCACAGTATATGCACTTAGTCATGTTGATATCGTAGCGGGTTGTGCGTCTAATTATTGTCAACTCTCACCTTGAACCATCGGGGCGAGGCTCACTTTCGATCGTAATAGCTCGAGCAGGGCAGGCTGCAGCGCAAAGCTTGCACGCGATACATCTTTCTTCACCAGTGGGGTATCGGCGAAGGGCATGCTCACCTCTGAACTTTGGGCTGAGTGGCCCCTTCTCGTAGGGGTAGTAGATAGTCCACTCGGGCTCAAACGAGTAGAGAACTCCACAGAAGAATACCGGATAGAAGTATTACGGGCTTATCCACTACGTTGGTAAGTTTCTTACATTCATGTAAGCTGCATCCCACACGTCTGAGAAGTCTAATTCAGTAGGCTCGTTTCTGCCGTGGTAAAGGCGGATGGTCTCAGGTCCTGTGACCTCGAAGTCTCCGTACTCGGGGTTGTAGAACTTTTTGTTGTAAAATTTGCCATCTTTGGGGTTGGTGGTGTCCAACTTGATGTTGTCCTTCTTGAGGAATCCTACCGATAGTTGTTTAGCGTACCGCCTGCAAAACTATAGCTCGGTATCGCTAGCAATCGCGTGACGATGGACCTGGCCAGCATTTCTTTATAATGATTAGGGACCACCACCACCCTTAGGCGTTATTAATCTCGAATCAAAGTCGTTAGATGTCGGGTGAACACATCAACCCTGTGTGGAAGATTCGCAGGGGGCAGCATCCACCCCAGAACGTAAACAAGTCCAGAAGTCCTGTTTGCAGCTGCAGCTCGGCTCTCACGACTCGCAGCATTGAGTCACAGCCACTCTTGAAGAAGGTAGAGAGGTTAGAGAGAGAGGTGGAACGAAAGAATTTTGAACTGGACATGCTGCGTGAAGACGCACTAAAGAAATAACAATAGTTCCAGGCTACAATCCGCGAAAAAGACCAAATGCTGACACAGCTGAGGAAACTCGTTTCGAAGAATGTTGTGAAAAGCAGGCAGCTTTTAACTCTGAACAGCCAATTCGAGAGGGTAATGAGCAGCAACAAAGAAAACATCCCCTTAAACGTTGTACTCGAACAGGAAACTATCTGCAAACGCAGGCTGGATGAGGAACAGCTGTCAGAAATCAAGAATGAGCCGAACATCGAAGACTCAGATCTTCGGTTTATGACTGAGATAAACCTGATGGGCCGTGAAGAGTCTTCGGAGGGTTGGACCGCAATGAACCTTGTCAACGGGCCAACGGACGTTCACCTGAGAATGTGAGCTGTACTTGACTATATCTGTTTGAATGGGCATTACTTCGACTGTACGAGTCACCCTGAGCTAATTATTAATTGTGAATCTGCAACCGACTATGTCGCATGAAAAGATGCTTACGGAAATCGAAGTGAAGTTGCTTACGCTCGAAGCGACCCCAAGCCTCCTGCTACGACCGGATGACGAATTTCGCATTGAGCTGTTCTTCGCCTGCAGCAGAACAACTTCCAAGGTGTTCCGGCTTCAAGGTAGTACCCCTCTATCATACCAGAAGGCAAATTGGACTTCGTCAAGCAAGGCATCAATAATCACTTGCGTATCAAGAACGTTGTCGGAACAACCCTAGAGTTTTGGTTGTCGCAAGTGAGCAGCAGCAAAAAGATCGTCGTACCATCTTTTCTAATCCAGGGTTATGGAACTATCGAAGTCGCCAGCCAGGACGGACAGCATACAGTCGAGTTTAAACTTGAAAATGAACTCTTCGCAAAGCTGGCAATCGACTTTACGAAGACCAGCCGGTCTATCGAGAAGCACATCGTGGTGGAGCCTGACGAAGATTTGCTGAAGAAGGTGGTGGATCCTGAGGAGGAACTGCGAAAGAAGGAGGAACAAGAGGCGAAGCGGCTGCGAGATCAGCAATAACAATAGGAGCTGGCAAAGCAACAAAAGCGCAAACCAGCGATAACTTTGACCACTTACAACAAGAAGGACGAACCATACACCTGATGAGATCTACGCAACATCATATTCCGGTTTTTGGGCTGAGCATAGCGAAGTACTCCACTATCTTCTTGTCTGTATTTGGGTAGAAGAACGGTGAGAGTTCCATATACGGCCAATATATTCCATACCTGTCAATAAGCGGAGCGAACTATTCCTTCGAACAGCGTTATTACAGCTCGGCAGTGAATTGAACCAGACAGCCGCAGGATTTTGCTTTGAGTTTAAAGGGGCACTTAAGGTAGTCGTTGTATTCATTCTCCTTGACTACTTTTACTAAGTTGTCCTCCTTGGAGAGGTCCCCCTTTTTCTCCAACTTTAAGAATGCTTCCTTAAGTTCTCTGCGATACATATCCAACTCCACTGAGTGCAAAGGTTCTTTGATGAAAGTCACATTCTCTATATCAGGACCGTCTCCTTTAATAGTGAGCAGGCTCGGAAGCCTAATTTCTTTGTGTTCGATGTAGATCATTAGTTAGTAATCACCTCTTTTGAGAAGGGCACCAGGCTTGTAGATTTCGATTTAGAACCGAAAATGTTGTATATTGAACTCCCATGCGTCCTTAAAAATGTCGATTGCAGAGGGCTCCGAGATGCAGCGGAGCAACACCAGAACGGAGGAGTAGTTGTAATCTTTGATCATATAACCCGATGGCAGTTCCCATTATTCCAACACATCCGACACCAACTAAGAGGGCTTTGA
>Ga0075152_10003101_pt1 | contig 11722 bp, 13 predicted proteins | sample JI61114C2DNA_FD_70964 | JGI IMG/M metagenome (GOLD analysis project Ga0075152, IMG submission 70964) | Wastewater effluent complex algal communities from Wisconsin, to seasonally profile nutrient transformation and Carbon sequestration -... | ecosystem: Engineered > WWTP > Effluent > Algae...
GCCTTCAGACGGTTTTGACTCCTTCTCTGCGAGCTTGAATGACACAATGTTCACAAAGAAGGTCGCTTTGGAAGTCTCAACATGCTCCCTAGCTTCCTCCTCGCTCTCGGTATCCACTATCAATGGTCCGATCTATTTGTTCAAAGGCATTCCTTCGTATTCTTTCCCTGGTAGTGATGGTACACATTGTATGTGCAGTCTATCTTATCAGCCGTTGTACATAGTGCCAACATCCGAAAGGCAAGGCTGGTAGGTCTGTCCGGTGATACCCACTATCTCCCTGATGTCGCTGTTGGTCTTGTTGAACCATTTACAATCCAGGTCCAGAGGTTTGCCTTTCATCTCACCCACGTTCAAGACTGCAGTGATTTTGATCGGCTTTGATTGGGTAGGCCCACCTTCCACTTTCATGTCGAACGAGTTCTCGTCGAACACGAAGTTTGTTGGTTCTTCAGTTTTGCCGATCCTAAACTTGCTATTGAATTTCTCTTTCAATGACATAATTGTATGGAGAAGTGTGAATAAGTGGGGGACGGTCATGTGAGATACCCGAAGTTTGTACATTGGCGAAATAGCACAGCTGAATACCAAACGAGGCATTGAATATAGTTACAAACTCCCTTAAACTCATGCTTCATTGTTTCCAAATCTATGTGCGTTGCCGAACTGCTTAAATCGAACAGCCTCCAAGATCCCGATTTCAAGTTCATCTGAAATGTCTGGCACTAATTCGGATGCGTAGCCCATACTGATCTTACTGGACCACGAATAACCGTCCACCACTATTTATTATACATGAGATTAGCTGCGCTTGTCATCGCATGCTGTCTGCTGCTGGCTGTACGGACAGTTGCACCCTCTCCTGTCTTCGTCAGCACATTCGACGGCAGCTACTAAACCGGCTCGATTGTTGTAGTTCTCAGTTCTCCAACTGCCGGAGCTCAGGGGTAGTAGAACACGGCCACCCAAACTTTCATGCAGACCTTCACAAGCACACCATTCGTCGCATTAGGTATGTTTATCCGTAACTCAGCGATGAGCGATATGGCGACAAGCATCGTTGCTTCGAGCTCTTCAGTCTCCTCCAGCATATTTCTGGACATTTTTGTGGATGATACCCAGACAACAACAACGACCTTTACGTACATATTTAGCAGGACGGCATCTAGCTTTAGCTCACTGGGTCTGAGTTACTTCGCATTCGTCGATAACACTTACATCCACCTACAGTTCATCGATGTCGATGTGAGCTCGATTAATACATTCGCCAATTCGGCTCAGTTCGCTACCTAAACCATTCCCTACACACAAAAGAGTAACTTAACCAATGTCGTCGTCAATATCTTCACAGTTGGAGGATAGTTCAGTTGGATCAATAATGCATTTGGCTATTCCCTCGAAGCTACCACCATCGCCTCCGGTTCCTTCGATCTCAAGACAACTGTAGCAGCTAACTCAAGTCTCCAATCTCTCAAAGTTGCGATTATCGATTATGAATTGGTGTTGACAGCTGCGGAGCCACCCTATTTCATCAGCAACTCAACCACCACGAGTTCCTCTGGATCGGTGCCATAGCTCTCTGGCTATTCCCTTACTGACAACTCCGATATTCTCAACGGCCTTACCTACTTTAGCTTCACCGATGCAAACGCACTATCAATCAGTCTTGGATTTATTACCAATTCGTTCAGCATATCAAGCAATGCAAACAATTACCAGTATACCTTCCTTTGGTACAAGAAATAGACATGTGGAGACAACTACTATATTGACACCTCTTCGAATACCAGTTGCCTAGCCTGCAACGTTACTTGCTTGACCTGCAGCGATAGCACCGGAACTGGATGTCTTAGCTGTGCAACTGCCACTCGAACATACACAAGCGGAAGCTGCCCCTGTAAAACAGGCTATTATGAGGCCTTAACCACAGATTGTAATGCTTGCTCGGCAAACTGTCCAACGTGCCAAGGTACAGCCTCAAACTGTACATCCTGCAACTCGACGACTCATCACCGTGCACTTTCGTATACGGTGGCCAGTGACACTTCGGCCTGTCTTTGCGCTACAGGTTTCTATGATAATGGAGCGTCTCAAACTTGCCTGGCCTGCAATTCGACATGCTTGACATGTTCTGGTACCGCCAACACCTGCCTCACCTGCCGCAGTTCCGACAATAGGTCTTTGAATCAAAGTAGTAGCACTTGCGACTGTATTGCTAAGTACTACAGTTTAGCAGCGGCTGTGTGTAGCTCCTGTCCTTACAGTTGTGCTACATGCAGTGATTCCACCAATTGTGCAACTTGCAATGCTGCTGCCAATAGATACCAAGCAGTAACTGGAACAGGTCTCTGCCTTTGCTCTGCCGGCTACTACGATAATCTCGCATCCTAAACTTGTGTGGCTTGCTACTATAAATGCACTACGTGCAGCTCAAACAGTATGTGTGATACCTGTCATGGCACCCGCATAAAGAACTCAACGGGTATGTGCAACTGCAATTCTGCTTACTACGATGACGGTCTCAATGCAGCTTGTCCATCATGCGACTACAGCTGCAAAACCTGCACAACGGCCACAAGCTGTTCACAGTGTGATGCAGTCAACAAACGAACGTTCGACTTGAGCCAGGGAAGCAAATGTGTATGCATGGCCAAGTACTATGACCAGGGTTTGAGCGATCCAGCCTGCTTATCTTGCGACGCGACCTGCGGAAATTGCACTTCAGGTGGCCCGACGGACTGTATTAGCTGCAATACATCCGCTTACCGAATATTCAATTTGATGAATATTAGCGCAGGTAACGGTAGTTGTGACTGTATGCCTGGTTATTTCTCTTCCGGTCCATCAACCGAGTTATGCTCCGTCTGCAACTACAAGTGTGCGACCTGCACAGGTACTCCAGCCTGTGTTACCTGTGACATCAGCAAGTATCGGTAAAATACTCCTGCCAGCAACTGTCCGTGCAAAGCTGGGTACTTTGACAACAGTACTGCTACTTGTGCCAAATGTCCCTTCTACTGCACAACCTGTAGCTCAGCAGCTGCTTGCCTAACTTGTGATGCCACCAGAACTACTCCATTGTCGACATGCCCATGCAAAAGCGGCTACTACAGCGATGGGATCAACCAAGTCTGCCCCACTTGCATGATTCAATGCGTCACTTGCACCAATGGTTCGGCATGTACAAGCTGCAATGCCACAAAACTTCGAACATTGACTCTTCAAGCACAGTGCAATTGCATAACGAAGGCTTTCTAATCGAGTCCAGTTACAGCCTCGTGTACTGCTTGCTCCTATACATGTGCGACATGTGCAACGAGCAGTACGAACTGCGTAACCTGCAACAACACTGCCCGTAGGTCAATAGTGACTGGCACTTGCCTATGCAACACTGGCTATTACGATGACGGTACCAATTAATTATGTGCTACTTGCCAGTATACCTGCCTAACCTGCACAAATAACACCAACTGTACGAGTTGCAACGCAGCTGTGTATCGGACTACCGATGCTACCACCGGCAAGTGCAAATGTATGACAGGTTACTACGACAACGGAGTTAGCCAAACATGCCTTACCTGTCAGTATACTTGCTAGAGCTGTACGACTTCCAATGCTTGTGCCAGCTGCGATGCCACCAAATTCCGTATCTCAGACTCAGTGACTGGGTTGTGCAAGTGTTAGACAGGCTACTACAATGATGGGTCATCCCAGACGTGTTTGGCATGTCCCGTCAACTGCCTGACTTGTACCAATGCTTCCTACTGTAACACATGTGACACTGTGAATAATTTCCGGTACGTCCTCAGTAACGCTTGCATGTGCATGGCAGGCTATTATGATGGTGGTGTTCCCACATGTGCAGCTTGTGACTATTCGTGCTTAACCTGTTCGTCGAGCTCGGCTTGCGTGAGCTGTGATTCCAACAAATTCCGCCAACTCACCACCCTCTGTACCTGTATGACTGGCTATTATGACATCAGTGGCCAACAACTATGCGGAACATGCCTGGTGTAGTGCAGCACCTGTTCAAGCAGTACTACATGTGACACCTGCAATTCCTCAAACTTCCGCACTTTGAGCAACAACCGGTGTGTTTGCATGTCAAAATACTTTGAGACAAACCAAGCTGCTTGTAGTGCCTGCCTGTATCACTGTGCTGCGTGCACTAATTCAACTGCGTGCACATCCTGCGATGATGCTAATTTTCGAAATTTGACAGCATTGACGAACCTCTGCGATTGCATCGATGGTTACTACAACAGCGGAACAGCACCAACTTGCCTGGCTTGTAAGTACACATGTAAAACCTGTACGAACAGTACGAATTGTAGCAGCTGCTTGTCCACTGCATTCAGAACGCTGGTCACAGGGCAGTGCAATTGTGCCAACTACTACTTCGACAATTTGGTAATTATGCAATGTCAATCCTGCCTATATACATGCCTAACATGCACTAATGCCGTAAACTGTTCCACTTGCGACGGAACAAAGAAACGAACATTAAATGCAGGAACTAAGCAATGTCTATGCAATACAGGCTACTATGACGATGGAACAAACCAGCTGTGTCTTGCTTGTCATTACACCTGTCAGACCTGTACAAATGGAACTGCATGCTTGGCCTGTAATGCAACCAAATTCCGCCAAAACTCTTCTAACTACTGCGAATGTATGGCAGGCTATTACAATGATGGGACTAATTCCCTCTGCCTAGTGTGCCACTACAGCTGCCTTACATGCACTAATAATACTGCTTGTGCAACTTGCTCCTCAGCAAAAAATCGCAACCCAACTTTGTCATCGGCTTTATGTCAATGCCTAACTGGCTACTACGATGACGGTACCAACCAGCTCTGTAAAGCATGTCTCTACTATTGCTTGACCTGCACCGCAGCAACTTCTTGTACTAGTTGTTAAACGGCCTCACCGTACTACCGAACCATATCCTCTTCGAACCAGTGCGACTGTCAAACAGGTTTCTTCGATACACAAGTTAGCAACATGCAATGCAGTGCCTGCTCCTACAAGTGTCTCACCTGCTCTAAATCGGCGACGAACTGCACAACTTGTCTGTCTACATCCCACCGTACGTACGTGAGCAGTGCCTGCCCGTGCAACCAGTACTATTACGACGACGGCACAAACAGCTTGTGCCTTGCCTGCAACTACACTTGCTCCACCTGCACATCGGGATCAGCCTGTGTTACATGTAATTCAACCCGCTACCGTAATTTCTCGAGTTCAGCGTGCATTTGTGCAATTGGCTACTATGATGCCAACATCTAAACCTGCCAGAAGTGCGACTATGATTGCTACAGCTGCACAGCTCCTGGCAGTTGCAGTGCATGCAATACAACTAGCTTCCGCACAATAAATTCAAGTAGCAACAGGTGCGTCTGCAACCAGCACTACTACGACAAAGGATTCTATGTGTGTCAACCTTGTCTGTATTACTGCTCAACCTGCACAACAGGAACGAGCTGTGCGACTTGTGATTCCGCCAAATTCAGAATACCTAACGCAGCCACGCAACAATGTGACTGCCAGCAATTCTACTTCTCCGATGGAGTCAACGAGGCTTGTGTGGCATGTCACTACTCCTGCGCATCATGTACCAACAACAGTGCCTGCCTTACCTGCGATTCCTCCATCCACCGTACCTTTGTTACCACCCCCAGTACATGTAGCTGCGCTGCGCCATACTTTGATGCCGGGACAAACACTGCTGCTTGTTCGTCCTGTCAGTACAGCTGCTCCAGTTGCTCCAACAGTCAAAACTGCACTGCTTGCAATGGCACCAAATTTCGTTCTCTGAACTCAGTAACTAAAATGTGCGAGTGTGTAGCCGGTTACTATGATGATGGGAGCAACGAACTTTGCTTGCCTTGCGACTACACCTGTGGCAACTGCACAGGGCCTACAACATGCACCACCTGCACTACTGTTAAGCACCGGACTCTGACTAGTTTGCAGTGCCCTTGCGATCAGTATTACTACGATGATCTCACCAACCAATTATGCCAGCCTTGCAATTATAGTTGTTCAACTTGTAACAACGGCACTGCCTGCTTGACCTGCGACTCCACAAAGAAGCGAGCTCAACTTGGCTCCACTTGTGTCTGTTCCGACGGTTTTTATGACGATAAGGTCAATGAATTATGTCTGCCATGTTCATATAAGTGTGTAACTTGCTCATCGGGTACGACATGCTCCTCCTGCAATAGCTCAAACTTCCGAGATAGCAACACTCAGTGTAGTTGCACTGCGAAATATTATGATAGTAGCGTGGCGCTGTGTTCGCCATGCAATTATCCATGCGCAACTTGTACGGGTACAGCTGCGTGCTCGACATGCAACATCAACATGTTCCGAAACATCAGCGGAATCAGCTGCGTTTGCATTGCCAAGTACTATGACGACGGCACTAACTAACTGTGCCAGCCATGCTTGTACCAATGTGCTACATGTACCAACAATACGGAGTGTGCAAGCTGTAACGCAACAAATTTCCGATAGACTTCCGGAACCACCTGCACCTGCATGCAGCACTACTACGATGATTTGGTCAATGAGCTGTGCGTCGCCTGCAGCTACAAGTGTTCAAGTTGCAGCAACGGCACGAGTTGTAATAGCTGCAATTCAACCAAATTCCGCACTATGAACCTCACCAGCAACATCTGCGACTGTATGGTGGGGTGGTACGATGCTGGCTTCAGCGAAACTTGCTTGTTGTGCAACCCATCATGCTTGGCCTGTACCAATGGAACCAACTGCTCGACCTGCTCCGCTGCGAACTTTCGGATAATCAATGCGACAATCACGCCCTACTGCGCTTGCATGTGGAAGTACTACGCGAGTTCATCCAGTGTCTGTGCAGCCTGCCACTATTCATGCCAGTCCTGCACGAATGGAACAGTAACTGGATGTCTAACTTGCTTAGCTACGGCTCCCAGAAACCTACTGAATTCGGGGAGATGTAATTGTACGGGTGCCTCCTATGATGACGGAGCAAACGAGCTATGCAGCCCTTGCGACTTTAAGTGCACAACATGCTACGGTTCGAGCGATGGATAGTGTAAATCGTGTGATGCTACCTTCTACTTCATGGCTTCTCAGGATAAGTGCTATGTTACGTGTCCAAATTACTACTGGAACGACACTACCGGAGCATCTTTTGTATGTACCAGCTGCCCTCAATACTGCCTAACCTGTTTGGCATCTACTTTGTGCACCCTGTGCCAGCCAAATTACTATCTGCTGGGATTCCAAACAATTAACTGTACTGCCACGTGCCCAACGGGCTACTATACCAACACCACCTCCAACAGTTGCCTACAATGCCTTGTAAACTGCACAAATTGTACAGATCTGTACAATTGCGGCGGCTGTGTGGCTGGCTTCTATCTCGATGCAGTAGACAAACTCTGCTACAATTGCCATGCATCGTGTCTTTCCTGTGCAGGCCCTGGAGGGGATCAATGCAATACGTGTCAGTATCCTCTTTACTACAAGGATGGAATGTGTACCAATCTGACGTGCCCACCTACAAGCTATGTAGATTCTGCCAAGGGATGCACTCTCTGTTCAGATTTATTTGCAAGCAGCCTAACTTGCAACGTCAGCAATATCCTCACCTGTAAAACAACGTATGTACTACAAAATAATGCTTGCGTGGGATGCTCGTCCGTCAGCGGATTCTATTTGGATAGCAACAACGCTTGCCGATAGATATGCGGAGATGGAAAACTATTCGTTTTACAATGCGACGACGGTAATACCTTTGACGGTGACGGTTGTTCGAGCAGCTGTAACACCGAGTCAGGATGGAACTGCAGTGGTGGCACATCAACCACGGCAACGAGGTGCCAACTCGCCACAAACATAGCATTAGAGTTGTATCAATCCACCAAGGTGGTGGGTCGGAATCAACTTTTGTTGTACTTTAAGTTTAGTCTTCCTATTCGATTGACTTCCTCTAACTTCCAGATTAGAATCAGCAACGGCAATCAAACTGTGCCAATCACGGTGACTTCGACACCTCTCAACCTGACTCACTACAAGGTAGCTGTGGACTATGCTGCCAGTGTACATAAGCTTCGCTTGACAGTTGTTATCTCTCTGTCGAGCCGCCGTTTATTGGAGTCAAGGCTACTTCAAACCATCAACGTGCCTCTTGAGTTTGACTTCACAATCAACACGTATCCACCAGCAAATTACTACCCCACCCAAACTATCGATTTATTTGCTCTCTTTAGCACTCTCATCCGTGCGTTGAGCATAAGCAGCCTCGCTGTAGCTGTGGGTTGTTACATCGGCAAAAAACGGACAGTAATCTACTCCATCGAAACTGCCAACCTCATTGTGCTGGTATACATATCCCAGGGGTTCGGCTTGAATTCCTATATCGATTGGCTCGGGTCTTCGATTACGTCGATGAAGGAGTGTAATCTCATTGGAGGGTTTACTTTTAGCGATTGTAGGTGCCCAGCTGAAGACTTTCATCAGACCTACGGATACGGTGATCAACTTACAACGAATGCCGGCATTATGATGACTATCTACCTCGTTGCCATCGTTCTGTATGCTGTCTGGTTTGCAATCATGAAATGCATGAAGACTACCAGCAAGGACAGTGATGGAAAGGAAACCATCTGCTACACCCGCCTCAAGAATTGGCAATATGACTTCAAGTACTACCTCATAGCTACGCTACTTGCCCTTTCAGGGAACATGCTCTTCAGTAGTTTGATAACCCTCTATGCTGGTAGCATCAGTAGTGCTCCATCCGCAATCAACCTGTTCCTGGCAGTATTGGTCATGGTTGCTTATATCACCTTCTTAGTGTTCTTCTTCAGTTGGACTCGGAGGATCAAAACCGATGAGATCCATCCCGATAGCGTATTGTCGAAGTAAGCCTAAAACTCCGAAATAAGAATCCAAGAATAAGGAGCGGAAGGAGGAGTTCTCGAGAATGTCTCGAAACTGTTTCCAATAGAAAAGGAGAAATAACAGGAAAAGACTGTTCGCCCCGAGAGTAAAGGCATCATATAACTCCCTACTGAGTCGCGAAACGACTCGCAACCGAACACCGAAGGGGTCATTCAGGTTGACTACTCAGAAAACATAGTCTACGAGTTCAAAGATCTCTACAATGAGTCACGGTACGGTAAGTACTACACGTTTTCCTTTTCGACGGTGACGCTTCTCGAAATCATCGTGGTGGCGTTAATGAACAAAGTGAAAATGGGGCAATACCTATGTCTTTTGTTCATTGAGTTAGCTCACCTTATCTTCATCATCGTCGTGAAACCCTTTAAGTTCCGCCTCAATAACTTCAAGGCCATCATCATGAGAGTTCTCATGCTTGCTTTATTTGTTGTCGATGTGGCACTTGTCGGAACAAAGAACTACATCTACGAGCTCGAACTTGTTGCCGTTATCATGGTATGCGTCGTGCTGTTTATCAGTGTCGTCTTGACCCTCTGTCAGATCGTTAACAGCTACTCAGAGGAGATCCACCAATGCTTCAAACCATGCCTAAACAAGTTCCGACCGGCCAAAAAGCCAAAATTCGAACCTGTGCAGAACCAACAAGCATTGTTGGTGTAAAACCTTGATGTGCCGGGCCAACCCGAACCGAGACCATAATCTGAGCCCGAAGAGATCGACGCTTTCTTCGAACGAGTGATCAAGCGTAACAAGATTAACAAGGAATATCGCAGGGCAAGAATGATGAAACAGATTAAATGAGAACACCTGATCCGTATTAAATCCATCATCTCACCGTATGAATCATTTGTTATTGCGCTTGTTGCAAATGTCCGGTTTGTCGTCTTCCAGCAAATTATTTAAATAGTTCTCGTAGTTGATCTCCCCTTACTCGTCTGAGTCAGCCATCCCGAGGATATCATTTATTGTCTCATCGTCCACCTTGCCATTAGTTATTGCCTTAAGCCGTATCGGGCTGATAACTCCCAAAGACTCCTTGTCGAATACCCTGAACACCTCCATGAGGTCTTCCAGCAGCGATTCGTTGTTGACCTACCTGCGATAGTTTGTATGGGTACTCCATCATGTACTTAAGGAATTCTTCCGAGTCGATTTTCCCGTTGCCGTCTTCGTCCATTAAGGTGAGCCTTTTGGACAGCTCAAGATCATCGACGTACTCACCGAATCCCCGAAGGAGAAACTTGAGTGTCTTCGATAATTCCTTGGAAGTACCGTTTGGTTGATGTAGCCGACATTGACTTTATCGTACATTCGAAAGATCTCCTTGAGTTCCTCAGTTCGTTCCGACTTGTAGTTCTTTCGAAGGTTCTCGACATTGGCTTCGCGAAGTTCCGATGGCCCCTTGAGTACACCTGTAAGTTTCTCTGATCGACGGCTTGCGGCAGGAATTTTCTCCATTACAATAGAACAATAAATTCCATGGAAGGGTCATACAATATTCCTTGCGTGGAGGTGGTGTATATTGTTCAGACGTACTGCCGAGCTATTTCCAATTGTTTTAATGCTACGTGACCGTGCAGAGTTCTCTGTTCTGAAGAAGTTGCACTGAATGCTCTCCTGATCCTCTTCAAGAGAATGGTTGAGCAGGCTATTGAGCAGCTTCCAGATGTGCTGGATACTGCTCCCAAAGTTGGAGACCCTTTCCTTGGCAAACCTGCTGGGATCGTGCTACCGAAAGGATAGCTTGTATTCGAGTTTAAACTCCTGCTCAATTTGCCTCTGCATGAAGATCTCCAACAAAGCTAGCTGCTCCCATTTGTAGTACACATCGTAGGTGAGCTGGTAGTGAGAATTGACTGCTGCGTGCACTGCTAGTGCGATGATGAGCTGTATGTACAATAGCAGTACGTCCTTTGGGATAGGTCTTGGCGAGGGTGTCAGCTGTGCTAACTCCTTCAGCCGAGCTGCTTTCTCGTAGTTGTAGATTAACTTTTGCTGATATTCCTATTGTTAGGAACCGTGGTACAATGTCGGTGGCTAGTGCTGCAGTCGATAGTATTTTTCTAGCGCGTTCTTGCTTGTCGTTAGAAAGGCCTGCAAATGGGCTAATCTTGATGTTCGAGCTGATAATTTTCACAAGCCTCTCTAGTCCCATTCTCTGTTGAACGTGTTGGTTGCAGAATTCCACCGCTTCAGGTAGGCGAGCCCGTACAACAAACGAGTTGTTAACCTCCTCGTGGAGCATACAATGTGACAGCAGCATTAACTGGCAGAAGAACAATTCAAAGGCATTCAGGTGTTTGTTAAGGCCGTTATCGAAGAAGTACCGCAGCATAAGCATGCTATGGAACCCGCAGGTAAAGTTATGCAGCGGAGAAATTCCGTAGTTGTGGGCTATCGCTTTTACGAGCTCCAGCAGGTTATCTTGGTCCAATAGCAGATCGCTCGACTGTTTGAGAGTTAGGTGGAGCTGGTCGGTGGCGAACCCTACTAACACTTTGGTGGTGAATTCCAAAGTTTTTTCCGAGACTGCCTATATGGAACTTTCTAAGATAGGGTATGAATTACCGACAAGGTTAGTGCTAGTGCTGCGATTGGCTTGGATCCGCAGTGTGTTATGGAGCTTGCTGCGATTAAACACTAGCCTATCGATGGTTGATTCCAAATCGGTACGCTCCCATCTATAGCTGAACTCAACTTCTCTTGCCAGGCTCGTGATGCGCTGAAATGTCGAACGAAACATCTCTGCAGCTTCCTCGTTATGTAGCCG
>Ga0075152_10003103_pt1 | contig 11711 bp, 10 predicted proteins | sample JI61114C2DNA_FD_70964 | JGI IMG/M metagenome (GOLD analysis project Ga0075152, IMG submission 70964) | Wastewater effluent complex algal communities from Wisconsin, to seasonally profile nutrient transformation and Carbon sequestration -... | ecosystem: Engineered > WWTP > Effluent > Algae...
TAATCAGCAAGTTAGATCTGAACGCAGACCTATAACTTTGAAAGTGAGTTATTTGCCGGATCATGTTCCTCAGCTTGCTGATGCCCTGGATTTTGTCATTGATAAACTGCAATTCATTCCAACTGAAAAGTTGTTTTTAAGTAAGTTTCCAATAAATGATGCCATTCAATTGAGCGATAATAATGGCAATTTATTAACCCTGATTATGACGGAAATAGAAAATAAGCCGGAATTCACTTACATCATTTTCCATACTGATGATTGCCTCAGGGATTATCATAAATATACTCTTGCCGGAGTTGAATTTATCAGCAGGCCTGAATATACTGAAGCCGGCCTGAGGGTAGACTTTCTGGGACATGAAGAAAACAGATACACTTTACTGGAAGAAAGAATATATACCGATATATAGTTTTAATAATATGAAATACTTACGTGTACTTAAGAATAATAATCAGATATCAAGCGAGACCGTAAAAAAAGCTTTTTATCCGGAGCACATAAGCAACTTTTCTATGCAAATGGTATTTAGCGGTAATTCAACTTATGATATCGGTAAAAGACATTTAAATCTATATCCCGACAGTTTTCTGGCTCTGAATCAGGGCACTCAATATTCCAGCAAGGTGGATTCCAATATACCTGTGAATATGCTTTCAATCTCATTTGCTCCTGAATTTCTGAATGATTTTTACAGAACCCAGCATAAAAATATGAAAGCATTGCTGGATGACCCCTTCCATTCAACTGAACATACAAAGGGATTCTTTTTAGAAACCATCTATCCCTTTTCAGGTGATATGAAGTACAACATCCTGAACCTTAAAAACCAGCTTGAACAGGAGTCGCCTGATGATTTACTGGTCAATGAATACCTCCACCATAGCCTGATCAACTACTTTAAAATCTATCATAAAGAAGTTTCGAATAAATCAGAGAACCTTAGCTTTCTGAATAAAAGCACCAAGATTGAGATCCTTAAGCGCCTTACCTTTGCTAAAGAGTATATCTCGAGCAACTACAATAAAAATATATTCCTGGAAGATATTGCACAAACCGCATGTCTGTCTGTGAATCATTTATTACGTACATTCAAGCAGGCTTATGGCATATCGCCGCATCAATACCTGATCAAAGTGAGAATCGACAGATCAAAATATCTGCTTACTAATACAAAATACTCTCTGAACGAAATAGTGGAAATCATTGGATTTGAATGCCCGAGTTCATTCATAAGACTTTTTAAAACCATGAACAGCATTACCCCAGGGAAATATCGTCTTGATCTTCAGCAAAACTAATTTAGATTCTCCCTGCTGTAAGGGAATTCAATCTTTTTGAATTTACCATTTACAGTACCTTCAATCCAGGCAAGAACATGGCTTGCCGACTGGTACTGATATACAATTCGCTGGGGAAAATCATGATTCCTGTTTTCAAAAACAAAAACTCCATTCTCTGCAGAAATTAACTTAAACGATACTGTGGAATCATTACCTGTACCATTTCCGCTTGGTTCATAATAAATATTGCCGGCAGATTCATATAATCTGATCGTTTCAAGTAAAGTACTGTCACCTGTATTGCTTATTGAAAAACTAACTCCATCCATACCAGAATCTTTGCTCATTTTCCAGGATTCAACAATACGACCCTTTCCCTTATTCATTGTCCAGCTTCCTTTCAGAAAACCAAAATCACTGACCGAACTCTTATGCTGGGCAAATGAACCAGAACATAATACAAATAAACAACCCAACAGCCACAGTCTTTTTTTCATAAATACCCGGATAATGATGATCCTACTTTTTAAAATACGCCAGAATAAAGATCAGCATTCTACTGAAATATGTGCAGAGATATTTCAAAAGATATCAGCAAAAAAGACAATCCATTAGCGAAAATAACCTCCCTTAAATGACTGCCTTTTTTAGCCGGTAATGCACTGATTTTTTCCATTAACAAAATTTAACAGACTCCAATCTCAATGATTGAAAAATTCATAAAATTTTTGCTCCAAACCTGAATACCTAAGTAGATAAAAATAATTCATATCTATTTAATTATCAATTATTTACAATATACTATAACAAATATTCAAGAGCAATAGTCAAAAAAAAACAAGAATCTGAATTATTTAGTCCGGATGGAATTAATGGTGTTTTTTGCCTATGTGGCAGGCTGGTTTTATATGGAAATTTAGATCAGAAAATTATACTAAAAAAACACAAAAATGAACCTTAAATCCATTATGTTTTGTACTGTACTATGTGCAGTACTAACAAGCACAGCATTCGCAAAAAATCGTCCGTCAACTAATGTTAAAAATGTCATCAATGATTTTGCGGAAAGTCATGTATACACCGACGCTGCCAAACTGGGCAGGATCCTCAGTTCAGATGCAGTAATGAAATTTTCAAAAGGTGATGAAGTGCTCTCACAGAATCAGATTTCAATCATGAAGCTTATGAAACAGAATGAGGGTATCAAGCAAAATTGCTCCACTACAATTGATGTAATTGCCAGCAGTTCTGCCATGACCCTGGCGAAAGTGAATTTTGTCTACGAAGATTTCGTAATTGAAAACTTCCTAACCCTTGAGCTAGACAGAAATGGTAACTGGAAAATAACCAGTATCAATAAGTTTTTTACGGAAGCCGAATCCCGGAATGTCCTTACACGCCGTTGATTGACTCTCAATCCGGCTAAATACTGACAGAATGTAATGAAAATGATAATTAAACGGGAAAAGTTATAACATTCAAAATGTCAACAATTTCATTGTTAATTAACAGGATATCATGCAACTAATTCCAAAATCCGTCGTCTGATTTATAAGCGTTTTTATCATTCGTTTGAATTCAGTGACTTAAGCCAAAAACATAAGAGCTACCATGATGAATAATGAAATTTCCGTCAAATCTGAACGCTATAGCAGCAGGTACACCAGAGGATTCCTGAGAATGCTGACGAATGAGGGGCAAGCTCTGACAGACAAGTTTGTCGAACAATTTTACACCTCAAAAAATTATCAGGAAAGACTTGAGGCCATAAAATATCTTATCAGCGTTACTGGCAGATATAGTTTTCCGGAGAAGATTTTTGCTGATGCATTGAAAGATTTTTGTTCTCAGGTTAAAGTTTATGTATTAAAACACTTTAACTTTTCAGGGGCAATTGATCCTAAATTAAAGGATTGCCTTAAGGATATCGCGCAAAATGATGAAAAATTACAATTGAGGACTATTGCTCTTGAAAGACTGTCAGAGCTTGATGATAAAAGTCATTATGATCTGTTTTTCTCAACCTCTTTATTGAAGGGCTCAAAGGAATCATCGGCGGGTTTAAGAGGTTTGTATAAGCTGGATAAAGAAAAAGCTTATCAAATGGCTAAATTCAGAGCGGAATCGTCAAGTGGGAATCTGGACATTGCGATAGCTGAAATATTTCAGAATGAGGGTGATATGAATGACCTTGCCTTTATTAAGCAACGCCTGAAAGCACGGAACAAATTCAATAAAATTGAACTGATCAGAATTTATCTTAAGCTATTGGGACGCCTGGAAATAGATACAATTATCAGAAGCAACATTCTTTTTATAAGTGAGGAAATTCTCTCCACATCGAACCGGGAATTGGTTCAGCTGCTCATCATGGAACTTCATCATTTTATTTCAAGCCATCACAATTATCTAAGCAAGAATGAGGATTTGCTAAAGTATCTGAACAAAACCATCGATATTCTGCTTGAAAAAAAATACTTGAATAATGGCCAAAATGATCCATTTGGTCCGATTTAATAAAAAGAATGTCACTGTAATACTAAAAAAAAGGCCCTCTCAAAAATTTGAGAGGGCCTTTTATTATTTAAAACAGTGAGAAAAATTATTTTGCACTATTTTTTTTCTCAGTAACTTCATTTCTGATCTCTTGAGCAAGATTCTTCAAATCCTGCATTCCTTTACGAACTCTTGTTCCGGCTGCACTGTTACCTGAATTGTAGAATTTGTTTGCATCAACTTCAACTGAAGCTAGCAAATTTTTCATTTTTGTAAATTTGTCCATCGTTATATTTTTTAGGTTAAACAAATCTAATTTAATTACAGAAAATGACAAGTCATTTTTGCATTTTTTTTCAAGCCTTTCCCACTTTAATATTTAAATTAACTCAATTGATGATTCCTGTCATTTTTTTGATTGCTTAAAATCAAAGACTAAGCTGATTAATACTTATAAATTGTCATGTTATTCTAAGCTAAAAAACAAAATCATGTCGGTATCTAACTATATCATTCCATTTAATCAGATCAGCATCAAAGATCTGCCGAAGGTTGGAGGAAAAAATGCTTCATTGGGTGAAATGTACAATCAACTTTCATCTAAAGGGATAAAGGTCCCTGACGGATTTGCACTGAGTGCAGATGCCTACAGGTTGTTCCGGAAAGAAAATAAGATTGAACAGCCTTTGCAGGAGTTATTGGCATCATTAGACAGGAAAAACTTATCCAACCTTAGTTCAGTTGGAGAACAAGCAAGGGAACTGATAAATAAGTCCAAGATCCCTGAAGAAATAGTCAGAGCGTGTAAAGAAGCCTATTTTAATCTCTCTGCACGATGTGGAATTAAGGTACTGGATGTTGCAGTAAGAAGCAGTGCCACGGCAGAAGACCTCCCAACAGCGAGTTTTGCAGGCAGAATGGAATCTTTTCTGAATATCAGCGGAGTGGAACAACTAATTGACGCCATACATCGCTGTTATATATCCCTGTTTACTGACCGGGCGATAAAATACCGCTATGACATGGGGTTTATGGACATGGATATTGCCATTTCTGCGGGAGTCCAGCAAATGGTAAGAAGTGATAAGGCATCTTCGGGCGTTGCATTTACAATTGATCCGGATTCGGGCTTTAAAAATACGATAGTCATTAACAGTATATGGGGTCTGGGCGAAAATATTGTCCAGGGAAGAGTTACACCTGATGAATGGACTGTTTTTAAACCGATATTAAAGGAAGGGAAATACGATCCAATATTGAGGAATCATTGCGGAAAAAAAGAGTTTACCATGGTCTATGCTGATGATGCAGATAAACTTTCTGCCGAAAAGACCATCATAAATTATGGCACCTCCGGGGAAAAGAAGAATGAACTTTCATTAAATAATGCAGAAGTGATTACTCTGGCCAGTTGGTGTCTGTTGATTGAAGAACATTATGGAAAGGCAATGGATATAGAATGGGCGAAAGATGGACTTAATCAACAGCTTTACATTGTCCAGGCCAGACCAGAAACTGTTCATGCTAAGGAGAAAAAACGGGTTCATGAAATCTTCAAACTAAGTGGAAAAAGCAAATTACTTGCCAGCGGAATTGCGCTGGGAGATAAAATCGCTTCAGGAAAGGCAAGAATTTTGAGGAGCCCGGTTGAGGGCGATCAATTGCTGCAGGGCGAGATCCTGGTAACGGACATTACTAACCCTGACTGGGACCCGATATTAAAGAAAGCTGCGGCCATTGTAACCAATAAGGGCGGCAGAACCAGTCATGCTGCCATTGTTGCCCGTGAGCTGGGTACAGTAGCCGTGGTTGGATCAGGCAATGCAACAGAGGCAATTAAGACAGGAGATAAGATCACTGTTTCCTGTGCAGAAGGGAAGGACGGCCATATCTATGAGGGATTGTTAAAATGGACTGTTGATGAACAGGATTTCAGCGGACTTAAATTACCGAAAACTTCAGCAATGTTCATTCTGGCAGACCCGGACAGGGCATTTGAATTGAGCTCTTATCCAAACAAAGGAGTAGGATTATTAAGACTTGAATTCGCGATTTCAAATAGTATTCAGATTCATCCGCTTGCTCTATGTGAACCGGAAAAGGTTAAAGACAAGGCTTTAAAACAAGAGATCCATAATCTGACAAAAAACTATAAAAACGGAAAGGATTATTTTGTTGACCGTCTCGCCGAATCTGTAGCCCTGGTGGCAGCTGCATTTTACCCAAACGATGTCATTGTGAGGCTCAGCGATTTTAAAAGTAATGAATATGCCAATCTTTTAGGAGGTAAATACTTTGAACCTCATGAAGAAAATCCGATGATCGGACTCCGCGGAGCTTCACGCTATTACAGCGATTTTTACCGCAAAGGTTTTGCACTGGAATGCAGGGCAATGAAAAGAGTAAGGGAAGAAATGGGGCTTAAAAATGTAAAATTGATGATTCCTTTCTGCCGGACGATAGAAGAAGGGGAAAAAGTACTGAATGAAATGAAAATCAATGGTTTGGTACAGGGCGAGAACGGACTGGAGGTTTTTGTCATGATTGAGATTCCCAGTAATGTATTGCTCGCTGATGAATTTGCAAAGCTATTCGATGGCTTTTCTATTGGTTCGAATGACCTGACTCAGCTTAGCTTAGGCATCGATCGCGATTCCAGTCTGGTAAGTTATTTATTCAATGAGGAGAATCCTGCCGTAAAAGGCTTAATCCGGGAGGCAATAAGGGCTGCCAAACGAAATCATATCAAGGTAGGTCTTTGCGGTCAGGCTCCAAGTGATATTCCGGCATTTGCAGATTTTCTTGTTCAGGAAGGGATTGATAGTATTTCATTCAATCCCGATGCACTGATAAAGGGTATTGAAAATATGAACAAAGCCGAGGATAAAATAATATAGCTCAATTTTGTACCGACAAAGGTCTTTAAGCCCTCCTTTATTGAACCGTATTATTCCGGTTTAAAAACCTGCTAAATTTGGTTTAATGAACTGGCATAACTCAAGTATTTCTGATGTATGTAAGGAACTGGACAGTTCAGCTTCAGGACTGGATCAGAACAAAGCGGAATTACTTCTTGCAAAATCCGGCAAAAACATAATTCGGGAAGGTAAAAAGAAGACCGTATGGAATATTTTATTCCATCAGATCAGCGATTTTATGATCATAATTCTGATCATAGCTGCCGTAATTTCGGGTATTGCCGGTGATCTCACAGATTCAATTATTATCCTAAGCATCATTATTCTGAATGCTTTAGCTGGATTCATTCAGGAGTACCGTGCTGAAAAAGCGATGGAGGCTCTCAAAAATATGTCGAGCAGCCTGGCAATTGTTCTGCGAAATCAGAAATCCATAAAAATAAACGCCACGGAACTTGTTCCGGGTGACGTGATTGTTTTAGAAGCCGGTGATGTGATACCTGCAGATATCCGTTTTATTAAAGTTCAATCATTAAAAGTAGATGAATCTGCACTCACCGGTGAGTCTGAAAATGTTGAGAAGAGTATAAATAAGCTGGAAACTGAGAATTTGGCGCTTGCCGACCAGACGAATATGGGTTTTAAAGGCACCTTCATTAACAGCGGACATGGGATGGCAATTGTTGTTGAAACCGGAATGCAAACTGAACTCGGAAAGATTGCATCCATGATTCAGATTGCAGATAACAGTACTCCGCTTCAGAAACGGCTCTCAGCATTCGGCAAACGTCTTTCCCTGATTATTCTGCTGATCTGTGCAATTATATTTATTTCAGGATGGATAAGAGGAGAAGGTTTAACTGAAATGCTTTTGATATCTATTTCACTTGCTGTGGCCGCGATACCTGAAGCCCTGCCAGCAGTGGTTACTATTTCACTTGCCCTTGGGGCTAAGAAACTGGTTAAACAGAATGTACTCATCCGTAAACTTCCTGCTGTTGAAACCCTTGGCTCAGTAAGCTATATCTGCACGGATAAGACCGGTACACTGACCATCAATAAAATGACCGTGAGAAAAACTTATGAGGCTAAAGATCAGGTTAAGGCGATCTTTTCTACCGAAAAGAACAATCTTCTTTCTGCTATGGCATTGAATAATGAGGTCCTGAAAAATGATAATGGAGAGTGGCTTGGTGATTCTACTGAACTAGCATTGGTTCAGTATGCCTCCTCCAGGGGATATGATAAACTAAACTTAGAAAAAGAATTTCCTAGAATCGCTGAAATTCCTTTTGATTCTCAGCGAAAATGCATGAGTACATTCCATCAAACCGAGCAGGGCGTAATTATGATTACCAAGGGTGGTATGGATGTCCTGCTCGACAAATTGACCTATCAAAATGAGCTTGCGCATACTGAATTTGAAAAAGAACAAAATGCCATGTCAGCCGGCGGGCACCGTGTGCTGGGCTATGCCTATAAGCTTCTGCCTTCCATACCGGACAAAATCGATCCAAAGGAATTAGAATCATCTTTAACAATGATCGGGTTTGCAGGAATGATTGATCCGCCACGCGAAGAAGTCAGACAGGCCATATCACAGTGTAAAAATGCAGGTATCAAACCGGTAATGATTACCGGTGATCATAAACTGACAGCTACGGCAATTGCAATAGATCTGGGAATTATAAGCAATGAACATGATCTGGTTATGACCGGCACTGAACTTGCTGAGCTGAGTGAATCAGAATTTAATTCTATAGTTGAAAAGATCTGTGTTTATGCCAGAGTTAATCCTGAACAAAAATTAAGAATAATTCAGGCACTACAAGGCAAAAATAATTATGTAGCCATGACCGGGGATGGTGTTAATGATGCCCCGGCACTTAAAAATGCAGATATCGGCATTGCAATGGGAATCAATGGCACAGAAGTTTCAAAACAGGCTGCTCACATGATTTTGCTTGATGATAACTTTGCTACAATAATCAAAGCCATTCGGCATGGCCGGAGAATATATGACAATATTCTAAAGTTCATCAGATACATCATGACCGGGAATTCAGGTGAGATCTGGGTAATATCTCTTGCACCTTTTCTGGGACTTCCGATACCACTGCTTGCGATTCATATCTTATGGATAAATCTGATAACCGACGGACTTCCGGGACTGGCCCTTGCTTCAGAACCTGCTGAATCGAACATCATGAAACGCCCGCCACATAACCCTTCAAAAAATATCTTTGAGGGAGGTATGGCCTGGCATATTCTATTGGTCGGTTTATTGATGGGACTGGTTACACTAGGGATACAGGCCTGGGCTGTACATAACCACAACCCTTATGGACAAACGATGGCGTTCTCAGTTTTATGCTTTAGTCAGTTAGGTCATGTAATGGCTATACGCTCAAAAAGAGATTCCATATTTAAAATCGGAGTATTCTCAAACAAACCAATGCTGGCAGCTTTGACAGGCACTGTTTCGCTGCAATTCATGATCATTTATGCACCATTTTTCAACCCCATCTTCAGAACGCAGTCTTTACCATTACCTGAATTGCTGATAACCATTGCTGCATCCGCTATCGTATTCTGGATAGTTGAGTTTGAAAAAATTATAAAAAGCGAATTAAAAATCCCATAAAGCAAAATTAAAAATAGCATCTGGGGCTAAAAACAAGTTTAAGATACCGTCAAAAAGAGAATCTTAAATAGGCCAGCTGCTTGTTATTTGTGCTGGGTGTAAACTACAAGTGTCAGGTTCCTTGAAATGTCATTATTTAAGAGGCGGGAGATTCCAGCTTCCCATTTACTCACGGGAGCTGAAAATTATCCTTAACAAAAAAGGGGTAGCTCTGTGGAGCTACCCCCTTCCCTAATCGGAAAATGATTAGTGAATATTTAAAAACACATTACTGATCAAACAATTACATCCATTTGGAAGCAAAGCGGTTAAACTCCTGCCTAACCTCATTTACAATCTTCTCTTCTGTAAGATACTGATCATATAATTCAACATTTTCTGCTGCACTCGACTGTGAGATAAATCCGGAAGACTCTTTTATCTGATTCTCAATCCTTTTTAGGTTTTCATGCATACGATGTTTCAGTTCATCGATATTATTTCGCTGGATCAGAAACTGATTCTGAAAATACTCAATCTTTTCAGCTATTTCACGGCCAGTATTATCAGCTGCAATCTCTTCAAGACGCTTTGTAAGTATTGCGATCTCTTGTTTATAAAAGTCCAAACTTCTCAATGCATCGCTATGCAGGTTGTTGATGTGTTTTATATTGATCTCTTTCATAGAACAATTTTAGTTATAATACCAAACCTATAGAATGACATCAGACAGGTATTTTCATGATTATACTCATATTCTGCTGATCCACTGTCTTAGATTTATAATTATATGAGTATATTTATTAAGCCTCCCAATAAGCTTCTGGAGTTAAACCAAAGAAATTTATGTGCTTTTCGTCAACAGCAAGTTTTGGATCTGCAGCAGGTTTATTAATTATCGGAGGTGTTTGCATTCAGAATTCCAAAACAGTACCACAAAAGCTGCTATCTTCTATCCCATTGATGTTGTCTTTGCAACAGTTTTTTGAAGGAATTGTCTGGATGTCATTATTGAATCCTGAATATTCAAAATGGGGTGAATCAGCAACTTATGGTTTTCTGATTTTTGCTCAAGTAGTCTGGCCCTTTTTTATCCCTTTTTCGATCATGTTGCTTGAGAAAGAAGGGAAACGCAAAAAAAATCTCCTTTTTTTGACAATCATAGGTTCAGCTCAGGCACTTTTTTTGGGATATGGAATGCTGATGTATTCCGTTAGTTCAGAAATATTACATTCTCATATCCGTTATGACATCAATTATTCACCTGCAAACCGTTGGTTTGGTGGTGTACTCTATATCATCGCAACCGGGGTTTCCCCATTTATCTCAAGTATCAGGAGATTAAGAGTTGTTGGAATTATTGTACTCTGTTCCTATCTGTTCACAAGAGTCCTGTATGCGCAAAATGTAGTGTCAGTTTGGTGTTATTTCGCTGCACTCATCAGCTTTGTAGTTCTTGCTGTTATTCTCCAGGTAAAAAAAGAAAAAACTTTAAGTTCAGAAATTGCCCAGGTATGATCTTAAGACATTGGCGATAAAACAATTCTGGAAACATAAGGGGCTTCCGGAATTTGTTTAATGATTTATGGCTTGATTATACACCTAAATTTTCTTCAATGCCTGTTCAAGGTCAAAAAGAAGATCATCAACCGATTCAATACCCACAGAATAACGAATCAAACTTTCAGGAATACCTAACAGGGCACGCTGCTCTTCAGTTAACTCTACATGGCTTGTGGTACGCGGTGGACCGGCAAGGGTACTTACCGAACCCAGACTAGCAGCAAGATGTACAAGCTTAAGCGAAGGCAGAAATTTTTCTACCAGATCATAAGCTCCATCCAGCGCAAAACTTAACATCCCACCATAACCCCTCATTTGAGATTTAGCAATCGCATGACCGGTATGTGTCTCCAATCCGGGATAAAATACCTGACTAACTTTTGAGTGTCCTTTTAGGTAGTTTGCGATTTTCATTGCTGATTCATTCTGCCGGGAGATCCTCAGTTCGAGTGTTTTCATGCCTCTGGCGATCATATAGGCCGGGTCGGCCTGCAGACTGGCTCCATTAATCTCCCTGAAATGAAATACCTTTTGTACCAGCTCCCTGCTCCCTGCCAATACCCCGCCCATTGCATCAGAATGGCCACATAGGTATTTGGTAGCGCTATGCAATACTAAATCTGCTCCCAGATCCAGAGGATTCTGGTTAATTGGTGTAGCAAAAGTATTGTCTACAACCACAACAGCTCCAACCTTTTTTGCAGCAAGTGCGATTCGCCTGATATCAATGATTTTCAAAGTAGGATTGGTTGGGGTTTCAAGATAAACCAGGTCACATCCTTTTGCAATCTCATATTCCAGTTCCTCGTGATTCCCTGTTTCACAAAG
>Ga0075152_10003106_pt1 | contig 11706 bp, 9 predicted proteins | sample JI61114C2DNA_FD_70964 | JGI IMG/M metagenome (GOLD analysis project Ga0075152, IMG submission 70964) | Wastewater effluent complex algal communities from Wisconsin, to seasonally profile nutrient transformation and Carbon sequestration -... | ecosystem: Engineered > WWTP > Effluent > Algae...
CGTTCACCGATCCCGAGCTGGCGCGTCGCCTCAACGCGAACTTCGTGGCGATCAAGGTCGACCGGGAGGAGCGTCCCGACGTGGACGCCGTCTACATGCGCGCCACCGCCGCCCTCACCGGCCAGGGCGGCTGGCCGATGTCGGTGTTCGCGACGCCGGACGGGCGTCCGTTCTTCGCGGGCACCTACTTCCCCCCGACCCCGCGCGGCGGCATGCCGTCGTTCGGGCAGGTCGTGGACGCCCTCGCGGACGCCTGGGCGTCCCGCCGCGACGAGGTGCTCGCGTCGGCGTCCGGGATCGTCGCCCAGCTCGCCGACATCAACCGGCTGCCGACCGCGGACGCCGCCCCCGGCGTCTGGAAGGCCCTCGAGGCCGTGACCGACGGCTTCGACCCGATCAACGGCGGCTGGGGGACCCAGCCCAAGTTCCCGGCGCCGCGGCTGATCGACGCGCTGCTCGTGAAGGGCGAGGCGGGCACCCTCGATCTGGCCCAGCGGGCGCTCGAACACATGGCCCGCGGCGGCATCCATGACCAGGTCGGCGGCGGCTTCCACCGCTACGCCGTGGATGCGAGCTGGGCCGTCCCCCACTTCGAGAAGATGCTCTACGACAACGCCCTCCTCCTCGGCACCTACGCCCGCGGCTGGCGCCGGACGCCCACGCACGAGCCCGTGCTGCGTTGGCTCTTCGAGCGCGCCACCAGGGGAATCGTGACCTGGCTGCGCACCGACATGCTGCTGGACTCCGGCGCCTTCGCGGCCAGCATGGACGCCGACAGCCTCGACCTCACCGGGATGCACCACGAGGGGATCTTCTACTGCTGGTCGCCCGAGCTGCTGGCCGACGCCCTCTCCGAGGACGACGCCGCGTGGGCTGCGAAGGTGTTCCACGTCACCGAGCGGGGCACCTTCGAGCACGGGCTCTCCACGCTGCAGCTCATCGGCGTCCCGGACGCCGAGCGGCTGGCGCGGGTCACCGGGCGCCTCCTGGAGATCCGCGAGCGGCGGTTCTTCCCGGCGCGCGACGACAAAGTGGTCGCGTCCTGGAACGGGTGGGCCATCGGCTCGCTGGTCTGGGCCGCCCAGGTCTTCGGCGAGCCCGAGTGGCTGGAGCTGGCCCGCGCCGCGGGCGAGGCGATCTGGGCGACGCACTGGGCCGACGGCGTCCTGCGGCGCATCTCGCGGGGTGAGGTGGGATCCGAGGTCGATGGCTTCGCCGAGGACTACGGCGCCGTCGCGTCCGGGTACGCCCACCTCGCGGGCGCGCTGGGCGACCCGACCTGGCTGTCGCGCGCCGAGACGATCCTGGACGCCGCGCTGCCGCTGTTCGGCGCCGGGGACGGCGGCTTCCACGACGCCGCCGCCGGCGACCTGTTCGAGCGCCCTCGGGAGATCGCCGACAACCCGACGCCCTCCGGCACGTCGGCGCTGATCGAGGCCCTCCGGCTGGTGGGTGCGCTGGCGCAGCGTCCCGACTTCGTCGAACGTGCGGATGCCGCCGCCTCCACCACCTGGGGCGCTGTGGCCCGCAACCCCCGCTTCGCGGCCTCCGCCCTGGGCGACCTGCTGATGGCCGACGAGGCGCGCCGCGGGCTGCGGCCGGCGGTCGCGGTCGTCGTGGACGCGGGCGCCGAGCCGATCACCCCCGCGTCGCGGGCCGTCTGGCGGATGGCCCCGGCGGGGACCGCGGTCCTGCGGGGCGTCCCCGGCCAGGCGGGCTTCGGCGACTGGTTCGACGCGCGCGGCGTCCGGGAGCCGGGGGAGTACCCCCTGGCCAAGCCGCTGGGCGCCGCCGAGGACGAGTACGACGAGCACGACGACGTCGCCACCGGCGGCACGGTCTACGTCTGCCGCGGCGAGACGTGCTTCGCGCCGGCGTCCTCGGTGAAGGAGATCCGGGCGGCGCTGTGGCAGCGGGCGTGATCTACTCAGTCCCATGAAGTTGCTCATCCCCGCCGACGCGCCCTTCCGCCTCGACCCGGCCCCCGCCGGCGTCGACGTCGCCTACTACTCGCCCGGCGCGCCCGTCCCGGACGAACTCCTGGACGCCGACGCCGCGGTCGTCTGGGGCTTCGCCGCGAAGAACCTGACGCAGTTCGCGAACGATATGCCGAACCTGCGCTGGGTGCAGGCGATGACGGCCGGCCCGGACGCCCTCCTGGCCGCCGGGCTGCCCGACCACGTCCAGATCACGGTCGGACGCGGCTTCCACGACCAGACGGTCACCGAGCACGCCGTCGCGCTGACCCTGGCCCTGACCACGCGTCTGCCGCACTACCTGGCCCGGCAGGCCGAGCACGTCTGGGACGACCCCGGCTTCCGCCCGCTGCACGTCGCCGACCGGCTGGCCAGCATCATCGACACCGACGTACTGATCTGGGGCTTCGGCTCGATCGGCACCCACATGGCCCCCGTGTTCTCGGCCCTCGGCGCGCGGGTGCGCGGCGTGGCGTCCACCGCGGGCGTCCGGGCCGGCTACGAGTGCTTCACGGACGCCGAGCTGCCGCGCCTGCTCCCCGAGACCGACGTGCTGGTGATGGTGCTGCCGAACACGCCGCTGACGCGCAACGCGCTGAACGCCGAGCGGCTGGCGCTGCTGAAGCCGACCTCCCTGGTCGTCAACGTCGGACGCGGCACCTGCGTCGACGAGGCCGCCCTGGCCGACGCCCTGAACGGCGGACGGCTCGGCGGCGCCGGGCTGGACGTCTTCGCGCGCGAGCCGCTGGTCCCCGACTCGCCGCTGTGGGACGCCCCGAACACGCTGATCACGCCGCACGTGGCGGGCGGGCGTCCGCTCGGGGTCGAGGCCGCGGTCCGTGCCAACGTCGCCCACGTCCTCGCCGGTGAACCGCTGGAACGCCTCGCCAAGCGAACCTGACGGAGTGCGGGGCGCCGCCGGTAGGCTGCCGGGCATGCCGTGGAGGGAGAACGCCCGCGAGTGGGCCGAGCGACTGAGCCCCGCGGCGTTCCTGTACTCCACCTACGAGACACGCCTGCTCGCCGACATCGACCCGGCGCGCCTGCCCAAACACATCGCGGTGATGGCCGACGGCAACCGCCGTTGGGCCCGCCTGAACGCCCCCGGCCAGGAGCTGACGGTCGGCTATCAGGCCGGGGCCGACAAGCTCAAGCAGTTCGTGGAGTGGTGCGACGAGGTCGGGATCCGCGTGGTCACGCTGTGGGTCCTGTCCACCGACAACCTCACGCGGGACGCCGAAGAGGTCGGCCCGCTGCTGGACGTCATCGTTCGGCTCGCGACCGACTTGGCGGCGTCCGGCCGCTGGCGCGTCCAGATCGTCGGCGACCTGGACATGCTGCCGTCCGACGTGGCCGCGTCCCTGCGCGCGGCGGAGGTCTCGTCGGAGGCCGCACCCGGCCTGCACGTGAACATCGCGGTGGCGTACGGCGGCCGGTCCGAGCTGCGGGACGCCGTCCGCTCGCTGCTGCACGAGGAGGCCGCGAAGGGCCGGACCCTCGACGAGGTGGCCGAGAACCTCGACATCGACAACATCGCCGACCACCTCTACACGGCCGGACAGCCCGATCCGGACCTCGTCATCCGCACCTCGGGCGAGCAGCGGGTGTCCGGCTTCCTGATGTGGCAGTCGGCGCACAGCGAGTTCTACTTCTGCGAGGCGCTGTGGCCCGATTTCCGGCGCGTCGACTTCCTGCGCGCCCTCCGGTCCTACGCCGACCGCGAGCGGCGCTACGGCCGATGACCAGTAGTACTTAAGTACCGGTCTTCTCCTCCCAAAGTACCGACTGTCCCCGAATCGGTGGACCCTGGCAGAGGCTCGGAATAACTTGGTCGTGCGGTGAATCCACATCTACTCGCTGGTCCCGGGTGGAATGGTGGGACGTGAGGCATCCTCCATTGCCCACGTCGTGCGCAGAACCGCCAGTCGCCCCCCGGCTGGCGGTTCGTTCACGTTAAGAACCCCCTGATCGATCATGTGCCGGCTGCGGGGCAGCCGACACAGGATCGATCAACACTTCCCAAGAGGGCTTCGCGAGCAGGATCTCCGCGATCACGCCGCGCAGCGGAGCGTCCAGTTCGAAGCCCTCCAGCACCTGCATCCGGCGCGCGAACGACGGCGCCGCGGCGAACCCCGCCCACAGCTCCTCCTTGAGGTCGACGCCGATGTCGGCCTGGAGGAGGAACTCCTCGATCCGTCCCAGTTCCCCGTTGGACGCCGTCGGCGCCGCCTGGTCGAGGCGGACGACCGCCCCGGACGCCGTCGCGACCTCGCCGACCTCGACGACGCGGTCGGCCGTGGCCCCCACGCCGCCCAGCACGCGGACGGTGTAGCGCCGGGACCCGGGCACCACGTCCAGCTCGCCCACGGCCGGGTGGATCGTCAGGGCGCCGTCGGCGTCCGAGAAGGTGAAGAGGGTCCGCACGGAGCGCGGGCTGAGGGCGTCGTCGTCCTCGTAGAGCTCGAAGCGCCCATCGGCGCCGGGGACGACGGTGAGTTCCAGGGCCGCCGGGTTGCCGACGCCGAGGGCGTCCGGCGGCGTCAGCGGCACGATCGCACCGGCGCGGGCCAGCACCGGCAGGGTCTCGATCGGGCGGTGCAGGCGCAGCGTGCGTCCGCCGGTGTAGCGCAGGCCGGTGAAGAAGTCGACCCACTCCCCGGCCGGCAACCAGGTGTCGACCGCGCCGTGCTTGGTGTGCGGGTCCACCGGGCTGGTGATGGGGGCGACCAGGAGTTCCGTGCCGAACAGGAAGGTGGTGCGTGACCCCATGAAGGTCTCGCGGCGGGCGTCCGCGTAGTAGAGCGGGCGCACGATCGGCTCGCCGAGGGTGTGGGCGCGCTCGTTCATCGTGTACAGGTAGGGCAGCAGGCGGTGGCGCAGCCGCAGGAAGTCGGCCATGACGCCGCCGGTCACCTTGTCGAAGCGCCACGGCTCCTTCGTGGCGAAGACGCTGTTCGTGGAGTGCAGCCGGTTGATCGGGGAGAACACGCCCAGCTGGAACCAGCGCGCCGTCAGCTCGGAGTCGCGGACCCCCTGCATGTGGCCCCCGATGTCGTGGCTCCACCAGCCGTAGCCGATGTTGGACGCCGTCGCCGTGAAGTAGGGCTGGAAGGCGAGCGACTCCCAGGTGGTCACGGTGTCGCCGGAGAAGCCGATCGGGTAGCGGTGCGAGCCGGGCCCGGCGTAGCGCGACAACACCAGCGGACGCTTGCCCGCCCGCGCGTTGTCGAGGTAATGGAAGTGGTTGAGCGCCCACAGCGGGTCGAGCCCCGGCGTCCTCGTGACGCCGCCCTGCTGCCAGTCGATCCACCAGAAGTCGACGCCCTCGTCCTCGAGCGGGTGGTGGATGCCCTCGAGGTAGGGGGCGACGAAGTCGGGGTTGCCGATGTCGAAGACCACCGGCTCCTCGGACGCCACGTCGGCGCCGACGCGCGCGGCGATGGCCGGGTAGGCGTCCTCGTGGCCGCGGACGCCGTCGGCCGGGTGCAGGTTGAGGGTGGCGGCGAGGCCGCGGCGGTGCAGGTCGTCCAGGAACGCCCTCGGGTCGGGGAACAGCGCCGGGTTCCAGGTGTAGCCCGTCCAGCCGGAGCCGTACTTGGCCGGGACGTCGTCGACCAGGTGCCAGTCCATGTCGATGACGGCGACGCTGAAGGGCAGGTCCTCGGCCTCGAAGCGGTCGAGGAGCTCGGCGTACTCGTCGGCGGTGTAGGCGTGGTAGCGGCTCCACCAGTTGCCGAGGGCGTACCGCGGCAGCAGCGGGGTCGGCCCCGTGAGGCGGTAGAAGTCGCGCAGGGCGCCCGCGTAGTCGAAGCCGTAGGCGAACACGTAGAGGTCGACGTCGCCGCGCCGCGCGTCCACCCAGCCGTCGTCCGTGAGGGCGAGCGAGGCGGAGTCGTCCAGGTCGGCGACGCCGACGGTGGCCATGATCCCGGGCTCCAGCTCGCAGGGGCCGTCGACGGCGTCCAGGGTGCGGGCCGTGCCGCCCAGGTTGATCGGGACGTTCCAGTCGTGCCGCTTCTCGTTGTACCGCCAGATCTGGTGGTAGCTCGTGCCGCCCACCGGGGTCACCATCAGGCCGCCCGTGGTGAACTCGCCGCCGTCGTACTCCAGCGTCAGCGCGTCGGTGCGCACCTGGAGGCCCCGGCCCTTGGGGGTCACCTTGAACGCGGGCGTGGGGAAGTCGCGGTTCAGGACGACCTGGGTGGCGCGATCCTCGAAGACCCCGTCCGCCGAGTACTCGAGCCGCAGCAGGCGCTCGGTGAGCACCGTGATCCGGTAGTGCTCGCCGCGGATGACGGACGCCTCGGGCGCGATCGGGCGTGTGGGCAGGATCAGGTGGGAAGCGATGGACATGGCGGGGATTCTTCCACCAAGTGGGGCTCAGCTCGTCCCGGACCGCGACCGGAGCGCCACCCCGGCCAGCAGGCAGGCCGCGGCGGGCAGGAACCCGGAGCCCGTAGCCAGCGTCCTCGACCCCCGCGACCGCGTCAACAGGCGCGATACAGGGCATACGTGAAGCGGCGTCCCTCGCGCTCGACGAGGACGAGGATCTCGGACGCGGCGGCGTCCAACTCGCGCAGCGTGGCGAGCAGGCCCGGCGAGCGCTCCTCGCACCAGATCAGCAGGACGCCGCCGGCTGCCAGGCGGTCGAGGAACGTCGCCAGCAGAGCCGTGGAGTAGACGCGCGCGTTGTGGTCGTGGATCAGGAAGCTGGGGCCGTTGTCGACGTCGAGCAGGATGGCGTCCCAGGGCCCGTCGTGGGTGCCGATCCAGTCGGCGACGTCGGCGGCGTGCAGGGTGACGCGGTGGTCGGCGGCGACGCGTCCGAGCTGCGGCGTGAGGCCGGCGCGCGCCCAGTCGATCAGCGGGGCGGCGAGCTCGACCACGTCCAGGCTGGTCGCGCCCCGGTCGAGCAGGCGGGCGGCGGTGTAGCCCAGACCGAGTCCGCCCACGAGGACGCGTCCGGCGGGCGCGGCGTCCGCGAGGGCGAGCTCGGACGTCGTCTCGACCGAGTCCATGGCGAAGACGCCGTTCACGATCAGCTCGATCACGTCGCCGCGCCGCCGCAGGGCGACTTCGCCGTGCGGCGTGGCCGCGCGGGCCAGCGTTTCGGGGGTCTGCACGGGTCCATGGAATCATGTCCGGCATGGCCCGCAGCCGACCGAACCCCCCGCTGATCCACCTGATCGTGGCGATGGCGGTCATCATGGTGCCCGCGCTGCTCGCGGTCGGCTGGTTCACGCGCATCCCGACACCCACCGCCGCCACCGTCGACCCGGCCCCGGTGATCGCGGCCGCGCGGGCGGCGTCCCCGTACGCGGTGGCCGCCCCGACCAGCCTGCCGGACGGCTGGGTCTGCACGCGCGCCCGCTGGACGCCGCAGGGCGCCCCGGGCGTAGGCGGCACCCCGGCCCTCGGCGACACGTTCGCGCTCGGCTACCTGACGCCCGCGCAGGTCTACGTGGCGGTCGACCAGCGGGACGCCGCCCCCGACGCCCTCGTGGCCGACCTCACCCGCAAGGGCGCCCGCGACGGCGACTCCACGGTGGCCGGGCGCGCCTGGGAGCGGTACCGCTCGCCCGACGGACGCACCCGGGCCCTCGTCCGGCGGGAGGCCGACCACGTCACGGTCGTCAGCGGCGACCTCGGATATGACGGATTGGACGCCTTCGCGGCCACACTGGCGTTCACGACATGAGTAGCTTTGTCCTCTATGAGCGAGCAATCGGGTAGCACCTACCGGATCGGGATCGTGGGCGGGGGTGCCGCCGGGCTGGCCACGGCGTCCGCCCTTGTCGAACAGGCACCCGGGCGCGTCCGGATCGACGTCTTCGACCGGCGCCCGACACCGTTCGGGATGCTGCGCTACGGCGTCGCGCCGGACCACCTCGAGCCGCGCGAGTTGCTCCTCGAGTACGCCCGGTTGTTCGACGACCCGGGGGTGCGGTTCCTCGGCGGGGTCGAGGTGGGGCGCGACCTCAACCGCGACGACCTGCTGTCGGCCTACGACGCGGTCGTGTACGCCACGGGCGCCCGGGCCGATCGGCTGCTCGACGTCGCAGGCGAGACGCTGCCGGGTGTCCGCTCCGGGCGCGCGTTCGCCGAGTGGTACACCGGCGCCCCGGGGACGCCGCCCTTCGACCTGACCGGCGTCACCAACGTCGTGATCGTCGGGCTGGGCGACGTGGCCGTCGACCTCGCCCGGATTCTGCTGAAGGACCCGGCCGCGCTGCAGGCGACCGACATGCCCCAGGACGTCTGGGAGCACCTCGCAGCCCACCGGGTGCGGGACGTCTCGATCCTCGTCCGCCGCGGGCCGGGCGACTGCCAGGTCAAGGCGAACGATCTCGCCGAGCTGCTCAACCTGCCGAACGTGGCCGTCCGGTTCGACAAGGCGGCGCTGGCCGTCGACGACACCCGCATGACGCACAAGGCCCAGAACGCGATGCCCATCTGGCGCGCCGCGGCCACCCGCGAGGTGATGGGAGCGAAGGCCCGGCTGCGCATCCGGTTCTGGACGCGGCCGGTCGACTTCCGTGGACGCGACATCGTCGAGGGCGTCCGGATCGAGAAGACGATGCTCGACAAGGCCGGACGCCTGCTCTCGGCCGGGGGCGACGACCACATCCCTGCGCAGTTGGTGCTGCGGGCCACGGGCGCCCGCGGGTTGCCGCTGGACGGCGTCCCGTTCAACGCGCGCACCGGCCTGATCCCGACCAACGACCACCGCGTGGTGGACGGCGCGGGCGTCGTCCAGGCGGGGGAGTACGCCGCCGGCTGGATCGCGAACGGGTGGGTCGGGGGTTTCGCCGCCCAGGCCCGCGACGGCGCGGCGGTGGCGACCCAGATCCTGGCCGACCTCGACCGGCACTCGGGGTCGATCGACGCCATCCTGGCCGCGCGCGGCGTCGCGCCGATCGGCATCGAGGGCTGGCAGCGGATCGAGGAGGCCGAGCGGGTGCTCGGCGTAGCCGAGGACCGCGAGCGCGTGCGGATCTCGGACGAGGCCGAGTTCGTGGCGATCGCGCGCGGCGAGTAGCGGGTCAGGCCTCGGCCGGGGGGCGCGCGGCCTTGGCGCGCTCGATCGTCTCGCGGGCGCCGTCGAGTTGGCGCTGGCAGAGGGCCGCGAGCCGCTCGCCCCGCTCCCAGAGCTTCATCGCGTCCGCGAGCCCCGTCGTGCCCGATTCGAGGTCGCGGACGACGGCGACGAGCTGGTCGCGCGCCTGCTCGTAGGTCAGGTCGGGGGCGTCCGGTTCGGGCTGCTGGGGGGTCATGGTTCCTCTGTTTCGGTCGGTTCGACGTCGATGACGGCGGCGGCGATCTCGCCGTCGAGCAGGCGGGCGACGATGGTCTCGTCGGGCTCGACGGCGTGCACCGACGTGATCGTGGCACCGTCGGCGGTGGTCAAGATGGCGTAGCCGCGCTGCAGCGTCGCCTGCGGCGACAGCGCCCGAATGCGCGCCAGGGTGTGCTGCAGGTCGGTGCGCTCCGATTCGAGCCGGACGCCGACGGCGCGGCTGAGGCGTCCGGTGAGGTCACGCAGCCGCTCCGAGGCGAGGTCGATCGTGGCCGACGGGTCGCGCAGCACCGGACGCGTCCGCAGCTCGTCGAGGTGCCGTTGTTCGGTTGCGAGCCGGCTCACGATGGCCTGCCGGATGCGCGCGCGGGCCTGCGTCACCCGCTCGGCCTCACCGGCGGCGTCCGGGACGACGCGCTTGGCGGCGTCCGTGGGGGTGGAGGCGCGGACGTCGGCCACGAGGTCGAGGATGGGCGTGTCGGACTCGTGTCCGATGGCCGAGACCACGGGCGTCCGGGCGGCAAACACGGCCCTGGCTAGGCCCTCGTCGCTGAACGGCAGTAGGTCTTCGATCGACCCGCCGCCGCGGGCGACGATGATGACGTCGACCTCCGCGTGCCGGTCGAGGACGCCGACGGCGTCCGCCACCTGCGTCGCCGCGTTCGGCCCCTGCATGAGGGCGTAACGGATCTCGAGACGGGCGGCGGGCCAGCGGCGCCGGACGTTCTCGACCACGTCGCGCTCGGCGGCCGAGTTCTCGCCGGTGACGAGGCCGATGGCGCGCGGCAGGAAGGGCAGCGGACGCTTGCGTTCCGGGGCGAACAGGCCCTCGGCCTGCAGGCGGCGCTTGGTCTGTTCGAGGTGGGCGAGCAGGCGTCCCTCGCCGGAGGGCCGGATGTCGCGGCACTCGAACGTCAGCGAGCCCGACTTCGACCACAGCGTTGGGTGCACCCAGGCGGAGACGAGCTGGCCCTCGACCAGCGGACCGGCGGCGTCCAGGACGGCCGCCGTGGTCGAGATCTTGACGCTCACCTCGGCGAGCTTGTCGCGCAGCGTGAGGAACTGGGTGGACGCCCCGGCCCGGCGGGTGAGCTGGATGATCTGCCCCTCGACCCAGATGGCGCCGGTGCGTTCCACGTAGTCCTTCAGCGCGGCGACTACCACCCGCAGCGGCTGCGGGCTCTCGGGGGACGACTGGAGCGGCACGGCCCGCAGCCTACGGCGTCCGGCTGACAACCGTAGGGCTCAGGCCTGCCAGTACTCGAGGTGGCGGCGGTGCAACCAGTCGTTGACCCAGGCCCGATCCGGCTGCGGGGGGAGCGCGGGGGCGTTGCGGTGGTCGGTGAGTTGCGCCTCGACGTCCGCGATGGCCGCCAGAGCCTCGGTGAGCGGGATCTCCCCGCGCCGGATGGCCCGCAGGAACGACCGGTGCGGCTCGGGGACCGGCAGTGTGATGCGTCCGGTCGTCAGGAACTCGACGCCCTGGACGCCGAGGCGCAGCGCGTGCATGGCGAACTTGGTGTCGTAGCCGTGCAGCGCCACGAGATCGGGACGGTTGGTGTGCGCCGTCGTCTCGCCGGTCATGGCGGCCCGCTGTGACCGCAGGTAGCCCAGGAATCGCTCCCTGGCCAGGTCGGAGGCGAACCGATGCGCGTTGTCGACCAGTTCGGCGCCTGCGGCGTTGCGGTGCACCACGTCTCCGTCCGGCACGAACAGGGCCAACAGCACGGTGGGGTTGCCGGCGAGGGCCAGCCGCGTCCACTTGCGGGCCGAGTAGACGACGACGTCGAGGTCGCCGGGTCCGGAGCGGTTCGCGAGCCCGCCGGGGGCGTCCCAGACGGTGTGGCGGTGGAACTGCTCGAACGGGACCTGCGCGCCGCCCACGGGCCCGACGGTGTCCAGGCCCGTGACGAAGCTGGCCGGTTCGAGGCAGATGCCCATCTCGTCGCGGTCGTCCGCGCCGGCGATCGCGGTGCCGTGGACGCCGGAGCCCACCTGGACGCGCAGGATCATCCCCGCCATCGCGATGCGGCGGGCCGCCTCGGACGCGTGCGGGTGATCGAACGGGCCAGGCAGGTCGCGGGGGCCGTCGACGATGGTGGCGCGGGGCGGCGGCGGGATCACGGCTCGACAGTACTGCCGGTCGCCGACCTAGACTCGCGGTCATGAGCACCAAGAGCGTCGTCCTGGCCGCCCCGCGCGGGTACTGCGCGGGCGTGGACCGAGCCGTCACGACCGTCGAACTCGCCTTGGAGCGCTACGGCGCCCCCATCTATGTGCGCAAGCAGATCGTCCACAACCGGCACGTGGTGGAGGAATTCGAGGCTCGCGGCGCGATCTTCGTTGACGAGCTCACCGACGTGCCCGAGGGCGCGACCGTCGTGTTCTCGGCGCACGGGGTGGCGCCGAGCGTCCACACGGACGCCGCCGCGC
>Ga0075152_10003108_pt1 | contig 11701 bp, 22 predicted proteins | sample JI61114C2DNA_FD_70964 | JGI IMG/M metagenome (GOLD analysis project Ga0075152, IMG submission 70964) | Wastewater effluent complex algal communities from Wisconsin, to seasonally profile nutrient transformation and Carbon sequestration -... | ecosystem: Engineered > WWTP > Effluent > Algae...
GATGCAGGTAGTTATCCAGCATACCGAGTAGGTTGGTCAACAACGTGTAGCTCTTCGGGCGACTTTCGAACTGTTCCAACACCTTATCCATCGTGCTCTTCAGCATTACCATAAACTTGTCTGAATAGTTTGGGGAAGTACTTGAGGTGCTTCGTAACTGCTTCATAGCTGTCCGGTCGAGAGAGTTTGCCCCTAGCTTATTCAAAAGTCGCCTATTCATACGTGTGCGTTCGATGCTGACCCTTCCAAGCAATCCGTCACTTATCTATTAGTTCGTTGAGGCGCGGTCGTTCAAAGCTGATGCTGGAAGGTTCTTGGCAAAGCTGGCAACTAACTGAACATTCTCCGACTGCATCGCGCAGATGTTTAGTAATTTCCCGAACACAACCTACTTCGATAGAAGAGACCCTTCGAGAGAGAGGCATACTTCCTGCTTGACGCCCTTTGGACGTAGGGGATCGGTATTGTAATGAGGCACAACTCCAGCCAGAAGAATATCGAATATCTTGGAAAGCCAGTAGTCGGTAGTGGAAATTTCGTCTACCTTACATCAATGAGTACCTTCTTCGTAGTCCTTTTCAGCGCACCTTAACAGTATGTTGGCTAGTACAACAATACTCTTACGCAGATGCTTTCCCATCATCTCCTCATCCTAGTTGGACAGGACTATCGACTCGAGGTCCTCACAAACCAGCCCCCTTGCTGATAGGTCTCTCTCGGTTTGGTTTTGCTCTAGTACACCGTTCTTGTTGTACACTAAACTTATGGAAACTGGTACTGTGGTTCTATGAAAAGCGGTTGACTTGATTGATTCGTCGCTTTGCGAGGAGACATCCCAACTATACACCCATGGACGATTCACCCAAACTAGCACCGAGCTTGAACAGTTAGTCCAATGCCCTGTGTTTGTCGTCCTTGCTTCCAAACGAGTATCTCGAGGAACTAATTGATTTTGAGGTCGGCAGCAACAATGGTGGGATCTTCGAGGTCAGTTCAGTCGACTGTGCCTATTGAAACTCGGTTGGCTTGGCTACTGATGCGAGCTCTCGTTCAACCGCTTCGCTGAATAAATGCTTATGGTTACAAGATGCTGTGGCCAAGGCGATCGCGCCTTCTGAGTTCCTGCACCTGCCGTAGCTACCTCGCCTCACTGGTCTTCATTGCAACTGTGTCGAGCAGCTGAAGTAGCACCACAAACTTGTCTTTCCTGACGTACTGCAGCACTGCGTCGGAGTGCACTGCCAACTTGAACAGCACAGATAGGGAAACGTAGCAGCTCGGGTGGGTCTCCACATGGTGCAGCAGCTGGTCAACTACTCGCGTTCTCGACTCCCTTTTCATTCTATGGTCGATGCCACGGCGTACTCGCACAGTTCGTGAAGCACTTCGTATAGTCTTTCGAGGTTGTCTTCACGGAGCCTTCGTTCGGCTTAGTGTTTGCAGTGCACCCGGTTGCTATTCTGGCAGCAGAGATGCACCAGCTCCGATTCGAACTTCTTGAGGTCGTTGTTGGTCACTATGTTGCCCAGCGCGGCGCGGACGTGCATTAGAACTTCTGAAAGTTCATCGACAGAACCCGTACGAGATAGCCGACCCAGAAGGGATTCCATCTGGACTATAACTATTATTCGGAGTTTGAATTGCACTATCAAGAACGGCTGCGTCGATGTTTTCGGTCAAGTCTACGCTCAGGGGTGCGGCTGCGTCTATGAGGGGAGTCATCCCTGCGTCGACGCTCGTCCTTTCTTCTCGGACGTGAATCACTTCGGTCTCTGGAGGTATGCCTTGGTTATCTGCGACGGTTTGATCTGTCACCGGCATTTTTGGATCGTGAACGGTGACGGCCATCACGAGAACGGCTTCGATCCCGTCTTGCTTCCGGTTTGCGCTTCTCCACCGATTTTGACTTGCTAGGGCTAGACGACGATGAGCTACTATTGCTCTCACTATTGCTCTCACTATCGCTACTATCACTGCTTCCACTGCTGCTTGAAGCCTCTACATCAATCCTTCCAGGTTACTATCCCTCGCGGATACGTAGTTATTGCTTCAGCGGTCTTTCCTGCAGAATTCTTGCCTAAGTAGACTACTACAGTTACTTATTATTGCTTGATAGCCTATTCCTCTTGAGCTGCCAGCACTTCACGCATCTCCTCACTCAACCTTCCCAGTCCTATTTGAGTGTAGTAGTTGATGGCAAACCTCACGTTATTTGGGTGGTCGGTTGGAAACAGCCCTTAGAAGAACGGTTTGAGTTCTGGATTGTTAAATTCCGCATGCAGTTTTTCAATGCCCATATTCTCAGCCATTTCCCTAAACATAATCTTGAGGAAGGTTCTCGAAGCAGCGGTGGTTGCCTCACTGGTAACTTGTATAATCTGAAAGATCTTCCAATCGAGTGCTTTGGTGTAGAACAGGTGCCCAAAGAATTTGGCGAGGTTCCGAATCTTGTTGGTTTCATGCTTGAAGATAGCATGGTAGTGTTCCACGAATGCTTTGATGAAGTTCTCTTTAAACACATCTTCCAATTCACAGAATCGCTGTGCGAGCAGTCCAAAGAACTTCTGGTAGATGCGTTCCATCATGCAGCATTCGACGATCATATCGCAGAGTTAGTATTCATGGCCCTTGGCGATACCCATCTTTATTATCTTGTGGGCGCACTATTCGAAGTCCACCGTCGACTGCAGGGTTAGGTAGATGGTCCTTCGCAAGTTTATCAGGTCCTTCTCGGAGAGGTCTTGGATTGCGTTGTTCAAAGGTTCCTATTCATCGACCTCATCCTCGTACTGCTTGAATTCTTTCAGCTGGAGGATATTTTCTTCGCCGAGGATCTATCGCTTAACCTACTCCCACTCCTGCTCAGTTTTATCATAGAAGGGGTCCTCCTTGAACACGTTGAGCCTGTCTTCGCCGTCTATGGGTTCATCCAAATCGAACTGATGGGTGTACTGGTCCTCTAGATCCACCAGATCAAGCTCTGGGATGACTCCAGGATGATCCTTGAAGCCTGTCTTCCTAATTGCAAACAGGTTTTCAATACTGTACTGCACTCTGGTTTAAATTTAACCTTCATGCAGCAGATTCTTGAACATCTCAAAGATTGAGTTGGTGCCTGCAGGTGTGAGCTCGGACATGACCTGCCCAACTTCTGTCATGAAATCACAGGCAATTTCAACTGAATCGGTGGTAGGTGTTTCGAGCATGACCATGACCATCTGCAACCCAACATACTCTGACAGCACCCGCTGGTTGATTAGATGGGCTATCATCTTGGTGGTAGCCATGCACACCAGCTTGTTATTCCTGTGGTAGCTTCGTTGAAATTGCAGCAGCACCCTCCGAATGATGAGATGCACAATCTCAGGTAGCTTGGTATTGATAACTGCTATCAATGCTGCGTATACGTGGGTGAAGTTTGGCGAGGCCATCTGCGCTTTAATGATGCTTCGAGCAAGCAGTCCCTTCCCACGCAGAATGTTCTCGTTCAGCAGTTCGATCACCACGTTCTGGATGTTCGCGATATTGACCTTGTTGATGATACCGTTGATACTCTTTCGGAGCAGCTACCACATCAGTTTCTGGTGTTCCACACTCTGTTGGCTCTTCATCAGTTCGGCTTGGAGCTGCCGGATTTTGTGGGGAGGCACGTACACACCACCAGGACGGCTGGCTGCTATGCGGGGAGCAGCTGAAACTGTCTCCGGTTTGTTCTTCGCTTCCTACTGCTCTTTCTGCTGCAGCCTGTCATTGTAGACTTGCGCCAAATAGCTAACATCCTCCCTCAGCGATGGAATCATACTTCCCTCGTCAATTGGCAGTTTGTCCTTGTCTTGAATGGGCTGCGCTTCCTTCGACTTGCCAGCCACCTGCATAATGTATTTAAATCTCTCGTTTAAAGCTAATCACTTGAAGATTTTAAGCTTGTTCCAAAACCAACCACCCTTTGCCTATTCCTTGAGTCTGTGCTCCAGAGGTGGATACTGTACATGCTGGTCCCTACGGTAAAATGGGTGGGTTACATGAGGTCGTAGAAGATTGGGCGGCAGGGCATCATGACCACTGGAGGTGGGATCTCCGTAATTGGAAGGTCGCTCAGAGCTTCCATCGAGATCTAAGAAAGCTTGGCTGGATGACGAACGAGGTGCTCCAATGTCAACTTTTCAGTGACCTCCTCTTTAATCTTGAGACTCTCCACACCCTGTTCAACTTCCTTGAGTTGGCTTGAACTCTTGCTGCTGAAATCTATCCAGCTGTTGAGTTTCCCGATTCTAACCAGTTGATCAGCGAGTTTGAGCTGGAACACTCCCTCTTGAATCCTATCCTTGCTCTTGCAGATCTGCAGGCATCGCTCTGCTTCACTCCACAAGCTGTAGGATTCGGTGAGCTTACCATTATTGAAGTAGACCTGAGCAACGAAATGAAGCCTGAGTGTTCTGTAATAGAACGACAGGTCGTCAAGCTGTTTGATAGTTTCGATGGGAACTGGCTTGTTCACTACCGAAGCCTGCTGCTTCTCAGCATCGATAATTTGGTTGAGGATGGTTATGGTGTTGGTGAGTAGTTTGGCGAGGGTTTGTGGTGCACCTTTCTTAGCCTTAACCGGATCCTCCGACTTTGAATCATTGAAGGATTGCATAAAGAACCTTTCCTGTCGTTTCAGTAGAAGCTTGAGCTTCTCCTACTGATGGTGTAGGCTTATCCTCACCAGCACTTCCTTCTCGCCTTGAGTGTATTTCTGGTCTTCCTTTTCTTTGTCGACGATGCGGATCAGTTCGTCATAGGCAGTAAATACCTCAGTAAGGAAATTAAAGTAGGCTTAACCGAAGGCTTCATCCTGCTGCTTTCCCAACCATTGTTGATCCATCAGTTCGAACTCTTGCTTGAGTTCGTTTACGCGTGCCTTCTCCGTGAGGATCTTGGGTTGCTTCAGTGGGTACCTCTCTCCCGCAATCTCGATGACCAGCTCGTTGGATCGAGGTTCATTCTAGGACAGCTGTGTCAGGTTCTCCAGCTTGGCACGCAACGATGGTTCATTGAACTTCTTCATCTCTAGAATTTAGGTGATACTGAGTTGCTTGCCCTTTGACTCTTTAAACGTACAGTATTTGATTGACTGATCCACTTGGTCTATTCGTTCCAGCAGGATGTTCGCAGTTGTCGAATCGCTGACCTTCACCAGCTGACTAAAAATTTCACGGCAGCGGATGAGACACTTCGATGAATCTCCCCATTTCTATTGTTCGAAGAGACACATTCCCTCAAGATACTCGCGGTAGGCTTCGGCTTCCAATGCCGATTTCTTTTCAGAAACCTCATGACAGAGCTTTTCAAGTCTCCTCGCCCAAAGCACCGAACGCTTGAGCTTATTGATGATGGTATACTTGACTCTTGACCCCTTGGTCTTCTTGAGCTTAGCGTTATCAAGGCTCTTGATTTCATTGGCATGTGCCCAATTCTTTTCAGCATTGAACAGCAAAGCATGCAATACACGCGGATCCTTTGCCCGTTCCACTTCAATCCTCTTCGACGAGAACTTGACCTTGGGACCTGAATACTTGAATCCCATGGACTTGCGGATCTTCTTGACTTTGCCGGTGCAGTAGTTACGATAGCGCTGGAAATCACCTCGTTTGAGACCATTGTTCTTCTGCGCTCCGCTGACTATAAGGTTGACTGCAGTTAGTGCCAATCGGTACGGTCAAGTTTGCCTAGGAAGGCTGGCTGTTCAATCTCGGGCTACACTTCCATGTATAATTTCAATTAGCAAGGTTATACACGTTCTTCACTTGGGTTATCTCGTGCTTGCAGACCGGACACTCCTGCTTTTCAAGCACTTGAAAGCACTCGTTGCACAGCACCATGTGCAGACAGTCCTCGAAGATGATGTTGCGGCAGTTCGTCATGCAGATCACGCAGGTCTTCTGCTATTCGCAGTCGGGCACCTTCAGGAATTCGAACCCTTCGTGGGGTTTCTTGACTGGCTTGGTCCACCATTTGTATATCCTCCAGCCATAGTAGAAGACAATAGCTCCTGTGATCATAACACCTATTGTTTCCGCATGCTTCAAGAGTGTCAGGATTTGTACTATCTATTCGCGGGATGTTGCAGTTACTATTGGAGCAAGGTTTCCACTGTCGTCCAGCTAGCACATCAGCACCAGCCCCATATTTTCGGCAAATTTTATCTTGGCCTCAAAGCGTCCACATGCTACGCCATCGATGAACACAAAGCTCTTGCATAAGCCAAAGATCGGGAACAGCAACAGGCTCAGTACCATTTCTGAGTAGTAAGCTACATTTGACCCCAATCTTCCAAACCAACCCAATTCTGTCGGTATATGCTTCATATTCACTTCAAAGACGCAAGAACGACAATGCCCCACTCCCTTTACTTTCATAGTATCGCCACTCTCGATGTCTGCAACCTTCCACAATTTGCCATCCGCATTAAAGCGGTGCATGAAATGCATGAGAATAGTAGACTGGTCGGGATAGCAGAACATTGTCTCATTGGAGTAAGCAACCCTTGACCAGTCATAGGTATCTCGGCTCTTCGATTGCACCTTCACAAGATAGGTTTAGTTCTTCTTGGCAATGCGCTTCAATGCTGATAGGTTGAGAATAGGCTTTTCTGTGACCTATTCTATCTCTTTCTTGGTGACACGACGAGCCATCCAGAACCCGAGCAACCCCACCAGTGCAGTTCCACCGATGAAGCCAGACAGCATCATTTTATGATCCCAGCCGTCCATCTTATACTAACAACTAAACTTTTACAAAGCGCAGATAAGTCACTCAGGTTGGGATTATGACTACTTCAACACTTCTCCAGTTTACCTTTGCTCAGCAACGGGAACCTGTTCGTGAGGAACCAATTTCTCTAATGAAGGTTTATCGGCAGGTTTGTAGAACCTTGCTTGCATCCAGATCCGATACATCTTCAGTCCTGTCTTTCTATTCTGCAGCAGCTTGCAGTGAATGTCGAACTTGATAGTTTGGAAACCCACCTTATGGCACATTCCCTCCAACTCCTCCCGATCGAAGTAGTAGACACAGACTCCATCGTTCTTGGCATAGAAGTTATCTTTCAGCTTGCGGTTGCCTTTTCTGCTCATATTGAGCTGCCCGAAATCGTACCTCCCATAGTCTCTGAAGTAGAAATACGAATCTGGCTTCATCCAGTCATAGATCTTCTTGATCACGTTAAAGTGTTATTCGGGAGCGATTGCCGATAGCACAAAGATAAGGGTCACTAAATCGCCCTGCTCGAAGGTGGGTGGGATGGGATCCTTGACGAGATCACACACCTCCACCTTAATGCGATCGAACTTCGGCTGGTTATTCACCAATTCCTGGTTGATTAGCTTAATGGCACTATTGGCGAAGTCGCAACCGTACAGCCTGAGGAACTCAAACTGGTTGTGGATGGGGAAGAATGTGTTGCCTACACCACATCCAAGCTCAACAAATACACTCATCTGACCGGTCTTTTCAAACTTCTCACGAAGCATCGCCAGCTCGGGAATCTCCTTCTCCAAGTACTTCCTATCCTTGAAGAAGTTGCACTTGTGGTTTTTATAGAACTTATCCCACGTCTTTGCTGCTTCTGCAGTGATCTTGCGGTACTGCTCTTCCGTCATGCATTTGTTGTCACGATCAATCTCCTCCTTCGCTTCTTGGCGGTGTTGTTAGGTGAGTTCGAAGAAGATCACCGGCTGTTTGGGCCTACCATGCTTATTAAGTTCGACCAACTCGTTCTTGTACTGCTCCTCGGTAAGCTCAGTCTACTCCAGTTCCTCTTCAGGTTCCATTGTTGATCAAAGAATTATATTAGGAAAAGTTGGTAGACTGGAAGTGCATACGACTAATAAATAATACATGTCGTTCATCAAGAGCATCCAGTTCGACGATCTAAAATTACGGCTCAAGGATGATCAGTTCAGTGATAAGACTAATAAGGTGCTCACCATTACTGCCAGTACGCGATCATCACTAAGGTAGGTCAACAGTGCTTCAAGACCAAGACCAATAGCATCACTCTGAACAGTAATACCGTGTGCTGGAAGGAAAAGCTGGTGGTTAAGGTTGCCAATGAAAAACAGCTTACCTTCGAGGTTACGGATAGGCATCAGTTTGGCTACGAGCCTGACAAGCTGGTCAGGATAATTCAGGGCACTATGAAGGTCTATACGTAGAGGGAGAAGCAACGCTCCTGGGAAGTATTCGATGAAAAGCAACAACGGATAGGTACACTGAGTGCTACAGTGGTGGATCAGTTCCATGCAGAGAACCCACACTCGACAGTTATGATTGTACCGCCGATCAGTCAAGGCGACCTTCGACCCGAACCAAGACAATCAACGAAGGCAGGACAGGAAGTTGAGAAGGCCTAGCCTATTCGCACCATCCCAATGGAACGCCCTTCCAGACACTTTCTAACAGTGTTCTCGATAATCTGTAGCACCCTTGAAGTAACACAGCAAACCTAAAGAAAGATGTGGTGGGAATGGAGGGTGCCTATGCGATTGTCAAGGCTGGTGCCAAACAACTGAAGTCAAGTCGATCGAAAGGTAGCAGTACACAGCATGCTTGGGTGGATACCCTCAAAATGATAGTTCCGGCGGAAGTGCAGCACGTTGAATTTACACTCGTCGGCTTTGAGGGAATTGAGGAGCATATACTCTGTGTCGGTGAGCTCGATTTGGGAGTATTCGGATTAAAGAAACGGATAGTCTCGCAAAGGATCGAAATGAAGGACAGCGGGGGAGTCGCAGGATAGATTTTCGTGGATGTCAAATGTACTTCCGAGCAATAACATGACGGAGGTAGGTAGACAATCCTTCGTCGATCCAGACTCTACGCTTCAATCGATGCGACAGTTGATCGAAGAAAATCTAGTGAAAGATTGCTTTCCAAGCCTTCTTCACCTCGGAGTGGAACTCAAACGTACCTACTCTAATTAACCTTAGCCCTAAACCTTCGGTAGTCATCCCCAACAATAGCATCATCTTCTCAAAAGAACGGCGTTTCCAGGATTATGTTGACAGGCAAAACCCAGTTGTAAGCTACCTGAAGAATGAGCTGCAGTCGACCCGCGGAAGTCACTACCGAGGCGCACACATCGGTTTCGGCTCGAAGGAGGACTTCACTCGTTCCTCTAGGTACAATCCGGGAGTGGGCGAATACCACCTCCCGTCAATCTTTGACCGATACTGATAATGATTGATAGTTTTCCTGTGTGGAAAGTACAACAGCATTGGATATCACACGAGCTGCAGGTTGGGGTACTCCTTGTACAGGTTGTTCGCCGTTTCAAGTACATGCTCAGGCTTGAGACTGAGCTTTTGAATTTCGTAGATGCTGTTGGGATTCTGCATAAGCTGCTCACGTTTGATGAACAGCACGGCAAGACAGATGTAGTAGAGGTACTTGCTCATACTCAGTTAGGAAGCAAGCAGGCCATCCCAAATGAGCAGGGAGTTATTGATATCGAACTCCTGCAGCATGTAGACCATGAACCAGCGCATCGCAAATAGTTTAATATCCACCTTGCCGTTGCGTAGCGATTCGTGCAGCTTCGGATCGATCTTTTTAATGCAGTCGTTGAACACCTGTACCCTCGCCGCTAGCATTTCGTTGCTGGAGAAGTTACCGTAACCAACGATCGTCATCACCTTTTCGAAGCAGAAATAGGCGTCGGATTCACTCACACGTCTTTCATACTCCGTATTCTGGTTGGTAAAGCAGAAGTACAATAAAGCGACGATCTCGTTCATGCCCTGGCAGTAGCCCTCTTTGGGGTGCAGCTTCGCGTAGATGAAGAGGATGCGGGTCACAGCATCCATGTACTTACTCTTGCGGCTGTTCGATAGGTTGAGTGACCCCACAAACTACTCGTGCTAGAACTCATACTCGTGCTCCGTTTCGAAGAACGGTACGTTCTTGCGTGTGCGCGTCACATCCTTCTCAATGCGGTTCCATAGTTCGATGTCCTTGAAATAGGTGTTCCACTGGCTGTCTGAATTGCGGTTTAATGGGTGGTCCTTGCACTCCTTGACAGTTGGTTTTTCGTTGGGCACCCTTTCCACTGGCTTATCCTGACTCAGCTTCCGTTTGATTATTAACCCGAGCGTATCAACCAGCATCTTCTCGTACTGTTTCTTGTTGGCTTACATGAAGGTTATCCACTTGTTCTTCCGGTCCGGTAGGTACTCCAGCAGCATCTTCCATACAAGCGAACGGATGGTGTAGTACTGGTAGCCCAGACAGTTGTAGAATTGGTGTTTGAGCTCTGGCATGTTAGTTTCTTCCTGGCAGATCTGCTGGCACAGCTTCACTAGCCTATAGTGTTCAGCTTCGTTGTCCCGAGTGTGCTCCAGTATCACTTTGTGGCTGGTTATGCTATTCACTATCTGTAGGTCGGCTGCTTCTTCGTTCAGGCGGGCCGGTGTCGAACCATTAAAGTAGAGTACCTTTTGCTGGTCAATACGGATGACTGGTGGAGGATCGTCCTTCTTGAGTTTGCGCATGAGCTACTTCCACATGAGGTATATTATTATGCCCCGATACCTTTATTAAGTCTGGCCAGGCAGAAACCGCTTCTGCTGTAAGAAGTACATAACAGGACCCATCGGAGATTGGGTGGCTAATGCCTACTACTACTGCTGCTTGATCGTGGTGATGGTGCCTTACTACATCTTCGTGGCACCGGATGTCTGGAACAATGTCAGTCCCGTGCTGCCGATAGCTACGACAGTATCGGTATTGTTCACACTGCTGAGTATACTACTCACCAGCTTCACGGATCCCGGGATCATTCCGAGAAGGGCCTTCCTGATGTTGGACCCAGTTGCTAACGAAAAGTATCTGATGCCGAACATCCTCAATGAAAATGGAATTGACACGAGAAGGTTCTGTTCAACCTGCCACATCTACCGACCGGAACGGGCAAGCCACTGCTCGAACTGTTAAAACTGTGTGGAGGTGTTCGATCATCACTGCCCATTTGTCAATAACTGTGTCGGGAAGCGTAACTACCGATACTTCGTCAGCTTCTTGGTTACGATTGTGGTGAGTATCATTCTGATTCTAACCAGTCTACTGATGTTTCTGCTGTCGAAGGCAGGCTCGGCTATCAACTCGACCGTGGCTATCATAGTCAGCAGCGTCGTTATGGGAGGGATGGTTCTTGTGCTTCTGGGGTTCCTGCTGTACCATGTTTACCTCATTTGCTCCGGGAAGACTACCCGTGAGCACCAGAAGAAACTGGCATCTAACTCCATAAGCGATTTCAACTGGTGCCAGACTGATCCGTCGATGGTTCAGTACGACCGAGAGCTGGACCATCACGAAGAATCGGAGATCACACGAGTATTGGCTAGTAGTAATGAGCAACAGACTTCCAGTATTACCTGACTCTCTGCTTCAATGGATTGTTGGGCTAAGCCATTTGTATACATTGCCAATATAATCGCACTTGGTAGCTGGTGCCCAGTTCCCGCACTTGACGTCCAGCTAGCTGCCTTTCCAGATCGTACTTTTGGACGAGGGTTCAGCATGAGAGTTTGTCGTTACTAACTATCACTATCACTGGACAAACCGCTCAGCCACACAACCTGCGCTATAGATTATTACCATCATACATTATCAGTAGAATCGCACCTGGTCACCGGTGCCCAGCATCTCGCACTTCACGTAC